>Ga0304728_1000164_pt1 | contig 53215 bp, 41 predicted proteins | sample C_130625_MF_Meta_FD_190476 | JGI IMG/M metagenome (GOLD analysis project Ga0304728, IMG submission 190476) | Freshwater microbial communities from Lake Croche, Canada to study carbon cycling - C_130625_MF_MetaG (v2) (version 2) | ecosystem: Environmental > Aquatic > Freshwater > Lake | place... | reverse complement strand
CTATATAAGGTTTGCTTTTTAAATCTTTTACTGTGATAGTCACATCATTTGCCCCTGCAGCGCCATAAGCCATCAATAAGCCGGTTAAGAACTGAGAACTCAAAGATCCATCTACCGTAATATTTGCGGGCGCTAATGGGCCTTGTATTTGCAATGGCAGCTTTCCCTTGTTGGATTGTATTTGAACATGCAACTGTGGCAATATCTCATCAAAAAAATCCATGGGCCTAGTTAATAAACTACCCGTGCCATTAATTAAAATAGCATCGCCACTTAATGCAGCAATAGGTGTAAACATTCTAATACCCAATCCACTCTCGCCACAATTAATTTCTTTATTAATAGGATTGATTCCTGTTGAACTTATTTCAATGGTATTGGCATCAATTGTTTTAATTGTTGCCCCTAGTTTTTGAATAACGTCTAAAGCAGCTAAATCATCATTGCTTTTTCCGGGATTGGTTATAGTGGTTGTACCCTTAGTTAATAAGGAAGCAGCACAAGCTCTTTGCATACTACTTTTGCTAGCAGGTGCGTATATATTACCCGAAATATTAGAAGGTTCTACTGTTGCAATCATACCCCTTGAATTCCTTAACGGAAATTAATATTGTTGTAAAATAGTTTCTAGTTCAGTAAAAAGTAATTGCTGAATAACGCCTTTACCTATTTTTTGCAAAAGGATATAGTTGATGCCATTCGCATTTTTCTTTTTATCCATCTGCAAAGTTTTAAAAGCTTTTTTCTTGTTGAAATCAGCAAAGGTTGGCAAGCCATATTTTGCTAATAAACCAATCACAGCTTCGGCATCTTTAAAACCTTTTATTTGAACAGACATAAGCGTTGCATAAGTCATACCAATGCTAATTGCTTGGCCGTGGCTTAACTCGTACATGTTTTCAATGGCATGTCCAAGTGTGTGTCCAAAATTCAATAATTTTCTATCTGCTTGTTCGAACTCATCTTTCAATACTACTTTGGTTTTAATCAAAGCATTACGTTGAATGAGTACTGCTAGTAAAGCAGGATCTTTTTTAAATTTCGCGAGCGTATTATTTTGCAATAGTGTAAACATTGCTGCATCTTTTATACAAGCATGTTTAATAATTTCTGCAAAACCATTTTGCCATTCTGATGGTGGCAACGTTTTTAAAAAACTAATGTCATATAACAAAAATTGTGGCTGACGAATTAAGCCCACCATGTTTTTATACAATCCTACATCAATTCCATTCTTTCCACCAATTGAGGCATCTACCATTGCAAGTACCGATGTTGGAACAAATCCGCATTTAATACCCCGCATGTAAACACCTGCAATATATCCTGTCATATCGGTAATCACACCGCCGCCAACACCAATTAGTGTGGTACTGCGGTCTGCACCAAAAGCAATTAATTGATCAATAACTACATCTACTGTTTGTTGTATTTTATATGCTTCACCAGGTTTTAATACAATGGTATTCCAACCTTTAAATTTGCGCTGGTGTTTGGCAAATAGATTTTCGTCAGTAATAATTACTGCTTTTTCTTTTGATACTAGTTTTTCTAAATAAGAAAAATCTGCATCAAAATAATAATCAACCGAACTATTGGTAAATGTGAAACTTCGTTTTCGCATAGAAGATAATTTGTGCATTCGCGAAGGAAGGATAGAAAAAGAATGAAGTACTAGTGCGCTGGATAACCCAACTAATCACTAGTACTTCAACAAACAATTATGCGTTCATAATCTTATTCTGATGATTGATACTTTCCATGTGAACCGCGTCGAAATACTTGGTTACAAATTCTTTGCTCAATCCTTGTTTCTCTCCTTTAACATATGCTCTTTCCAAAATAGCATTCCAACGGTTGGTTTGCAAAATGGTGATATTGTTTTCTTTTTTGTACTGTCCAATTTTTTCAGCCACTTTCATTCTTTGGCTTAACACTTGCATTAATTCGTCGTCTAAATTATTAATTTGTTGACGCAATTTTTCAAGTGCAATATGGTACTCTTCAGATGCAATGTCTTCGCTTCTCCAACGAATATTTCCAACTAATTCGCCCAATTGCTCAGGTGTAATTTGTTGTTTGGCATCGCTCCAAGCATTATCAGGATCAATATGACTTTCAATAATTAAACCATCAAAATCAAGGTCAATAGCAGTTTGTGCAACATCTTGCAAAATATCTCTACGTCCACAAATATGAGATGGGTCATTGATTAATAAAACACCAGGATAACGGCGCTTCATTTCAATAGCCAAATGCCACATTGGTGCATTGCGATATTCTGTATTTCCATAAGAACTAAATCCACGGTGTATTAAGCCAACATTTTTAATGCCTGCTTTTTGCACACGCTCCATTGCACCGATCCATAATTCAATGTCGGGGTTAATTGGATTTTTTATTAATACAGGTACATCAACACCGCGAAGTGCATCTGCAACATCTTGTACACTAAAAGGATTCACTGTAGTACGCGCACCAATCCACAATACATCTACACCAAAATGCAATGCATCTTCTACTTGTTTGGCTGTTGCAACTTCAACTGCTACTGGTAAGCCAGACTCTTTACGTGCTTGTTGTAACCATGGCAAACCTTTTGTACCAATTCCTTCAAAACTTCCTGGACGGGTACGCGGTTTCCAAATACCTGCGCGCAAAATATCAACCTTACCTGTTGCAGCTAGTCTAACTGCGGTATTTACTACTTGCTCTTCTGTTTCGGCGCTACATGGGCCAGAAATAATGAGCGGACGTTTCTGCAATAATGCTTCCACCGATGTTGCTTTTTCAATTGTTTGCTCCATAAAATGAGACGCTTAAATGTTTGCTTATATTATTATTAACTCGAAATTTATCCTTCACCCCTTCTTGGTCTGCGTGAACCATTACCACTCCCAGAAAATCCACCCGGACCTCCGCTATCAGCATCATTCATTCTAATCCTTCGGCCTTTGTAATTTTTACCATCCAAAGAACGAATCATTTGTTGTGCTGCACCTTTTTCAATTTCAATCCAGCTGTTCATGTCTTTCATATCTATCTTTCCAAGAACTTCTTTTTTCAAGTCGCTCATGTCTAGTACAAACTGTAAAAAACTGGCTTTAAAGAAACCATCTTTTGTTCCTAGGTTAACAAATAAACGGCTGTAACCGCTACCGCCACCACGAGAATACTCTGCTCTTGAATCGCCACGTCCGCCTTCACTAGAACGCTCTTCTCTTCTGCGACCCATTTCTTGGCCACGAGGTTCTCTTGTGCTACGATCTCTTTCACGTGCATTTAAGTCTTCGGCGTTTTCATAGTATTTCAAGAAACGATCAAATTCCATTGCAGCAACACGCTTCAATACATCTTCTTTACTTACTTCAGCAAATTTCTCTGCTAACATTGGTACGTACGTTTCATAATCGCCATGACTAATATCGGCCGATAATAATTTTTCCATAAAAGCAAAGAATTGTTTTCTACAAACATCTTTACCTGTTGGAATATCCATTTTATGAAACTGCGAATTATTAATGCGTTCAATTTGTTTGAATTTGTACATCTCTTTCTGGTGAACGATTGAAATACAAATTCCTTGCAAACCTGCACGACCTGTACGTCCACTTCTATGCGTGTAAATTTCAACGTCGTCGGGTAATTCAAAATTAATTACGTGTGTAATTCCTTGCACATCAATACCACGTGCTGCCACATCTGTTGCAATTAATAACTGCAAAGTTTTGTCGCGGAACTGACCCATTACTTTGTCGCGTTGTCCTTGTGTAAGGTCGCCGTGTAAAGCATCAATATCATATCCCTCACGTGTTAAACGCTCAGAAATTTCTTGTGCATCTAATTTAGTACGGGTGAAAATAATTCCATAAATACCAGGATTAAAATCAATAATCCTTTTTAAAGTTTCGTAGCGATGTTGAGCGGTAGTAACATAGTATTGGTGATCAATACTTTTGTTGGCCGTGTTCACTTTTCCTACCGTTACTTCTTTAGGATCCTTCATGTACTTCTTGCTCACCTTTCTAATTTCGGCTGGCATCGTTGCACTGAACAACCAAGTACTTTCGCGCTTTGGGGTATTCTTCAAAATGAATTCAATATCATCTTGGAATCCCATGTTCAGCATTTCATCTGCTTCATCTAACACCACATACTTTATCTGTTCTAGATTGATTGCTTTTCTTTCAATCAAATCTATTAATCTACCCGGAGTAGCTACTACAATTTGAACGCCTCTTTTCAAGTCACGAATTTGTAACCCAATAGATGCTCCACCATACACAGCTACCACAGAAATGCCTGTCATGTATTTTTTAAAGAGCTCTATTTCTTTTACAATTTGCATACAAAGCTCTCTGGTAGGACAAACCACCAATGCTTGAGGATACTTTGCTGCAGCGTCTATAATATGCAGTAATGGCAAGCCAAATGCTGCTGTTTTCCCGGTACCTGTTTGCGCCAATCCAATAAAATCTTGTGTGCCGCTTAGCAAAACTGGTATTGCTTGTTCTTGTATTGCGGTTGGGTTCACATACCCCAACTCATCGGTCGCTTGAATCAATCTCGCATCAATTCCCAACCCTTCAAATGTCATCATGTATTAAAAAATTTGCGGCAAAGGTACTTTTTATATAGGGCTTTACCTGTTTTTTGTTTATTTAAACGTGAATTGCACGTAGTTTAACGTTATTTTAGAATGCGTTTGATGCCATTTGCCTGTTCAATCAATTCCTTTAGGTAACTGAAATTCTCTTTTTCTAAACAAGCTTTGAACTTTCTTAACTGAGCAATATGCTCATTTAACACATCCAATACATTCTCTTTGTTCTGCATAAAAATGGGCACCCACATGTCTGGATTACTCTTTGCCAAACGAACAGTACTTTCAAAACCACCACTCGCCAATTCAAAAATGGCATCTTCTTCTCGCTCTTTTTCTAAAACAGTATTGGCAAGAGCAAACGAAGTAATATGTGAAATATGACTCACATACGCTACGTGAACATCATGCGCTTGGGCATTCATATACAATAAGTGCATCCCCAAAGATTCGTAGAGTTTTTCTACTAATGCAAGCGCATCTGCATCGTTTGCTTCTTTATTGCAAATAACACATGCTTTTTCAACAAATGCCCCTTTAATGGCTGCTTCAGGGCCGCTATACTCGGTTCCCCACATTGGGTGGGTTGCTACAAAGCGGCCTCTTTTTTTATGCGATTCAATGGCATGTAATAAACCTGCTTTAGTTGACCCAACATCCATAATTACTTGCTGTTGGGTATGGTCTAAAATAAATGGTAATATTTTTTCAGCAGCGTTTACAGGAATGGCTAGCACTATTACATCTGTATTTGCAATGGCTTCTTCTAGTGGCAATATTTGATCGACCAATTGTAGTTCCAATGCTTTTTGTTGGTGATCTGGATTCGAATCAACGCCAATTACGGTATCAGCAAAACCATTTTCTTTCAATGCTAAAGCCATTGAACCACCAATCAAACCAATACCCACTATTGTAACGCGCATAACAAAGAATTTAAATGATTATAACTGTTTTATCCTTTCAATTGCTTGATCAAATCTTTCTACACTTCCACACAAACTCACGCGGATATATCCATTGCCTGCAGACCCAAATATACCTCCTGGTGTAATGAATGTATTTGCACTATACAATACTTTATCACTCAATTCAAATCCATCTTTATAGGTGTTAGGGATTTTTGCCCAAACAAATAATCCAACCTGATTGGTTGAATACACACAGTGCAATAAATCTAAGAGTTCAAATACTTTTTTTCTGCGTTCTGCATAAATAGCATTTACTCCATCGTACCATTCTTTGCCTAAGCCCAAAGCCTTTGCTGCAGCAAGTTGCACGGGTAAAAACATACCACTGTCCATATTGCTTTTAAAGCGTAAAATTTCGTCTATTCTTTCTTTAGCAGCACACAACATTCCTACGCGCCATCCTGCCATATTTTGGCTTTTGCTCAAAGAATTTAATTCAATCACAATCTCTTTTGCACCTGCTACACTTAACAAACTAACGGGTGTTTCATTTAATATAAAACTATACGGATTATCATGACAAATTAAAATCTGGTGCTTCTTTCCAAAGGCAACTACTTTCTCTAAAAATTCCATACTAGGTAATTGACCCGTTGGCATGTGCGGATAATTTACCCAGAACAATTTTACTTTACTTAAATCTGTTTTTTCTAACGCCTCAAAATCGGGCTCCCAATTATTTTCTTCTAATAAAGTATACGAAACTGCTTCGCCTCCAGCCAATTTAACTGCACTGCTATAAGTAGGATAACCTGGATTAGGAATCAAGGCTTGATCACCCTCATTTAAATAGGTCATACAAATATGCATGATGCCTTCTTTGCTTCCTATAAGAGGTAAAATTTCTGTTTCAGGATCTACATTTACAGCATACCATTTTGCATACCATTCGCTAATAGCATTTCGTAAAATAGGTGATCCTTTATAATTTTGATAGGCATGTGTATTGGGCTTTGCCGCTTCTTCTTGTAATACTTTTATTACATCAGGATGCGGTGGCAAGTCTGGACTACCAATACCTAAATTGATAATATTTTTTCCTTGTTTATTTAGCGAATCTATTTCACGCAATTTCTGCGAAAAATAATATTCCCCAATTCCTTCTAGTCTTTTGGATGTACTTATTGCCATAATTATCCTTTTACAATTTTTCCTTTTTGATAAATGCCAAAAATTTTCACACTATTGGTTAGGCTTTCAATAGAGGCCATCACCTTGTTAAATTGTTGTTTGTTTTCAAATTCTAGGTCTGCATAAAATCCATATTTAAACGTACTTCCTGGAATTGGCATGCTTTGCAATTTACTTAGGTTGATTCCCCCAGAAGCAATCAGGGTAAGCACTTGCGCCAATATACCTTTTGAATGATTCGTTTGAAAATACACCGAGGCTTTGTTTGCATTTGTAATTTCAACCGCTTCATTTTCTCTTTGCAAAACCAAAAAGCGCGTGAAATTATTTTTCATTGTTTGAATATTTGGCGCAATAACATCGAGCTCAAATAATTCTGCTGCAAGCTTACTAGCAATAGCAGCGGTATGTTTTCCTTTGTGTTGATGTAGCTGTTTTGCACTCAATGCAGTATCATCGGACTCAACTATTTTCCAATTTGTTTTTTCTAAATATTCTAAACATTGTAAAATAGCCATTGGATGACTATGTACTTCTTTAATGTCTTCTAAGCGAACGCCCGGATTAACTAATAAGTTTTGGCTAATGGATAAATAAACCTCTCCTACTACTTTTAACTTACTTTTTTGTAAAAGATTATAGTTTGGCAAAATGCTTCCGGCAATTGAGTTTTCAATGGCCATGATGGCGCCGCTCGAAGCAGATTTGTCTGAAGCAATGCGAATTAGGTCTCTAAAAGTATCGCAAGGAATAACAGTTACCTGTTTGCCATACATATTTTGGGCAGCTACCTGGTGGAAGCTCCCCTCATATCCTTGAATGGCTATGCCTTTCTCGCTTTCAAAAATTGATTTCATATTACCTATTATTTTGTCTTTTTCTATTTTCCAATTCCGTTCAAATTCCTGTTATTCCGCCAAAAAAAAATCCCGACCAATTGGCCGGGATGATATGTTACTAGTTTCTTTATTAAGCTTTAGCAAACACTACCCGGCTACTTTGTGTAAAGTAGAAATAAAAGAAAAAACTAAATCGGGTACTATTTAAAAATGTTCTCATGAAGAGCAAATATATAGAATGATTCAATTCGAACCAACCATTTTATAAAAAAAAGGGTCCCTCCGTAGAAACGGAGCGACCTCTAACGATTGCTTGCCATATGAAAATAGGTAGTTAGCTAAACTTGACCGGCAAGCTGAGTCTCAACATGATCTTCAGCACTTTAGCTTTAATAAATTATTTTTTTGTAGAATCAACCTTTGCAGTTGAATCAACTTTTACTGCAGAAGAATCAACTTTTTTAGTAGAATCAACTTTTGCAGTTGAATCAGCTTTAACTTCAGGAGCAGCAGCATTGTTACAAGCTGACATTAAACCAGCAACAGCCAAAATTGCGAATACTTTTTTCATTGTAATTGTTTTTTGTTTGAGTAATTTATTGTTAATACCACAAGGGCATAAAAGGTAACCTAACAAATTAATTTATTTTAAAAATTAATTTCCCGATGCATATTGGGTTACTTTTGTCCACTTCAACGTATTAAATACAGCATAGTGAAAGCTGAACAGAACGAACAAGCATTACTGAAAGGATTGGCCAACAATGATTCAAGGGCTATCGAAACCATATATAAAGACAATTTTAATATGGTTCAAGCTTTTGTTTTAAATAATAACGGCTCTTACGACGATGCTAGAGATATTTTTCAGGAAGCAATGATCGCCTTGTACGAAAAGGCACAAAGCGAATCTTTTGTACTTACCTGTCAAATTAAAACTTATGTGTATTCTATTTGTAGGCGTTTATGGCTGAAAAAATTGCAGCAAATGGGTCGGTTTTCAAACCAGGTAGACAATCTAGATGAAACCATCCAAGTAGATGAAGACCTTGAAATTCACCAAAAACGCAATGCAGAGTTTGTGATAATGGAACGTGCAATGAGTAGTTTAGGAGAGCCTTGTAAGAGTTTATTAGAAGGTTATTATTTAAAAAAAATGGGCATGCAGGAACTAGCGGCAGCATTTGGTTACACAAATGCTGATAACGCCAAGAACCAGAAGTACAAATGCCTAATGAGATTGAAAAAATTGTTTTTTTCGCAATACAATATCGGAGAATAAGTACCATGGATGATAGTCAATTATTAGCAAGCATTGAAAAATACCTAGCCGGTGAAATGCCCCCGGCAGAGTATGCAATTTTTGATGCCCTACGCAAAAAAACGCCCGAAATAGACCAGATGGTAGTAGAGCACAAACTCTTTTTACACCAAATGGATAGTTATGTGGCTTATCAAAATATCAAACATAGCCTTCATGAAGCGCATTCAAAACTATTGAAAACAGGCGATTTGAATGAAGGAGGTGAAGTTTCTACTAAAGTACAAGTAGTACAACTTTGGAACAGATACAAAAAGGTAACTCCCATTGCTGCATCAGTGGGTGGTATTATTGCACTAGTGATGAGCGGATTAGTTGCTTATTTTTCTCCTGTAGTAAATGGCAATCAAATTCAACAGTTAAGCAAGGATATAGAAATTATTAAACGTAACCAACAATACCAAGGTTCCTTAATCAATGAAGTAAAAAGTAAAATTCCAACTGGCGTTAAACTGATAAGTGGTGGTTCAGGTTTTTTAATTGATCCAAAAGGATACATTATTACAAATGCACACGTATTAAAAGGAACAGCTGCAATTGTTGTGGATAATAAAGGCAAAGAATACAATGCTGCTATTGTACATATTGATTTAAAGAAAGATTTAGCCATACTTAAAATCAATGACGAAGATTTTAAATCACTTAAATCTTTGCCCTATAGCATACAAAAACAAAATGCAGATTTAGGCGATGAAATTTTCACACTCGGTTATCCTAGAAATGATATTGTTTATGGCGTAGGTTATTTGAGTTCTAAAACTGGATATAATGGCGATTCTTTAAGTTACCAAATTCAAATCAGTGCCAACCCTGGTAATTCAGGAGGGCCTGTATTAAACAATGATGGCGAAGTGATTGGGGTATTAAGTACGCGTCAAGCACAAGCAGATGGTGTTTCCTTTGCAGTTAAATCTAAAAACATTTACGAATTTGTAAAAGAATTAAAAGAGTCAGACACTAGTATTGGAAAATTAAAATTACCAACACATAGCAATATAAGAGGCATTCAAAGAAAACAACAAATTATAAAAGTTGCGGACTGTGTTTTTAATGTAAAAGCCTTTACGCAAAAATAAACTACTTCTTATTGATAAAAATATTACGCATAAAAAAGCCGTTGCATTAAATCTGCAACGGCTTTTTTATTAATCATATTATGTAGGTTAATCCCATAAACTTTTTGGATAATTACCTGCATCTACTAAAGCATTAATACTTGCTTGTACATGTGGCGCATCTTCTTTATAAGTTACACCAAACCATTGTGCAGAAGTAGGAACAACTTTCACATTGCCTAAGCCCGCTTTAATAAATTGACCAGTAACACTTGGGATAAAAAATTCTGATTTTAAATTTTGCATATTGTTGTCTAAAAATTCTCCAAAGAATTTTTCACAAACATCAATAAATCCAGGAGCGAAGCACAAATAATTCATACTAACCAAACTGTTTTCATTTAGTTCATGACTACCAGATTCATCTTCGTAATGAATAAGCCCTAGTTCATTTCTATAAATTTTTGTACGCTCATTAATATCAGTTAAATTATTGTCTGCATCAACTTCACAAACACCCCTACTCACACTACCAAAATCACTCAATGTTTTTTTAAGTTCATATCCTATAATACAATAAGTTCTTTCGTTGCACTGATTTAATAAAAAATCATAGGCTTTTACAAATGCATCGGCCCCATAATAATCATCTGCATTTATCACTGCAAAAGGCTCGTTTACCTTGCCTTTACAACACAATACAGCGTGTGCAGTACCCCATGGCTTTGTTCTATCTGCAGGAATGATCCTATCACCTACAAAAGCATTTAAATGCTGATAAACATAATCTATTTTTATTTTTCCGGCTAATTTAGGTTCAAATATTGCTTTAAAATTGTCTGCAAAATCTTCACGGATTATAAAAACTACTTTCTCGAAACCCGCACTGATGGCATCGTAAATTGAGTAATCCATAATTGTTTCGCCGCTAGGCCCAAAGGAAGCTGTTTGTTTTTGACTGCCGTATCGGCTAGCCATTCCTGCGGCTAAAATGACAAGTGTTGGTTTCATATTTAGAATATTGTACTTTGAGGAAATTTGATACTTCTACAAAGAAAAACAAAAAAGTGCAAACAAGCATACAATCGGCAAAGATTCAAACACTTAAATATTATACTAATGCAAATTTGCAGGTTGACGTTCTTCGTTTAGATGAAATCCATCCAATTGTAAATGGCAATAAATGGTTTAAACTACAGTATTATTTAGCAGAAGCCATTCAAAAAGACAAAACAGAAATTGCCAGTTTTGGTGGTGCTTATTCTAATCATATTGTGGCACTTGCATTTGCCTGCAAAACACTCAATTTAAAATGTACCGGATTTATTCGAGGAGAAAAATCAAATACTCCTTCAGCTACACTTAATGCTGCTGTGAATTATGGCATGAAATTACAATTTGTAACTAGAAATGATTATAACAATAAAGAAGCATTGATAAGTATACATGAGAATCAAAACAGGTACTGGATTACAGAGGGTGGATATGGTGTATTGGGTGCACAAGGAGCAAGTACCATTTTAGATCAATTGCCCATCAATAACTATACCCATATTTTATGTTCTGTAGGATCTGGAACAATGGCTGCAGGTATTGTAAACGCTTCAAAGGATAACCAAAAAGTGATTGGAATTAGCTCCTTAAAAAATAATTTACCATTAGAAAAGCAGGTATTAGATTTGGTATTCAGTCATAAAAAAAACGCCTTCACCCTGCTTCATCAATACCATTTTGGTGGATACGCCAAACACCCAGCAGCACTAATAGCTTTCATGAATGAATTTTATAATAAAACACGCATCCCAACAGATATTGTTTATACTGGCAAACTATTTTTTGCAATGGATAACTTAATTAAAGAAAACTATTTTGGCAGTCAAACAAAACTCCTAGTGATTCATTGTGGCGGACTTCAAGGAAACCTTTCGTTGCCAAAAGGGGTTTTGACTTTTTAATACGATTCTAGTTTCTATATTTGTAAAGCATGAGAAAACAAGCTTTTTTAATAATCATTACCATTTTTGTAACCAGTTTTAATGTGGCTATTGCACAAGAAAAATTAATTGATTTTACCTTAAAGCAAATAGAGAAGAATAACATAGAAATCAGTTGGACAAACCCTTACAGTAACACCATACAATTGTCTATTCAACGCTCAACCGATAATAAAAATTTTAGGACAATATTTTCGGCCCAAAAACCGGCATTATTGAACAATAAAACAACTGATGCGCCATTACCTATTGGCACCAAAGTATACTACAGAATTTATCATGTAGTAATGGGAGGTAGCTTCTATTTTTCTAACATACTGAACACTACCGATAATTTATTAAAAATAGATACCAAACAAGCTTCAAGTTATGATGATCATTTTGCAACTAATAACAAACTGACAAATCAAACAAAAACTGAACCCACATTACCCCATATCGATAAAAAAAATACTAACAACCAACAAATTGCTGAGTTTATAAATTTAACAGAAACAAAAGCTGCCAACAATAACCGTTCAACTACTGTAGATGATAAAAAAATTCCGATAAATGAATTAATCAATAAAAAAGACAGCGCTTCAAATAAAGCAACTGCTTCACATATATTAGACTCAAGGAATGAAACCACACAAGCGACTGACCCAAGTTATGAATACTATTATCATACTCCTTTAAAAAATAGGGTAATTGTAAAAATAAATTTCAACCTTATTTGCATAAGTTCAAGTGAACAAAAAATAAAAAACACTAAATCAAATATCAAACCCCTTGAATATATTTTTATTTACCAAAAAGATAGTTTAATAACCAGAATAGACCCAATTGATTTTTTAAAATACAAAGATTCCTTACGTTTGAAAACAAAGGATACCTTATATATTTATAATAAAAATTATGCATCTATACACACTTATATGCCGGTTTATGCATGGAAACCTTCCCTTTATATTTTTAATACAAAAAAGGGGGAACCAACTATTCAAATTGCTAGCGCTAAAAAACACAAGTACCGTGTAGTTTTTAAAGACGAAAAAGGAATGTTCCTTTTTCAATTATCCGCTATAAAAGAAGAACAATTGTACTTAGACAAGTCTAATTTTTTACATGCAGGTTGGTTTGAATTTGAACTTTACGAAGACGAAAAATTGTTAGAAAAGAATAAGATTTTTATTCAAGTGTAAGGGATAAAAAATAAGTACTTATCAATAAAATACAATTAAAAAAAGGTCAACTGGTATAAAAAAAACAATCAAATATTATTTCAAAATTCTTTTTTACTTTGTACTTCACTTCATCCATTGAAATTTCTCTACCTAATTCTTTGGCCAAAGAAGTGACTTGTTTGTTTTGAATACCGCAGGGTAAAATGAAATTAAAATAATTTAGGTCTGTATTGATATTAATGGCAAAACCATGCATGGTAATCCACCGGCTACACTTAATACCCATCGCACAAATTTTTCTTTCCTTTCCTGGTATTTGTGGATCGAGCCAAACGCCCGTTTCTCCAGGACTACGATCGCCTTTTATACCATATTCTGCCAGTGTTAAAATAATTACTTCCTCTAAACTTCTTAAAAACCATCCGAGATCTGGTTTGAATTTTTCTAAATCTAAAATAGGATATCCCACTAATTGGCCTGGACCATGAAAAGTAATATCTCCTCCCCGATTAATATGAAAATATTCAATCCCGCGTGCTGCACAATCTTTTTCGTTAATTAATAAGTGTTCATATTTGCCACTCTTACCCAAAGTATAAACAGGGTTGTGCTCAAGAAACAATAAATGGTGATGTGTAGGAACCATTTGGGGTAAAATGGGCTCAGCAGATTGCCTAGAGGCTGTTTTGATTGTGGCATTCTCTTTCAAGAGTGATTCTTGGTAGTCCCAAACTTCTTGATAGCGCCTTAATCCTAGGTCTTGAAATTCAATCTGCTGTTGCATAAAGTGAAATTACACAATTCAAAGCAAATCTTTGAGTACACATGCCTTTCGGTATCTGCCCCAACAAGCTTATTTTTGCAAAATGGAACCAGCGTTAGACAATATAGATGAAGCGTCCGAAGAACTTTTTGAACGAAAATCCTTTCATGTAAATAAAGGACAGGTACCGCTGCGTATTGACAAATTTGTGAAAATGCATATTGAAGGAGCTACTCGTAACAAGGTTCAAAATGGGATTGAAGCAGGATTTGTTACCGTGAATGGCAAAATTGTTAAGTCTAATTACAAGGTAAAACCAGACGACGAAATTGTATTTCTGAGTTATATTAATCCAGAACATACCGAACTTAAACTAGAAAATATTCCATTAAATATTGTATATGAAGACGATGCCTTAATGGTGATAAATAAACCGCCAAATATGGTGGTACACCCTGGTGTTGGAAATTATTCGGGCACTTTATTAAATGGTGTAGCCTACTATTTAAAACAGCAACAACCTAATATAGACGAAGACAGTTTACCCCGTTTTGGATTGGTTCACAGAATTGATAAAAACACTACTGGTTTAATTGTATTAGCAAAAACAGCAGAAGCTGCAGCACATTTGGCAAAACAGTTTTTCAACCATACTGTTTCTAGAAAATACCAAGCACTGGTTTGGGGAGATGTGAAAGAAAATTCTGGCACCATTACCGGACATATTGCTCGCCACAAACAAAACAGAAAAATGTTTGACGTGTTTCCGGAGGGAGAAATTGGCAAACATGCCATTACACACTATAATGTAATTGAAAGATTTAACTATGTAACTCTGGTTGAATGTATTTTAGAAACGGGGCGTACCCACCAAATTCGGGTACACATGAAACATATTGGCCACACACTTTTTAATGATTTTGAATATGGTGGGGATAGAATTTTAAAAGGCACGATCTATACCAAATACAAACAGTTTGTAGATAATTGTTTTGAAGCCTGCCCTAGGTGTGCTTTACATGCAAAAACACTTGGTTTCATCCATCCTACAACTGGGAAAGAAATTTTCTTAGAATCTGAAATTCCAACGGATATGCAAAATGCTATTGTAAAATGGAGAGGCTATATTAGCAACCGTAAAGAAGACTAATAGATGTTAATCCATTTAAAAAAAATTGCAAAAAAAATACACGGTATCTCTCCAATTTCTTTTAGTAGAAATGAAACATATGACCGTCTTACCAAAAAAATAATAAAAAGTATAGCATTACAAAATGCCAGCTGCATTGATATTGGTGCCCACGAAGGAAAAATATTGCAATGGATGGTAACCTATTTGCCAAATGCTACACACTATGCATTTGAACCAATTCCAGTTTTATATGAAAGATTAAAATTACAATTTGCAGACAAAGCAATTATTTCTCCAGCTGCTATTGGCAATGAAAATACTACGAGCAATTTCAACTTAGTGTTAACCAATATGGCTTATAGTGGCTTAAATAAAAGGGCTTACGATAAAGTTGAAAGAGACACTACTATTAAAGTTCAAACAGCCAAATTAGATACATTGATTCCAATATCTGAAAAAATTAGTTTAATTAAAATAGACGTAGAAGGTGCTGAATTATTGGTTTTAAAGGGTGCAAAAAATACAATCATCAATAGTAAACCACTAATTTTATTTGAATGTGGAAAAGCCGGAGGAGATGCCTATCACTTTACCTCAAATGAAGTATACGATTTATTGATTAATGATTACCATTATTCAATTTATACCTTAACCAATTGGTTTAAAAATAAAGAAAGCACCAACAAAAACCAATTCAATCATTTTTACAATACAGGAAAAGAGTTTTTCTTTTTAGCCGCACCAAAGCAATTATAATTTACTACCCTTTAAGTTAAAATTCAAAGAAAATTGATGGAATAAATTTTGTTGGTAAAACCCTGTTGCATAACGAATATGCAACTTGTTTAAAAGCAAGCCGAACCCTAACGTAAATCCATTTAAACCATTTGTCATATTATAGGCATTTAAACTTTGCCTCCTCATTAAATTCAATCCAGCATTGATTTGTAACTGATCGCTAAGTAATAGTTCTGAAGCAACAACCAAATGGGTTACTATTTTTTGAACGGTATTTTTTTGGTTAAATCTTGTGTCTCCTTCTGTATAATTAAACATTGGATCGTTATATAAAATATTAAACTCTTGTAAATGATGTGCAGTTAATGAAAATTGAAAAGGTGCATTTTCTAACTTTTTTGTGATGCCCAATTGCAAATCAAAAGGGAGTTCTTCTTTTGGTGCCGTAGGAACATATGTGCTTAATTGTGTTCCCATATTTTTTGCCAAAAAACTAGCTTGTAATAATTTATTCGAATTTAAATAGGCTATCCCCCAATCAAATGCCAAGCCTGTTGCATGGTATTGCGCATAACTTGATTGAATATATTTTGTAGTAAGTCCTACCCACCAATTTGTTTTATATACATGCGAAAGCATGATTTGAAGCGTATAATCTGCAGGTTTAAATACGCCTAAAATATTTCCCGAAGGATCTGTTTGTGTAATAGACCCATAACTTAAGTACTGAAGCCCAATAGCAAAATTTGTATTGGAATTTTGATGATGAAAAGCACTGGAAAGTCCTATTTGCTGTACCCCTTGAGCAAAATTATAAAAACTGGTACTTATTTGTTGGTGCATCTCATCCCGTAACAATGCTGGATTATTATAAGCCATACCAAGGTCGTTGCCAATACTGCTAATATTAATGCCCCCTAGGCCCGAAAGCTTGGCAGCATTGGGTTGTAACAGATAACTAAATACTGCATTCCCACCCAATGTTTGAGCAGAAACGCTTGTTACACACATCAAAAATATTATTCCAAAAAAACGAACCATCATTTTATTTAAACATCCAAATCTAAGTAGAAACTGATAGGATTGTAAAAAAAATCCCCTATTTAAAAAACAGGGGATTTAAAAGTATTTTAATCATTTTGAATTATACCAAGGCTAATTCTAAAACCTGTTGCATATTTTTCACATAATGAAATTGCAGGCCTTTAATAAAACTGCTATCAATTTCTTTTACATCTTTCTCATTCATTGCACAAAGAATAATTTCTTTAAGCCCTGCTCTTTTTGCTGCCAACACTTTTTCTTTAATTCCACCAACTGGCAATACTTGACCACGTAAAGTAATTTCTCCGGTCATGGCTAAATAGGGCTTCACCTTTCTACCAGTAAATGCAGAAGTTAAAGCAGTTAGCATTGTTACACCAGCGCTAGGACCATCCTTTGGCACCGCACCTTCTGGCACATGTATATGAATACTTTTTTTAGCAAATACTTCTGGATCGATTCCGTTTTTTCTGGCATTTGCTTGTAAAAAACTTAAGGCAGTGCTGGCACTTTCTTTCATCACATTACCCAAATTACCTGTTAGTTTCATTTCGGGCTTACCGTCTCCTACAATGGCTTCAATAAATAAAATATCACCCCCCACATAGGTCCAAGCAAGGCCTACAGCCACTCCAGCCATGTTGGATGTTTTATAAATTTCATTGCTATATCGATACTGTCCTAATATTTTTTCAATATCTGCAGCAGTAACTACCGATTTTACTTTGTTCTTAATCGCCAACTCTTTTGCCTGATATCGCATAATAGACGCCAACTGACGGTCTAATTCCCGCACCCCGCTTTCGCGAGTATAACTTTCAATAACTTTTTCTAATACTTTATCACTGATTTTAAAATTCACTTTCTTTAAACCATGTGCCTCTTGTTGCTTAGGTAGTAAATGTCTTTTTGCAATTTCTACTTTTTCTTCTACTGCGTATCCACTTAAATCAATAATCTCCATTCTATCACGCAAAGCAGGTTGAATGTTTTGAATATTGTTAGCAGTTGCAATAAACAATACCTTGCTTAAATCGTATTCAAGTTCTAAATAATTATCGTAAAAAGTATGGTTCTGTTCTGGATCCAATACCTCTAATAGTGATGAGGATGGATCACTTCTTCCATCGGTTCCTATTTTATCAATTTCGTCTAAAATCATTACTGGATTGGACGATTTGCATTTGCGAATTTGTTGTACAATACGCCCAGGCATCGCACCAATATAGGTTTTGCGGTGTCCGCGAATTTCACTTTCGTCGTGTAATCCACCCAAACTAACGCGTACATATTTTCTACCAATAGCGTGCGCAATTGAACGTCCTAAGGATGTTTTACCAATACCAGGAGGTCCTAAAAAGCATAATATGGGGCTTTTCATATCTCCTTTTAATTTGAGTACTGCTAAGTATTCAATAATTCTACTTTTAATTTTAGACATCCCATAATGGTCTTTGTCTAGCACTTTTTGTGCATTTTTAAGGTCGTAATTATCGGCAGAATACTCATCCCAAGGAAGGTCGAGCATTAGGTCTAGGTGATTGTACACAATTGAGTAATCAGGTGTAGACGCATGCATCCTTTCTAATTTTTCTATCCCTTTTTTAAACAATAATTTTGCAGCTTCAGGCCATTTTTTTGCCTCAGCTTTTAGTTTCATATCGGCAATCTCTCGCTCATTACTATCGCCACCTAATTCTTCTTTAATGCTTTTTAATTGTTGCTGTAAAAAATATTCACGCTGCTGTTTGTCTAACTCTGTGCGCGTTTTATTGGTTACTTTATCTTTTAGTTCAGCAAACTGCAACTCTCTATTGAGGATATGAATTAAATGCTCTGCTCTTTTATAAATATCATTTATTTCTAACAGACTTTGCTTTTCGGCTAAGTCTGAATTTAAATTACTGCTTACAAAATGAATTAAAAAAGAAGGGTTTTCTATGTTTTTTAAAATGATGGCCGCTTCGGTTGGTAAATTAGGAGATAGCTGAATAATTTGTGATGCAAGGTCCTTAATACTACCTATATACACTTTAAAATCATCCGCAATTGGCAGTTCATCATCTGCCAATAATTTCACACTAGCTTTAAAATACGGATTATCACTTTGCATTTCAACCAATTCAAAGCGTTTCTTACCTTGAATGATAATGGTTGTTCCACCATCTGGCATTTTAATCAACTTCACAATCTTAGCAACCGTTCCTATTCTACACAAATCATCTGCACCAGGTTCTTCTATATTGGCGTCTTTTTGGGCAACTACCCCTATTAGCTTATCGTGTTTGTAGGCATCATTTACCGCTTTAATACTTTTATCACGACCAACTGTTATTGGCAAAACTACACCCGGAAAAAGCACGGTATTACGCAAGGGCAATATCGGTAGCACTTCTGGAATGACCATACCATTATCCAAATCCCCATCATTTTCACTGATTGGAATAATTGGCATAAAGTCTGAATCGTCCTCAGCGCGAAAAAATAAATTCTCTTTCAACATAAATTAAATCTTTGGTCAAATTGTCACTAATCTCCCCTCTTGTAAATTAACTAGAAGTGAACGAATTTATTACAATATTGATGCCATGCCCATTTTAAAGAATATTTAGGTACAAACTGGCACAAAAAAAGTCCTTTCGAGTTGCGAAAGGACTTTTTTGTAAGAAGTAATATTAGAAATACAAGTAGTACTTCTACAATTTTTACTACTATTTTTTAGTAGAATCAACTTTTGCAGTTGAATCAACTTTAACAGCTGAAGAATCTACTTTTTTAGTAGTATCAACTTTTGCAGTTGAATCAGCTTTAACTTCTGGAGCAGCAGCGTTGTTACAAGCTGTCATTAAACCAGCTACAGCTAAAATTGCGAATACTTTTTTCATTGTAATTGTTTTTTTGAAATTTAAATTTTCACAAATATAATATTTCATGATTATTTAACAAATTTAATGATATCTATTTTTAAGCTATATGCAATTATTTTTTCCTAAAGAATATTCTAATGGGTACCCCAGTTAATTTAAACTTCGTACGAAGTTGATTTTCAAGGTAATTCTTGTAGGCTACCTTAATATCGTCGGGGTAATTAGTAAAAAAAGCAAAGGATGGAACAACCGTAGGCAATTGAGTAACATACTTTATTTTCACAGAATTACCGCGTACTACTGGTGCATGATAAGCTTCAACTGCTTTTAGCATGATATCATTTAACTGAGAAGTAGGTATTTTTCTAGATCGGTTTTCGTAAACTTCTAGGGCTAATTCAATCGCTTTAAAAATGCGTGTTTTTTCTGTTACGGATATAAATAAAATAGGAACGTCGGTAAATGGAGCGAATTTGGTTTTTAATGCTTTTTCGTAATCACGAGCCGTATTGGTTTCTTTTTCAATTAAATCCCATTTGTTTACCAATACAACAATGCCCTTTCCTTTACGCGTAGCCAAACTAAAAATGCTTACATCTTGCGCTGTGATACCTTTGTGGGCATCAATTAGCAACATACAAACATCTGCATCATCCATTGCTTTGATGGCACGAATAATGGAATAGAATTCTAAGTCGTCTTTCTCTTTACTTTTTTTACGAATACCCGCAGTATCAATTAATATAAATTCTTTTTGAAATAATTTATAGTGTGTATGAATAGTATCACGTGTGGTGCCAGCTATATCACTTACAATAGTTCGCTCTTCTCCTACCAAGGCATTCAGCAAAGAAGATTTTCCTACATTGGGTTGACCAATGATGGCAAATTTTGGTAAGTTATTATCGCGTAAAGTTTCGTCTGAATCTTCTGCAGTCATTCCATCGGCAACTGCATCTAATACTTCTCCTGTGCCACTTCCTGTGATACTGCTTACAAAAAAAATATGCTCAAAACCCAAACTATAAAATTCAGCTGCTTCTAATTGGCGGGCACTATTGTCTACTTTGTTTACCACTAAATAAACAGGTTTAGTTGTTCTGCGTAACAAATCGGCCATAGTGTCGTCTAGATCGGTAATACCTGTAACAACATCCACCATAAATACAATGGCATTGGCTTCTTCAATGGCAATTTTTACTTGTTTGCGAATTTCTCTTTCAAAAATATCATCGGTATGTGGCACGAAACCACCGGTATCAATTACATTGAATGTTTTTCCATTCCAATCTGTTACACCATATTGACGGTCGCGTGTCACGCCGCTAATATCATCTACAATGGCTTTACGCTCTTCTAATAAACGGTTGAAAAAAGTACTTTTTCCAACATTTGGTCTTCCTACAATGGCTACTGTATAACTCATAAAAACTCCCCCTCTTTAAATATAATCGCAAACTAGTTGGCGCGCCACCTAGCGCGAAACCTGCTTACTTAAATAGACTATTTGTATCCGTATTCTTTTAACTGTAAGTCGTTATCTCGCCACTTAGGACGCACTTTTACAAACAGTTCTAAAAATATTTTCTTACTAATAAATTGTTCAATATCTGTACGTGCAAGTGTACCAATCTGCTTAATCATTTTACCTTTGTCTCCAATAATAATTGACTTCTGTGTATCGCGCTGTACAATAATATCTGCCTGTATTTTAACAATATCTTCCCGCTCTTTAAACTCATTAATTAATACCGCTGTGTGGTATGGAATTTCATCGCCAAATAATAAATAAATTTTTTCGCGAATCATTTCAGACACAAAAAATTTAGTAGGCAAATCACTCAAATCATCTTCACTATAAAAAGCAGGCGCTTCAGGTAATAAAGAAAGTATGGCGTCTAATAATTTGTTCAGGTGAATTTTTTGTAAGGCAGATATTTTTACGATTTTTTTACAATAAGGTTTATCTGCAAAAAATGCTTCTGCTAGAGCAAGTCTTCCATTACCTGCCGTATCAATTTTATTCAACACTACAAGTCCAGGAACTTTTAATCTAAGACGTTGAAATATACCATCAATCTCTTCTAAATTATCATTTGCGTCAACTATTAACAAAGCAATATCGGCATCTTCCAAAGCACTTTTTACCGACGACATCATGTGCTCGTGCAATTTATACTGCGGATCAATAATACCTGGTGTATCTGAAAAAATTACTTGGTATTCATTTGGCTTGTTTAAAAACGCTTTAATTCTGTGTCGGGTGGTTTGTGCTTTTGGAGACACAATAGCCATTTTCTCGCCCACCAATGCATTGATAAGTGTGCTTTTTCCGGCATTCGGCTTTCCAAATATGTTTACAAAACCTGATTTCATTTTTTACCCTGTTCTTTCGGCTTATTTAAGTAAGCGTTTTTTAAAATTAACCCATTTTACCCCTTTTCTTTGTTAAAGGTACAAAATAACAAAGGCCTCGATAGAGGCCTTTTGAGTTGCGAGAGGAGGGATCGAACCTCCGACCTTCGGGTTATGAGCCCGACGAGCTACCGCTGCTCTATCTCGCGATATAAGATTAATCTAATTATCGCACTGGTCATTAAGCTTTTCTTTACCGCAATTCTGTCTGTTTCAATCTTAATGGGCTGCAAATGTAAGCCGAAGGCCCTTACCAACCAAATGTATTTAAATTGTTATTGGTTTTTTCTAATAGACGAAGCACCCGTTTTAATCATTTTTTTAAGTTCCGCAGCCCCTTTATAAGTGATACTGCTGCTTCCGCTGGCAGTAGCAGATAGTGCTGAATTAACCGTAATATGGCAACTTGAAGCGCCAGATGCCCCAATAGTAGCCATATTTGAAACCAAATCGTATGCCCTAACACTACTTGCACCAGAAACTCCAACATTTAATTGATTCACTTTTCCAGAAAGGGTTGATTTGGTAGCACCAGAAACATTGAGGTCTAATTGTTCAATAGATAGATCTCCCGTAAAATCACTTGCACCCGACAAGGATACAACAAGGTTCTCTCCTTTTAATGTGCCAATTACTTTTACATTACATGCTCCCGAAGATTCAATATGGTTTAGTTGTTTGAAAGTGATATATGCTTTCATCTTTGTATTTCCCCATCCATTCCAATTCATACCCTTTCCTTCAAAATAAATATGCAAAATGCCATTTCGAACTTCTGTTTTAATTCTTTTGACAATTTCTGCGGCACCTGCACTAATTGCTACCGCATCTTCCGATCCTTGCGATAAATAAACACTGATAGCTCCAGACACTTCTATTCCCGTAAAATCCTTTACTGACCTAGGTTCTGCATTTGCATCAAATACTAAATTTTTATCGGATTGTGCATTTGAAGCCAAGATGCTTGTTAAGAAAAATAAGCTTATAATTATGTATTTCATTTGATTGATTTATGGTAAAACGTATGTGAGATAGTAAAGTTACAATTGTAGTATATAAATTTATTACTAGTTTTGTAGTCGAACATTCCTCGGGGTGCTAAGCAGATATAAACTGTAAGGCTGAGATAATACCCGTTGAACCTGAACAGGGTAATGCCTGCGAAGGGAAGGTGTACTGTTTTGCAGGTCCTCTCCATTAGCTATTCCCTGTTCCCATTATTAACTTTTAAAACAAAAAAAATGAAAAAGTTTTTGGGAACAATCACATGCGTCATGCTTACGCTTATTGTTTTTGCACAATCTACAAAAGTACCAGTTAAGGGTATTATTAAAGATGCTACAACCCACGCACCCATTGCAGGTGCACTCATTCAATTAGGAAAAGTTTCAACACTTAGTGATGAAGTTGGTAAATTTATTTTTGACAAAACTAGTAGTCGCAATTACAATTTAAGTGTTAGTAGTTTGGGATACAAAATCCATTCAGCAAAACTTTCTGTTGCCAATAAAACTATTGATGTAAACATTGAATTAGAAAATAGTTCCTTGTTTCTTCAACCCTTAGAAGTAAAATCGATCCGTGCTTCTATTACTGCGCCTTTTGCAAAAACAAATTTAAACAAACAAGAAATTGCGGCAAGTAATTTAGGTCAAGATTTACCTCTAATGCTGAATCAAACACCCTCTGTAGTAGTTAATTCAGATGCAGGAAATGGGGTTGGTTATACTGGAATTAGAATTAGAGGAACAGATGCCACACGTATTAATGTTACACTAAATGGCATTCCTTATAATGATGCAGAAAGTATGGGAACTTATTTTGTGGATTTGCCCGATTTTAGTTCGTCTGTAAATAGCATTCAAATTCAAAGAGGCGTGGGCACATCGTCGAACGGTGCGAGTGCATTTGGAGCTACCATTAATTTATCTACCAATGAATTTAATGAGAAAGCTTATGCAGAAATAAACAATAGTTTTGGGTCTTTTAATACCATTAAAAATACCGTTAAAGTTGGAAGCGGATTAATCGACAACCACTTTACAATTGACGCAAGAGTAAGTAGGATTTCTAGTGATGGATTTATTGATCGAGCCAATTCGAATTTGCAATCTTTTTATGTAACGGGTGCCTACATTAATAAAAAATCATCGCTACGTTTTAATATTTTTTCTGGTAAAGAAAAAACCTATCAAGCATGGTATGGGGTACCAGAAGATATGCTAAGCACAAATCGTACTTATAATCCTGCAGGTACTGAAAAACCTGGTACACCTTATAGTAATCAAACTGATAATTACACACAAACGCATTACCAATTATTTTTCAACCATGCTATAAATACAAGATGGTCATTTAACACCGCTGTATTTTTAACTAAAGGAAATGGCTATTACGAAGAATATAAAGCTGCAGTAAATCTTGGTGATTATGGAATACCTCCCATCCTCATTGGCGGAGTTCCAAATTATAATTCAGATATTGTAAGACAGCGTTGGCTTGACAATAGTTTTGTAGGACAAATTGCTTCTTTGCAATACAAAACAGTATCGGACGAAATGAGTTTTGGAGGTGGCTGGACCAATTACCAAGGACAACATTTTGGAAAAGTAATTTGGATAAAACAAGGCACTATTAATCCAGAAAGAAAGTATTACGATTACCCAGCAACCAAAACAGATGCTAATATTTATGCAAAATGGCAACACAAATTAAATGAACATTGGCAGAGTTTTGTTGACTTGCAATATCGCCAAGTCAACCACAATATGCAAGGGTTTGAGGGGACACCAAAATTAAATATTAATAGAAATTTTAACTTTGTTAATCCTAAAGCAGGTATCACCTATACTAAAAATAGCTGGCAAGGATTTTTAAGTTATGCTATTGGAAATAAAGAACCCAATAGAGACGATTTTCAAGCTAGTTTAATTCATCAACCCAAAGCTGAATCTCTGTATGATGTAGAATTAGGGATTGAAAAAAAGAATCCTAATTTTCATTATGGTGCCACATTATATTTCATGAATTATACTAACCAATTGGTTTTAACTGGTGAGATAAATGATGTAGGATCTTATACACGTACCAATATTCCAAAAAGTTTTAGACTAGGGTTAGAATTACAAGCCGAAATTAAATTATCAAATTGGTTTAATTTTTCATCGAACTTTTCAGTGAGTCAAAATAAAATAAAATCATTCACAGAATTTATTGACAATTATGATACTGGTTTGCAAGATGCATTTGTACACAACAATACCAATATTGCCTTTTCGCCAAATATGGTGGTAGGATTAAGTTTTAACTTTCAACCTTGTCAATATTTTGAACTTAGTTTGCTTAATAAATATGTTGGCAAACAATACCTAGATAATACGCAAAATGAAAACAGAAAATTAGACGGTTATTTTACACAAGACCTTAGAATGAACATTCCTGTAAAAAATAAACTGTTGAAAGAATGGAAATTCATTGGCCAAATCAATAATATATTTAATGCCAAATACCAGCCAAATGGTTATACTTATAATTACATTTATAACAACCAACTAACTAGTGAAAATGGCTACTATCCAATGGCAGGAACCAATTTCATGCTAGCCTTAAATATTAATTTTTAAAGTTCCAATATCTACAAAAAAATAGGCTGACTCATTGTAATGAGACAACCTATTTTTTTGCAGATACCTGATGTGTAATATATTCATTTACGCAATGCTCAGAGCCTTCTTTAGTATTGCAAATTTTTTATTTTATGCGGTTTAATTATTTTGCAATTCTATCTTGCCAAGCCAACATGCCACCAGATACATTCACTAAATTAGTAAAACCCATTTGTTCTAAAATCATGCAAGCTTGTCCACTCCTATTGCCACTGCGGCAATAAACATACACTTCTTTATCTCTTAAATCTTCTATCTCATCTATTTGCATTGTTTGAACATGACCAAGTGGCAAAAGTATGCCACCAATATTAAAGTCTGCATGTTCATGAGGCTCTCTAACATCTACTAAATTAATAGATTCTCCAGCAACTAATTTTTCATTTAAAGCTTCTACGCTAATGGTTTGCATATTCAAATTTTTGGTTAAATTAATGTTGTACGGCTGTAGTAGGTGTAATGCTTGTATCTCTTACAGGTGGCGCTATGGCACTAATATAAAGGTCTATCAACTGACCAGTTTTTATTTTATTGGCAGTTCTAACACCTGGGGTTGTTTCTAAAAATATATCAGGATTTTGTTTTACCACAAAAGATGCAGCAGAATCTGTAATAGTTCCTATTGATACAATTGATCCCACATTTAAACTAAGTGTTGCTAAAAAAGATTTGGTTTGATCTAGCGTAAGGCCTACCAAATTTGGCACATCAACTTCAGCACCGCCAATTCCACTTCCTAAAACAAAACTCACAGGTGATCCTAAAGCAATTTTTGTTCCTGGCTTGATGCTTATATCATTTATTAATTGCTCTAGCACTGCATTTCTTGCCATATCTGGTTTGTAAGAAATTTCACCTAATCTTAATCCCAAACTTTGCAAATACATTTCTGCACTTCGAATAGAGAAACCAATAAGGTTAGGCATTTCAACCAGTGGAGGTAAGCTTCTATTAATGGTTAAATAAATGGTTCTGCCGGATTTTACAAGTGCATCTGCTTCGGGCGATTGTTTAACCACTGCTAGTTTTGCAACGCTATCTACATATACCGAATCTTGTAAGGCAACTTGAAATCCTTTGTCTTCTAATATTTTTTGAGCCGCTTTTGCGTTTTGGCCAACTACACTTGGTACTTTTTCTGTTTTACCATAGCCCGTTATCCATTGCAATGACAAAAAGAAAATGATGATCAGTATTACTAATAATCCTACAGCCGCTAAAATATTTGCCCAAAGTGGTTTATGTGTGATAAATTTAAACACAGCTAGTTTTTATAAATATGAATAAGGTAAATTGCAATTTTTAGTTGGATTTACCAATTTAAGAATGGTTAATTAACAATATTCAATACTAGTTTTCAAGCGTCTCTTCAATGATAGCAGCGTAAAAATCAGTTAAACTCCAACCCATCGCACGTACTTGTTGGGGTATAACACTTGCATCACTTTGGCCTGGTACTGTATTAACCTCTAACAAATATGGCTGCGCTTGTTGGGCATTATAAATAAAATCAATTCTTACAATACCGCTGCAATTCATTACCTCGTAAACTTTTTTTGCAGCTTCCGCTAATTGCGCATGCATTTCATTAGTGATAATAGCGGGTGTAATCTCTTCGCTTTTTCCTTGGTATTTCGCTTCAAAATCAAAAAATACATTGGTTGTTTTTATTTCTGTAATAGGCAAAACGGTGGTAATTCCTTTTGCTTTAAAAACGCCAATGGTAAATTCCCTTCCACTAATAAACTCTTCAATTAACACTTGGTCATCTTCATTGAAAGCCTTCTCTAGCGAAGCATCTAAAATATTAGCATCGTCTACCTTACTAATACCAATACTACTTCCACCGTTGTTTGGTTTTACAAATAATGGTAATGATAGTTTTGCTAAAATTTCAGCACTTGCTATGGGTGTATGTTTAAAAAGATGTAAAGACTTTGCTACATGAATACCTGCAAAAGCAGCAACCGCAACAGTAAACCGCTTATTAAAAGTTAGTGCAGATGTTGCTGCATCAGAACTAGTATAAGGCAAATGAAGCATATCAAAATAACCTTGCAATTTTCCATCTTCTCCAGGAGTTCCATGAATGCACATCAAAACAGCATCAAAATTAATTTTTGTTCCATTGTCTATTATAGAAAAATCAACCCTGTCAACAGGTGATTTTTCACCATTACTTGCTTCAAACCACCAACCTGTTGGATTGATATCAATTTTATATAAATCGAATTTTTCTTTATCGGTATTATTGGCCACTGTTATGGCACTTTTATAACTGATTTGCGCTTCTCCACTTAATCCCCCTGTTACCAATGCAATCTTTTTTTTCATTAGTTTATTATTAGTTTAACAAATATAGCTTCGATTCAGAGAAAGGCAAAATTGCGCATTTTGAACAAAAAAAAGCTGAAGAAACCGCAGTCTCTTCAGCCCTATTTAACGAGAATAAACCGTTTATTAACTATGTAAAAGATCTTTTTTTGCCAATAAGCTTTCAACTGTTTCTACATATAATTCATCCGGTACACAACAATCAACAGGACAAACTGAAGCACACTGTGGCTCTTCGTGGAATCCTTGACATTCTGTACACTTGTTGTGTGTGATGTAATAAGTGTCGGTACTAACCGGCGCAAAACGCTGATCGGCAGAGGCAACTGTTCCATCCATTAAAGTAAAAGAGCCTTTTACTGTGGTACCATCGGCAAGAGCCCATTCAACTCCACCTTCATAGATTGCATTGTTAGGACACTCGGGTTCGCATGCCCCACAATTGATACATTCTTCTGTTATTTTGATAGCCATACAAAATTGGTTTGATAAGTTAGTAACTACATTTGCAATTCAAAATTAAGGCTGACAGATGACTTTACAAACTAGAATTCGATTATTTACAAGATTAGGGGAATATATTTTGGGAGAAAGTGCCGATTGGCAGGAGTGCAAAGAGCGTGCATACCGCGAAAACCCTTGGTTTATTAGAGAATTTATTGAATTATCGGTAAAAAAAATTGCCGATAATTTTTTACAAGAAAAATCCCTAACCGATTGGGCAGTAGCTTATTCTGTACCCGATTACCCAAATCAACCCAAAAATATTGGCATTGTAATGGCAGGAAATATCCCTTTGGTGGGCTTTCATGACCTACTTTGTAGCTTTATTTCGGGGCATAAAACCACGGCAAAAGCCTCTTCTAAAGATAGTATTTTAATAAAGCACCTAGTAGGAAAACTAGCCGAATGGGACCCAACAGTGTTTGAACAAATTGTTTTTGCCGATAATTTAAAAGGATGCGATGCCTATATTGCTACTGGCAGTAATAATACTAGCCGATATTTTGAATACTATTTTGGCAAATACCCCAACATAATCCGCAAAAACCGCAGCTCTGTGGCCATTTTAGATGGTTCCGAAACCCCATTAGAATTATTGGCATTGGCAGATGATATTCAATTTTATTTTGGCTTGGGCTGTAGAAATATCACCAAAATATTTGTTCCACAAGGCTACGATTTTATTCCTTTATTAGATGCATTGCGCAAGTACGAGCACTTTATGGATTTTCATAAATACAAGCATAATTACGACTACCATTTGGCTATATTAATTATGAGTAATCGGTATTATATGAATAACGACTCGTTAATTTTAACTGAAAATATTGCAGTTTTTTCGCCCGTAAGCCAGGTGCACTATGCCTTTTATTCAGACGCCGGCATTGTTTTAACCGAGCTAGCTTCAAACGAAGATGTTCAGTGCATTGTAGGTCATGGCCAGGTTCCATTTGGCATGGCACAAAGCCCGTCTTTAAACGATTATGCCGATGGTATAGATACAATGGCTTTTTTAACTAATTTGTAAGCTATTTAATAATTGGTAAAAGATTTGAAACCGATTTAACAGATTAGTTGAAAATTCTCAACACAAACTGCTGTACATTAAACTTTAAATAGATAACCCAGCTTGAGTAGTAAAAAAATTGTTAAAAGCCAAACTACTTGAACTGTCAATTAATCAGGTTTATTTATTTGCAATTGAAAAGGCATAGTATTTGAATTAACTGAAAAAAAAGAAGCATGAATATGAATTTCAAAAACATGTTAGCCATTGTAGCTATTAGCGCAACCACTGCTATTACTAGCGTTTGGGGCTATGGAAAATTTGTAGAACACCAACTAGCAGGCATTCAGGAACCTGGTAAATTACCGGTTAATTATGTAGGATTTTCTGGCAATAATACCCCCGGAACCATGGTAGATTTTACGCCTGCAGCAACCAGTGCTACACCAGCTGTTGTGCATATTAAAACTCGTACCAAAGAACGCCAAGTTAAAAACCAACAACGTCAAAGAAATCCATTTGGAGATTTATTTGGCGGAGACGATGCATTTGGTGATTTTTTTGGCGGAGGACCACGCGTAATACCAGAACAACGTGCAAGTGGTAGTGGTGTAATCATTACAGAAGACGGTTACATTGTAACCAATAACCATGTGGTGGATGGTGCCGATGAAATAAATGTAACCCTTCCTAATAAAAAGTCTTACAAAGCAACAGTAATAGGAGCTGATCCTAGCAGTGATATTGCAGTTATTAAAATTGAAGGAAAAGGTTTTCCATATTTAGTATATGGTAATAGTGATGATGTAAAATTAGGTCAATGGGTATTGGCTATTGGTTATCCTTTAAGTTTAGACGTTACAGTAACTGCAGGCATTGTAAGTGCTAAATCTAGGTCTATAGGTGTTAATGGTCAACAAAGTGCTACACCAGTAGAATCATTTATTCAAACTGATGCTGCAGTAAACCCAGGTAACAGTGGTGGTGCTTTAATTAACACTAGCGGTGAACTGATTGGTATTAATTCTGCCATTGCCTCTCCTACTGGATCTTATGCAGGTTACTCTTATGCAATACCCGTTAATATGACCAAAAAAATTGTAACGGATATTGTAAAATTTGGCACTGTTCAAAGGGCTTATATTGGCATTAGTTATGCTGGCGAAAATTTACCGGACGAACAAAAGAAAGCATTAGAAAAAGAAATAGGCATTCCTTATAAAGAAGGCGAAGGCGTATATGTAACAGGTGTTCCAGCTGGTGGAGCTGCTGGTGTTGCTGGCATTAAAAAAGGCGATATTGTTACTAAAGTTAATGGTGTAAATGTAACCAATGGCCCTGAATTACAAGAACAAGTTGCCCGTTTTAAACCAGGCGATAAAATCACACTTGCCTATAAAAGAGCTGGTAAAGAAAGCACGGTTAATTTAACTTTAAAAAACAAAGCAGGCAATACCGAAGTAGTAAAAACAACTTCCATCATGGACCAGTTAGGTGGCGAACTTGAAACTGTAGACAAAAAAATAGCAGCAGCCAATGAATTAGCTGGTGGTGTTGTTGTTAAAAAAATTGGCACAGGTAGTTTGAAGAATACTAAAATTCAAGAAGGATTTATTATTACAAGCGTAAGTGGTGAACCAGTTAAAAATTTAGAAGAATTAAAGACTGCCTTAATCGCTTCAAAAAGTGGCACAGTAAGGCTTGAAGGCGTGTATCCTGGGTTTGAAGGGTCTTATGCTTATCCTTTGAGTTTAAAATCCGAGTAAAATTAATCCGATGATACAATAACAATTCATTGCGTTTTTAAATATTTGAATTGATATAAAATACTACTCATTTAATAATCAAAAAAAACAGGCTGTATCAAAAAATGATGCAGCCTGTTTTTTATTCAAAATGATTAATACTTTTTATTGCACTTCAATTCTATTTTTTAAATAGCGACTCTATTTTTGTTGATAAACCAAATACTCCCCTGCCATTAATTCAAATTTTTCGCCTGGTGATAATTGGAATGATAATTCAGAAAAAATACTAGTAAATTCTCCTGATAAACATTCGTGATTTACTTGAATAGACAAATTATTTTTTGTAGAAATATTTAAAATAACCAATACAATCTCTGTGTCTTTTTTTCGTAAAAATGCAAAGATTTCATTGCTATTTTCTGAAGGCAAAATAAAGGTTTCTCCTAACTGAATAGCTTTACTATTTTTTCTGAAATGCAACAATGATTTATAAAACCCATGCATTAGTAATGGTTGCTTCCATTCAATTTCGTCTTTGTTAAAAAACTGCAACCGTTTTGTATTGGGCAACTCTTGTCCACTATATACTAAAGGCATTCCAGCCCAAGTAGCAGAAAATACAGCCCATGCTTTTGAGAGCAATCCGTACTTTTCAAATTCCGTTCCGTTCCAACTATTTTCGTCGTGGTTACTGGTAAAGTATAATTTAATTGCGCCCTCAGGATACTGCGTATAAGCATGTAATAGATTACGAATATCATGCAAGCTAGTTTCAGCCCTAGCATGCTTTTCTGTTGCATGCATCCAATTCCAAGCATAACTACTATCAAATGCTTGGTGGTAATTAGGTTCATCGCATTCGGCTAACCAAAACATTGGTTTTACTGCATCGCATTGTGTGCGTGCATCCATCCAAAAATCTAGGGGTACCAAGTGCGCCATATCGCAACGAAATCCATCAATATCCGCTTCTCTTATCCAATATTGCATGGCTTTAATCATCGATTGACGCATGGCAGGCACATTAAAATTGAGGTCTATTGCATCTTGCCAACCATTAATTTCTGTAAAATTTCCTTGGGTATCTTTTACAAACCAATCTGGGTGTTCAAAAGTCCAGTGGTGGTCTAAGCCTGTATGATTGGCCACCCAATCAATGATAATTTTCATACCAAATTGATGCACTTCTTTTACCAATTGTTTAAAATCTTTTAAATTTCCAAACTCAGGATTAATACTTGTATAACTACTACAGGCATAATAACTTCCAAGGTCTCCAAGCCTACCTTTAACGCTTATTGGGGTGATGGGCATCAACCATATAATTGCTACACCCATCTCTTTTAAACGAGGTAAATGTTTTGCGAATGCGGCAAAACTGCCCTCTTTTGTGTACTGGCGAATGTTTACTTCATATATGTTTGCGCCGCTAATCCAGTCTACTGTAGAAAATTTTTGACTCATAATTACCATCTATCCCTACAAAGAAATAGTTTTATACCGATATGAGTAAAGATAATCAGCCAAAATTAGAAAGAAAGATCAGCCTTTTGCAAGCTACCGCCATCAATATGACCGACATGGTTGGCATAGGACCCTTTGTGGTATTGAGTATGGTGGCAGAAATTATGCAAGGACCTTGGTTTTTGTATGCCTGGATAGCTGGTGCTATTTTGTCTATTGTAGATGCTATGATTTGGAGTCAGCTAGGATCTACTTACCCATTAGCGGGTGGAAGTTATAATTTTTTAAAAGAAGGATTTGGCCCAAAATGGGGTAAGCTAATGAGTTTTTTATTTGTTTGGCAAACCATGATTCAAGCGCCCTTGGTGATTGCTTCGGCTGCAATTGGGTTTGCGAGTTATTTTAAATTTTTACTGCCCATTTCAGATGTGCAAGGAAAAATAATGAGTGGTAGTTTGGTGGTATTAATTGTGGTGTTACTGTATAGAAAAATTGAAGCCATTGGCAAAATCAGTGTGCTACTTTGGATAGGCGTATTGGTTACCATGGCTTGGCTAATTGGTGGAGGTTTGTTTCATGGAAATTTCATGCAACCTATTTACCATATGAATGACGGATTAAAATTAGACCATGCTTTTGCCGCCGCACTTGGCTTTGCTAGTGTTAAAACCATTTATAGTTATTTGGGCTATTATAATGTGTGTCATTTAGGTGGTGAAATTATTAACCCCAAAAAAAATATCCCAAAAAGTATGTTTATTTCAATTGCAGGTATTGCATTTTTATACCTCATGATGAATATTAGTGTTGCATCGGTTTTACCACTTGATCAAATTCAAAAAAGCAAATTTGTAGTAAGTGAATTTGTGCAAACCTTGTCGGGTCCAATGGTAGCAAAAATTGCAACAGTATTGATTTTATGGGTAGCATTCGCTTCTGTATTTTCTGCTACATTGGGTTATAGTAGAATTCCTTATGCTGCTGCAAAAGACGGCGCCTTTTTTAAAATATTTGCCAACCTACATCCTACCAAACATTTTCCGCATATTTCCTTACTGGTTTTAGGATCGGTTGCATTTGTATTTAGCTTGCTGTTTAAATTACAAGAAGTGATTAGTGCCATTTTAGCCATGCGTATTCTAATTCAATTTATTGGGCAAGGCATTGGACTAATTTTATTGGTAAAACGCAAAGGGAAGGCCCATTTTGCCTGGAGAATGCCCTTATATCCTTTACCCATAATTATAGCCATTGTTATTTGGGCGTTTTTATTTTTCTCAACCGGAAAAAATATGATGCTCGGAGGACTTACCGTTATTGGCCTAGGTATTATTGCCTATATCATAAAATCTTATAGAAGCAAACAATGGCCCTTTATTGAGCAATAAACGATTGTTTAGGCAATAATTTTTGCAGCAATATACTCAATAGAACAACTGCTATGGCCCCAATTACATTTAGCCATAAAAAGCCTAAGCCTATTACTTCGTACTTGTCTAGTAAGAAGCAGCTTATTACAATTATTTCACCCAAAATGGCTGCTATAAAAACAGCATTGGATGCTACTTTTTTACAATAAAATGCTACTAAAAAAATACCTAATATAACCCCATAAAATAAAGAACCCAACACATTCACCGCTTCTATTAAGCTACCCATACCCGTTGCCAATTCTGCCGTAACTATGCAAAAAACGCCCCAACCAAATGTATAATATTTTGAAATTTTATATTCTGCAGCACACTGCGCAATATTAGTACTATCATATTTTGATTTCCTAAAACGCACATGAAAATCTATCATAGTGCAAGAAGCCAGTGCATTTAAAGATGCTGCAATAGACCCCCATGCTGCTAAAAAAATAATGGCTATTAATAATCCAACCAGCCCCTTGGGTAAAAAATCAACTACAAAACGTAAGAATATATAATTGGTATCATTGGTGTCTGCATCAGGTAATGCTTTTTTTAAAACCGCTTTGTATTGCTTTTGTGTTGCCGCCATTTGAGCTGTTCCTTTTTGCAAACTATCTTTAAATACAGCATTACCAGGCAGCACATAGGCTTTACTAAATTTTTGTTGATTGATTTGCGCTAGTTGAAACTTGGCTTCTATTGATTTAAGTGAATCTTTATAAATTGTTTGATTGGCTTTTTCTGCCACTGCTTTGTTAAAGAATATTGGGGCCGGATTAAATTGATAAAAAGTAAATAGCATGGCTCCCAACAACAAAATTAAAAATTGCATGGGCACTTTTACCAAGCCATTCATGAGTAAGCCTACTTTACTCTCTGTAGTGTCTTTAGCTGTTAGATATCGGCCTACTTGTGACTGGTCTGTTCCAAAATAAGAGAGTGCTAAAAAAAAGCCTCCAATAACTCCGCTAATAATATTATACCGATCTTTAAAATCAAATCCATTTTTTGTGAACCCAGTTGTAATTACATTTAGTTTTCCAGAAGCCCCACTTACTTTTAAAGCGTCTGTGAACCCAACACCCGCTGGTAGATAATGAACAATCAAATAGCCTGCTACAAACATCCCAATAAAAATAATTACAAGTTGCAATTGCTGTGTGTAGGCAACTGCTTTTGCGCCGCCACTAACTGTATAAATAATTAGTAAGCCACCCATTACCATATTGGTGTAAAATATATCCCATCCCATTAAAGAAGATAAAATGATGGAAGGCGCGTAAATACTAATACCTGTGGCTAATCCACGAGCAATTAAAAACAAAGAAGACGTAAATATTCTTGTTTTAATATCAAATCTTTGCTCTAAAAATTCATAGGCTGTAAATACTTTGAGTTTATTAAAAAGTGGTACAAAGCTGATGGAAATAACCACCATTGCAATAGGTAAACCAAAATAATATTGTACAAAACGCATACCATCGGTAAATGCTTGGCCAGGTGCCGACAAAAAAGTAATGGCACTCGCTTGTGTACCCATCACACTCAATAAAACCAAGTACCATGGCAAACTCCTATTGCTTAAAAAATATCCTTCTAAATTTTTTGAGGTACGACTTTTATACAAGCCATAAGCAATGATGGTAAACAGGGTACCAACTAATACAATCCAATCAATTTGACTCATGCAAAATAGTTTGTAAACCAAGTGAAGAATAGCACTAACATCAACAGCACTATTAGTACAAATGCATACCAACTGCGCCATTTAGAAAATATGGGTATCTTTTTTTCTTGATTCATGATATTAATCGTTGTGTTTACTACTAATTAAACCGCCTGCTAATAGGCCCATTCCCAGCCCTATAATTAATCCTAATTTTACATTTTTAATCAGCAAACCTAAGCCTACTGCAATTAATATTAGGGTAACAGCACCAATTCTTCTGCGTGGTTGTTTACTCATGATTTAATTTTTAGGGAGTGCTATTAAATTAGCCATTAACTTATAGGCACCTGCTATTCCTGCAGGTAATTGTCTAAACAAAACCAAACTAACATAGGCGAAATTTCCTTTGCCATATTTAGCAATAGCCAAGCTGCCATTACCAGGCTTTTCGCCAGTATCATTCATGCCCAATGGTAGTACAAAATGAGGGTCTAACATCTCGGCCTGATAAGTACTTCTTTCTTGTACCCAATTTTCAAAATCTTTGCTGGTAATTTTATTTGGATAATTTAAAACGGAATGATCTGGCAATAAAAAATTAACTGCTGCTGTTTCTTCTGTTACACGAGATCCTGCATTGACCATAAAAGGATAAGGCCCTACTTTAATTTTCTTTAACCCAATTTGATTGCTTTTTAAATATTGAACAATTAGGTTTCCCCCATTTTCTACATACCTGTTTAGAACATCATTTTTATTACTCAAGTATTCAAAAATATTATGGGCCCTAATACCTAAAATAATGGCATCGAAGGTTTTTAATTTTTCGTCTGTGATATCTGCTTCATGAATATATTGCACCTCGTAACCCATTTGCAACAGTGCTTCTGGCACTTTATCTCCAGCGCCAATAATATAACCAACTTTTTTTCCTACTACTTTAACTTCGTCTTTTATGACACGTACATTGTTTTCAACAAAAAAATGAATAGCAGGAATATGATCATATTTTATGGCACGCAAATAAGTACGATAGGTATGTGATTTATTATTAACAGTTGTTTGTACTTCTGCATGTATCATTGGCGACAAATCTTTTCTAAAATGTCCTTCCAACGGAATTGTCATAGCATAAACCCTACCTGTTTCAAGATCAACAATGGTGTCTTTTACAAAAATATTTTCTGTTGCTTGTTTAATGCGAATGCTCACAGGTACTTGTTTCGCCGTAAAACTAGCCTTGTATTGTAGTTGTAATTTTGGGTTAGCAACTTGCTTGTTATTTGATACAATATTATTTAAAACATTATCTGGAGTTAAAGAAACAATTATAGGTGTAATGACTACTAGTGGTTGATACAATTCTCCCTTTACAGGATCTACATATTTATACTGAACTGGCTTTTGATCTATAAAATTAACCCCATTAATTTTAAACGAAAAATTAGCCAAATAAGCAGGAGCACTTTCATCTTGGCCAATTTGCATTTGATCATCTACCGAAAAACTACCAATATTTTCTTGCGACTTTGCCAGCCAATAAGGTTGTGATAATTTGGTTGATGGATCAACCGATAATGATTTAATAAAACTATTATTTTGGTTGTTCAATAAATTAATATGCAAGGCTGAATCAAAGGCATTTTGCAACGAATTATTTACCCATACTTTCTCCCATTGAATATTGGCATCTTTTCTTTTGTTCACAAAAAAATTAATATTCATACGTTCTCCTAAAACGGCATATTCATCATCGGTAGTGGCTTCAAAAAATAAGCCGCTACAAGCAATAATCAATTGCTTAATTTCTTCTAATTTTTTGTTTACCCAATTTGTTTTTATTGGTAATTTCTGAACAGCTTTATATAATTCAACCAAACTGTCTACCGAATTTTCAGGTTTGTCTAATCGGTATGCTTTGATGATATTATTTATTTTTTGCGGAATATTTTCAGCACCTTTTATTCTGGCCCAACTAATATCAATACCATCCATTAAACTTATTCTGGGTGTATCGCCACCAGTAGTAATAAAAAACTCATACGATGCTCCCCTTCTTCTAGGACGTCCTTCGCCTTGACTCTTGTGCATGCTGCGCGCTTCGCCGCCAATTTCGCCATAACTCTTTCCTAGCAAGGGATTATATCCACCAACGTCTAATTTAAATTGGTCGTTACTGGTGGTATTGGCTCCTCCAAAATTGAATGTATTCCATAATATGCGTTTTGCTTGCCAAACTGTAACGCCATATTTTAATTGCTCTGGAAATTTATTAGGATCCGCTGCTGCTGTATACGCTTCATTAGCTAAAATAGCAGAGGCAGCATGGTGTCCATGTCCGGCACGTGCATCGGGCGGAAAACGTGCAATAATTACATCGGGTTGGTATTTCCTTATTACCCAAACTACATCGCTCAATATTTTTTCTTTGTCCCAAATACGTAAGGCTTCTGCTGCATTTTTACTAAACCCAAATTCAAAGGCACGGCTAAAAAACTGCTCTGCGCCATCTTGTCTTCTAGCTGCTAATAGCTCTTGTGTACGTATTAACCCAAGTTCAATGCCTTGTTCACTTCCTATTAAATTTTGCCCTCCATCTCCTCTAGTTAAACTCAAATAACCAGTACGATATAATTTTTCTTTGGCCAGGAATGGTAAGAACCCATTGTTCTCATCATCGGGATGTGCTGCTATGTATAGCACACTGCCCAAAACTTGTAATTTTTGCAATTGCATATAAATATCGGCACTAGAATTGGCCACAGGCAACTGGGCTTGAATCTTACCCGTATTGAGGCCCAAGAATAGTATTAAAATAGAAAGAATGTAATTGGTAATTCTCATGCGTTTGAATAATTATGGTAATTACGAAGATAAGGTGCTGATTTATGAAATTGCCAACTACTTATCACAAAAAAGCAACTAGTAATTTTAGTTTAGATAATTTTGCAGATCCTTACTGAAATTAAGGCAATTTTGTGCCGAAATCACTAATTTCCTCTTATGAAAATGAAACTGTTATTTTTTTTAGTTTTAGCACAAACAATACAATTTGAATTGGTTGCACAAACAAGTATTGTTGGTGCAGGAAAAAAAGTAGATCCTTATGCTTATGAAATTACAAAGAATGCCATTTATAATCGTGCCGCTGTAAGTTCGGCACATCCACTTGCTAGTCAAATTGGCGCTGCCATTATGGAACAAGGTGGCAATGCTTTTGATGCGGCTATCGCTACTCAATTAGCACTGGCCGTTGTATACCCAGGAGCCGGAAATATTGGTGGGGGCGGATTTTTAATTGGACATCAAGCCAACGGAACGACTATTGGAATTGACTTTCGCGAAGCTGCCCCAAGCGCTGCTAGTAAAGACATGTATTTAGACAAAAATGGCAACGCACAATTATCGCTCTCACAATCAGGTCATTTAGCATCTGGAATTCCTGGCACTATTGCTGGACTATTTGCTACGATGACATATGCTAAATTGCCGTTTAGCCAATTAATTCAACCCGCGATTGATTTAGCCGAAAAAGGGTTTGTTATTACTGAAAAACAAGCATCTAGCTTTAATAGTAATCGCGAAGCCTTCCTTAAAAATAATAGCCTTCCCATTGCATTTGTAAAAGAAACCAAATGGAAAGTAGGCGATACCTTAATACAAAAATCATTGGCTGCCACATTAAAACGTATACAAACAAGCGGTGCAAAAGGGTTTTATGAAGGCGAAACTGCTCAATTAATTGTGGCCGAAATGCAAAGAGGCAACGGTATTATTAGTTTGGATGATTTAAAAAAATATAGCACAAAAACACGCGAGCCCATATCTTTTAATTATCGTGGATACCAAATTTTAAGTTTTGCACCACCTAGTAGCGGCGGTATCATTATCAATCAACTTTTTAAAATGATTGAAAAATATCCAGTTGCTTCTTATGGTTTTCAAACAGTAAAAATTGTACAACTAATGATTGAAGCGCAAAGAAGGGCTTTTGCAGATCGTGCCGCACATATGGGCGATCCTGATTTTTGGAAAGTACCTGTTAAAACACTAACCAGCGATGCCTACTTAGCCAAAAGAATGCAAGATTATAATCCCGAAAAAGCTAGCGTAAGTGAAAATATTAATGCAGGCGTTATTCACGAAAGCAATGAAACAACGCATATTAGTATTATTGATGCAGAGGGAAATATGGCCAGTATTACCACTACATTAAATGGCGGATATGGTAGCAAAGTGGTGGTAAGTGGTGCAGGTTTTTTATTAAATAATGAAATGGATGATTTTAGTATAAAGCCAGGTACACCTAATATGTTTGGTGCTGTTGGTGGAGAAGCAAATGCAATTGTTCCAGGAAAACGAATGTTGAGTTCTATGACTCCTACCCTAGTTTTAAAAAATAAAAAGCCCTATGTTGTAATTGGTACGCCAGGTGGAACTACCATTCCAACAGCAGTGTTTGAAGCCTTGGTAAATATTCTTGATTTTAATATGAATGCTAGTGACGCCATTAATAAACCCAAATTTCACCACCAATGGTTACCCGATGAAGTGTTAGTTGAAAAAGACTTTGACGCCAATGTAGTTAAGCAATTGCAAGGAATGGGATATATTATAAAAGAGGTAGGGGGTATTGGCAGAACAGAAGTTATTCGACTATTAAGTAATGGCAAAAAAGAAACAGCAGCAGACAAACGGGGCGATGATGCTGTTGCGGGATTCTAGTGCCTCCAATTAATTTCAAGGGATTTAAAAGTTTGGTACTGAATTTGCCTATCCTTGCTATAATAACCTATTTTACAACAAAAGACTAAGGCCTGAAGCGTTTATTAAAGATATTAAACCGTGTAGTTCTCACCCTACTTGCTATCATATTGCTGTTGTTTGTGGCATTACAAACAGCATATGTTCAAAACAAATTGGTTAAATATACTACCACCAAGCTGTCTATCGCTTTAGGTACAGAAGTGCGTATTCAATATGTAAGTTTATCGCTCTTTAATAGTATGAATTTAGAAGGGACCTTAGTAAGAGACCAACAAAAAGACACCCTATTATATGCAGGCCAATTTAAAGTACGTATTACAGATTGGTTCTTTTTAAAAGATACTGCAGTTTTAAAATATATTGGACTAGAAGACGCCGTAATTAAATTAACTCGCAAAGACAGCATTTGGAACCACCAGTTTTTAGTGAATTATTTTAGTGCCCCTTCCGCAAAAAAGCAATCGGGGGGAATTGCCTTCAACCTAAAAAAAATAGACCTGAAAAATATTCGATTCGAAAATAACGACTATTGGGTAGGAGAAAAAATGCATCTCAAACTAGGGAGCTTATTAATGGATGCAGAGAATATGAATTTTTCAAAAAATATATTTGCCATCAATGATATTACCATCGATAAACCTTTTTTAACTATTCTAGAATTAAAAGGGCTAAGACCAGATTCTTTAAAGAAGCTTTCTAACCATGCTATGAAAGATACTGCTATGTATTTTAATGCAGGAAATATTGCTGCTTTTATTTCATCCATCAAAATAAATGACGGTCAATTATGGGTTGATGCCAATCAAGAAAAACCTACCCCAATATTTGACGGAGATCATATTAGATTAAGTAAACTTAATAGTGTTATTGCCAATATTAGTTTTGTAAAAGATACCATTAAAGCCGCCATAACACTTTCAGCAAAAGATCGCTCTGGTCTTGAATTGAAAAAATTAAAAACTAAGTTTAGATTTACGCCACAAATAATGGAATTAGCGGCCTTAGACTTGCAAACGAATAAAAGCAAATTAGGTTCCTACTATGCCATGAAATACAAAGACTTCAACGAAGACTTTGGCCGTTATATTACTAATGTTTTAATGGAGGCAAATTTTAAAGACGCAAAAGTACACAGTGACGACCTTGCATTTTTTGCGCCCGAATTAATAGGACTTAACAAACAAATTGCACTCTCAGGTAATTTTTTAGGGACGGTTGAAAATTTTACTGTAAAAAATGTGCATGCAAAAGTTGGTGTTGGTAGCTCCATCACTGGCGTACTTTCTATGAAAGGACTTCCTCATATAAACAGTACCAATATTCGTTTTAGCAATGGAACCTTGCAAACCAATTACTACGATTTAGGAATCATCCCTGCTTTAAAAGATGTTATATCACCCAATTTATCTGCACTAGGAAATATTATTTACCGAGGAGATTTTAATGGTACCATTAATAATTTTATTACAAATGGCGTATTTAACACTTCTCTTGGTGGTGTTAAAACAAATATATCGATGCAATTTCCAAATAAAAAAGAGCCTACTTACACTGGAAATATTGAAACTGCTCATTTTAATATAGGTAAGTTTTTAAATATTGACCAATTGGGTTTAGTTGATTTTAAAGGAAGTATTACTGGAACTAGTTTTAAAATTGATAAAATTAAAACGGAATTAGATGGTAGAATAGCAAGCATAGTATTTAATGATTATGCTTACTCCGATATTATTACCAAAGGTTTATTACAAAAAAAATATTTTAGTGGGGAGCTAAAAATAAATGATTCAAACCTAGATTTTACCAGCAATATTGAAATTGATTTAAACAAAGAACAACCAAGTTATAATATCGTTGGCGACTTGGTGCACGCCGAACTTAAGTCTTTGAATTTATACAAAGATAAAATAAGTATCACCGGATTATTAGATGCCAATTTTACTGGAACCAATATTGATAACTTTTTAGGAACAGCTAAATTCTTAAATGCAAACATTAAAGGAGAAGCCAGTTCCATCAATTTCGATTCCGTAAAATTAAGTTCCAATTATATTGACAGTATAAAATCTTTAACCTTAATAGGCAATGATTTTAATGCGGCAGTTAAAGGTCGATTTAGTATTATGGATTTGCCTGCAAGTATTCAATCGCTGCTTAATCATTATTATCCAGCTTATGTTAAATCGCCAAAAACAATTCCAACAAATCAAGCATTTGAAGTATCAGTAAACACCAATTATTTTGAACCTTATTTAAAATTATTTGATAAAAAAATTGTTGGATTCAATGATGTTTCATTTACAGGAACCATTGATACCAAGAAAAATAAACTGGGAATAGAAGCAAGTTTGCCATACGGAAAATATGATAAGTTTGTTGTGTCTGGGGCCGCTATTAAAGGAATTGGCAACAAAGATACCTTAAACATCAATGGTGATATTGGTAGTATACAAATCAGTGACAGTATTCATTTTCCGAATACCCATTTTCAGGTAACGGCCATGAACGACCATTCAATTATTGCTATTAAAACCAATACAGACAACCCTTTTAATAATGCAACCCTATTTGCTGATGTATATACCTATGCAGACGGTGCACGTATTCGTTTAAGACCATCTAGTTTTGTATTGAATGAAAAAAAATGGAGTATAGAAAATGCAGGTGAATTAAGTATTAGAAACAATATCATTGATGCCAAAAATCTTCAGTTTACACAAGGCTTCCAAGAGATTCGTGTAGAATCAGCACCTGCAGGCAGTGCGAATAATTTAGTAGTACAATTGAAAAATGTTTTTTTAGGCGATATCACTGCGGTGCTTTTTAGAAACCCAAGAATTGAGGGTGTATCTACTGGCAGCATTGTTATGAGCAATTTTTATGATAATTTTCAAGCTAGCGCAACACTTAGTACAGAACAATTTAGACTAGATGAAGATTCAATTGGTTTGGTTAAACTAACAGCAGGATACAACAATGCTACTGGACTGATTCCTTTTACAGTTGAATCACCAAATGATTCATTCAAACTAAAAGCTACAGGATTTTATAACTTAAAAGATTCTATCGGAAAACCATTTAATACCGATATCCAATTACAAGATACTAAAATAAATATCCTACACCGCTTTATTGGCGACCTATTTAGTGACTTTAAGGGGCAAGCAAAGGGTAATTTAAATATTAACGGAGACCCTAATACACCAGACCTATTGGGTAAAATTAGTTTGCGTAATGCTGGTTTAACTGTTAATTATACAAAAGTCCATTACAATATAGATTCTGCTGAAATACAATTCACCAAAGACGGTATTGATTTTGGCGAATTAGCCATTAAAGATAAATTCAACAACAAAGGAATTGTAAGAGGGAAGTTATTAGAAAAAGGATTTAAAAATTTGCAATTTGATTTTGACCTATTTACTAATAAACTATTATTAATTGATACAAAATACAAAGACAACCAATTGTTTTATGGAAATGCCATTGGTAAAGCCCAAATGAGTTTTAAAGGGCCAGAGAACAATGCAAAAATGAATATTATTGCAGAAGCAACAGATAGTTCTCATATTTTTTTACCTAGTTCTACAAGTAAAGAAAGTGGCTTGGCAGACTTTATTGTATTCAAGCAATATGGTACAGAAATGGAAACTGTTAAACCTTCTAGTAATTTCAACTTAATTGTAGACTTAGATTTAACCGCCAACAACAAAGTAACTATTGATGTTATTTTAGATCAATTGACCGGAGACGTTATTAAAGCAGTGGGCAATGGTCGCTTAAAAATACATGCGGGCACAATTGATCCATTAACTATTAGAGGTCGCTACAATATAGACAAGGGTAATTATGATTTTAATTTTCAGTCTTTTATTAGAAAACCATTTGAGTTAATGGCCGATGCTGGCAATTATATTGAGTGGAATGGAGATCCATTTAAAGCAGATATGCATATTGATGCAAAATATATTGCCGAAAGAATTAGCCTGAGTGAATTAGTAGGTAATAATAATTTTAGTGGTGCTATTAAAGCCTATCGTGGAGACGTTTATGTGATTGCACAATTAAGAGACAAATTAAATTTACCAAGCATTAAATTCAAACTAGACTTCCCTCAAGGTAGCCCTGTTAAAACAGACAATGAATTTGCTGCATTTTTAAACAGAATTGAAAAAGATGATAATGAAATTTTAAAACAAGTTTCATTTTTAATTGTGCTGGGATCCTTCGCACCATCAGGTTCAAGTGGAAACACTGTAATAGCAAATCCTTATATGATTACGGCTATTGGGGTAAATACCATTTCACAAGTACTTACTAAAGAAGTTAATAAAGCATTGTCAAATGTATTAAATAGAATTACTGGCGACAAAAGTTTGAGTTTTGATTTAGGAACAACTTTATACAGTTCTAATAGTTTGATAGACGCAAACACAGGTATAACAAACAATGCCAATAAATTTGATAGAACGAGGGTTAACCTTAAATTGGGTTATGCATTTGCAAATAATAAAATTGTGGTAACACTAGGTAGTGATTTCGATTTCAATTTAGGTAATACCTCCGCAATTCAAAATGGCAACTTTCAATGGTTACCAGATTTTAATGTTGAATTTATTTTAACCAATGACAGAAAATTAAGGGCAATTGTATTTACAAAAAACAGTTTAGATATTAACGGATCTACTTTTGGCAGACGCAACCGGCAGGGAGTAAGTATTTCTTATAGACGTGATTTCGAAAAATTATTTGGCACAAAAGAAGAACCGTTTGTAGTTACCCAAATATCTAATTCAGACACTACCCATCTACCATAAATTAAGGAAGTACTCTTGCTGGAATCTTTTTGCAGTTTTTCAATCGATACACATAAAAGTATCTTACAATTCCTCCATTTCTATTTTGATTAATCACCACAGGTGCTTGTATTTGCTCGAAATATTGACCATAAGTAGCATGTACATCCATTGGCAAATTAGAGGGCGTAATACAATAAGCATCATCCCCAATTTGTATTTTTTTACGCACTTCATTTAACCATGCAAACTTATGTAGATCAGTAAGTGCGCCTACACCAATAAGCGTCAATCCAGTTTCACGAACTGTATAGAATTCTAAATGCCCAGCTGGAAACCATTTGTCAACCAACAAAAATGGATGAGGTTTCATAGTAGCATTTGCAATATCTGATTTTACTAATTGGTTAAAATCTATACTAAAGTTTTTCCATCCAGTTAAATCAAGAGTAGGACAATATTCGCCATAATTTTCTTTTTCGTGACTACCAAAATTAACCGACGAAAACCTTACAACGCTAATAGCAGCAATAGATAATCCTACTATTAACACTCCCGCAAACGCTAAGATGTTTGGAATGATTTTTTTAGTTTGTTGGTCTAAATAAATAGCCGATAATAAAAAAAGTGGAATATATGCAGGGCCTGTCCAATGTGGAAGTGTAGGATTAAATAAAGCAATTACCCAGAAAAACACAATCATAGGAATGCTCATGGCAAATAGCCAAGTTTGCGTTCCTTTTCGTTTGAAAAAAATATTTCTACCTATTGCTGCAAAAACTGCAAAAAGCATCAATAAAAATACAATTGGATTTTGATAGGCAAATTCACCCAAGATTTCTCGCCCTAATAAATCCCACTGTAAGTTAGTATGGGTAACCCTTTCGGCATGAAAGCGATAGGTAATAAAATTATATTGGACATTCCAAAAAATAATTGGAATCATAAAAATCATACTAACAGCAAATGCTACATAAATTCTATAATTATTTAGCCATTTAATTCTTAGAAATAAAATACTAATACCAAAACCAACCCAAAGGTATAATCCATGCACTTTACAAAGGATGGATAGTCCTATAATAGCTCCTAATAAAATCCATAAAATTGTTTTATTTTCAGACCCTGGCTTAAATAAAATAACGGACATAACATACAAGGCGCCAGTCCAAAAAGCCATTTGTGGAGAATCTGGTAAAATAAATAGACCCGCAATAATACTTGTATATATTGCAAACTGATAGAGCAATGCTGCATACCAACCTGCTTTATCTGTAGCTAAAAATTTAGCCGTTAAATAAATAAACCAAGTAGCAAAACCCGAACAAAGAATACTCCCTAAACGCAAAGAAATTTCAGATACCCAATGCAGGTTTAATGATGTTAATCGAATCAACCAACCAACCATAGGGGGATGGTCAAAATGATTCCAATCGGTTTGTAGTGCATAGGTCCAATAATACACTTCATCATTACCTAATTCAATTAAGCCTGAAAATACTAGTTTCAGAATACTAGTAATTAGAATTAACTGTAACACTTTTTTATGGAATGAAGGGTAGTTTTTTATCATAATAGATTTATTGGTGTTCTATTAACCAGCGAACAGCCAACTCGTATCCTTTTAAACCTAAGCCTACAATACTTCCCGCAGACTTACCAGATACATGTGATAATTTTCTAAATTCCTCCCTTGCATGGACATTGCTTATATGCACTTCCACTACACTAGTTTTAATTGCTGCAATGGCATCTCCAATAGCTACTGAGGTATGTGTATAGCCAGCAGGATTCAATACAATACCGTCGTATTCAAAACCAACCCTTTGTAATTCGATAATCAACTCTCCTTCAATATTAGACTGAAAATAACTAAAAGCTACATGAGGAAATAGTAATTGAAGCCCTTTGAAATATTCGTCAAAACCTTGGCTACCATAAATTCCAGGCTCTCTGGTGCCTAATAAATTCAAATTTGGGCCATTGATGATTGCAATTTTCATCTGACGAATTTAAGTAAATGAACGAATAATCGTACAAAATGATTTGTACTTATACAATGAATCATAGATCTATTTAATAAGAAACAACTGACTATCGTCATATTTACCCAATTTTCTAATTGATAATTTTGCAGGTAGCATCAACCCGCAGTTATATGACAAATGCAATTTACCTCACCGCCACAGAGCCCTATTCAGGCAAATCAATCATTGCATTAGGTTTAATGAATTTACTAGCAGGAAAAACTGAAAAACTAGCCTATTTTAAACCCATTGCCACCAGCAAGGAAAATGAAAAAGACTACCATTTAGAAACAATGATTAAGCATTTTGAACTAAATGCTCCATACGAAGACATGTATGCATTTACCAGGACCGAAGTATTAAAATTAAAAAATGATGGGGATGATGCATTGATTATTGACACCATTATTGAAAAATTCAAAAAACTACAAGAAGCTAATGACTTTGTAATTGTTGAAGGATCTGATTTAATTGGCAGAAGCACCAATCTTGAATTTGACGACAATATTAGTATTGCAAAAAATTTAGGTATCCCAGTAATATTGGTGGTAAAAGGAGAAGGAGAAAATATTCAAGAAATTGTTGCCCCCGCTGTTGCTACTTTTAAATCATTCTTAGACGAAGGCGTACAAGTACTTACTATTATTGTTAACAAAGTTGATCCAGAAAAAATCAACGAAGTGGTTGATAGTTTAAAACAAGTTTTGCCAACAGATATTATTATCACAGCCATCCCACATAACAAAGATTTAGGTAATGCTACCATTAAGGAAATAGGTGATTCAGTAAATGGGAAAGTACTTTTTGGCGAACATTTATTTGCCAACCAAGTAGATAATTATATTGTTGGTGCGATGCAATTGCACAATTGTTTACTGCGCTTAAAGAAAAACACATTAATTGTAACACCCGGCGATCGAGGAGATATTATGATTGGAGTTTTACAAGCAAATTTGTCGAAAAATTATCCAAAAGTTTCAGGCATTATTTTAACTGGCGGATTGGTTCCTGAGCCCTCTATCATTCAATTAATTGAAGGACTAGATACCATTGTACCCATCATTCAAGTTGAAACAGGCACTTTTGAAACAGTTAATAAAATTGCTAATACACAATCAAGAATTGCTTTTTTTAATAAAGAAAAAATCGCGCTGGCTATTAGCACTTTTGATAAGTATGTAGATATTAAAGCAATTGGCGAAAAAATTAGCACTTTTCAAACAAGAAATATTACGCCTCGCATGTTTCAGTACCAAATTGTAAAACGCGCAAAAGAGCAGAAAAAACATATTGTTTTACCAGAAGGCAATGACGATCGAATTTTAATTGCTGCTGATTTACTCATTAAACAACAAGTGGTTGACATTACCATTTTAGGTATTAAAGAAAATATTATTGCTGCGGCAAAGCGTTTAAACCTAACCCTTGATTTTGATCAAATTCAAATTATTAATCCTGCTACTTCAAACAAATATGAAGCATATGTTGATGCATTAGTAGCACTGCGTAAATCAAAAAATTTACAAGTAGAAATGGCCAAAGATTTAATGCTTGATGGTGCTTATTTTGGAACCATGATGGTATATCAAGGCGATGCAGATGGAATGGTATCAGGTGCTTTGCATACTACCCAACACACCATTCGACCTGCTTTACAATTTGTAAAAACCAAAAAAGATGTACACTTAGTTTCTTCTGTATTTTTTATGTGCTTGCCAAATCGTGTAGCTATTTTTGGAGACTGTGCAGTGAATCCTAACCCAAGTTCAGAGGAGTTAGCAGAAATTGCCATTTCATCGGCAGAAACAAGTTTAATGTTTGGCATTGAACCAAAAATTGCTATGTTGTCTTATTCTTCTGGTACATCTGGCGAGGGTGAAGACGTTGAAAAAGTTAGAAAGGCCACCGAAATTATTCGACAAAAAAGACCCGATTTAAAAGTAGAAGGACCTATTCAATATGATGCGGCTGTTGACCCAACTATTGGCAGACAAAAAATGCCAAATTCAGAAGTAGCGGGTCAAGCTAGTGTATTGATTTTTCCAGATTTAAATACGGGTAACAATACCTATAAAGCAGTGCAAAGAGAAACCGGGGCGCTAGCGATTGGTCCAATGTTACAAGGACTTAATAAACCTGTAAATGATTTAAGCAGGGGCTGCACAGTTGATGATATTTTTAATACCGTAGTAATTACCGCTATACAGGCACAAGAATCTAAATAATCAACCCATATGAATTTATTTATAATTAACGCTGGTAGTAGTTCTATTAAATACCAACTGATTCAAATGCCATCCGAAAGAATAGTTTGTTCTGGATTAATTGAAAGAATTGGATCAGAACAATCATGTATTACGCACAAAAGGCATGTACATAATAAAATAATTACTAGCACCGAAACCCTTGCTATTAATAGCCATTCAGATGGATTGATTGCAGTAACTACCTTGTTAACAGATCCTGTAATTGGTGTTATCAAACAACCAGAAGATATAGACATAGTAGGACATAGAGTGGTACATGGTGGCGAACAGTTTTCTAGCACTATTGTTATTACACAAGCAGTAAAAGAAAAAATAAAAAATTTATTTCCTTTAGCGCCCTTGCACAACCCTGCAAACTATTTGGGTATTGAAGTGGCCGAAGAAATTTTTCCATCAGCCAAACAAATTGCTGTATTTGATACTGCCTTTCACCAAACAATGCCTGCGGTTGCATACCGATATGCCATCCCCAATTACTACTATACTGAATATGGCATTCGGGCTTATGGATTTCATGGAACAAGTCATAAATATGTTAGTGAAAAAGCCACTGATTATTTAAAAATGAAAGGGGCAAAAATCATTAGCATTCACCTAGGTAATGGCTGTAGTATGACTGCAGTTCTAGACGGCAAATGCCTTGACACCACAATGGGATTAGGGCCAATGAATGGATTGATAATGGGCACTCGTGCTGGTGATATTGATCAATCAGTTATTTTTTATTTAGTAAACGAATTGGGATATCCCATGGGAGAAATTCATGATGTGCTTAATAAAAAAAGTGGCATGTTAGGACTCACCGGATTTAGTGATATGCGAGATATAAAACACCAATACCAATCTGGATCTAAAGACGCTATGCTTGCCTATGAAATGTATGCCTATCATATAAAAAAATACATTGGAGCATTTACTGCGGTGCTGGGCGGCCTTGATGCCATTGTGTTTACAGGAGGTGTTGGAGAAAATGATGCACTTACGCGTAGTCTTGCAACTAAAGCTATGGACAATTTTGGCATTCGTTTAGATCTACAAAAAAATCTCACTACTTCAAAAGGAATTCTAGAAATAAATCAACAAGATAGCAGGGTAAAAATACTAGTGATACCTACTAACGAAGCGTTGGAAATAGCAAAACAGTGTTACCAATTAGCGCAAGCAAATTAGTTGCGCATCATGTCCATAAAATTGTCGAATAAATAACGACTATCGTGCGGACCTGGCGTGCTTTCTGGATGGTATTGAACACTAAACGCAGGTCTGTCTTTTAAACGAATTCCTTCAATCGAATCATCGTTTAAATTTAAATGGGTAATCTCCACATTTGCATGTGTACGTACCGCTTCTGGATTTACGCCAAATCCATGATTTTGAGTGGTGATTTCGCACTGACCTGTAATAATATTTTTCACCGGATGGTTCAATCCACGGTGCCCATGGTGCATTTTAAAGGTTGGTATATCGTTTGCCAAAGCCAATAATTGGTGGCCTAAGCAAATACCAAATAATGGCTTGTTTTCTTTTAAAATATCTTTTACAGTTGCTACTGCATAAGGCATTGCAGATGGGTCTCCAGGACCATTAGATATAAAATATCCGCTGGGATTAAACGCTTTTAATTCACTCAATGGTGTTTTAGCTGGATATACGCGAACATGTGCACCCCTACTTACCAAACATTCTAAAATATGTTTTTTTACACCAAAATCCAATACAGCCACTTTAATACTTGCATTGGCATCACCTAATTCATATACTTCTTTGGTGCTTACTGTGCTAGCTAATTCCAACCCATCCATATTAGGTACTGCAGCAAGCATTTCCTTCAATTTCTCTACATCTAATACTCCAGATGAAATGATGCAGTTCATTGCTCCCTTGGTGCGGATATGAGCCACCAGTGCCCTTGTATCTATATCGTCAATCGCTACAATATTATTGGCTAATAAATAATCCTTCAAATTACCATTGGCCAAAAGTCTGCTATATTGTTCTTCTAGGTTTCTTGCTATTAACCCGTGTATTTTTACAGAACTACTTTCTACGTCTACATCTTTTACACCATAATTACCAATATGCACATTATTCATAATCAAAACTTGACCTGTATAACTAGGATCGGTAAATACTTCTTGGTAACCAGTCATTCCTGTATTAAAACAAATTTCACCGGTTGCTGTACCGATTGTTCCGAAAGCTTGGCCGTGAAATACATGACCATCGGCTAATACTAAAATTGCAGGTTGTTTGGCTTGAGACATTTTGGTTGGTTCTATTTAATGGTGCAAAAAAAACACATCTACCAATAATAAACATATTTTTTTTTACACATTGGGCTAAAAAAAAGGCAAGACCAATAAAGTCTTGCCTGTTATATGAAATTCAATTCATTTAATTAATCAGCAGCTTTATCTTCTGCAGCTGTAGTTTCATCAGCTTCTGTAATTGGAGCTTCTGCAGCAATTGGCGCAGCTTCTACAATTGGAGCTTCTTCTAGAGTTGGTTCAACAACCACAGCTTCTTCAACAATTGGCGCAGCTTCAACAGCTTCTACTTTTTTCTTAGCACCTCCAGCACGACGTGTTTTCTTAGCTGGTTCAGCGGCTTTATCAATACCATTGCCATAGATTTCGTTGAAATCAACCAACTCAATCATTGCTTTTTCTGCATTATCACCTGGGCGTATGCCTAGTTTCAAAATTCTGGTATATCCACCCGGACGAGATGCAACTTTAGGACCAACTACTGTAAATAATTCTTTCACAGCTTCTTTGTCTTGTAATTCAGCAAAAACCAAACGGTGGTTATGGCTAATTTGTAAAGCTGTTTCGTTCTTTTTAGTTTTGGTAATCAACGGCTCAACATAAGTTCTTAGTGCTTTAGCTTTTGCCAAAGTAGTAACAATACGTTTGTGTGTGATTAACTGACTAGCTAGGTTCTGTAATAAAGCAACTCTATGTGCTTTTTTACGGCCTAGGTTATTGATTTTGTCTCCGTGACGCATGACAGTTGTTTTTATACCTTATACCGTGTCGGGAATATAAGATGTGAATGAATGGAATAGACCAGATTAGTTATCTAAATTGTCTAAACCTAATTTGTTTAAATCCATACCAAAGCTCAAGCCTCTTTCAGTTAACACTTGCTCAATTTCAGACAAAGATTTTTGACCGAAGTTTCTAAACTTCATCAAGTCTTCTTGTTCGTATTGTACAAGTTCGCTTAAACTATTGATTTTAGCAGCCTTTAAGCAATTGAATGCACGTACAGAAAGATCTAAATCTTCTAGTGGTGTTTTCAATACTTTACGTAATTGCAATACGTGCTCATCAACTACATCTTCTTTTTTGTCTTCTTTATTATCAAAAGTGATGTTTTCATCGGTGATGATCATCAAATGTTGAATAAGTATACGAGAAGCTTGTTTTACTGCATCTTCTGGATGAATGGTACCATCGGTAGCAACATCTAAAATTAGTTTTTCGTAATCGGTTCTTTGTTCAACACGATA
>Ga0304728_1000163_pt1 | contig 53797 bp, 45 predicted proteins | sample C_130625_MF_Meta_FD_190476 | JGI IMG/M metagenome (GOLD analysis project Ga0304728, IMG submission 190476) | Freshwater microbial communities from Lake Croche, Canada to study carbon cycling - C_130625_MF_MetaG (v2) (version 2) | ecosystem: Environmental > Aquatic > Freshwater > Lake | place... | reverse complement strand
ACGCCGATCAACAGCAACATGGGGCCCCAGCTCACCAGCAAGGTCATCAGCAACGAACCTTCTTCGCGGGGTTTCACATCGAACTTCACGCCATTGGAGATGAGGTCGCCCACCAAGCCACGGTCGAGGTAAGTGGCGGTGGTTTTAATTTTGCGCTCGTCGTTGGTAATAGCGACGATCTCAGTGCCGCCTTGGCCTTCTTGTATGGTGGCGGTTTTAATACGCTTGGCGCGAACTTCTTCTAGGAAGTCGGAGTAGCCCAAATATCCAGAACTCGCGCCAGGGCGTGTTTCAAATTGTTTGAACACGGTAAACAGCACCAAAGCGATTACCAACCAAACAGCAACTTTTGAGAACCATTGATTATTCAATGTGGGCTCCGAACAATAAGAGAAAAGAACAAAGGGTAGATAGTAATGATTTTAAGCCTTTCAACCCAAGGAAACTCTTTACCTGCAAAAGAACCACCTTAGATCAAGGGTTTGCGATATTTCGGTGTTTGAGACCGATTCCGACCAAAAACGTCTCACTCGACTTGTCTCGGCTGGCTTTGGGCTTGATGGGTTTAACGACATGGAAGCTTTCTTTGAACAACTTCACCAGCTGGCTATAGCCGCTGCCATGGAACATTTTGACCACCAAGGCGCCATCGTCTTTCATATGTTTTTGTGAGAATTCCAAGCCCAATTCGACCAAATGGGCGATGCGTGCAGCGTCGGCCGACTCGATGCCAGACAAATTCGGCGCCATGTCTGAGACCACCACATCCGCCATACGACCCTGTAGGGCAGTTTCCACTTCAGCTAAAACAGCTGGTTCGCGAAAGTCGCCATGGATAAATAGGACGCCCTCGACCGGCTCCATGGGCAAGATGTCAACAGCAACGATAGTACCGTTCAAAGCGCCCACCGCCGCGCCTTCGGGCGACAAACGGCGGCGCACATACTGGCTCCAAGCGCCAGGGGTCGAGCCTAAATCGACCACCAAATGGCCGGGCTTGATCAAACCCAGTTGTTCATCGATTTCTTTGAGTTTGTAAGCGGCTCGGGCCCGATAGCCGTCTTTTTTGGCTAATTTGACATAAGGGTCGTTGACATGGTCGTTCAACCACGATTTATTGACCTTCTTACTTTGTGTTTTAACTTTCAACGGAACCCTTGTAGCGAGGGCGGATAATACCCCCATGACAGCTATTCAACTCACGCCCGCACAACGCAAGGCACACCGATCAGACGCCCACCACTTAGACCCCGTGGTCATGGTTGGCAACGACGGAATCACCCCCGCCATCCTCAAAGAAGCCAATATGGCGCTAGACGCCCACGGTTTGATCAAAATTCGCGTCTTTGGTGACGACCGCCTCAAACGCGAAGAAATGTTTGTCGCGCTAGCCGACCAACTCAACGCAGCGCCCATTCAGCACATTGGCAAACTTTTTGTGCTCTGGCGGCCCATTGCCGAGAAAGCCGATACCCCCAATGAAGACCGCATGCCAGGACCGCGCGATGTGAAAGTCTTGAAATACAGCAAACGCGGTGGTCAAAGGCCTGAAGTCAAAACCTTGCGCGTTTTGGGCAACCAGCGTTTGACGTCTGGTGGTCAGGTTAAGCGGGCTAAGCCCAAAAAGACCTCGATTAAGAAAAGAACTTTGGGTTAATTTAGCGGTAGTGAACCGCTATAACCTCATAACTCTTTTCGCCCCCAGGCGCCACGACAACGGCAACATCACCCTCTTCTTTGCCAATCAAGGCACGGGCAATAGGGCTGCTGATATTGATCAAACCCAGTTTGAGATCAGCTTCGTCTTCGCCCACGATTTGGTAAGTCACTTTTTCGCCCGACGTTTCTTCCTCTAGTTCTACGGTTGCGCCGAAGACCACTTTGCCGCCCCCGTCGACTGCAGTGGGGTCGATCACCAGAGCCGCTGAAAGTTTGCCTTCAATCTCTTGGATACGGCCTTCGATAAAGCCTTGGCGGTCTTTGGCCGCGTCGTATTCGGCGTTTTCGCTCAAGTCGCCTTGGGCACGGGCTTCGGCAATCGCGTTGATCACCCAAGGACGGTCAACAGTCTTGAGTTTGTGCAACTCGTCTTTGAGCTTTTCAGCGCCGCGTTTTGTAATTGGAATAGTCGCCATCAATTTCTTTCTTATGCGCTCAGTTGCGCATGCATTTCTTGGACCGAGATCACCCCTAAATTGTCCATGTACTTCATTCCCTCGACTGCCGCCTCGGCGCCAGCGATGGTGGTGAAAGTCGTGACCCGATTGAGTAACGCCGTGGTGCGAATGTAGCGGGAGTCGGCGATCGCATTACGCCGCTCCTCGACCGTGTTGATCACCAAAATCACTTCGTTGTTTTTGATCATGTCGACGATATGTGGGCGACCCTCAGCCACCTTGTTGATCGTGGCGCAGATCACGCCTGCCTCTTGGATGGCCAATGCCGTTCCTTTGGTCGCTACAAGTTCGAAGCCCTGAGCTTGCAACTCACGCGCCACTTCAATCACGCGAGGTTTGTCATTATTTTTAACGGATAAAAATACTTTGCCAGATGATGTGCCGTCGGCCTTTTGGGCTCGAGGTAATTTGGTTCCAGCACCCAATTGGCTTTTCACAAAAGCTTCGCCAAAGGTTTTGCCTACGCCCATGACCTCCCCCGTGGACTTCATCTCGGGGCCCAAGATGGTGTCTACGCCTGGGAATTTCACAAAGGGGAAAACGGCTTCTTTCACGCTGAAATAAGGGGGAGTCACTTCGTTTTTAATGCCTTGCGAGGCCAGTGTTTGACCCGCCATGCAACGCGCCGCCACTTTGGCAAGTTGGATGCCCGTCGCTTTGGACACAAAAGGCACGGTGCGCGAAGCACGTGGGTTGACTTCTAAGACATAGACAACGTCCCGCCCTTGGTCTTGTTGAATGGCGAACTGCACATTCATCAAGCCGATCACATTCAAAGCCTCGGCCATAACAGCCGACTGGCGTTTGAGTTCATTGACCGTTTCTGCAGACAAGGAATAAGGAGGCAAAGAACAGGCGGAGTCACCGCTATGCACACCCGCTTGCTCTATGTGCTCCATCACGCCACCGATAAAGGTTTTGCCTTCTGGATCGCGCAGGCAGTCGACGTCGCATTCGATGGCGTCATTCAAAAAGCGGTCGAGCAAAACAGGAGAGTCATTCGAGACCTTCACGGCCTCGCGCATGTAGCGCTCCAAATCGCGTTGCTCGTGGACGATTTCCATGGCGCGACCACCGAGCACGTAGCTGGGACGCACAACTAAGGGGTAGCCAAGAGCAGACGCCTTCTCCAAAGCCTCTGCTTCGGTGCGCGCAGTGGCGTTTGGCGGTTGTCGCAGACCTAAACCTTGCAAAAGTTTTTGAAAGCGCTCGCGGTCTTCGGCTGCATCGATCATGTCGGGGCTGGTGCCGATGATGGGCACGCCCGCAGCCTCAAGCCCCAGAGCGAGTTTCAAAGGTGTTTGGCCGCCGTACTGCACGATCACGCCGTGTGGCTTTTCTTTGTCGACGATTTCTAGAACATCTTCCAAAGTCAAAGGCTCGAAATAGAGGCGATCTGAGGTGTCGTAGTCGGTCGATACGGTCTCAGGGTTGCAATTGACCATGATGGTCTCGTAGCCGTCTTCGCGCATCGCCAAGGCAGCATGGACGCAGCAGTAGTCGAACTCAATGCCTTGGCCAATACGGTTGGGGCCGCCACCTAGCACCATGATTTTTTTCTTATCGGTAGGTTGCGCCTCGCACTCTTCGCCGTAGGTGGAATACATATAGGCGGTGTCAGTCGAAAACTCCGCCGCGCAGGTGTCTACCCGTTTAAAAACAGGGCGGATATTGGCCGCATGTCTTTGGGCGCGCACCGCAGCTTCTGTTGTTTTGAGCAACTTGGCCAAACGGCGGTCTGAAAAACCTTTGCGCTTCAACGCTCGCAGCTCAGTGGCAGAAATCTTGTCGAGCGCGGTTGTCTCTAACTCCAACTCGATTTTGACGATCTCTTCAATTTGCACCAAGAACCAAGGATCGATTTTGGTCAGCGCAAAGACTTCGTCCACGCTCATGCCCTGGCCAAAGGCGTCGCCTACATACCAAATGCGGTCGGGGCCAGGCTCGCCGAGTTCTTTCTCGAGCACTTCGCGGTCTTGGGTTTTTTCGTTCAAACCGTCAACGCCGACTTCCAAGCCACGCAGGGCTTTTTGGAAGGACTCTTGGAAGGTGCGGCCAATCGCCATCACCTCGCCCACCGACTTCATTTGGGTGGTCAGGCGGCTGTCGGCCGTGGGGAATTTCTCAAACGCGAAACGTGGAATTTTGGTAACCACGTAGTCGATGCTCGGCTCAAAACTCGAGGGCGTTGCACCACCGGTAATCTCGTTACGCAATTCGTCCAAGGTATAGCCAACTGCTAACTTGGCTGCGACTTTGGCAATCGGAAAGCCCGTCGCCTTAGACGCCAACGCAGAAGAACGCGACACGCGCGGGTTCATTTCAATCACGATCATGCGACCGTCTTGGGGATTGACCGAGAACTGCACGTTCGAGCCGCCTGTGTCGACACCAATTTCACGCAAGACCGCCAACGAGGCGTTACGCATGATTTGGTATTCCTTGTCGGTCAGCGTTTGCGCCGGAGCGACGGTGATGGAGTCGCCGGTGTGCACGCCCATGGGGTCCAAGTTTTCGATCGAGCAGATGATGATGCAGTTGTCCGCCTTGTCGCGCACGACTTCCATCTCGAACTCTTTCCAACCGAGCAAAGATTCTTCGATCAGCAGCTCGTTGGTAGGTGAGGCTTCAAGTCCGCGCTTGCAAATCGTCTCGAATTCTTCGGGGTTGTAAGCGATGCCGCCACCTGTGCCGCCCAGCGTGAAGCTGGGACGAATAACCGTAGGAAAGCCGACGGTGCGTTGCACGTCCCAAGCCTCTTCCATGCTGTGGGCGATGCCAGAGCGGGCGGAACCTAGACCAATTTTGGTCATCGCATCTTTGAATTTCAGACGGTCTTCGGCTTTGTCGATCGCTTCTGGCGTGGCACCAATCAATTCGACTTTGTATTTGTCGAGCACGCCGTTGCGCCACAAATCTAAGGCGCAGTTGAGCGCGGTTTGTCCGCCCATGGTGGGCAATATCGCGTCGGGCCGCTCTTTGACAATGATCTTCTCAACCGTTTGCCAGGTGATCGGCTCGATATAGGTGACATCTGCCGTGGCGGGGTCGGTCATGATCGTCGCAGGATTGCTGTTGATCAAGATGACTTTGTAGCCTTCTTCGCGCAGAGCCTTACAGGCTTGTACGCCCGAATAATCGAACTCGCAAGCTTGGCCAATCACGATGGGGCCTGCCCCAATGATCAAAATACTTTTCAGGTCTAAACGCTTAGGCATCAGTGTGTCTCCATCGCATGGATGAAGCGGTCAAATAGGTAAGAGATATCTTGGGGGCCGGGCGATGCCTCGGGGTGCCCTTGGAAACAAAAAGCGGGTTTGTCGGTGCGCTGCAAACCTTGGATGGTTCCGTCAAACAGCGACACATGGGTGGCGCGCAGGTTGGCTGGCAGAGATGTTTCGTCCACCGCAAAACCGTGGTTTTGGCTGGTGATGGAAACGCGCCCAGAGTCCAAGTCTTTCACAGGATGGTTAGCACCGTGGTGGCCAAACTTCATCTTGAAGGTTTTGGCGCCACTAGCCAAAGCCATGATTTGGTGACCTAAGCAAATGCCAAAGGTGGGGATGCCTTTGTCGATTAGAGCGGCTGCCGCTTCTATCGCATAGCTACAAGGCTCAGGGTCGCCAGGGCCGTTGGAGAGAAAAATTCCTTGGGGCTTCAAAGCCAAGGCCTCTTGGGCAGAAGTTTTGGCGGGCACCACCGTCACTTGACAACCACGCTCAGCCAGCATGCGCAAGATGTTGTGTTTGACGCCGAAGTCGAAGGCCACCACGTGGAATTTGGTGTTGCTTGTTTTGCCGTATCCAGAGCCCAAGGCCCATTCGGTTTGGGTCCAGTCATACGGCTTTTGCACCGTGACTTTTTGCGCCAAATCCAAGCCTGCCATGTTGGGGGCTTTGAGCGCCAAGGCTTTGGCTTGAGCGATCAAATCGTCGGTAACGGTTTGACCGGCAGCCAAGCCCAAAATTGCACCGTTTTGGGAGCCCTTGCTACGCAGCAAGCGGGTCAATTGGCGGGTATCGATATTGGCGATCGCCACCGTTTGGTTGGCTATCAAATAACTAGATAGGTCAGATTGTGAGCGGAAATTGCTGGCGATCAAAGGCAGGTCATGGACGATCAAGCCTGCCGCGTGGACTTGGGTCGATTCCGCATCTTCTGCGTTGGTGCCGTAATTGCCGATATGCGGATAGGTGAGTGTGACGATTTGCTGGCAATAGCTGGGGTCCGTCAGAATTTCTTGGTAGCCCGTGATGGAGGTATTGAAAACCACCTCGCCAGATGTGGCGCCCATTGCGCCGATTGAATTGCCAACAAAGACCGTGCCGTCTGCGAGCGCCAAGATGGCGGGAGGGAATTTTCCCTGAAGAGACAAAAGCACTGGGTTCTCCGGTTTTGTTCGGGTACGCCTCAGCACTTACTTGAGCTCGGGACTCGTTTGGGGGCTGCTTTTGTGAGGGATTGGCCTAGTAGGAAGCTGGGACGTACAGGTTGTAGGTGAAAAGCCATCTATTATATCTGACGGCCTTTTACGCCTGACCCGCTGTGGCAGTGGCATGCATACAAATAGCCGCCGCCGAGGCTACGTTGAGCGACTCTTCGCCGCCTGGTTGGGCGATTCGCACTGTCATGCCGGCCAATTGGGCCGCCTCGGGCGAGACACCCTGCCCTTCGTGCCCAAAAATCCAGCCACAAGGGCTTGGCAAGGCATTTTTAGCACCCAAGGTGTGCAAAAACGGGCCTTGGTGGGAACTGGTCGAGAGCCAACAGATCTGCAAATCCGCCAGCTGTTCGGGCTCTACCCCTTCGACTAAATGCAAACCGAAATGCGCACCCATAGCTGCGCGCAACACTTTGGGCGACCAAAGCGCCGCAGTGCCTTTGCGCGCTAAGACCTGTGTGAAGCCAAATGCACTGGCGCTACGCAAGATAGAACCTACATTGCCCGCGTCTTGTATCTGGTCTAAGAAGACGGTGGGTACGCCCTGTTGAATGTCATGGTCACTAGCTGTTTGTATTGAGCTCGAAATCGTCCAAACGAATCCCATCGTGCTGGCTGACTCTAGTCCGCTGATCTCGCGAAACAAGGCATCGGGTAGCACCGTGTTTTTTGAAGATGCGTTGGTCAGTTGCGGGTCTGCTTGGTCCCAAGCAGATTGCGCAAAAACAGCTTGCTCAGGTTGGAGACCACGGGTGAGCAAAGCGCGGCACAAATGGTCGCCCTCCAACCAAACACGCCCCGTTTTACGGTAAGCCGTGCTGTCTTGGGAGAGACGGCGTAGCTCTTTGACCAAGGGGTTGTCGCGCGAGGTAATTAAGTTCATCACAACACCTGCGCGACGGGCGAAAAAGACTTACGGTGCCATGGACTCGCGCCAAACTCTTGCAACGCACTCAGATGCGCTGCAGTGCCATAGCCTTTATGAAGATGAAAGCCGTATTCAGGATATTGCGCATGCATGGCCAGGCATAACCTGTCACGGTGCACTTTGGCCAAGATCGAAGCCGCTGAAATCGCCTGCACTTTGCTATCGCCTTTCACAATCGCTTCTGCCAAAACATCGAGAACCGGAAGTTGGTTGCCATCGACTAGCACTTTGCTGGGTCTCAATCTGAGGCCATTGACCGCCCTTTGCATCGCCAAAAGCGTGGCTTGCAAAATATTCAGCGTATCAATTTCTTCCACCGTCGCTTCGGCAATCGAGCAACACAAGGCCTTGGCGCGGATTTGGTCAAACAAGCGCTCGCGCTTCAAGGCGGTGAGTTTCTTGGAGTCAGCCAAGCCTGGGATGGGATGTAAGTCGTCCAAGATGACGGCGGCAGCTACGACTGGCCCTGCTAAAGGCCCACGCCCCGCCTCGTCCACGCCAGCGATCAAACCCGGCGCATCCCAGACCAAAGCGGTTTGTTCAGTGAGCAATGATTTTTTCGATCGCATCGGTCGCTAACTGGGTGGTGTCCATTTTTAAACTGTTATGCAGTACCTCAAAGCGCGCTTGTAAGGTGCGTACCGCCTCTGGATGTGCCAGCCACTGCAAAGTCTCGTCTGCCAATGCCTCTGGCGTAGCTGCTTCTTGCAGTAATTCTGGCACCGCAAAGTCTTGCAACAAGATGTTGGGCAAGCCAACCCATGGCTGGAGTTTTTTGCGCCGCATGATTTGCCAACTCAGCGCGTGCATGTTGTAGGCAATCACCATCGGGCGTTTGAACAAAGCGGCTTCTAGGGTTGCTGTGCCGCTTGCGATCAATGTGACGTCGCAAGCCGCTAGCGCTGCATGCGATTGGCCTTCGCAAATCTGTAAACCAGGCACGCCACCGATTTGCTGAACCATGGCTTGTATGGCGGGAACGAACGCAGGCAGTGTGGGCAAGATGAATTGAAGTCCAGGCTGGTGATCGGCCATCCGTTTGGCAGCCTTGAGGAACCGCAAGGCCAGATAGTCGATTTCAGACTTGCGACTGCCGGGCAGCAAAGCAACTAGCTTAGCGTCCAATGGGATATTCAGAGCATTTCGCGCGGCGTCTCGGTCTATGACTTGCGGGATTTTGTGCGCTAAAGGATGGCCCACATAGGTCGCCGCAATTTTGTGGCGCTCTAGCAGTTCGGACTCGAACGGAAACACACACAAAACATGGTCTACGCTTTGGCGAATCGTCTCAATACGTTCTGGCCGCCAAGCCCAGATCGATGGGCACACATAGTGGATGGTAGGAATACCTTGCGCTTTGAGGTGCTTGGCTAAATCAAGATTGAAGTCAGGAGCGTCAATTCCAATGAACGCCTTGGGAGGCTTTTGTGTCCAGCGCGCTTTGAGTTGGCGACGAATGCCAACAATTTCCCAATAGTGTTTGAGCACTTCTACATAGCCGCGCACTGCCAGTTTTTCATAGCCCCAGATAGGTTTGAAACCATGGGCTGCCATGGCAGGACCGCCAATGCCTTCAGAGGAGAGGTGGGGCCACCGTTGCACCATGCCTTGCAACAACATGGCTGCCAACATATCGCCAGAGGCCTCGCCTGCCACCATTGCGAACGTTGTTGGCTGATCCATGGCCCAAGAATCAGCGAATGATTCCGCGTTGGGCAGAGGTGTGGTGGAGGAAGTCGAGCATCATCGCTACGTCTGGCGCGGACTCAGGCTTCTCTTGGACGAGTTGGGCGATTTGCTCTTTGGCTTTGTCGAGCGTCAAGTCGTCACGGTACAAGGCCTTGTGCATCGCCTTGACTGCGCTGATACGTTCAGGTGAAAAGCCTCTGCGACGCAAGCCTTCAAAGTTCATAGAGCGCGCTTCGGCAGGTTGGCCTTGGCACATCACAAAAGGCGGCAAATCGGCCAGCAATAAAGAATGCATCGCCGTAAAACTGTGGGCGCCGATGCGCACAAACTGGTGCACCACGGTAAATCCACCCAATATCGCCCAATCCCCCACATGAACATGGCCAGCGAGTTGGGCGCTGTTGGCAAAAATGGTTTGGTTGCCCACTTGGCAGTCGTGCGCCAAATGCACATAGGCCATGATCCAGTTGTCGTCGCCCACACGGGTCACGCCGACATCGCCTGGTGAGCCGATATTGAAAGTGCAAAACTCGCGGATGGTGTTGCGGTCGCCAATGACCAGTTCGCAAGGCTCGCCCTTGTATTTTTTATCCTGAGGAATCGCACCCAAAGAGTTGAATTGGAAGATGCGGTTGTCTTTGCCAATGGTGGTGTGGCCTTCAATCACGCAATGTGCGCCAATGGTCGTGCCAGCACTAACTTTGACGTGCGGTCCAATGATGCTGTAGGGCCCTACTTGCACCGAGGCGTCCAACTGCGCTTGGGGGTCCACTAAGGCCGTCGCGTGAATCAAACTCATCTTGCTGCAACCGTGGTTAAGCAATCGTGCGCATGGTGCACATCAGACTTGCTTCAGTAGCGGTGTCTTCACCGACTTTGGCGCAGGCATTGAATTTAAAAATGCCAGACTTATGGCGGTCTAGCGAGACTTCCAAAATCAGTTGATCACCTGGTTCAACTGGACGCTTAAAGCGCGCACCGTCAATGCCTGCAAAGTAGTACACCGTTTTGTCATCAGGAACTTTGCCCAACATATCAAACGCCAAAATAGCAGCGGCTTGCGCCAAAGCCTCCAAAATCAAAACACCCGGCATAACAGGACGGTGCGGAAAATGCCCCAGAAAAAAAGGTTCATTTATCGATACGTTTTTAATGGCTTTGATGGATTTGCCCTTGTCAATCTCCAGAACCCTATCCACCAACAAAATCGGGTAGCGATGCGGCAGCATTTTTAAGATTTGGTGGATATCTAAGGTCATTTTTTGTAGCTTTCAAAAGCGGTTTCTAGCGAACGGATGCGGTCTCGCAATCCGTGCAATTGCTTTAAGGTGGCGGCATTTTTTTCCCAAGAAGCATTGTCGTCTATGGGGAACACGCCGCTGTAGCTCCCCGACTTGCTGATTGAACGCATGACGACCGAAGCGGCTGAAATATGCACGGCATCGGCTAATGTGAGATGCCCCAAAACAATCGCGCCACCGCCTAAGGTGCAATGCGCGCCGATCACGGCGCTTCCTGCAACGCCTACGCAACCCGCCATCGCCGTGTGCGCACCCACTTGCACGTTGTGTCCAATTTGTACCAAGTTATCGAGTTTCACGCCGTCGCCAATGATGGTGTCTTCCAAGGCGCCTCGGTCAACGCAAGAGTTGGCACCAATTTCGACGTAGTTACCAATGCGCACCGCCCCGAGCTGCTCTATCTTTTCCCAGCGGCCATCAAAAGGCGCGAAGCCAAAACCGTCGGCGCCAATCACCACGCCTGCGTGAAAGATGCAATGTTCACCGATAGAGCAATCCATGCCTAACGTGACCTGCGCTTTCAACCAAGAACCTGCTCCAACACGAGCGCCCTTCTCAATTACGCACATAGGGCCAATGCGGGCGGTTGGGTGAACGACGGCTTTGGGGTGCACCACTGCACTGGGATGGACCAAGGGTTCACCATCTTCAGAGACTTGTTGTTTGCGCCACAACTGGGTCACTTTGGCGAAATAGAGGTAGGGGTTGGGAGAAACAATGCATGCAGTACCCGCGGTCACCGAAGATTGCATCTCAGGCGACACAATCACGCAACCCGCTTGGGTAGTTGCGAGTTGGGATCGGTAAAGGGGATTGCTCAGGAAAGCCAGCGAGCTAGAAGTCGCAGTCTCTAGCGGACTGATTTTTTCTACGAGAAAGTCTGGGTCACCGTGAAGGCTGCCGCCGAGTTGTTCAATCAGTTGGCCAAGACGAATTGCCAAGGCTGATTACTTCGCGGCGTTGATAACCTTTAACACCTTGTCGGTGATGTCATGCTTGGGGTTGATATAGACAGCCTCTTGCAAAACCAGGTCGTATTTTTCAGATTCAGCCACTTGTTTGATCACACGGTTGGCGCGCTCGAGTACCAATTGGAACTCTTCATTTTTACGTGCGTTCAATTCTTCCTGGAACTCACGGCGCTTGCGCTGAAACTCACGGTCTTGTTCACCCAATTGTTTTTGGCGCGTGACACGCTGCGATTCAGCCAAAGTCGGGGCTTCACGCTCAAACTTTTCAACAGCTGCTTTGAGCGTGGCGCCGAAATCGTTGAGTTCTTTTTCGCGCTTTGAGAATTCTTGCTCCAACTTGGCTTGCGCCTGCTTGGCAGTGTTGGCTTCTTTGAAAATACGGTCTGTATTGATAAACCCGATACGGATTTCCTGCGCAGCCGCGCTGACAGAAGCCACACCTACCATGGCGGTTAAAAGAAGAAAACTTAAAAACTTTTTCATCAGAATGATGTCCCGATTTGGAATTGAACTCTTTGTATTCTATCGCCTGTGAAGCTACGCACTGGCTTGGCCCATGCAAAGCGTAATGGGCCCATGGGGGATACCCAGCTTAAACCGGCGCCTAAAGAGCTTCTAAATTGGCTAACTTTGATCGTGTCGTATTCACCGAATACGTTACCCATGTCGTAAAAACCGTAGAGGCGAAGCGTCCTGTCATTACCAGCCCCAGGGAAAGGCATCAAGAATTCGCTGTTGATAGTGACCTTCTTGGGGCCACCCACCACGATGCCGGAAATATCACGCGGGCCTAGGGTTCCTTGCTCGAAACCGCGTACAGAGCCTAAACCACCTGAGTAATAATTTTTGAAGATCGGATAGGGTTGGTTTTGTAAACCTTTGCCCAAGCCAAAATCCGCGTTAAAAGCAAAAGTGTATTGCTTGGTCAAAGGAATATATTGCTGATACTGGGTAGCCATACGGATGTAGCGCGTATCTCCAACAACGCCCACATCACTGTTAGCACGCATATATCTTCCAGATGACGGATTCAGATAGCTATCGCGACCATCACGCGCCCAACCCACAGACAGCGGGACCGTTTTGGTGGTGTAGCCAAAGGTGTTGGCATAAGCTAAATACGAGGCAGGTAGATTGGTACCAGGAACGATTTCAGTTTGTTCAATGCCAACGCCAGTAAATACTCGGTCTAATTCGCTAAAGGGAATTCCAAAGTTAAGGGCTACAGAATCGGAAATCAGCCTGTAATCTCCGCCCTGCTCCACATATGGCTTGCTCGAACGATGCGAAAACGAGAAAGACCGTGAAACACCATCTTCAGTGAAATAGGGGTTGGTAGTACTCACCACGTAATACGTGTTGTATTTACTGGTGCTGATTTGCACCCCTAAGTTTTGGCCAGAGCCAAAAATGTTGTCTTGAGAGATACCAAAACTTAAAGTGACTTTTTCTGCGCTAGAAAAGCCTGCGCCCAAAGTTAGCATGCCAGTGGGCTTCTCCACCACGCTAACGTTGAGGTCCACTTGGTCCATCGTTGAAGGCACTTCTTGCGTATCTACTTCAACGTCTTTGAAATAGCCGAGACGATTCACCCGGTCTTTTGATAGCTTGATTTTGTCGCCGTCATACCAAGCAGATTCCATCTGACGGAACTCGCGGCGCACAATTTGATCGCGCGTGCGGTTATTACCCAAAATATTGATTCGACGCACATAGGCACGGCGCGAAGGGTCAGCGACCAACACCAACTTCACCAAATTGGTGGATCTGTCAATTTCAGGACGAACTTCTGTTCGGGCAAAAGCAAAACCAAAATTGCCAAAATAATCGTTAAAGGCCTTGGTGGTCTTGGCAACGTCATCTGCGTTGTAGGGCTTGCCCGCCTTAATTTGAATCAAGGACTTGAACTCATCGTCTTTTCCGAGGAAGTAGCCTTCCAGAGCCACTTCAGACACCACAAAGCGATCGCCCTCAGTAATGTTCAAAGTGATACTGATATCTTGTTTGTTAGGAGAAATCGCCACTTGCGTGGAATCCACGCGGAACTCTAAGAAGCCACGCGACAAGTACCACGCACGTAAGGTTTCTAAATCAGCGTTAAGTTTGGTACGCGAATATCTATCAGTTTTGGTGTACCAACTCAGCCAATTGCCAGTGTTTTGGTCTAACTGGTCCAGCAGTGTCGATTCTGAGAAAGTTTTGCTTCCGACGATACGCATTTCTTTGATCTTGGCCAAATCACCTTCAATCACGGTGAACGACAGGTTCACACGGTTGCGTTCTGCGGGCGTAATGGTTGTGATGATTTCAGCGCCGTACAAACTGCGGTTGACATATTGGCGCTTCAATTCTTGCTCGGCGCGGTCAGCCAAGGCTTTGTCAAAGGGACGGCCTTCGGCCAATCCGATATCACGCAAAGCCTTGCGCAAAACGTCTTTATCAAATTCCTTGGTGCCAATGAAATCGACTTGCGCAATATTGGGGCGCTCTTCGACGATCAACACCAACACATTGCCACTGACTTCGATGCGTACGTCTTTGAAAAGACCCAAAGCGAACAAACTGCGAATGGCGGATGCGCCTTTTTCGTCGGTGTAGTCATCCCCAACACGCAAGGCAATCGAGGCAAAAACAGTACCCGGCTCGACCCGCTGCAAGCCCTCTACTCGAATATCACCCACTTTGAAAGGGTCGGCGGCCCATGCATGAAAAGCAAAAACTGATGCAACACAACCTACCAAAATTTTGGACAAGGTCGATCGACGAAATTGGTAAAGAGGCTGGTTCATGAAGAGGAAATTAAGCGACCCATGAGGGAATTTTGTCGATTGGAAACAAGGCAAGAGTCACAGCGGGCATGATACAACACGGTCACAGGCGTAAACCCTGCTTAAAAGTGTCAAACCATGGCCCATTTTTCTACACATGAAAGCGCCAATGCGCGCGTTCTTTCATCTAAAACCAAAAGATCTTCTATGGTCGACATATTCGATACCAATTGCACACTCAGGCAATGCGCATTGACGTGGTGAATTTGATCAAAGCGTATGCGTTTGGTTAAAAAAGCCTCCACAGCCACTTCATTGGCAGCATTGAGCACCGCCGTTGTACCTAAAGGCGCACGCAAAGCCTCCCAAGCCAAATGCAAACCAGCAAACCGCTCACGGTGGCCATGGTCATCCAAGGATTCAAAACTCATGTCGGCCAAGCTTTGAAAATCCAAAGCTTGCGCGCCAGACGCCATTCGCTCAGGCCAACTCAGGCCATACGCGATCGGCACACGCATATCGGGCGTTCCTAGTTGCGCCACCACCGAAGTGTCTCGGTACTGAACCATGGAATGGATCACACTTTGTGGGTGAATCACCACCTCCAAGCGCTCTGGTGGCAATCCAAACAAGTAATGCGCTTCTATCACTTCAAGCGCTTTGTTCATCATGGTGGCGGAGTCGACGGAAATCTTGCGGCCCATCACCCAATTGGGATGCGCAACTGCTTCTTCGGGCGTTACATCTTTCAGGGTGTTGACATCACGCCTGCGAAACGGACCGCCCGAAGCTGTGAGGATAATTTTCTCAACCCTAGCGTCCCAAGTGCTTGAATCGTCTGGCAAAGATTGAAAGATAGCGGAGTGTTCGCTATCGATAGGTATCAAGGTGGCGCCACCTTGTTGAACCGCCTTCAAAAACACATCGGCGCCGACCACCAAGGCCTCTTTGTTTGCCAACAACAATCGTTTGCCGGAGAGTGCCGCTGCAATGCATGCCTTGAGACCGGCGGCACCCACAATAGCGGCCATCACACTGTCGACCTGCGGATGTGCTGCAACTTCTTCTAGTGCCTTGGCGCCCGATTGAACACGAATAGCAAGACCATGCGCATCCAATTTTTCTTGTAATTGCTTGGCAGCCTCTGCATGGGCCATGGCCACCATCGAAGGCTTGAATTGCAAGCACTGTTGCAACATCAAATCTACCTGCTTAGCACCCGTCAATGCAAACACTTCAAACCGCTCAGGGTGCCGCGCAATAACATCGAGGGTATTCACGCCAATCGACCCAGTGGATCCCAAAATAGTGATGCGCTGGGGTTGAGCGTTATTCGACTTACTCATATAACAAATTGAGACAACATCATCGCCAAAGGCAATGTGGGTAATAAGGCATCAACGCGGTCCAACACACCGCCATGCCCTGGCAGTAATTGGCTACTGTCTTTGACTCCTGCCGAACGCTTGACCATAGACTCCACCAAATCACCCACTACGCTCATAGCTGTCAAAAAGGTGATGGACACTAAAAAATAAACCCACCCATGGGCATACAACAAACTATAAATACTGGGGCTGTCGAACATTGCCATTTGGTCGGCCCACACCCACACAATAGCCAAGACCCATACAGCGCAGGTGCCACCCCACACACCTTCCCAGCTTTTGCTAGGACTCAAACTCGGCGCCAACTTTCGTCGACCCAACGCTTTGCCAGCGAAATACGCCGCGATATCAGCTATCCAAACCAAAACAAAAATAGACAACATGTAGTTGATGCCCACGCGCTTGGCTTGAAAAATGGCTAGCCAACAAAGCCAAAGCGCGAGCGTTCCGCCTAACAATCTAATAGCAACATGAACCGAGCCCCATCCAGCAAGACCACCCCGCAGCATCCAAGCACCTATCAATACCCAAAAAGTGCCAGCAACAGCCCATAAATTAGGCGTGGTGTGTAGTGGTAACTCAAACATCTTCCATGAGCCTAAACAAAGCGCGACACATAACGAGCCAAGTCCCAAAGAGCGGGCCATGCTTTGACCCATCAATCGGCCCCATTCCCAAGCCCCCGTAGCAATCAACACCAAAGCCAACCAAGCTAGCAGGTCTGCAGAATCAGCAAAAAAAGCCGGCAGAAAAACTGCCAATAAAACCAATGCCGTGATGATGCGAAGCTTGAGCATGCAGCCTAGTCTTAGACCGCCATGATTTCTTGTTCTTTGCTCGCTACGACTTTGTCGATGTCAGAAATATGTTTATCGGTTACTTTTTGAATATCGGCTTCTGCGCGTTTTTGCTCGTCTTCAGAAGCCAGTTTGTCTTTGACTAATTTTTTAACAGCTTCATTGGCATCACGGCGTAAATTACGCACTGAAATTTTTGCGTTTTCACCTTCGGTGCGGACCACTTTGGTCAACTCTTTGCGGCGCTCTTCCGACATGGGCGGCATAGGCACGCGGATCAACTCGCCCATAGATGATGGGTTGAGACCCAAATCACTGTCACGAATCGCTTTTTCGATTTTGGCCGCCATGGATTTTTCCCAAGGCTGCACGCTCACAGTGCGGGCATCTAACAAAGACACGTTGGCCACTTGGCTCAATGGAACCATAGCGCCGTAGTAGTCAACTTGCACGTTATCGAGCAAGGCAGGGCTTGCACGACCAGTGCGAATTTTGGTGAGGTTGTTTGAAAAAGAGGCGATCGACATATCCATTTTGGATTCAGCCGTTTTTTTAATGTCTGCAAGGGTCATCATTTACTCCTGATGCAAGTTCAATTTAGACATGGACCAATGTACCTTCATCTTCGCCCATCACTACCCGGCGCAATGCGCCATTCTTGAAGATAGAAAAGACTTTGATGGGCAACTTTTGGTCGCGGCACAAAGCAAATGCGGTGGCATCCATGATGCCCAGATTTTGACCGATCGCTTCGTCAAAACTCAATTGGCTATAACGCTTAGCCTTAGGATCTTTTTTAGGGTCTGCGGTGTACACGCCATCCACCTTGGTGGCTTTCAAAACCATCTCCGCACCAATTTCAGCCCCACGCAATGCGGCTGCCGTGTCGGTTGTGAAAAATGGGTTGCCAGTACCCGCTGCAAAAATGACCACCTTACCTTCTTCTAAATATTGCAAGGCCTTGGGACGCACATAGGGCTCCACCACTTGGTCAATAGCAATGGCCGACATAACGCGCGCAGTCAAACCCGCCTTGTTCATCGTGTCAGCCAAAGCCAATGAGTTCATCACCGTCGCCAACATTCCCATGTAGTCAGCGGTAGCACGGTCCATACCCACGGCGCCGCCGGCAACACCTCTAAAAATATTTCCGCCACCAATCACGATGGCCACTTCAACGCCTAAGTTGATCACCTCTGACACTTCACCGACGATACGTACGATGGTGGCACGGTTGATACCAAAAGCATCATCCCCCATCAATGCTTCGCCCGAGAGTTTGAGCAAGATACGTTTATAAGCCGGTTGGGGATGGGTCATATAAAAATCCTAGGTAGTGGCAGTTTGAATGGTTTGTTGAACTTGATGTAAAAAAGGGGGCCAATGCCCCCTTGTTCATTACGCCGACTGTTTAGCGGCAGCGACTTGGGCAGCCACTTCGGCAGCAAAGTCGTCCACCTTCTTCTCAATTCCCTCGCCCACTACATACAGGGTGAAAGATTTCACCGACGTGTTGGCAGACTTGAGCATTTGCTCGACCGTTTGTTTGTCGTTCTTCACAAAAGGTTGGTTGAACAAAGACACTTCTTTGAGATATTTCTGCACGGAGCCTTCGATCATCTTGGTCGCAATGTCAGCAGGTTTGCCTGACTCTGCCGCTTTGGCGGTAGCGACTGAACGCTCTTTTTCAATGAGTTCAGCAGGAACGTCCGCGCTGGTCAATGACACAGGTTTCATGGCGGCAACGTGCATCGCGACGTCTTTAGCAGCAGCTTCAGCACCTTCAAACTCAACGACCACACCAATGCGTGTTCCGTGCAGGTAAGCACTTAAAGAGTTAGCGCCTTCGAAACGCTTGAACCGACGGAAACTCATGTTTTCACCGATCTTGCCAATCAAACCTTTGCGCACATCTTCTAGAGTGGGGCCAAAACCGTCTTGGCTGTATGACAAAGCGCCCATGGCTTCGACATTGGCTGGGCTGTTGTCCACAATCAATTTGGCTGCGGCTTGGGCCATGGCCAAGAAACTATCGTTCTTGGTCACAAAGTCGGTTTCGCAGTTGACTTCCAACAAAGCACCTTTGTTACCAGCGATAAAGCTAGTGACAACACCTTCAGCAGTCACGCGACTGGAGGCCTTGCCTGCTTTGCTTCCTAGTTTGACGCGCAACAACTCTTCGGCTTTGGCCATATCGCCATCGGCCTCGGTCAAAGCTTTTTTGCACTCCATCATGGGGGCGTCTGTTTTGCCCCTTAGTTCAGCGACCATGCTTGCGGTAATTGCAGCCATGTATTTCTCCGATTCAATAAATTGTGTATTGGGTTTCAGTTATGAAAAAGGGGCTAACGTGAGCCCCTTTTGAAAATCAAGCTCTTGTTTACTCTGCCACTTCAACGAATTCGTCGACGCCTTCAGCCGCGATCGCCTTGATGACGTCGTTGGCAGCGTTTGCGCGGCCTTCCAAAATCGCATCGGCAATGCCACGTGCATATAAGGTCACGGCCTTGGATGAGTCGTCGTTACCTGGAATGATGTAGTCGATGCCTTCGGGTGAGTGGTTGGAGTCCACTACACCGATCAATGGAATGCCCAATTTTTTGGCTTCCAAAATCGCAATTTTGTGATAACCCACATCGATCACAAAAATTGCGTCTGGCAGAGTGGCCATGTCTTGGATACCGCCAATGTCTTTTTCGAGTTTTTCAATCTCGCGTTGGAACATCAATTGTTCTTTTTTAGACAAAGCGTCTAAACCGGCTTCTTGTTGGATCTTCATGTCTTTCAAACGCTTGATAGACGTTTTGACAGTTTTGAAGTTGGTCAACATACCGCCCAACCAACGTTGGTCCACAAAAGGAACACCAGCACGCTGGGCTTCAGAAGCTACGATTTCGCGGGATTGGCGTTTGGTACCGACCATCAAAATAGTGCCGCGGTTGGCGGACAACTGCTTGGCGAACTTAGCAGCCTCTTGGAACATCGGTAACGATTTTTCCAAATTGATGATGTGAATTTTGTTGCGATGGCCAAAAATAAACGGTGACATTTTTGGGTTCCAGAAACGGGTTTGGTGTCCGAAGTGGACGCCGGCTTCTAGCATTTCGCGCATGGTGACTGACATAGATGTACTCCAAAGGTTAGGTCTAAAATGCAGTTCTTGATTACTACAAAATCTCTAAAAGAGTGCTTGTAGAAACACCTTGAATGAACTGATTCGAGGATTAATTTCATGAATAAGCACACTAAAGTGGTGCTTCACTCGCAAAACCCCAAAATTCTAACATAGTCAACGAGAGCATTACCCATGAAAATCGCCGTGATCGGTGCAGGCGTGGTGGGAATCACCACCGCCTACGAGCTTGCCATGCAGGGCCATGAGGTCAAAGTCTTCGAGCGCAATAGTTCGGTGGCACAAGAATGCAGTTTTGCGAATGCTGGTGTGATTTCTCCAGGCTATGTCACCCCGTGGGCAAAGCCCGGCATGGCTTGGCTTGTACTTTCTCAATTGGGGAGAAAAAATGCCCCTGTGCGGATCTCCGGGCTAGGTTTGGCAGAAATGGCATGGCTCTCGAAATGGTGGCGAGCTTGCGACAGCAATACCTTCAACCGTAATCGCAAAAACCTACTCGACCTCTCCCAATATAGCCAGCAAAGGATGCACGAACTCACCAAACGTTTGCATCTCAACCATGACCGGTCGCAAGGCTATATGGTGCTAATGCGCGGAGAACGAGAACGTAAATTGCTGCAAGCGTCGATTGAACTCATGCGCGCAAAGGGCCTTGATCTCAAAGTGCTTTCGCCAACTGAGGCCTGCGAGATTGAACCCGCACTCAATATCGCTGAAACAAAACTTGTAGAGGCGCTCTATTTTCCTAACGACGAAGTAGGCAACTGCCGGGAGTTCGCATACCTACTTAAAAAAGAGGCCGAAGATTTAAGCGTTGAATTCGAGCTCAATGCCAACGTACAAAATCTCGCGCCAGAACAACCCCACACCATTCGACTCTCTGCACAAGATAAAGGGCAAAAGTTTGATGCAGTAGTGGCCTGCACTGGGCTTGCCAGTGCAGCGCTCCTCAAGCCTCTAGGCATTCATATTCCATTGATGGCCGTGCATGGTTATTCCATCAGTGCTGCTGTGCGTGAACCTTTAGACGCGCCTCGCAGCGGCGTCATGGATGAGCGTTACAAAATTTCTATCACACGCTTAGGCCAACGCGTTCGTGTGTCAGGTTCTGCTGAAATTGGCGGCGATCCAAAAATACATCGCGATCAAAGTATCAAAACTTTGTTCGTTGTTTTAAACGATTGGTTCCCTGGCGCGGCTCGCACACAAGAGAATGTGCAGATCTGGAAAGGTTCACGACCCATGCTGCCAGATGGTCCACCCTTGGTAGGACCGAGTGGCGTTAAAGGCGTATGGCTCAACCTAGGCCATGGCTCTAGCGGATGGGCGCTCTCCTGCGGCAGCGCAAAAGCCCTAGCAGACATGGTGTCGCAACACCGCGCTGAAATAGATATGCAGGGCTTTGACTACCAACGGGTCAAGTGATTACTTTCTAGGCTTTCTGCTCTTGGCGCCTGCGCTCTTTTTCATGCTCGCCTTGCCACTGGGCTTTATGACATCACGTGATTTAGAAGATTTCTCAGCTTCTCTGACAAACGGTTTTTTGGCCGAAGATTTGAACTTGGCCGCACCAGCCTCGTTTTTATCTTTACCAAAACGTGCTGTTAATTCTTCGTCATCTCGCATCAATCTGAAGTCAATTTTGCGGCCATCCAAATCGACGCGACTAACTTGCACCCGAACGCGCGAACCAATCGCATAACGAATACCAGAACGTTCACCACGCAACTCTTGCTTGGCTTCATCGAATCGGAAGTATTCGCCGCCGAGCTCAGTGATGTGCACCAAACCCTCGACATACATCGCATCTAAGGTCACGAACAAGCCAAAGCCTGTCGCGGATGACACTACGCCGCTGTACTCTTCTCCCAAATGCTCGCGCATGTACTTGCATTTCAACCAAGCTTCCACATCACGGCTAGCTTCGTCTGCACGGCGTTCATTGGCACTGCAATGCAAACCAGCGGCTTCCCAAGCTTGCTGGTCAGCAGAAGTTTTTACTTTGATAACGGGCGATGTTTCTGGTTGGCGCACTTTGGAGGCCAAACGGCGTGCCAATTTTGCATGCGCTTCTCCAGGCGTTGGCAAGGCGGGCAACTGGTAACGGCGTTTTTCTAAGATGGCTTTGATCACCCGATGCACCAATAAATCTGGGTAGCGGCGGATCGGGCTGGTGAAGTGCGTGTAGGCCTCAAAAGCCAAACCAAAATGCCCGCTATTGATCGGCGTATAAATCGCTTGTTGCATGGATCGCAACAACATCGAGTGGATTTGTAATGCGTCAGGACGCTCTTTGGTCGCCTGTGCAATGGCTTGAAACTCTGCAGGCTTGGGGTTATCGGAAATATTCATTCCGATACCAGTGGCCTTGAGGTAATTGCGTAAGGTGTCTTTTTTCTCAGGCGTTGGACCTTCGTGCACACGGAACAAACCAGGGTTCTTGCTTTGCAAAATAAAGTCGGCGCTGCACACGTTGGCGGCAAGCATGGCTTCTTCAATCAACTTGTGTGCGTCATTGCGAACACGCGGCACGATTTTTTCAATTCGGCCACTGTCGTCGCACATAATTTGCGTCTCGGTCGTTTCAAAATCGATGGCACCTCTGGCTTTTCGCGCTTGCAACAAAGCGCCGTAGACATCATGCAAATGGATCAAATCATTGACCCGATCTTTTCTGCGTGCAGCCTCGGGGCCACGCGTATTGGCCAAAATGGCTGCTACTTCGGTGTAAGTGAACCGTGCATGGCTAAACATCACAGCGGGATAAAACTGGTAGGCATGCACTTCACCCGATGTGGTGATCAACATATCGCAAACCATGCACAAGCGCTCGACATCCGGATTGAGCGAACACAAGCCGTTGGATAGTTTCTCAGGCAGCATAGGAATTACACGCCGCGGGAAATAAACGCTGGTGGCGCGGTCGTATGCATCGATATCTATCGCGCTGCCAGTTTCTACATAGTGGCTCACATCCGCAATGGCAACCAACAAACGCCAGCCTTTAGATCGCCCTACTTTGACAGGTTCGCAATACACCGCGTCGTCAAAATCACGCGCATCTTCGCCGTCTATCGTGACTAAGGGAATATCGGTCAGGTCGACACGGTTCTTTTTATCTTGGGGTCGAACTTTGTCAGGCAGGCCCCGGGCAAGTGCTAAGCATGCTTCAGAAAATTCATGCGGCACACCATATTTACGCACCGCGATTTCAATCTCCATACCTGGGTCATCGACCTCACCCAACACTTCTTTGATGCGACCCACGGGTTGGCCATACAAACTGGGCGGCTCCGTTAATTCGACCACCACCACTTGGCCCACTGTTGCGCGTGCTGTTGCACTTTTGGGAATCAAAACATCTTGGCCATAGCGTTTGTCTTCAGGAGCAACTAACCAAACACCGCTTTCTTGCAAAAGTCTGCCGATGATGGGTTGCGTAGAGCGCTGCAAAATCTCCACTACGCGGCCTTCAGAGCGTCCTTTGCGATCAAACCGCACCACACGGGCTTTGACACGATCGCGGTGAAGAACAGCTCGCATCTCATTGGGTGGTAGATAAATATCTGGCAAACCATCATCACGTTGAACAAAGCCATGTCCATCGCGATGGCCCGACACAGTGCCTTCGAATTCTTCCAGTAAACCACTGGATGGTGAGGTATGTTTGATAGAATGCCTTTCTTTCCTGAAAGCCCAGGTGGCGGAATTGGTAGACGCACTAGTTTCAGGTACTAGCGCTGCGAGGCGTGCTGGTTCGAGTCCAGTCCTGGGCACCAATCCTAAATGATTTATGCGTCAAATTGGCGACGCAATCAGGTCGTGACCTTGCGTTGAAACAACTTTAGCGCGCGTAAATTCACCCACTTTCAAAACCTTGCTGATTTTTTCAGAAGGCAACAAACGCACCACGCCATCAATCTCTGGTGCTTCTGCGTAACTTCTTCCAACGCCGCCTTTTCTGCCGTTTCCCGGCGCAGAATCGATCAGCACTTGCAAGGTGTCATCCACTCTTTGTGTGAGTTTTTTCACAGAAACCTCTTCTGCCACTTGCATAAAACGTGCAGTTCGCTCTTGCCGCAAAGCTTGGGGCAACATGCCAGAAATTTGGTTAGCCGTAGCGCCTTCGACAGGGCTGTATGCAAAACAGCCAGCGCGATCAATTTTGGCTTCACGCATGAAGTCAAGCAAATGGTCGAACTCTTCTTCTGTTTCGCCCGGAAAGCCTGCGATAAACGTACTGCGAATAACAATTTGCGGACACATTTCACGCCAGCGTTCAATACGCTCTAAGTTTTTTTCACCACTGGCGGGACGCTTCATCCGCTTCAACACATCGGGGTGGCTGTGCTGAAAAGGCACATCTAAATAAGGGAGCACATGGCCTGTGGCCATCAAAGGAATGATGTCGTCAACGCTTGGATAAGGATACACATAGTGCAAACGAACCCATGCACCATAGCTTTGTGCAATGTCGCCTAAAGCTTTTGCAAGTTCCAGCGTTTTAGTTTTGATGGGCTTGCCATCCCAAAACCCAGTTCGGTATTGCACATCAACACCATAAGCCGAGGTGTCTTGGCTGATCACCAACAACTCTTTGACGCCACTCTCGAACAAAGCATGCGCTTCTTTCAACACATCGCCAATGGGGCGACTAACTAAGTCGCCACGCATGGAAGGGATGATGCAAAAAGTACAGCGGTGGTTACAGCCTTCGCTGATCTTGAGATAGGCGTAATGCTTGGGGGTTAGTTTGACGCCTGTATCGACATTGTGGGGCGGTATGAGGTCTATGAAAGCATCATGCGGTTTAGGCAAATGCAGGTGTACCGCATCCATCACTTCTTGTGTGGCGTGCGGGCCAGTGACTGCGAGAACACTGGGGTGCAACGCTCGCACCATATTGCCGCCATCCGTGTTGGCCCTTGCACCTAAACAGCCTGTGACGATCACTTTGCCGTTCGCAGCTAATGCCTCGCCAATAGTGTCTAAGCTTTCTTTGACTGCGTCATCGATAAATCCGCAGGTATTCACAATCACCAAATCAGCACCCTCAAATGTTTTTGAGGTTTGATAGCCTTGTGCGCTTAATTGCGTCAGTATGAGCTCAGAGTCTGTCAACGCTTTGGGACAGCCCAAGCTCACAAAACCCACTTTGGGGATGTGTGCCGTATTCATACTCTGTGGGATTGGAAAAATTGGTAGGCGCGATTGGACTCGAACCAACGACCCCCACCATGTCAAGGTGGTGCTCTAACCAGCTGAGCTACGCGCCTAAATGTCCGAAGCGGTTAGTGTATCAGACTCTACCGTCTTCTAGCGTTGCGAACACCTTTGACATCGCCGATGAGCCCCAAAACTTTGTTGAGTTTGCGTGTGTCGAAGACTTCAACGGTAAAAGTCATCCACGCCACTTCTTTGATCGACTGGGTTTGCACTCCCACCACATTCATTTTTTCTTTGGCAAACACTTCGGAAATGTCTCTGAGCAAGCCTTGTCTATCAAATGCCTCAATCGACACATCGACTTGATAAGCCAGTGGTTGTGTAACTTTTGCATGTCCCCAAGTAACTTCAATGACGCGATCGGGATTTTTTCGTTCAATTTGCGCGAAGTTAGAGCAATCATCACGGTGGATGCTCACGCCTTTGCCCCGGGTCACAAATCCTTTGATCTCATCAGGTGGCGCCGGCTTGCAGCATTTGGCCAACTGCGTCATCAACGAATCCATACCCACCACCAAAACACCGCCGTTTTCTGAGGGCTTGGTAGGCTTTGATTTTTTGAGCAGTATGTAGTCGTCAGGGGTTACCTGCGGAGCTAAATTAGGTCTTAAAAACTGCTCGATGGTCCGTAGAGAAAACTCTTCCTTGCCCACGGATTCAAAAAAGGCTTCAGACGTTTTAAATCCAAGATGGCCTGAAAGCTCTTCTAAATTGGTACCCGATTTGCCCTCGCGTTGCAATAATTTCTCGACAGCTTCGCGGCCCTTGGATGTGGTTTCTTGTAAGACTAGCGAATTGAACCAAGCACGTACCTTCGCGCGTGCTCTGGCACTTACTAAAAACCCTAACTCAGGGTTAAGCCAGTCCCTTGAAGGGCCACCATCTTTGATAGCCGTGATGGAAACAGTTTGTCCGTTTTTGAGTACCGTGTTCAAAGGCGCCATCACGCCATCAATATGCGCGCCACGACAACGGTGTCCTAAATTGGTGTGTAAGGTGTAAGCAAAATCAATAGGGGTTGCGCCCTCTGGTAGTTCTACTACCGCCGCCTCGGGTGTCAGCACATAAATTCGGTCAGGCGCAACCTGCGCATCTTGTTTGCCTTGGGATGGGCCGTCAGTAGATTGCGAATTGGCAGATGCCATGTCTCGCTCCCAGGCCAGCAATTGACGCAGCACTGCAATTTTGGCGTCGTAGGCGCCAGTGGCTGAAACACCCGAATAGCCTTTTTTGCCTGCCTCTTTGTAGGCCCAATGCGCAGCTACACCGTGTTCTGCATGGTCATGCATGCTTTGCGTTCTGATTTGAATTTCAATCGCTTTGTGTTGTGCATCACGTACTACGGTATGCAGTGACTGGTAGCCATTTGATTTGGGACGTGCAATGTAGTCGTTGAACTCTTCCACCATCGGTGCATATTGGCTATGGACCCAGCTCAGGGCAGCATAACAATTGGGAACTGTTTCGACAAGAATACGGAAAGCCCGAATATCTAAAACTCTTTCGAACCCAATACCTTTGTCACGCATTTTTTTAACAATGCTGTAGATGTGTTTAGGTCGTCCGTAAATCTTTGCTTCAATAGCTTGCTCTTTCAAGCCCTTGGTAATAGACGCGCATGTAGAAGCAATGTAGCTCTCACGCTCAACGCGTTTTTCATCTAACCATTGCGCGACTTGGCGGTAAGTATCAGGCTCAGTAAATCTCAACGAAAGATCTTCTAATTCCCATTTGATTTGCCATATGCCCAAGCGGTTGGCCAAAGGCGCAAAGACTTGCAAGGACTCTAGGGCTAATCCACTGGGCAGTGGTTTTTTCACCACCGAGTAGTGGCGCAAGGTTTGTAATCTAGACGCCAAACGCAGCATCACCACGCGTAAATCGCGTGAGAACGCTATCAACATTTTGCGTACGTTCTCTACACCCAGATCTGGATGTGCTTCCTCATTCGCAGACAGCCGCGCTTGCCTTTGAATGCGTATCAAACGGGAAGTTTCTATCGCTAAAGCAGCCAAACTTGCACCAAACGCCTTGCCAATCACATCTTCAGGCTTAGCCAGATGGTCGCAGGCATAGACCAAGTAACAAGCGGCTTGCATATCTTGCGAGTCACCCATGTGCGCAAGCATTTCGACCATTGCATCGGCATGCGCCATCACATCCTCTCCGCTATCGAAGGCGCTTCCTTCTAATAACGGTTGGGCAAAATTCCTAGCCTTTTGTAGAACTCCGTCTTCCATTGCAAGTGTTTAAATTTCAAAACCTCATAATGTCACAAGTTTTTTATTATTTTCTAAAGGGTTCTAAAAATGTCTCAATTACAACTTGCAGGTAAAACAGCATTGGTGACAGGTTCAACCAGCGGTATTGGCTTAGGACTCGCGATTGCACTCGCCAAAGAAGGCGCCAATATTGTCATGAATGGATTTGGTGATGTCGCAGCCCCCAAAGCAGCAATTGAAGCTTGCAAAGTCAAAGTTGCGCACCACCCTGCAGATATGAGCAAGGTCAGCGATATTCAAGACATGATGGAATTTGCCAAAACACAATTTGGTGGCGTCGATATTTTGGTCAATAACGCTGGTATCCAGCATGTGGCCTCCATAGAAAACTTCCCAATTGAAAAATGGGACGCCATCATCGCCATCAACCTCACCAGCGCATTCCATACCTCGCGCTTAGCGATTCCCCACATGCAACAAAAAAACTGGGGGCGCATTATCAATGTCGCTTCTGTCCATGGATTGGTGGCTTCAGCACAAAAGTCAGCTTATGTAGCCGCCAAACACGGCATCGTCGGATTGACCAAAGTAACTGCTCTAGAAAATGCCACCACCGGCGTCACTTGCAACGCCATTTGTCCTGGCTGGGTTCTCACACCATTGGTTCAAAAACAAGTCGATGCCAAAGCAGCCGAATTAAAAATTTCTAATGAAGAAGCTACCAAGCTTTTATTAGGCGAGAAAGAGCCATCGATGCAATTTACAACCCCAGAAGAGCTTGGTGTCTTAGCAGTGTTCATGTGCTCCAAGGCCGCAGACAACGTGCGTGGCGTGGCATGGAATATGGATGGCGGCTGGGCAGCGCAGTAATAATTAAATACTCAATTAATAATTTTTTAACCTATAATTAACCATAAAGGTAAAACAAATGTTAACTTAGCGGAATGAAACGCACCCCTCCCACCAAAGAAACTTCTAAGTTCGCAGACCGCCTTCGATCCGCCCTTAAAGAAGCAGGCATTCGCCCCTCCGCCACCGTCGTTGCGAACGAATTCAATTTACGTTACTGGGGTGATGGCATCACGTCCCATGCGGCACGCAATTGGTTAATGGGCGTTTCTGTTCCCAAGCAAGATAAGTTACTCATCTTGTGCAAATGGCTCAAAATTTCCCCAGAGGGTTTGCTTTTTGGCACACCGCCATCCAAGTCGCTCGACAAAAATATCGCTGAAGACAAGGTCAACCTAATTGACCAGCAACTCATCGTTAAATATTTGTTGCTCAAATGCGAGCAAAAACGCATCGTGCGCGAAATTGTGGACGGCCTAGTCGCCCTTCACCCCAAAAATCAATAAATCAGCACAACGGCCCTGGCTTCCATGCTCAAGCCCTCTCCAACTGGGCCCATTTTTTCGGCGGTTTTGGCTTTTACGTTGACCTGCTTTGGGCTGATGTCTAAGGCTTGGGCGATCCGCTCGCACATAGCGGGGATAAAACTCGCTAACTTGGGAGCCTGTGCAATGACTGTTGCATCAATGTTGCCAATGCCATGGCCATTGGTTTTTAACAACTGACCTACTTTTTGCAAAAGAATCCAAGAGTCTGCATCTTTAAATTGCACGTCCGTGTCAGGAAAGTGCCGACCGATATCACCCAACGCTGCAGCGCCAAGGAGGGCGTCGGCAATTGCATGAAGCAATACATCTGCATCCGAATGGCCCAATAGGCCGTGGGTATGCGGAATCTGCACACCACCTAGAACTAAGGCTCGCCCAGTCACTAGTGCATGCGTATCCCATCCCTCACCAATTCGAAATTTAATCTGTTCCATGTAATTGCTTGTTTCTCATGTGAAAAATAGCTTCTGCTAGTGCAAAGTCTTGCGCATAGGTCACTTTGAAATTATGGCTGTCGCAAGCCACCAGTAAAGGATAGAAGCCCATCAATTCCATAGCAGACGATTCGTCTGTAACCGATGAACCCGCTTGCTCAATAGCCAACTTGAGTGGACCAATTCGAAACATTTGTGGTGTTTGGGCTAACCATTTATCTGCACGACTCACGGTGCTGGCCACTCGATTTTGCTCTGCTGTCTTCAAGGTATCGGCCAAAGGTTGTGCAAGAAGTCCACCGACCGAGTCGTGTACCACGACGTCAATCAAATCTTCAATTTGCTGTGGTGTGATCAAACAGCGTGCTGCGTCATGCACTAATACCCAGTCATCCGATTGCGCGCCTTGTGCAAGTAAAGTATTCAAGCCTGCCAACACAGTGTCTGAACGTTGCGCTCCGCCAACTTGCGCCACATGGAATTGTGAAATCTCGTATTTTTCAAGCAATCCCAACATGAAGTTGTCGTTGGGCGCTACAACAACTACACCTTGCTTGATGCGTGAAACAGCACCGAGCGCACGCAATGTGTGGATCACCATAGGAATGCTTGCAATGTCGCGATATTGCTTGGGTTCAGAAGATCCAGCACGCGCGCCAGTCCCAGCACTTGGTATCAATGCATACAAATGTTGCGTTGTTGCAGAGTGAATAGACATAGTGTCATTCTAGAATCAACCCAATGCACCTGCCTTCATTGAGTACCGGCAAACGTTTTGCCATTGATCGCCCTGTTGGCTCAGCCGATGCGCTATGGCTTGCTAAATTGGGCGCACAAGAAAAAAACAAAAAGACCCAAGTCGCGATCGTCACTGCCGATGCTGCGGACGCACACCGTCTGCAAGATGAAATATCTTTCTTCGCACCCGATGTGCGTTGTGTGCTGTTTCCTGATTGGGAAACTCTACCCTACGACAGCTTCTCGCCACATCAAGATTTGATCAGTGAGCGCCTAGCGACCCTGTGGCGTATTTCACAGGGCGATGCCGACGTCATTTTGATTCCTGCGACCACTGCGCTTTATCGGCTTGCCCCCCCTTCTTTCTTGGCGGGTTACACATTTGAATTCAAAGTCAAACAGTCACTCGACGAGACCAAGTTCAAAGAGCAACTGAGTTTGGCGGGCTACAGCCATGTTACGCAAGTTGTCAGCCCTGGCGAATATGCAGTACGGGGTGGCTTGATCGATTTATTTCCGATGGGCTCTTTGGTTCCCTACCGCGTCGATTTATTCGACAACGAAATCGATTCGATCCGCACCTTTGACCCGGACAGCCAGCGTAGTTTGTACCCCGTGCCTGAAGTGCGACTTCTTCCTGGGCGCGAGTTCCCTATGGACCAAGATGCGCGTGGGCTCTTTCGCAAACGTTGGCGTGAGTTGTTGGATGGCGACCCGACCAAAAGTCGAATTTACAAAGACATTGGAAACGGCGTTGCGACAGCAGGCATTGAGTATTACTTACCCCTGTTCTTTGAAGAAACCGCCACCGTCTTCAATTACCTCAGCCCTTCAGCCATCGTGGTGCTGCATGGTGAACTAGAACCAGTTTTTCAACGCTTTTGGCAAGACACACAAGAGCGCTACAGATTAGTACAAGGCGACCCCGAAAGGCCTGCGCTATCTCCCGCCAGTTTGTTTTTAAGCGCAGAACAGTTTTTTGCGACGGCCAAACAATACGCACAACTCGCACTGCGTCCTTACAACGCAGCGGGTAGTGAAACGACATTTGCCCAATCACTGCCAGATTTGATGGTGGTTCGCGGTGCTACCGATCCGCTTGAACGCTTAGAGTTATATGCCAAAAACACGGCGCATCGCCTGTTGATATTGGCTGAAAGCAATGGACGTCGAGAAAGCCTGTTAGATTTTTTGCGCGCAAGTGAACTCAGTCCCGTTGTATTTGAATCTTTAGGCGACTTCGAAAAATCCCAAGAAAAAATTGGTATTGCCACCTCGCACTTACAAGTGGGATTTAGCTGGCTAGAAACCGGCATCGACTTCATCACTGAAACAGAACTGTTTGCTATTGCACCTGCCGCGCGCAGAAGAAAAAAGCAAGAACAGGTCAGCGATGTTGAAGCCCTGATCAAAGATTTATCAGAACTCAATGTCGGTGACCCTGTCGTTCACAACGCACACGGCATCGGGCGTTACCGTGGTTTGATCAACATGGATTTGGGTGAAAAGACAACAGAAGGCCTTCCCGTTTTGCAAGAGTTCTTGCATCTTGAATACGCCGACCAAGCTGTGTTGTATGTGCCCGTTAGTCAATTGCATTTGATCGGTCGCTACACAGGCGTGAGCGCCGACGAAGCTCCTTTACACAAACTAGGCTCCGCCCAATGGGACAAAGCCAAACGCCGTGCAGCCGAGCAAGTGCGCGACGCTGCGGCCGAATTACTCAACATCTACGCCAGACGCGCAGCACGGGTCGGACACCCGTTTCGCTACTCACCACAAGACTATGAAACCTTTGCCAACGATTTTGGATTTGACGAAACTGCTGACCAGCGCGCAGCTATTCACGCAGTCATTCAAGACATGATCAGCCCACGACCCATGGACAGATTGGTCTGCGGCGACGTGGGTTTTGGCAAAACCGAAGTGGCACTGCGCGCAGCTTTTGTGGCAGTCACGGGCGGCAAACAAGTGGCATTTTTAGCGCCAACCACTTTGCTTGCTGAACAACATTTTCAAACGCTGACAGACCGCTTTAGCAAGTGGCCCATCAAAATTGCGGAAATGAGTCGCTTTCGCTCAGCCAAAGAAATTACTTTGGCGGCCAAAGGATTGGCAGACGGGCAAGTCGATATCGTAGTGGGCACACACAAGCTTTTGAGCGAAAGCGTGAAGTTCAAGGACTTAGGGCTTTTGATCATCGACGAGGAGCATCGATTTGGTGTGCGCCATAAAGAAACGATGAAAGCCATACGTGCCGAAGTAGATGTGCTGACATTGACTGCCACTCCGATTCCACGCACATTAGGCATGGCACTAGAAGGCTTGCGCGACCTCAGCGTCATCGCGACAGCGCCTCAAAGGCGCTTGGCTATCAAAACATTTGTGCGTACGGAAGGCAATGGTGTCATTCGCGAAGCGGTATTGCGTGAACTTAAACGCGGTGGCCAGTGCTACTTTTTACACAACGAAGTCGACACCATTGAGAACCGTCGTGCGCGCTTAGAAGAACTTTTACCCGAAGCCCGCATTGCTATTGCCCACGGACAAATGCCAGAGCGTGAGTTGGAGCGCGTGATGCGAGACTTCGTCGCGCAACGCTACAACGTGTTGTTGTGCTCAACCATCATTGAAACAGGCATTGACGTGCCGACGGCCAACACCATCATCATGAGCCGCGCTGATAAATTCGGCTTAGCACAGTTGCACCAATTGCGAGGACGCGTTGGCCGCAGTCACCACCAAGCCTATGCGTATTTGATGGTGCCCGATATTGAATCGCTCACCAAACAAGCCACACAAAGACTAGATGCCATTCAACAAATGGAAGAGCTGGGCTCTGGTTTTTACTTGGCCATGCATGACCTTGAGATCCGCGGTGCTGGCGAAGTCCTAGGCGAGAGCCAAAGCGGCAATATGCTGGAAGTAGGTTTTCAACTCTATAACGAGATGCTGAGCGAAGCGGTTCGGGCATTGAAGAACGGTGAAGAACCCGACCTGCTAAGCCCACTGAGTGCGACCACAGAGGTGAATCTTCATGCACCAGCGCTACTGCCCAACGACTACTGTGGCGATGTCCATTTAAGACTGTCTTTCTATAAAAAGTTAGCGATTGCCAAAAAATCAGACCAAATTGATGGCTTGCTGGAAGAACTGGTCGACCGCTTTGGAAAACTGCCAATACAAGCGCAAACGCTGATCGATGTGCACCGCTTACGTGTGAAAGCCCGCGACTACGGCGTGACCAAAGTAGACGCCACGCCGCATGTGACCATCATCAGCTTCAAACCCAATCCGCCGTTTGACGCTATGCGCATAATCGAATTGGTTCAAAAAAATAAACACATCAAGTTAGCAGGCAATGACAGGCTGCGCATCGAACGTGAGCTTCCAGAACCCATGGCCAGAGCCAAAATGGTGCAAGATATTTTGCGGGCTTTGGGAACACCCATCACCCCATCTAAACCAGCACCCACTGCTTCGGCGGCCTAGATAATCTCGGGCAATCGTTACTTTTACACACCTCATGGCACAACAAGAATTTGCTCCAGGTCTTTTTATTCAAGGCATTGAATCGCCGCTTGCATTGCACGATTTCAAACTGATTGCGTTTGATATGGATTCGACCCTGATCAATATCGAATGTATTGATGAAATAGCCGATGCTGCAGGACGCAAAACTGAAGTCAGCGCTATTACTGAAGCCGCCATGCGGGGTGAAATCACGGATTTCAAAGACAGTTTGCGCAAACGCGTGGCATTGCTGAAAGGCGTGCCCCAAGAAGCCTTAGACGATGTCTTTACCAACCGCTTGCGGCTGAACCTTGGTGCTAAAAAATTGGTAGACATATGCAAGCAACACGGCATTAAAGTATTACTAGTCAGCGGAGGCTTTACTTTTTTTGCAGACCGCGTGCAGCAAATGCTTGGGATCGACTTCACCCGAAGCAATGTTCTTGAAATAGTGAATGGTCACTTGACTGGCCGTTTAGTAGATCAAGATTGGGGCGATATTTGCGACGGCGCAGAGAAACGCAAAAAACTTCTTGAAACTTGTGTCGAAATGGGAATCAAGCCTGAACAAAGCATCGCGATGGGAGATGGCGCGAATGATTTGTTAATGATGGGTGTTGCAGGACTGTCTGTGGCGTATCACGCAAAGCCCAAAGTTCGCGAGCAAGCCATGGTGTCTATCCAAGCAGGTGGTTTGGATCGCTTGCTAGAAATAGTTAAATCCTAAAAGCACCCAATTTATAAACTGGCTATTACAAATTTTGTTCACTGTTAACTTTTAATCGGCTAATTAATTAACGTAAAGCTTGATAAACAGTCTGCGCAAGTTCTAGAGAAATACCTTCCACACTGCAGAGGTCTTGCACACTGGCTTGCGCTACGCCACGCGCACCACCAAAACGTTGCAATAACTTGGCGCGCTTTTTGGGTCCAATTCCAGCGATCTCTTCTAAAGTGCTGCTACCCACACGCACTTTCGCCCGAGCGGCACGCATGCCAGTAATCGCAAAGCGATGCGCTTCGTCGCGAATCTGTGCAATCAACATCAACGCTGCCGAATCGCGGCCTAAATAGACTTTTTCTCGGCCATCGGCAAAAACCAACTCTTCAAGTCCCACCTTACGGCCTTCGCCTTTTTCTACACCCACGATCCGCGAGACGTCTAAACCAAGCACTTCAAATACTTCGCGTGCCATAGAAACTTGGCCTTTGCCTCCATCAATCAACACCAAATCGGGCAATTTACCTTCACCCGCACGCACCGCTTCAGCCAGTTTGCTGTAGCGACGCTCCAGCACTTGGCGCATAGCGGCATAGTCGTCACCCGGCGTGATGCCCTCGATGTTGTAGCGGCGGTATTCGCTGCTTTGCATTTTGTGGTGGTGGAACACCACACAAGATGCTTGGGTAGATTCACCCGATGTGTGTGAAATATCAAAACACTCGACCCGAAACACATCCATGTTGTCGACGTCTAAATCCAAGGCATCGACCAAAGAGCGTGTCCGCGCCTGTTGCGAACCTTCTTCAGCTAACAACCGAGCGAGTTGGATATCGGCATTTTGTTGCGCCATCTCCAACCACACCTTGCGCTGCTCACGGGGGTTGTGCAGTGCGTTGATCTTGACCCCAGTTTGCTCGATCAAGGTTTGTATCAACTGCTTATCCACTGAATGGCTTGTGACCAGCGTTGGCGGCACAGGTATTTCAATATAGTGTTGGCTCAAAAATGCTTCCAATACTTCAGACGGTTCTGCGTCATCCACATGCACAGGAAAGTAAGGCCGATCCCCAAGATGGCGTCCACCTCGCACCATCGCTAAATTGACGCACGCACGTCCTCCTTGCACTTTGACGGCCAAGATATCCACATCTTGGTCGCCCACCGTATCCACGGCTTGCTGATGCAAAACTTTAGACAAAGCACCCATTTGGTTACGCAACTCTGCTGCTTGCTCAAACTCCAACTTATCGGCATGCGCCATCATGCGCGCCTCGATGGACTGCATCACTTCGTGGGTTTGACCACGCAAGAGTCGCATGGCGCTATCGACATCACTTTGATAAGCCTCTAAAGAAATATGCTCTACACAAGGGGCTGAACACCGCTTAATTTGATACAGCAAACACGGACGCGTTCGGTTGTGATACACGGTATCTTCACACGTGCGTAAACGAAAAACTTTTTGCAACAACTGAATGGCCTCTCGCACCGCCCAAACACTCGGGTAGGGACCAAAATATTCGTGGCGCTTGTCTACCGCACCGCGGTAATAAACCACTCGGGACACATTGCTGGCTCTGTTTTTAGAATTATCTGAAGCGCGGGTTATTTTTAAATAGGGGTAACTCTTGTCGTCTCGAAACAAAATGTTGTATCGGGGCTTGAGCGATTTAATGAGGTTGTTCTCAAGCAGCAAGGCCTCGGCTTCGGAACGCACCACCGTGGTTTCCATGCGCACGATTTTGCTCACCATGTGGCCTATGCGGGTTCCAGATTTTTCTTTTTGGAAGTAACTGGCCACACGTTTTTTCAAACTAATGGCTTTACCCACATAGAGCACTTGCTCGTTGACATCGAAATAACGGTAAACCCCTGGCAAGCCGGGCAATGCAGCGACCTGCGCTAACAATTCAGCGCTATGGCGATTGGCAACTTCTTCTTCGGGAGCAGACTCTGGCAAGTTTTGTTCAGACATCTGCGTATTGTGGACAATCTTGCAAGTGACTTCCAAATTTTTGCAGTGGGATATTTTTTGCCACGTGATAGACAACCACGGCGACCTCGGGGTCAGTTGGCGTTTGGCCGTTAATTTGGCCCAACGCGGACACTCTGTGCGTCTGTGGGTCGACGATGCCAGTGCACTAACTTGGATGGCTCCGCAGGGCTACCCCAAGGTAGAAGTTTTAAAGTGGTCTGACGCTGAAACCACCTCAATAGTTGGCGATGTCGTGATGGAAGCCTTTGGCTGCAGACTGCCAGAACACCTTGAAGGCTTGATTGCAAAACATGGTGCAACCTGGATCAACCTCGAGTACTTGAGCGCGGAAGGCTATGTCACCCAATCACACGGTTTAGCGTCACCCGTCATGCATGGACCCGCCAAAGGCCATACCAAATGGTTTTTTTATCCAGGTTTTGTCACTGGTACGGGCGGTTTGATACGCGAGACTGATTTGATACAAAAGCAAGCAGCATTCGATCGCCTTGCATGGTTAACGAAATACGCGCCTCAAGCATTGAACGCACAAATGGGTTCGCAGCGGCGTTTGATTTCACTTTTTTGCTACGAGCCAAGTTCCTTACAAGATGTGCTTATGCAATTAGCAAAAGATGGCATCGCCAGTACGCTTTTGGTAACGCAGGGCCGATCGCAGCAAGCTGTGGCAAAGGCATTGCAAGCATTGCAAATGCCCAACACTGGAAGCGGCAATCTGCAAATTGAACAACTGCCCTATCTCCGCCAAGAAGATTACGACCATTTACTCTGGGCCTGTGACTTGAACTTTGTGCGGGGTGAAGACTCTATCGTGCGCGCCCTTTGGGCTGGCAAGCCCTTTGTTTGGCAAATTTATCCGCAAGACGATCAAGCACACCACGTGAAACTTCAAGCCTTTTGCGACACCTTACACATGCCGCACGATTTGGCTCAAATGCACAAAATTTGGAATGGCATATCAAACAAAGGGATGACTTCGCTAAAGCCAACCCAACTTCAAGACTGGGCGTCTTGGGCCAGCAAAATAAAGGCTGGTTTGGTAGGCCAAGACGACTTGGTGACGCAATTGGGGCAGTTTGTGTCCCAAAAACGCTAAAATCAGGAGCTTTGCGATTTCCATGCGGCTTTAAGCCTCGGAAATCTGTCATTTACTTACAAGAATCTAACCTATGAAAACCGCTCAAGAAATACGCGTCGGCAACGTCATCATGCATGGTAAAGACCCCATGGTGGTCCTGCGCACCGAATACAGCCGTGGCGGACGCGGTTCCTCCACTGTGCGCATGAAGCTCAAAAGCTTGATCGCCAACTTCGGTACCGAGGTGGTGTTTCGTGCAGACGACAAAATGGACCAAGTCATTTTGGACAAAAAAGAGTGCACCTATTCTTATTTCGCTGACCCCATGTATGTGTGTATGGACAGCGAATTCAACCAATACGAAGTCGAAGCCAGCAATATGGGCGATGCTCTGAACTACCTTGAAGACGGCATGTCCCTCGAAGTCGTTTTCTATGATGAGAAAGCTATCTCGGTTGAATTGCCCACCACGGTTGTGCGTGAAATCACTTGGACTGAGCCCGCTGTCAAAGGCGACACGTCAGGCAAAGTATTGAAGCCCGCCAAGATCGCTACCGGCTTTGAAGTGCCAGTGCCTATTTTTGTGGCGCAAGGTGATAAAGTCGAAATCGATACACGCACAGGCGAATACCGCAAGCGCGTCTAGTCCGTCAACAATCCGGCAACACTTCAACAAAAGGCCTGCTTGCAGGCCTTTTTAATTTTTCCGACCAACCATCAAGGTGATTTTTATGGATGGAATGCTTGACCCCCAAGACCCGCGCTTATCGCAAGCGTGGGACATACTGAAAGCTCAAAGCCAAAGCGGTGATGCGCTTGCACCTGAATCCAATCGCCTTGCTTTTGCTGATCCAGAGTTTCTGTTGCGACGCGAGACGCGCGGCATTCGTTTTCAGTTGGAAATGCTCAAACCTGATTTAGCGCAACAAGAACAAGGCATTGAGCATACGGTGGTCGTGTTTGGCAGTGCGCGTTTTCAAAGCCAAGAAAAGGCGCAAAAAACTTTAGAAGCCGCACAAAGTTCTGGTGTGGCCTTCGAGATCAAACGCGCAGAAACTCTGGTGCGTAATGCCCACTTTTATGAGCAAGCACGTGCCTTTGGCCATTTGATTGCCCAATACAGTGCCAACAAACACAACCCCAACAAGCTTTTCATATGCACAGGCGGTGGGCCAGGAATTATGGAGGCCGCCAATCGTGGCGCCTCTGAAGCGGGTGGTATCAGCGTAGGGCTTAATATCGCCCTACCCCATGAACAAACGCCTAACCCCTACATCACGCCCGAACTGAGTTTTAAGTTCCACTACTTTGCCTTACGCAAAATGCATTTCATGATGCGGGCCAAGGCATTGGTAGCGTTTCCTGGCGGCTTTGGCACGATGGACGAATTGTTCGAAACCCTGACATTGGTGCAATGCAAAAAGGCAAAACCCGTACCCATTGTGTTGTTCGGAACCGAGTACTGGAAAAAAGTGTTCCAACCTGAATACATGATCGAAGAAGGTGTCATTGCTGAAGAAGACTTACAACTGTTTCACTATGTCGACACGGTAGAAGACGCGTGGGAAGTTATTCGTGCTTTTTATGCACTCTGAGCAAATACGCGCTGCGAGCACCTAGCCCCACCGCTGCAGATACACACCAGAAAACAGCGCCCACACCAATCACCGTGCCCGCTACACCAAACAACATAGGCATCAACACGCTCGAGGCATTGATACCCATCAAGCGCAAACCCAAAGCTTCGCCATGGCGTGACTCTGGTGTGATTTGATGCAAGGTGCTCATCACCATAGGTTGTACAGACCCCAGCGACAAGCCCAGAAATACTGAGCAAATACCCATCGCCAATGCGCTTTGCATAAAAGGGTAAATACCGAGCAAAGCAGATGTAATGAGCATGGCAGCGGTGATGACTTGCCACTCTTGCAATTTGGCGACAACCATAGGTAGCAAGAAACGAATCAACGCGGCGGCGATCGCGAAACCACCCAAGATGGATCCAATGGACGAGGCACTCAAACCCCGTTCGTGACCCAAGATAGGCACAACAAAGGTATGTACGTCCCAGCATGCGGATAAGAACCAATTCACCAATAACAAACGCCTAAACATGGTGTCGTTGAGTAAATCCCATGCACTGTTTGCTTCATGCCCAGGAGGATTGACAACAGCGGGCAATTCCTGTGTTTGACGCACCCAGAACCAGGCCAATATGGGAAATACCGCCATCGCCGCATAAGCCCATTGAAAGCCTGCATAGTCGATCAAAATACCTGCACTGAACGGACCAATGAAATTGGAAATAGCAGGTCCTACTGACAACCAACTAAAGACTTGTTTCATCTCAGTCACATCTTGTGCCGCACGCCCAACGTGACGTTGCAATGCAATGATCGCGGCACCTGTTGCACCGCCGGTCATCAACGCGCTAAAACACAGCACAGGAAAAATAGGCCAGATCGCTGCACTCGCAGCACCCAAACTAGCCATTAACACGCTCCAAGCCACTGGCTTTTTGAGTCCATGCATATCGGCATAACGACCCGCAGGTAGGGCCAAGAAAACTTGCGTTAAGGCGAACAAAGCCAGAAGAAAACCAACGGTTGCAGCGCTCTCGCCCGCACGCAAAGCCATCAAAGGCGTAGCCATGCGCATACCTGTCATGCACGCATGCAAGCAAACTTGGCCTGCGATCAGTCGAAAGAGTTCGCGCTTCAAATCGAAGTATCCGAACTATCTGTGTCGTCTAACGGTTCATCGACAAGAGGTAAGAATTTTTGTGATTCGCCTTCTGGCAAGGCTTCTACATTTTTTAAAGCGCGGCGCATTTGTCGGCTTCGGGTATCTGCTTTGTCCAAAGTGTCTGCTGCTTTTTGCACCTGTTCGCGTACTTTTTCTACCCAATCGCCGTAGCGCTCAAATTCTGTTTTGACAGCACCCAACACCTTCCACACTTCAGACGCTTGTTGCTCCAATGCCAACGTGCGAAAACCCATATGCAGGCTGTTGAGCATGGCAAGTAAGGTAGTCGGGCCCGCCAAAGTCACGCGGTAGTCGCGTTGCAAACTGTCGACCAAACCAGGGCGACGCAAAACTTCTGCATACAGGCCTTCGATAGGTAAAAACAAAATCGCGAAGTCGGTGGTGTGCGGTGGCGCAAGATAACTCTCTGCGATGCTTTTGGCTTCGGTACGAATACGCACTTCCAATGCTTTGGAAAAAGCCTCAGTAGCCAACACATCCGCGCGCTCATGGGCATCCAACAAACGTTCGTAGTCTTCACGCGGAAATTTCGCATCAATCGGCAACCAAACAGGTTCGCCATCTTGACCCCCGCGACCAGGAAAGCGAATCGCGAAATCTACGCGCTGGTTACTACGTGGTTTTGTTTCTACTTGTTTGGCATATTGCTCGATTGTGAGAACTTGTTCTAGCAAAGCCTCTAGTTGCACTTCGCCCACAATGCCACGGGTTTTGACATTGGTGAGCACCCGTTGTAAGTCACCCACGCCTTGGGCCAGTTTTTGCATTTGGCCTAGGCCGTTATGAACTTGCTCCAACCGCTCTGCGACTTGTTTAAAACTTTCGGATAAGCGTTTCTCAAGCGTAGTTTGTAATTTTTCGTCGACGGTGCGACGCATTTCATCTAGCTTTTCGTTATTGCTTTTTTGCAGCTGCTGCAACTGTTGGTGCAAGGTGTCACCGACGGACTTTTGCATCAGGCTGAGTTGCTGAATTTGGCTTTGTTGAAAGGTAGCCAAGTTTTGCGTGAGTTCTTGACGCGCATCGCGCGATGCCTCAGTCACTTCAAGACGCAGAGCTCTTTCTAGACGGTCTAATTTTTCGTCGAGGTATTTTTGAATGTCTGGCACTGCATCGGATTGTTTGCCAAACGAGCGCCATAAAAGCAGTACCACCAAAAGCAGGTTGAATACAACTAGACCTATCACCACAGAAAACTGCATATCCATATCAGCGATTCATTTCAAGTTTGCGTGCCCACCAAGGCGTTATCGCGGGTAACAGCACCAATGTCCAAATTACCACCCACGCAACAAGTGGAAGCAATAGAACCATTTGTGGGAACTGGGCTGCGACGATCACAGCCAACACAACAGGAATCACACCTGTCTCACGAACAGCACATAAAAATAACTTTTCTGCACGGCTGATATTGGTAGGTAACAAGGCAGCCCATACTGCAATGGGTCGGGCTAAGAACATCAAGATGCAAGAAGCAATCAAACCCAAACCTGCAGTGTCAGCCAGTTGGCTCAAGGAGACAAAGGGGCCGACCATCATGAAAATCGCAGGCTTGGCAATACTCTCGATTTTGAAATCTAGACGTTGTAAAACTGGTTGAAACGCTAGATCTTTGTGGCTGAAATTAGCCAAGAGTCCTGATACAAATACGGCCAAAAATCCATTCCCGTGAATCATCTGCGCCAATACAAAAGTCAACAACGGAATGGCAATCAATATCGCAACGGCGTGTGCACCATCGGGCATATCCAAATGAAATTTACGAAGTTGGTAGCGCTCCAACATGTGCATGCATAACCAACCAGCCACTCCAGCAAGCAAGCCAAATCCAATTTCATTGGCAAGCAATGCCAAGGTTGTGGAATTTAGCAAGCCTTTGGCTAAATCTAAAGAGTTGTTCAGTGCTACACCAGACACTATCAATGCGCATGTGGCTGCAGTAAAAATAGCACCCAATGCGTCATTGATGGCGCTCTCAGCAATCGCCAAATCACTGACGCGTTGGTATTGGTCTTTGAAGGTCAAACGCTGTAAGGTGGGAATCAAAGCGGCAGGGTCCGTCGATCCCACAATAGCTGCCACTAAGGCGGCCAACGTAGGCTCCATACCTAGTGCATGCAAAGCAGCAAACATCACAAAGAAAGTTACCAAATAGCCTACACACGCTATGAGCACACTGGGCCAAGCGATTTGCTTAAAAGCCTTCAGCTCAATTGCATCGCCGCCAGATTTCAAAATAATGGCAGCCATGGCTGTACACAACACCACGCACACGGCAGGCTCTGCGGCAAGCGGTGCAAATGCATCATGCAAAACGATGCCTAATAAAAGCTGCACGGCAAAGCTAGGTAGAAGCGTAGATTCAGATACTTCAGAGGCGGCCCATCCAAAGAAGAAAATCAATCCAACACACCATAAGGAAGTAGCTAGCAATGACTCCGTCTCTGCCATGGCATGGAATCGCTCCAGCACATCAGGTGCTAAGGCATTGAGTAAAAAAGCCAAGCCAAACAATAAGGCCACGCGTAGATAAGGCAAAGCGAGATCCTTAAACGGGAGATTCAATGCCAAACACTTGGCGCAAATACGCCAAATATTTTTGGTCTTCACACATATTTTTTGAAGGCGTGTCTGACAGTTTAGCCACTGGCTGGCCGTTGCACTCAACCATCTTGATCACAATTTGCAAGGGCTCATACCCCAAATCGTTGGTCAAATTGGTACCAATTCCAAATGCGAGTTGGCAACGTCCTCTGAATTGTTGGTAGAGGGCGATGATGCGCTCCACCGTCAGTCCATCACTAAAAATCAATGTCTTGGTCATGGGGTCGACGCGGTTGTTGCAGTAGTGCTCGATCATGCGCTCGCCCCAAATGAATGGATCTCCGCTGTCATGGCGAGCGCCGTCAAACAGCTTGCAGAAATACATATCGAAGTCGCGTAAAAACGGTTCGATGCCGTAAACGTCGCTCAAAGCAATGCCTAAGTCGCCACGGTATTCACGCGCCCAAGTTTCAAAACCAAACACTTGGCTATCTCGCAAGCGAGGCCCCAAGGCTTGGCAAGCTTGCAAATATTCGTGTGCCATGGTGCCAAGCGGACGCAAATTGAGTTTCATGGCGAACAAGGCATTGCTGGTGCCTGCAAGTTGCCCTTCAGGCTGCTTGCCTAATTTGACAGAAAGCACACCCAAGATTTCTTCATGCCACGCTTTGGAAAAACGGCGACGTGTTCCGTAGTCAGCTATCTTCAAATCGCTAAGTCTTTCAGCACGCAGCGTTTCGATTTTTCTCTCTAAGCGTTGGCGGCCTTCCACATAGTTCGGTGCCTTTTGGGTATTACGAAAATACACCTCGTTCAAAATGGCCAAGACAGGAATCTCAAACAAGATGGTGTGCAACCAAGGGCCTTGAATGGTGATGTCTATCTCATCGTTTTGTGTAGGCGTAACTTGTATGTATTTTTCGTTCAGTCTGAATAAACCTAAGAAATCAATGAAATCACTTTTTATAAACCGCAAGCTGCGTAACCACGCCAACTCTTCATCTTGGAACTTCAAACTGCACAAGGATTTAATTTCGCTGCGAATTTCCTGCACATAAGGCGCCAGCGAAATGCCAGGATTACGGCATTTGAATTTGTAAGTAACTTGCGCACTCGGAAACTGATGCAGCACAGCCTGCATCATGGTGAATTTATAGAGGTCTGTATCGAGCAGACTGGTGATGATCATGGGTTCAGTCGCGCCAATGGGTGAATTCTTCAGCAGGAACGCGCGGCGTGGTAAAAGTATTCACCTTGTCGGAGGTGTCCGCCCAACCAAGCGACATGCCGCACACCAGCATCTCGCCCTCACCCGCACCAATGTGCGGCAGGATGATGCTATGGAAGTTGTTCCAAGCCGCTTGAGGGCAGGTATGCAAACCACGCGCACGCGCCGCCAACATGATGTTTTGCACAAACATGCCGTAATCAAACATAGACCCTCGACCCATGATGGGGTCTAGGGTAAACATCATCCCAACAGGGGCATCAAAGAATTTGAAGTTACGCTGTTGTTGCAAATGCATCTTGTCTTTGTCGCCTTTTTCAATACCTAGTAAGCCATACAAGCTCCAACCGTTTTCGCGACGACGGTCAATATAGGGGCTGACCCACTGCGTCGGGTAGTAGTCGTATTGCTCTTGGTATTGCTTGGCAACTTCTGGATTGGCACGACTGGCGTCATGCGCGGCACAGACTTTTTCTACCAGCGTGTCGCGGCTTTTACCTTGCAAGACATAGACTTTCCAAGGCTGGGTGTTAGTGCCCGATGGTGCGCGGCTTGCGACTTGCAAGATCTCGGTGATTAAGGCTTTGGGCACAGCTTGGTTTGTGAAAGCACGGGTGGACATGCGCGAGGTGATGGCATGGTCAACGGCTTGGCTGTCGCTTAAGGGGGCGGTCATCTCAATTTCTCCAAAACATTTTGTAATTCAGGGGCTAAGTTCATTACGGGGCGTCTGTCGTGCGCGTTCACATAAACATGGACAAAGTGTGCCAGCGCGGCACAAAGTTCTTCACCCTCAGCGAACAATCCTACTTCGTACCTGACACTGGATTTGCCAATTTTGCTGACGCGGATACCCGCCTCAATGGTTTGCGGAAAGGACAGAGGCGCAAAAAAATTGCAATGGTTCTCGATCACTAAGCCAATTGTTTTGCCAGCGTGGATGTCTAAGGCACCCTGCTCGATCAGATGGGCATTCACCGCCGTATCGACATAGCTGTAGTAAACCGCGTTGTTGATGTGGCCGTAAACGTCGTTGTCTTCCCAACGCGTGGTGATTTGTCGAAATACTTTGAAAGTACTACGCGGCTGAGGTAAGACGCGTTCGATAGGTTTTTCACTCATAAGTTGCGATTTTGCCAGCGTTGCCAGTACGCATAGGCGACACGGTAGGTGTTCATTTGCACTTGCACCGTGTCGGCGATGTTCTCGCCGTAGCCTCCGGCCATGGCGAAAGCCATTGGGATGCCTTTTTGAAAGGCCCAGTCAAATACCCGCCTGTCTCGCGCCTCTAGCCCATCAAAAGTTAACTTGAGTCGGCCTAGTCGATCGCCTTCATGCGGATCGGCGCCAGCCAGATAAATCACCAAGCTCGGTTCAAAGCTGTTTTCTAAGTTCTCCAGCGCTTTATCTAAAGCTTCTAAATAGGTGCTGTCGTCACAACCGTCGGGCAATTCCACGTCCAAGTCACTGGTTTCTTTGGCAAAAGGAAAGTTTCTGGCGCCGTGGATAGAGAGCGTGAAAACCGAATCATCTTGTCCAAAGATGTGCGCGGTGCCATTGCCTTGGTGCACATCTAAATCAATGATGGCCACTTTCAAAGGCTGTCGATGCTGGCGACCCCATTCGCTTTGCATCAAACGGGTGGCAACCGCCGCGTCGTTGAAAACACAAAAGCCGCTTCCTTTGTCCGCATACGCATGGTGGGTTCCCCCCGCCAAATTAGCGGCAATGGCCTCGCGCCCAAACAAAGCAGCCCTAGCTGCCATGATGGTGGCACCAGTGGAGCGCCTGGACCTTGCCACCATTTCTGGTGACCAAGGAAAGCCAATTTCTCGCTGCGCCTTGTCACCCAGTGTGCCTTGCACTACCGCTTTTATATAGTGCGGCGTGTGCACCAAGGCCAATTCGCCATCGGTAGCGGGTTCTGCGACGTTGGTTTGTATGGCGGGAATCTCCACTGCCAAGCGGTCTCGCAAAACGCGGTACTTGCCCATGGGAAAGCGGTGGCCCGGCGGAAGCGGTAATACAAATTGATCTGAATAAAAAGCGCGCATACACCCCGTTTGGTCCTGTCAATGGCTTCAATTGTCTCCGCGTTGCCAATTGACTCCCCATTTAGGCTGTCACCTCTAAAGCACACCCCGAGACCCTCCAAACCATCACAAAACCTCGGGAAAACCCTAAACTCCATAGATTGCTGCAAAGCAACATTTTTTTCTTTCAACCAACTGGAGATTCACATGATCACTAACGAACAAATCATCGCTTCTAACAAAGCCACCCTGAACAACGCATTCGCCATGAGCAATGACGCTTTCACTAGCGTTGAAAAGCTAGTGGAACTCAACTTGACTGCTGCACGCAGCTCATTGACCGAGTCTGCTGACTTCTTCAAAAGCTTGATGGGTGCTAAAGACCCACAGCAATTCTTGGCGCTCCAAGCTGAGTTTTTCCAACCTTTGGCTGAAAAAACAGCTTCTTATTCACGCCACGTGTATGAAATCACTTCTGAGACTGGCGCTGAATTAGGCAAGGCTGTTGAAGCCAAAGCCACTGAAGCACAAAAGCAAATGGTTAGCTTTTTTGACTCTGCCTTGAAAAACGCACCTGCCGGCTCTGAGTCTGCCGTTGCTTTCTTGAAGCAAGCACTGAACGCCAGCAACACTGCTGCTGAATCCGTTCAAAAAGTTGTCAAGCAAGCCACTGATTTGGCCGAAAGCAACTTCCAAGCTGTAACTGAAACCGCTGCAAAAGTTAGCAAGACAGTTGCCAAGAAGCGTTAATCTGAAAAGATTGTCTCCCCGGATCTTTACAACACCCTTGTGTTGAGTTTCCTTGTAGGGCCCGTTGAAAGACGGGCCCTCTTTTTTTTAGCGGGGCGAAAGTGCGGCGCGTACTTTTGGAAGGGCTGCCAGCATGGCAGCGCGTCCAGCTTCGATAGATTTGCGTCTTGCGCTAAATTCTGCTGCGCCTATCGCGCCAAGAGAAGGCCTCACTACAACGTCGGCCTCGCGCAACTCAAAGTTGTTGATGCTCTTTCCCATGATGGTGAAGGTTTGCATCAATATTTGGAACATATCGCCTGTTTTTGCAGTCTCCGGTGTGCTGGAAATGTCTACTGCCAGCACAAACTCTGCGCCCATTTGGCGGGCAAATCGCACTGGCACTGGTGAGACCAAGCCGCCGTCGACAAACTCTCGTGTGCCAATCTTGACGGGCTCAAACACAGAAGGCACCGAACTCGACGCCCTCACCGCCGTGCCTAAATCGCCACGTTGGAACAAAACACCCTGCCCCGTGTGCAAATCGGTAGCGACCACGCCCAACGACATGGGTAAGTCTTCGATCTTTTGGTTGCCGGTTTTGCTGTTGACGTAGCGCGCCAAAGCGTCGCCCCGCATCATGCCGCGGCCCAGCAGGGGGATGGTCCAGTCGGTGATCGTCGCTTCGTCCATGGTCTCGGACAACTGCTGCAATTGCGCCCCGTTTTTTCCACTGGCGTAGAAGGCTGCGACCAAACTACCGGCGGAAGTTCCCACGACGAAGTCGGGTTTAAGCCCCGCTTCTTCCAGTACTTGGATCACGCCCACGTGGGCAAATCCCCTTGCCGCGCCGCCGCCTAAGGCCAGCCCGAACTTGGGAACGCGCTTGACTGCAGTTGCATCCGCCGTCGACTCTTTATTAGTGCTTTCAGATGCAGCGCCAGTAGTGGATTTAACAGGCCCTTGCGTGCTACAAGCCGTCATCACTGCCAAAAAGGCACACAACACCAACTTGCCTATTGCGTTGTTCGCCTTAACACCCAATGCACAAGACTGGAATCCACCCGCAATGTTTTGCTCAGTGGTTTTGTGGAGCGCTGTAGTTTGAGGCATTGGATTTCTTATTCTGAAAGGTGGCTTTTATAAGCTGGCGATCTGCAAGCCAACAGATTGTCCCCGATCGACGATCCAGCATAATTTACGTTTCGTCAACGTAAAAACACACGTCTGACTCCCTCATTCACACATCGGAGATATTCATGGACATCCAAGGCAAGGTTTTTATCGTCACAGGCGGAGCATCAGGTTTGGGCGAAGGAACAGCCCGCGCTTTGGCGCAACATGGCGCGCATGTGGTAATTGCCGATATGCAAGTTGAAAAAGGCCAAACTGTGGCCAAAGACATCGGTGGCGCTTTTGTCGCTTGCGACGTCAGCAAAGAAGCCGACGGACAAGCCGTTATCGCCAAGGCTGTGTCTATGGGCAAATTGATGGGTTTGGTCAACTGCGCAGGTATCGCACCGGCTGAAAAAACCGTCGGCAAACACGGCGCACACAAATTAGACGTCTTCACCAAGACGATCACGGTCAACCTGATTGGCAGCTTCAACATGATCCGCTTGGCGGCTGAAGCCATGAGCCAAAACGAACCTGAATCCAGCGGCGAGCGCGGCGTCATCATCTCAACCGCCTCAGTGGCCGCCTACGACGGACAAATGGGCCAAGCCGCTTACAGCGCTTCCAAAGGCGGCGTGGTCGGCATGACGCTCCCCATCGCCCGCGACTTGGCGCGCAATGGCATCCGCAATATGACAATCGCCCCTGGCATCTTCCGCACGCCCATGATGTTTGGCCTGCCCCAAGAGGTGCAAGACTCTCTCGCCGCTAGCGTCCCTTTCCCCTCGCGCCTAGGCACACCACAAGACTACGCCAAGCTTGCACTTCACATTTTTGAGAATGAAATGCTCAACGGTGAAGTCATTCGTTTGGATGGCGCTATTCGCCTCGCGCCTAAATAAGCCTCTTTGCTTTCATGGCGATCCCACAAACCTTCATCCAAGAACTCCTCGACCGCACCGACGTGGTCGAGGTGGTGGGACGCTACGTCACCCTCAAAAAAGGCGGCGCCAATTACATGGGGCTGTGCCCCTTCCACGGCGAAAAATCGCCCTCTTTCACAGTCAGTCCGACCAAGCAGTTTTTCCATTGTTTTGGCTGCGGCAAAAACGGCAATGCCATTGGTTTTTTAATAGACCACGCCGGCATGAACTTTGTCGAAGCCGTCAAAGACCTAGCCCAAAACGCAGGCATGCAAGTGCCTGAAGAAGACGTCTCGCCCCAAGACCGCGAACGCGCTGCTCAGGCCCGCCAAAAGCAAACCACGCTGACCGAGGTTTTGGAAAAAGCAGGCGAAGCCTATCGCAAACACCTCAAATCTTCGCCACAAGCCATCGCCTACTTCAAAAACAGAGGCCTAAGCGGAGAAATCGCCAAACAGTTTGGCTTGGGCTACGCCCCTGACGGATGGCGAACATTGGCAAGCGTGTTTCCAGACTACCAAGACCCGCTGTTGGTGGAGAGCGGCTTGGTCATCACCCAACAAGAAAACGGTGAAGACCAAAAACGCTACGACCGTTTTCGTGACCGCGTCATGTTTCCCATTCGCAACATCAAGGGCGAATGCATAGGTTTTGGCGGTCGTGTTTTAGGCGATGGCACACCTAAATATTTGAACTCGCCTGAGACGCCCGTTTTCAGCAAGGGTCGTGAGCTCTACGGCTTATTCGAAGCCCGCCAAGCGATGCGCGATCTTGGCTACGCCTTGGTCACCGAAGGCTACATGGACGTGGTCGCCCTCTCCCAACTTGGCTTTGCTAACGCAGTGGCCACTCTGGGAACTGCCTGCACGGGAGACCACATCCAAAAACTTTTTCGATTCACCGACAACGTCGTGTTTGCTTTCGACGGAGACAGCGCTGGCCGCCGTGCCGCGAAAAAAGCACTTGACGGTGCATTAAGTTTTGCAAGCGATGTCCGAAGCATCAAGTTTTTGTTTTTGCCCACTGAGCATGACCCAGACAGCTACATCCGCACCTTCGGCAAAGATGCTTTTGCCCATGCCGTCACCGAAGCGGTGCCTTTGAGCCGCATGCTGATTGAAGTGGCCCGCGAAGGTTGCGACTTGCTCAGTGCCGAGGGCCGTGCCCATTTGGCTAGCAACGCCAAGCCCATGTGGATGGCTTTGCCCGATGGCGCGCTCAAGCGCCAATTGCTTGGTGAAATTGCCAGCCTGTGTGAGCTCGGTACCAATGAATTGCAAGACCTGTGGATACCACCGAGTCCCACCGCCAAGCGTAGTTTTGATTTCAAGAAAAAGCCCCGTACTTGGACGCGCGGTACCAGGCAAATTCCAGCGGGCCGTGCCGACCACGCCGCGCGTGTGCTGCTCTCAAACATGGAAATTTGGCAAGAGTTGTCTGGTGAAGACCATGACCTTTTGTGCAGCCTCGCCCCGCCCCATGGCCCCTTGTTTGTATGGATCGACCACCAGCACCACGAGCACGGCAACCTCAGTTGGGCGGCTTTGCTTGAAGGCTTGCGCGGCCATGAATGCGAGCCCTTGTCAACGCGCGTGATGTCCACCAGTTTTACCAACACGGTGGACGACTCTGACGCCACACAAGCGCAAGACTCCGCCAACGACAAACAAGCCAAAGATGCGCGCCAAGAACTGCAAAGCATTTTGCAAAAAATATTGCTCGAGAACTTAGACGCCCAGATGAAGCAAGCGATAGACAGCTCGCAATCAGACCCTACCGCCCTCACCCGCTACAAAGCCTTGTATGAGCGGCGCAAACAAATATGCCTGAACGCCGCCACGCCTGCCCCCTAAAAAACCTCAATGGGGGCTTGCCAAATCAGGAGATATAGGTATAATCCACATCTTTGGCAAGTGCGACAGCAGCACCTCCGGGCCAGGCCAACCGTGACATCAGCGCACGACTCGCCGCTAACCGCAAGGACTGCACACCAAATGTTCGCCCACCTCGCTTGCCTAATTCCTAGGGTTCCTCCCTTTCCAGTTCATTGACGCGCAGTTTTCAGCGCCGAATATGTGTTTCATTTGAAATTCAGGAGTTTTCATGCCCACCGCATCCAAATCCAAAAAGCCAGCTCCTACCCAGGCCATCAAAAAAGCAGCCCATAAAGTCGCTCCAAAAGTAGCAGCTAAGCCAGTTGCAAAGCCAGTAGCCAAGACTGCTGCTAAACCTGTAACCAAAGCACCGGCCAAAACCGTAGCTAAATCGCCAGCCAAGCCAGTTGCCAAAACTGCGGCTAAATCTGTCGCTAAGCCTGTCGCCAAGTCAGTGGCTAAACCGGCTGCCAAAACATCTGCAAAAGTGGTTGCTAAGCCAGCTGCCAAAGCAGCTCCTGCTAAAGCGCCCGCTAAAAAACCAGCGGTTGTTGCCCACGCTCCTAAAGCCACCGGTAAAAAAGCCACCAAGTCCGCTGCCAAAGGCAAAGCCGGCAAAGGTTTAGACGATACCGATTTGAGTGATATCGAAGCCGATCTCGAAGGCGAAGAAGTCGCCACCGCAGAAAAAGTTAAACCTCTTCGTATGAAGATCAGCAAGGCCAAAGAACGCGCCTTGATGAAAGAATTTGGCCTCGACGAGACCGTGCTGTCCGAAGAAGACATGCAAAAACGCCGTCAGCGCCTCAAAACCCTGATCAAACTCGGTAAGACCCGTGGCTATTTGACCCACGGCGAAATCTCCGACCACCTTCCCGACAAATTGGTCGACGCAGAAACCATGGAAGTTGTGATTTCCATGTTGAATGACATGGGCGTAGCCGTTTACGAACACACACCAGACGCAGAAACACTGCTCCTCAACAACAACACACCAACTGCCGCCACTGAGGAAGAAGCGGAAGAAGAAGCCGAAGCAGCCCTCTCCACGGTGGACAGCGAATTCGGTCGCACCACCGACCCCGTGCGTATGTATATGCGTGAGATGGGCACTGTCGAGTTGCTGACCCGCGAAGGCGAAATTGAAATTGCCAAGCGCATCGAAGGCGGCTTGATGGACATGATGCAAGCGATCAGTGGTTCGCCCGCCACCATCGCTGCCATTCTTGCGATGGCTGACGACATTCGCCAAGACAAAGTGGTGATCTCTACCGTGGTCGACGGCTTCAACAATTTGAACGAAGCCGACGACTATGTAGCCGAAGAAGACTTCGACGAATTCGACGAAGAAGATGACGATGACGGAAAAGGTGGCTCCAAGGCACTCACCAAGAAACTAGAAGAGCTCAAGACCCAAGCCCTCGCCCACTTCGACCGCATGCAAACGCACTTCGACAAGCTGCGTAAAGTCTACGACAAAGAAGGTTACGGCTCGCCTGCTTATGTCAAAGCCCAACAGGCTTTGACCACGGAGTTGATGACCATCCGCTTCACCGCCAAAACTATTGAGAAATTGTGCGAAATGGTGCGTGGTCAAGTCGACGAAGTGCGCAAGAAAGAACGCGAACTGCGTCGCATCATTGTGGACAAATGCGGCATGCCACAAGCCACGTTTGTCAAAGACTTCCCACCTAACCTACTCAATATCAAATGGGTGGAAAAGCAAGCGTCTGCGGGTAAAAATTGGTCTGCCACCATGAGCCGTAACATTCCGCCAATCCAAGAGCTACAACAAAAACTCATCGACTTGCAATCGCGTGTGGTTGTGCCTTTGGACCAACTCAAAGACATCAACAAGCGCATGAACGAAGGTGAACGCAGTTCACGCCACGCCAAGAAAGAAATGATCGAAGCCAACTTGCGTTTGGTCATCTCTATTGCCAAAAAATACACCAACCGTGGTTTGCAGTTCTTAGATTTGATCCAAGAAGGCAACATCGGTTTGATGAAAGCCGTTGATAAATTCGAATACCGCCGTGGTTACAAGTTCTCAACTTACGCCACTTGGTGGATTCGCCAAGCGATCACGCGATCCATCGCCGATCAAGCCCGCACCATCCGTATTCCTGTGCACATGATCGAAACCATCAACAAGATGAACCGCATCAGCCGCCAACACTTGCAAGAGTTTGGTTTTGAACCAGATGCCAGCGTCTTAGCTGAGAAGATGGAAATTCCAGAAGACAAGATTCGCAAAATCATGAAGATCGCCAAAGAGCCCATCTCCATGGAAACGCCAATCGGTGACGATGATGACAGCCATTTGGGCGACTTCATCGAAGACAGCGTCAACACTGCGCCTCTCGAAGCGGCGATGCAAGCTGGCTTGCGCGATGTCGTCAAAGACATCTTGGACGGCCTGACCCCACGTGAAGCCAAAGTGCTGCGCATGCGTTTTGGTATCGAGATGACCAGCGACCACACCTTGGAAGAGGTTGGCAAACAGTTCGATGTCACGCGCGAGCGCATCCGTCAAATCGAAGCCAAGGCACTGCGTAAATTGAAGCACCCAAGCCGTAGCGACAAGTTGCGCAGCTTTATTGACACGATCTAAATCTAGATCTCTCCAACAAAAAACCCCGCAGTTTTAAAACTTGCGGGGTTTTTCTTTTACTGCGAAAAAAAGCTTAAACGCTTGCTCCCTTTTCAAGAAAAGCCAATAAGCGACTTAGAACTCTTCCGTATCCACTTCAATCGAGCTTTGCGCGTTATAGCGCGCACCCTTTACCGTATGCTGATTCACCAAAGCATCTAACTCTTGCATCTGCTGGGTAGATAAGTGAACATCCAGCGACTGCATGTTTTCTTCTAAGTGCTTAATGTTTTGTGTGCCAGGGATAGGGATCAAAGTGCTGTCTTTTTGTAGCAACCAAGCAAGCGCCAATTGCGCCGGGGTGCAGCCCACTTTGGCAGCATAGTCTTGGTAGGCTTTGCGCAAAGGCAAGTTGGCCGTATAGGTGTCTTGTGCAAAACGCGGCATGGTGCGGCGAATGTCTTTTTCTACAAACTGGTCAATCGCCAAATCACCTGCGCATAAAAAACCACGTGCTACAGGGCTAAATGCCACGAACGTCACACCTAATTCTTTACAAGCTGCGAGCACTGCAATTTCAGGGTTACGCGTCCACAAAGAGTATTCGGTTTGCAAGGCCGCGATGGGATGCACCGCATGTGCTTTGCGCAAAGTGCTTGCAGAGATCTCGCTCAAGCCCAAAGTTTTAACTTTGCCTGCGCGCACCAAATCGCTCATCGCGCCCACGCTCTCTTCAATCGGGATTTTCTTGTCCCAACGGTGCAGGTAATACAAGTCAATCACATCCGTGCCTAATCGGCTCAAACTGTCTTCACAGTTTTTACGAATAGTCTCAGGTCTGCCGTCGATCACGCGTTTGACACCGTCAGGAAACTCCACACCGGCCATACCGCCTTTGCTACAAAGCGTAATTTTTTGGCGGTCTGCTTTTAAAGCTTTACTCACTAATTTTTCGTTGGCACCAAAACCATAAATCGCTGCGGTATCAAATAGCGTGACGCCAATATCCAAGGCTTTGTGTATCAATGCCTCACCCACTTCTGCCGAGGGAGGTGTGCCATAAGCATGGC
>Ga0304728_1000160_pt1 | contig 54244 bp, 74 predicted proteins | sample C_130625_MF_Meta_FD_190476 | JGI IMG/M metagenome (GOLD analysis project Ga0304728, IMG submission 190476) | Freshwater microbial communities from Lake Croche, Canada to study carbon cycling - C_130625_MF_MetaG (v2) (version 2) | ecosystem: Environmental > Aquatic > Freshwater > Lake | place... | reverse complement strand
CTCCAAGGTGCCAGATCATGGGCATTACGAACTTGCAGGCGCGATAGTCAACTTGCCTTCAGCGACAAGCTGCATGATGTTCTGATAGTCGGTGTTGGCGGGGTCAATTGGTATAGACCACTCTACCCCATCAATAGAAACCATGATGCAACAAACTTGATCAGCAAAGCCGGTAGCATATCGGGCATTCTCATACATGGTTAAAGCTCCGCGCTAAGGGTTACAAAGTTTGAAGTGTACATGTATCCAACAACGCCCGCAGTTAGCCCGGTGAAATTTCCAAGATTAACAAGAAACCCATAAATGCCGTAAGTTCCATCAACCGCCGCATTAGCAGACGATTGCGTGTAGGTTCCCGTGCCGGGAATAACAATTGATAAAGCGGCGGTCGCCGATGCGCTAGGCGTTGTTCGCATGGGAACCGGAAGTATGGGCGCAAACGAAATTGCGGTAGTGTTATATGTCCTGCCAAGCGACAGACCGTTGATGACATAGCAATATCGCTGACACTGCGCCAACTGATCGTTGTAAATCTGCATTTCGTAGGGGGTGGCCTTGGTGCCGACTTCTAGCTGGACGCTCCCAATAGTCCATGTTCCGCTAGTCTGCGCACCAACGGAGAGAACAATTTGCAATCCAGTCGTAGCCGCTGATGGGATGCTGATCTGTGCATTATAGCGCGTCACAGTCGAAGTGACAGTAAACGTGCCCGTGGCGATTGAGGTGACGGTTGGGGACGCCAAAGTTCCGAATGTGTCAGTCGTATTGGCGTAATAGGCGGTCCACGTCACTGTGGTCAGCAAGCTATTGGCAAGATCAACTGACAATGTTGCGGTCGTCCCAGCCAAGTCAGCAGAGTTGATTGCCTCAATGCGCTGGGCGAACCCGATGGCAGTGACAGAAGCCGCGCCAGTGAAGCGATAACGGTACTGATTAGCCGTTGCGCCTGCTACCTGTTGGCCCGTCACGTTCGCACCAGTGCAGTAGGCGTACCAGCGATCTACCGTGTAAGCCAAAGCAGCCGCTGCTGTAATTGTCTGAGCAGCACCAGCATTGCGCTGATCAGTCGCCATATTCCCATTGATAGCGCGGTTGCGCTTGAAGCTGGAGCCCATCACGACGGTTCCAGTAGATGTGACCGTACCAGCCACCGTCAGATTGTTGCCAATAGCCACGTTGCCGCTGGCGTCATTGACGATGTTGTTCACCGCGCTGGAGGGGTGGACGACGTTGATGGATTTGAGCGTTGACATGGCGCGTATCCTATTAAGCTACGCCAACCTTCACTACGCGGGAGACGTTCCCCTGCGAGCCAATGGCGGTGACTGTTTCGGTGTAGGTGCCGGAGTTGGCATAGCTGTAGTTCTGCGAGCCAGATACAGGGAATATCTGATCGCCGTAGGAACTGAGTTTGACACCAGTAGCATTTGTCACATCCCATGACAGGACTGTGGTCTGGCCGGTCGCCGCAGGGTTTGGAGTGAATGCCGCCGTAATCGCTGGCGCGGGCGGGATGATGACGATCTGATATGTGGCGGAGTCATAGTACCACTGATCAGCCATCACATCGTCTGCACACGCAGTCCAGAACAGCGGAGGCGCTACCTCAAACGGCATCGTTGTAACTTCAGCCACACGCTCGCCAAGGAGCTGACCGCCGTAGCTGTAGACCTTTTCAGTAGGGGAGATGAGTGCCTGTTTCATTTTAGTACTCCACCACTACGACACCAGCAGCGCCAGCCGCACTTGTACTAGTATTTATAGGGGCACCTGCGCCGCCACCATAAGCCCCGCCAGCTTTTCCTGCTTCAGTGCCAACTCCATCACTTGTCCCTACTGCTCCACCACCCATAAAAGAAGAGCCACCTGTTCCGCCGTTGAGAACACCGCCTGATGTTCCATTTCCGCCGCCACTACCTTTTATGTTTAAGTCACCACTTGATCCAATGCCGCCTGTGCCACCATAGGAACCGCCGCCCTGCAATCCACCAGAACCACCTGTTGCAGAGCAATAAGCGCCAAAAGAAGAAGTGCCGCCAGTATTTCCATTTGAGTTGTTTCCGCCCCCAGTGCCGCCAGAACCGACAGTAACCGATACGGTTCCTGCGGGGGTCAAGCCAGAAACTATTTTAATAGCAGTTCCGCCGCCGCCGCCGCCACCTCCGCCGCTACTTCCGGGTCCACCGCCGCCACCGCCAACAACAGTTACCTTCACCTTGGTGACGCCAGCAGGAATAGTAAACGTGCCAGAGGAGGTAAACACCTGCAAATTGGAGAAGCCGCTCGCCGCAGCCGCTGCGCTCGTCCACGCCGTTCCGTTGCTGGTCATCACATTGCCAGAAGTGCCCGGCGCAACAGCTACGGCAGCAACCCCGCCAACAGTCAGAGACGTGGCGGTCGTAGCGCCAAGCGTTGTTCCGGCAAGCGTCGTCGCCCCCGTAACCGTCAGCGTCCCGCCAACAGTCGCGTTGCCTGTGATTGAATCGGCTGGCGTCGTGATGCCGGTAGAGCCGTTGAGGATGATGCTCATGGCCCGTCTCCTTATGTGCCAGACGTGGAGGCGAGAATGTAATAAACAGTACCGCCAATGTTGATGGCGATCTTGTTCGTCACGGTGTTTGTGGTTGAGGATGACACCGCAGTCGATACAACCGCAGTCCCCGTCGTATTAGGCAGCGTCAGCGTCGTGTCAGCAGCAGCCGCGCCAGCCGTGAGAGTGACGGACCCGCCGCCAGTTCCTTTGATCGCTACGGGCATGTCAAACCACCGTCCATGTCGAGCCTGAGGAAACCGTAACCGTGACGCCGGAGTTGATCGTCAGCGGGCCGAATGTACCTGCGTTCACCCCAGCCGGGACCGTGTAGTTGTAGGCCACCGTCTGCCCATTGGTGTAGAATACCTTGTCCTTTCCGCCGCCCAGAGGCTGCGGGAGGTTGGGTATTTGCCTCAGATAACCTGAACTCGAAGGCATGATTGACCCCTATCAGCTGAGCTCAAGGACAGATGCAATGGCGTCAGCGGACGCCGCAGCCGAAGAAACAACCTTCAAGGCGTCAGCTGCAATCAGATTAACTTTCTGATCGCCGCCAGACAGGATGAAGGTTGAGCCAACTGAGACCGTCGCGCCCTTGATGATGTAGACGTTGACCGCAGACCGGGTGATGTAAACATCAACCGTGATGTCAGCAGCCGAGGTGTTGGCCACAGAAAGCCCCACGATAGTGGAGGTTGTAGCCGAGGCAACGGTTGTCAAAGTCAGTGGCGTAACGCCAACGTCCTTGGCAAAGTAGGAAGTGAAAACGCTGGCCATGGGAGGGCTCCTATTCGGCTGCCATCATATCTGATCCGTGAGGTGCTGTCACGAAGGCGAGGTTTTCCCGCAGTCGTTCATTATCTGGCTCAAGCTCGCAAGCTATCCTCGCATGAGTGCAGGAAGGACCGTAAAGGCCAAGATGCCATGCAGCAATGCTGGCGAGGTCATGGGGCTGAGCACCCCAGACGACCGGGTCGCAAGTGTAAACAGCAAGCCGGTCGGTTATTTTGAGCGCTCGCATGGCGTAAGCGAAGCACTCTTCCCAGCGCTGTTGACGATACATGAGCATTGCAAGTTCGCACCAAGGTTCGCGGGTATTTGGAGCCTCGCCCGCAGCCGAATGAAAAGCCTGCTCAGCCTCTTGTGGCAGCCCGACTTCGCTATAGCACCGACCCATGACCCTGTAGGCGTAGCAGCGCTCGTTCTGCCATGTGGCTCGAGGCAGCTTGAGATAGGTCTTGCAAGCTTCGATAGCTTCCCACCACCGAGCATGAAAACTGAGCTCACGGGCGTAGTAGAAGGCGTTGCGAGGGCAGTCAGGGTCTTCCCTTACGGAAAGCTCCAGAAGATCCATGTATTGCCCACGGCTCTTGGTCGGGTCCGGCTTGTGGACGGCGAGGAGCATGTCAGTCTGCGCCCAGACCTCTTCAATGCGTCCGTCAGGTATAGGATATTCGTGGCAGGGGTGGTGCCACATGTAGCCTTTTCTGGCGTGGATCTTCTCATAGTAGAAGTTAATGCCGCATCCCCAGTCGAACATGTAGCGGAGCCGGGTTGTTCCTTCGGTCCAGACACGTTCAATCTCCTCACGCCAGCCGGGCTCTAGAAGCTCATCAAGGTCAAGACTAATACATACATCCACATCGCGAGGCACAAGGGCAAGAGCAGCATTACGAGCCAGATCGAAGCGCCAAGGAGCAATACATATATCGTGCACTGTAGCGCCAAATGCGCGAGCTCTCTCAACAGTTCCATCCGCGCTCCCAGTATCCGCAATGACAATGATGTCAGCATCCTTCGACGATTCGCAGAACCGCTCAACGAATTGCTCTTCGTTTTTGCTGATGGCGTAGACTGCTATCTTTAATGACATTTTTTCTCCCATTTTTACGCCGTAGGCACCAGCTTCCAATTCACTGTAGGCTCATCCCACGTATAAATCAGGCCGTCATCTGGATACGGCACGGGCGCGCTCCACAGCCAAGTGGTTTGGCTCAGCGTCCAGCTTGCGTAGGGCTGCGGGGCGTAGAACACATCATTGGCGCGGTCATAAATGTAGCCAATGCCAGCATAATTTCCACGCAGAGCTACGCCTCCATCAGGCTGACCATCCGGGCCGTAGTGGACCCCGCCACGAGTGTTGTAGCTGGTTTGAATCCATTCGCCGGGGGACGAGTCCACGAAGGTGTCGAAGAACTCAGGCTCCGCAACGATGACTTGGGTGACTTTGCCGTCACAGACTTTCGCGAAATGGGTCACGCTGTGTAACTCCCTGATGCGGTGAACTTGATGATGGTGTTGGCCCCCGAAGTTGTCACCGTCGGTGAGCCAGTCGTTGTTCCCGTATAGTTGGCGGTTGGCACAGAAAAAATGACAACGCCAGAGCCGCCAGAAGCTCCCGCATTGGAAACGTCTCCACCACCGCCACCGCCACCGCCAGTATTGACTGTCCCAGCAGTTCCAACGCCTTGTCCACCGCCAGCACCGCCGCCACCTGTTCCACCCGTGCCGCCCGTGCCAGCACTAGATGAACCACCACCTCCACCACCAGCATAATTTACCGACGAACCAGTTATCGACGATGCTGTTCCAGCGCCACCAGCGCCACCAGTAGTTACAGCATTTCCGCCAACCGCAGACGATCCGCCGCCACCACCGCCGCCATAGGGAGCGGCTGTATTAGCGGCTCCAGAGCCACCTTTGTTCCCTTGTCCCGCCGTACCCGTCCCAAAGGAAGTATTTGAAAATCCGCCGCCGCCGCCACCGGAGCCACCATTTCCTCCGGCAACCGTGTAGCCGCCGTAACCACCCCCAAGTGCAGTCAAAGAGAGAGCCGCAATTGTAGAATTTGCCCCAGTCGCTTGGGCGGCTCCACCGGAGCCAACCACCACTGAATATACTGTTCCTGGGTTCAATGTTGCCGAACCAGATAACAATCCGCCAGCACCACCGCCGCCGCCGTTATCAAAACCGGCTGAAGCATTGCCGCCGCCGCCGCCACCTGCAACAATTAAATAAGATGCCGTATAAGATTGCGCCAAATTGGTTGCAATAAAAGAAGAATACACAATCCATCCTTGTGTCGCATCAATGTAAACAAACGCTACACTTTCACGATTAGCAAGAAGCAAAGCGTTTAACGCTTGCCCTGCGATGTTTGATCCATTGCGCGCAACTGTGCAGGCGTTAGTCGCAAATGTCCCTGCATAGTCCGTAATCTGCACTGCTTGTCCGATGACGGGAGAAATAGGCAGCGTCACAGTCACTGCCACAGAAGTGGTGTTCACGGCATAAGCATTGCCCGCAACAGCATTGAAGCTCGCGCTCTTTACCGGGTTCCACACCAGTGGCCCCGGCACAGCATAGTTAAAGGCTGCAAGCTGTTGCGAAGTCGCCATTAGTAGTCCCCGCCGACAGCGTTGATTGCGATGGCGATGGCCGTGCCACCAGCCGCGACAGTGAGACCGCCATAGAGCCTATACGTGGCGGGGATGTTAAGGCCACCAAGGGGCAGAGCCAGTGTGTAGACCGTGTTGGCAGATGTTGCCAAGGAGGTAACTGCCGTGGCTGGTAACGCTACTTCACCAAAGAAAATGTTGTTGCCCGCAGTGGTGTTGGCAGACCCGTTGTTCAGCCAGAAGCGGACCACGGTGGCGTTCGATGTGCCAGAGGCGGTTGCGCCATTGGTGGACGAGAACTTGATCTGTACCTGATCAATACGCGAGCCGTTTGCGCCAGCGGTGTAGCAGAGGGCCAGCGGAGTGCCCGCCGTCTCGGTGCCATCAAACGCCTTCGTGTTGGTCATGGCCGTAGAGATGATGGCGTTCAGCGCGCCGACATTGGGCGTCTGGGTGAAGATGGGTGTCGATGTTACGGCCATTAGAAGCCTCCAAAGTAGTCAGCGAGAAAGATGTTTCCACCGCTGCCATTGCCACCAGAACCACCGCCCGGTATCGTAACGGTTACATCGTTTGTCGCAGCCGTTGCAGTGACACCCGCGCCAACGAAGTTGAAGCTGGTGACGCCGGATGTGAGCAGCGTACCTTCGTCAGAGACGGAGATGTTTGTGCCGGTTCCAGCAGGGCCTGTAGGCCCGGTGGGGCCAGTAGAGCCCGCTCCAGTCGGACCAGTGGGGCCTGTAGGCCCAGCCACGCTTGATGCAGCGCCTGTTGGCCCCGTAGGCCCCGTTGGACCTGTTGGACCAGCGACTGTTGATGCCGCCCCAGTGGGGCCAGTTGGTCCGGTCGGGCCCGCTACTGTTGATGCCGCGCCCGTAGGTCCTGTGGGCCCAGTAGGACCGGCTACGTTAGAGGCCGCACCAGTTGGGCCCGTGGGCCCTGTAGGGCCGCCAGCGCCAGCGCTACCAGTGGGGCCCGTGGGCCCGGTCGGACCGGCAACATTTGATGCCGCACCAGTGGGGCCTGTAGGCCCGGTTGGCCCTGCAACCGTAGACGGCGCGCCAGTCGGCCCAGTCGGCCCAGTCGGCCCAGTAGGCCCGGGCGTCGTAGAAACAGCGCCGGTCGGCCCTGTCGGCCCAGTAGGCCCAGAAACTGCAGAGGCGGCTCCAGTGGGTCCTGTTGGGCCTGTAGGACCTGCAACAGTAGAAACCGCTCCGGTAGGCCCGGTCGGTCCAGTCGGGCCTGTCGGCCCCGCAACGGTAGAGTCTGCGCCAGTGGGCCCAGTGGGCCCAGTTGGGCCTGTCGGTCCCGCTACGCTAGATGCAGCGCCCGTAGGCCCAGTTGGTCCAGTTGGGCCAGCAACAGTAGAGGCTGCGCCGGTAGCCCCGGTAGGCCCGGTGGGGCCTGTCGGGCCGGTCGGGCCAGTTGGCCCAGCGACTGTAGAAGCTGCCCCCGTCGCTCCCGTGGGGCCCACAATTCCTTGCACACCCGTAGGCCCAGTGGGGCCCGTTGGCCCGTATGGGCCAGAATTTCCCTGCGGACCCGTGGGGCCAGTGGGGCCCGTAGGGCCCGCTACGCCCGTGGGGCCAATTTCGCCCGTGCTGCCCTGCGTTCCCGTGGGTCCGGTAGGACCAGTGGGCCCTGTTGGCCCAGTAGGCCCCGTGATGGCATTGCCTTGCGGGCCGGTGGATCCTGTGGGGCCCGTAGGCCCAGCAACGGACGAAGCGGGGCCGGTCGGCCCTGTAGGCCCTGTAGGCCCGGTAGGACCTATGACGCCGATAAATTGCCCGAGAGTTGCGCGTTTGGTAATCCCGCCCTGAACAACAATCGTCGTATCAGAAGCCGTGGGCGTATCAGCCAGCGGAAGCTGCGTGATTTTGGTCGGGATGAGATTTGTAGGAACGCGCGGATTGTTCGTCATGGAACCAGATACCCATCGCCCTCTTCGCCGATGATGAACAGGTCATCATCCTGCGAAATCGTGCCCAGCATGTTGAGCGCGATATTAGTATCTGGGCGAGGATGGAACAAGTTAATCCGCTCCGGCTGGCGAGCAGCTAGACGATACGGGTCGAACTGATCCTTGTCCTCTTCACAGACATAGAGGCCGGGATAGTTAGGGTCCGAAGAAAGATCGGCGAGCGACATCTTTCTCGAACACCGGGCACAGATCCCGATGCCAAATGTGGACTTGCCTCGTGGGTCGAGAAAGACGCTCATGGGATCCACCTACATTCAGTTATATGTGCATATTTAGGGCCAATTTTTCCTCTACCATAAGCCCAATATTTTAATGTTGACTCAGGAATCTTAACCGCAACAGAAGCAGTTTTTGAACTTTCATATTCAACACCATTAACCATTAGGCTTTTAATTTGTCCTTTGGAAATTCTAGTCAGACGTCTTGATGCCATTCTTTTTTCTAAATGCTCTGGCGTGTTTTTACGTCCTTTGGCAGCGCGCCCGCCAGCCGCACAAGCTTCTTTCGAAGGAGGTTTAGCAACACCAACCAACCAAGGAGTTGGCCTGCTAACTCCTTTGAGCGGGCTTATGTAATTTTCTCCGCGATATTTTGTGATTGGGGGTTTATGGCCGCCAACGGATAAGTTCCATCCAATCCCTTCAGATGGGCGTAATTTTCTTTCTATTTCATAACAATAGGCTTCTTCGCCTATCAGAATGACTGTTTTCACCAACAAATCCCAGCCATACTTATTGATCGCGTTGGATAAATGTTGGTTGTCATGACGAGCTTTTGAATGAGACCATTTATGACCATACAACCACCTTTTCTGAGAGTTCTTAGATACGCCAACATACCCCTCAGACGTGATGTCTAAATGATGTTGAGCACGTATCCAATAAACTTCAGCGGCCATTGTGTTACCTAGCGTGTATAATGAGAAATATTTGGTGCAAAGTAGATAGGCGAGTTGTCGCGCTCTTCGTCCTGCGCAATCTTCAACGCCTCGTCTGCCGTTGCCTTGATGGGCCCGATCAATTGCATGTTGAAGTCAGGGAGTTCCATCGCCAGCCTCCATGCCAATTGCCAGACGATTGTCTCGTACCAACGCTGCGGGATGTCGAGCTCGTCCGTAAGCGTGCCTACATCCATGATGTAGCGCTGCCGCCAGATGATCAGCTGCCCGAACATGTCTGCGGTGTCAGTAACAGGCCAGATCCGCATCACAGGATAGTCGCGCTGACGGTCAAACCAATACTGAAGCGGCCTGCCTTGAAACGTCTTGTTTGGCAGATTCGTCCAGTCGTCGCGGTTCATGCGAGCCAGTGGGATCTCAGTGGGGTTGTTGGCTGCATAGAACTCGGTGACGTTGAGGACCAGACCGCCCGTCTCACGCATACGGAAGTAGTTCACCGGCTGGGTGCCGTCGATGTCGTACCACTGCCACCGGCCAGCAACGTAGTCAGTTGCGCCGGGGGACAGGCTAGAAGTCCACGTTGTACCGTCGTTCGACCATTCAAAGACAATGTTGAACGTGCCTGTGGTCGCCATCATGACGCCGACAGTCGTCACCTGAACCTGCGACTGCGGGTCATTGATCGGATCCGCGCCTATGTAGGCGATCTCGATGTTGCCGTTGGGGCCTGTCTGAGCGCAGGAAGTCGTCAAATCGCCGTCAAAAGCGAATGATGGAATGCCTCCGGGGGCGCTGTACTGGACAGGCCCATTCTGGCGTGAAAGCCAGCGATAGTTGGCATTCAGGATGTCCATCGTGCCCTTGGGCGGCGTTGCCACCGCTTGACCGAGATAGAGCGGGAGGATGTCTTTCTCGATGCACCAAAGAGGGACACCCTGACTGCCAAGCGACGACAGCAGCAGATAAAGATTATCCATTGCCGTGTCGATTAGCTCGGATGAAATCTGTTGCGGCTGCATACGGCAACGCCGGAAGGCGTGGTCAACCACCTTCCGGGTTTTGAATACCGTCGTTGAGACTGTGCCGGAGACCGCCATTTAGCACTTAACCTTTCCGCCCTTTTTCATCATGGATGGGGCGTTTTCAGGCATGGCCTGAGAGGCAGAGCGAGCCATGGCAGCGCGGATCGCGCCAACATTAGGCTGGCCGGGACGACGCATACCGACGCCAATGCGAGCTCCACCGGGAGCAGCAGCTTGCATTCCACGAGCAGGCATATCAACCTGCTGCGGGATCATGGGCGCGCGAGGAGCAACCGGAACGCTGCGAGGGCGGGCGGCCATAGCTTGGAGGGGGCTTTGGATTCGCGGGGGCATAACATCGCCCCCATCAGCGTAGGGGGTCTTCTTCTGGCCCTTCATAGAGTCAGCAATGGCGTTCGACTTCGCCATCTGAACAGCGGGGCCGCCCATAGCTTTCTTCAAGGCCGAAGGCTTGATCATGCTCTTGATCATGGCCTTGTCCTGCGCGGCATCATCGTGCTTCATGCCACCCTTCTTCATACCAGCCGGGCGACGGGTAGGCATGGGCATATCCTCTGCCTTGCCATAGAAATCCTCGTCAGTGGATTGAGGGATCTTGCCGCTCTTGATGTCCTTGACGGACACGGAATCGACCTTGCCGCCTTTTTTGAACGTGTCGGAGCCGGTATTCTTTGCACCCATGGCCCTGCGCTTAGCTTTACGCTCATTCCAGTTTTCTTTATTAATCTGTTCATCAGAAGGCATTTGGAGCGGCCCGGGGCCAAGGTTCGGGTTCGTCGAGGTACTGCCGCCCTCAGCCTTCTTCATCGGCCCCTTGGGCTTGCCAACGCCAATGATGACCATCAAACCCTTGGGAGCCTTCTCAGCCTCAACCTTGCCGCCCTTGGCGAACATAGGCCCAGTGACCTTGCTAGGGGCGCTGCTGCTGAAGCCAGCGGCGGAAGGGAACTCGAAGTCTTTGACGTAGCGGATGGCCATGGGATTTACCTCAGTTACAGTCCCACTTGCGAAGAGACTTATTGATACGAGAATCGGGATCACGAGCTGTTTCCGAAGAGGTTAACTTCGCCTTCATGCCCTTCATTCTGCTACAGAATGAGTCGCGTCTGGCAGCAGCCGCAGGGCTTTTCTTCGCCTCAGAAGAGCTCACGGGGCGCTTGATGTCATGGCCTTGAGACCTAAGAGAAGCTCGTCCCTTCTCGTTGAGGCCGCCCTCAGGGTTCTTCCCCTCAGCGCGCGTCCAAGCGCCACCCGTGCTATAGACAGGAGTAGCGCCGCCCTTGGCCATACACCAGCGTCCCATGGATCACCCGTAGGTTTTGATGCACTCAAGAATGACGGTGTACATGTCACCAGCCGAAGCATCCGACGTGGTAAACGTGATGTTCCCCGTCTTGCCAGTAGCGCCAGCATTGTTCGTAAGGCCACCGAAGTGCTCACCAAAGCACATGTGATAGGTTGTGTTCTGTGGCAGCACCCACGCCATGATTGGCGTAGTAGCTTCCCACAAAATACGAACCTCCATGCCGTGCGTGGATGACCATATCTTATTGATCTTGACGCCAGTGCAGGCTACGCCAAAAGCATTTGGCGCAAGAGCGGAGACGTTCACCTTCACGACGTTGGTCTCGCCAGTGCCGTCAGAGATGTTCGTGAATTTCTGGATCACAAGCCGCTCACCATCTTGGAGCGTCTGTGAATTGACTGTATCGACCATAGGTCCCTCCTAAAGAAAAGTTAGGGGGCGCGAGGCCCCCTTGCTTATTAGGCGGGGATGACGCCGACAGCGCCAACCTGCGTGGCGTCAGGACCAGCCGCAATCGCGGTGAGGCCGATGGCAATCACAAGGCGGCGGGTGCCGTTGGAGGCCGAGGTGGCGGGCAGGAAGGTGCCACGCACGTCACCAGTCGAAACCGTAGCAGTAGCAGTATCAGCAGCTGTGAAGGTGCCAGCGTTGTCGGCAACCGCGCCAGCCCAGCCGGTGCGAAGCAGGTAGCCAGCATCCGTAACACGATAAGGGAGGCCAAAGCTGTCACCCATGCCGACCGACAGGTTGCCGACGAACACGGCAGAGACGGCCACACGAGTGATCGTCTTGAAGCCCTTCAAACCATTGACGGTCGTGGTGCCATTGATCGTCAGCAACGAGGTCTGCGCCTGACCCCAGAAGTCTGTGCCGGTGACGGTCACAGTCTGTGTGGTGTCGCTGGCGCTGGACGAAACGATGGAGACATTGCGGCAGCAGTTGAATGTAGCTACACCGCCAGTAGCGCTGGTGCCGTTGATGGTGGCGTTACCAGCAGCCGCAACAGCTTGCGCAGCGCAGACGGCAGTGGCGGAAATGGTGGCGGGGACAATGTCAAAGATGTAGACGCGACCCAGAGGGCCAACACCTTCGTACACCTGACCGGGGCCAGCCCAGCCCTGAGACTGCGGGCCATTGGCTCCACCGAGCCAGAGATCATCACTATATTGCGGCATTGGTCTTCTCCATGAAAAGCTTGACCGGGTTTCGGTAGGGGTATTATGCGCGATTTTTTCCGGGAGCGCTAGTGTGGCTTTCTAGGTAGTCTGCGGCCTTTCGGAGGGTGGCGGGGTTATGGTTTAGAGCCCCGATGGCATTGTTGCAGGCCCGGCAAAGTAGCTCCCGAACGTCGCCGGTATCATGGCAATGATCGACAGCCAGAGACAATGTGTTGCCACGAATTTTGGCTGTTTCAGGCTTTGAGCATATGGCGCAAAGGCCGTTCTGAGCATCGTGTTGGGCTTTGTACCATTCAATGGTGATGCCGTAGAGTTTCTTCAAATCAGCTGATTTAAAATAATCTTTGTTAACGAACCTAGCCTTGCTCATCCATCGGCGCATGTACTCAGCTCTATCTTGTTTGTATTCGCTGCTGACCTTTGATTCTTTCCAATAAAAATTATCCACTGACCATGGGCGTGCTTTATCAGTCCTAAATGCCCGTGCTTCACCAGAAGGTTTTTTCGGAACAACTTTGGCAAATATCCAAAAATCATCGACCCATGTAGGATCCATATCAAGCCGATGATACCGGCGAAGGCCGCACCATGCTTTATATGCTGGGTGCTTTTCTCGGTCGCCCCAATCGTCTGGGCGTGTTTGCTCAATTGAGCCGTGACGGTATTGTCGCTTGTAGTGCATCGCACATAAGTCTTTGGCAATGCTAGGATTATTGCAATTAATAATGTTGCATTTTGTTGTCATCTTAACGTCCTGTGGCGGTGAGTTTCCCCACCGCCACTTTGGACTATTCCTAGATAACAGTCAACTCACACGCCCGGCGTTCCGTAGACCGCGCGGGGATCGGTCCAGCCGAGGTCATAACGCTCGGTGGACTTGAAGCGCATCGAGTCGGTCTCGAAGTCGCCTTCCATGCTCTTCTCGAGCGAACGGCGCATCATGAGCTTCAGGCCTTCCGGCGCGTCGGTCTCGACCCACCAAGCGGTGGTCGAGGTCAGACGAGACAGGTTAGCCTGACCGCCATCAAGGAGCCCCATGGACTTCACGGGATTGATGTCGTTGTTGCCCGTGCCGGTGCGGAGGACGCTCTTCAGCAGAACCTCAGCTTGGAACACGTTGGACGGAGACACAACCAGCTTGGTCGGGTTCAGACGGATGCGCTTGCCGTTGTTGTCAACAGCGTTGCGGACCTGAATGAGGATCTGCTCCAGCGAGGTCTGCGACAGCGCGGCGGCGGTCGAGAGCTGATTGGAGAAGGTCCCGCTCATGATCGGGTGATCGGTCGCGACAAGAGACTTGCCGTCACCGCCCGCATAAGCGCCGTTGAACGCGCGGTTGAGCACGTTCGCCGCCAGCGTCTCCTTCGTCTCGACCAGCGACTGGGCGAGATGCTTGGCGTAGGTCTGGCCGATACGGATGTGATCACCGTCCTCGACAAGAACCTTCGTCAGAGCGAAGGCAAGGCCATAGACCTTGTACTGGTAGCGCTTGATGAAGAGCACGCCACCGGACTGGTAGGTGACTGCCGTGCCATCGGGAAGCTCAGGAGCCGCACCGAAGCCGAACAGAACCGGCTCTTCGTGGTAGTTGCGAGGAATGCCACGCTCCTCGCGGAAGACCTGCTTCCACTCGTCCGACCGCTGGTCGTAAACGCCGTCGAACGCCTCGTTGAGGATGGGCTCGACAATGGATCGGAAGTCTGTACTGCGCATTGGTGTTGCCATGACAAGGACTCCCTATCAGAAGGCGGCAAGAGTGGCGACGTACTGGTGCTGAGAGATCTGCACCTGAACGACCGTGAAAGCATCGCCCGCAGCATTATCAATGCCGTTAGCAATACCGATGACTCGCATCTGCGCGTTACCAGAGGTGGTGACGGTGCCGACGCCGAGGGTAGCGATGGAGTAACCAAGACCATTGCTGGAGGTCACAGCACTGAAGTTGTACTGATTCCCAATGTTCGTCTGGTTAACCGTACCATCGGCCTGAATCTCGTAAACGAGATAGGGGTCCATGGTGTAGTAGGCGATGATCTCAGTCGCCGTGGTGCCCGAGGGCCAGCTGGGCGAGATCACCGGACGCTGAGCGCCCGAGGGGAGATACTGACAACCGGCGAAGAGGCCGATGTAAGTACCAGAGGTCCCGGCGGCCTGAAGCGTGCCGTCAGTACCCATTTTCACAGGCTGGCCAGTGTAAAGGTCAGCCGCATAGGTGGACAGGATTGTACCCTGCATTTCACGAATGATGCCCGAGGGACTATAGACCGCCCGGAGACCGAAGGGAGCATTGGTCGAAGACATCTTCGAATCCTTTTGCTAGATGAGAGGGACCGCCTCAATCGAAGACTGGAGCGGGAGCTGCTTCACGCAGGCTCGACATACCTTCTTCCTCGACCATCCGTGTCTTGGAGCTACGAGCACGCGCTTCCATCGAATCCATATCAGACGTGACCTTCTCCTCCTCACGCAGAGGCGCGTCATGGTGCGACTCTCTCATGAAGCGGTAGTAGAGACGCTCCGGCAGCTTGGCCGCAATCATCTCGTTCACGCCGATTAGGCCAGCGTACTCGCCGGTCTTGACGGTTGCATAATCCCAACCCGGGACCTCTTCAGGCTTGACCGGCTCATAGCCGAGACGGAAACGCCCCTGAATTGAATCGCGCGGGTTAGTCGTCGTAAGCCAACACAGATGATAGCCCGGAATTTCCGGTAGATCAGGCAGTGCGCTTTGATAAAACGAGTCTCGAAACATCTGCACTCGGTCGTCATCGGAGAGCTCGCGGCTCTCAGTGACTGCGCGATCATCCATCGCACGGCTACGACGCGCCGGGTCAGATACTTTCTTCAGTCGTTCATCATTACCAAGGTTCATAGCTCGCTCCTTCAGCGTGCAGATTTCAGTTCACGATCCGTTTCTTGATAACGCTTTAACATGCGTTGCCGAAGAACCGGGTCATCCCAGTAGCCAGCATCGCGCATCGCTTGGATGCGCTCGGCGCTGACGAATACTTTCTTGGACCCCGGGGCACTCATTTCCCGAGTTCCGCCGACAGGAGGACCGCGCCTGCCAGACTGTTGCGTTCCAGTATAGTCTGAATCGTCACTATCTGCAAAGCGGTGCGGAAGACGGGCTTCAATGCGGCGGTCAAGCTCCTTCCAATACTTCTTGGAAGCAGGGTCGTAACCCTCCGCAACAAGCCCGGCGTCGATGGCCTTGGCGGCAAGCGAGTCGGGATCGCTGCCGTTGGCGTTGAACCAAGAGTTCTGTGACGCCCACTTGTTTGCCCGCTCAGCCACCTCAGACTTCTGGGGGGCGGGCTGGTGAGAGAACTGGTTCTTTACCCGGTTGATCTCAGCAGCCTGCGCCATGGCCTGATCGCGCTGGCGAAGGAGTTCAGGGACCTTTGCCCCGTCCCCGATCTCAATAGCCTTGGCAAGATCGTGCTCAGCCTTCTGGATCGCGTAGACCGCCTGATTGTAGTTCTGATCAAGCGAGCCCTTCTGGGCAGAGATGGCATGGTGTTCAACAGCCTCAAGGCGCTGCTGGAGCGTCTTGTTCTGCTCAATCAGCCACTGCATCTCTTCTTTTGTCTTGTCGCGGGCGAATCGCTGGCCTTCACGGCGGCGCTTGCGCTCATTGCGGCGGGCTTCGCGTTTTCCGTCTTCTTCTTCGTTGCGAGAGTCGGAAAGTCGCTCGTCTTCGCCTTCACCATCATCATGATCATCAGCTTCGCTTTCGATCTCGACGGCTTCAAGCTTCTCTTCTTGGATTTCGGCCTTTTCGGTGCTGTTCATTTCAGACCCCCACTGGCTCATCATCATCGTTCAAGGCGTCTTCGACGCTACCGACGATGTTGAGGTCATCAAAAATGGCAAATTGGACCTTGTCGATGTAGTCATCATCGACTTTGTAGGCCCTTTCCCAGCGAAGGCCGCCGTATTTGGGCACGAATACGTATTCGTTGGCCTCACACCAGCGCCCTTCGGCCCATGGCTCCATGGTGTTGCGATTTTTGTAGGCGAGGGGGCCAACAGCGAGAACTTTCGCAACGCAGGTATTATCCATCTGCGTGTCGGTGGCCTCTTTCGTCATGTAGATGCCGCTCTTGCGCCTTGTGCGCACTCGGCGAACCTGCACAAGGACACGGGAGCCAAAAGGCACGATGCCCGGGTCCACTTGAGGAAACAATATTGTTTCCTTATCCCCAGATTGGTTTAGCGCGACGACGTTTGCCATGCTCATCATCTTCTCCTTCTGCCAAGGTCTCCTCGATGATCGCAACAGCGCGACCCAGACCGGCGTAAATTCCCGCCCTGCGCCCGTACTCAAAGATTGAGCCGTCGCCGGGCTGCACCATGGTTTCGTGGGCTACTCGACTTTGTTCTTCGAGTAGCCTCTTTATGATGATGTCAATCATGTAGCCTCCCTGTCAAGGCTACTTTTTCCCATTAAAGGAACTTAGTCCACTCTTAGCTGGGGAATCATTCTTTCCAGAAAGATTTCTGTGGATACCGAAGGATTTATGAGCCTTGACCATGTCGTTGACCATGTTCTTGCCTTCGGGGGCATTGTTCACGGCCATACCCATGGCGAGGCGCTTATGCTGGGGGAGAAGGGCGTTATCCATCGTAAACCTCAAGGGTTGATACCGTGGCCAGTGGAAAAGTTCGACTTGTTACCGTGCTCGGCCTCAAACACGGCAAGTTCCTTCGCGGTGCGGTTGTCCGCATCGTTCATCTGTTGCTTGGCCTGAATCTCGGCCATGTTCTCTTGCATCTTGATCTGGTCCAGCTGTGTTTCACGGGAAACACGCGCCTGATCAAGCTGAAGCCTAGCTTGGTCGTACTGCGCCTTGCGCTGCGTCTCAGCCATCAGAACCTGCGTCGGATCCTGCGGCTTGGGCGGCTGGAACTGCTGCAAGAACTGCTGGGCCTGCTGAATGATTGGCGGGATGCCTTGCAAAGCGCTCTGGATGTCAGGCATGTAACGCTGCGAGGCCATCGCAAGAGTGCGATCAAGCTCGGCGGAAACCTGCTCGTCCTTGCCACCAAGGAACTGATCAAGAGGGATGCCGACGACGTTGCTGGTCTGCTCGTAGATATAGAGCGAGTACCAATACGCCATGTGCTCCTTGATGTGCTGGAGCACGCCCGGGATGTAGACCGGCCCGATCAGCTGGCTCATGCCAAAGATCGGGCTCTTCAGGTAGTCAAGATGAACCTGAAGGTGGGCAAGGTGGTCCTGCATCGGGAAGGCCGCCACGGGCCTCCCCAGCGTCAGGGCGAGGTTCTCGTTGACGGCATTGAGCTCCACAGGCTCCGGCTTCTTGGCCAGCAAAGCCTTGAAGTCAGGGATCTTCATGCCCTCAAGGAAGCGCTCCTCGACCACAGGCAGGTTGTAGAGCTGTGGCATGGCCGCTGCGCGCTGCACCACAGCCTGCATCTGGGCGGAACGCTGTACGTCCGAGAAGATGTTTGGATCAGAGACAGGGATCACATCCATGATGCCAAGGAAGTCCTTGGCCTTGCACATCTCTTCGCCAGTCACGCGCTGGATGTATTCATCGTCGATGTGCTTGGAGTTGAGGCGGTGCAAGACCTTCAGCGTCATGCCCATGGCGTAGTGCAAGCGGGCATGAATCGCCGAGAACACCGTCATGCCCTGCTCGATCATGGCGAGGGTGGTGCCCACTGGCACGTTCGGGTTCTGGGTTCCAAGCTGCTCATAGGTGGTGCGGACAACGCCTCGAGCGGCCTCCGTCACGAAGCCCAGAAGCTGGTACAGCACAGGGTTCGGTGGGTTGAAGGGGACTGGCATGGCGATCTTGCGCACGTCATCGACGCCAACGCCGCCCTCAATCTCCGTCACCTGCGTCGGCTCAATCCGGTCAGACTGACCGCCACGCGATCCACCCTTGAGCTTCAACATGCCCGGGAAGTTGTTGATGTGTGCCGAGTCCAGAAGCGCACGCAGCGACCCAGTGGCCGCCGCCGACAGGCTGCCGATCATGTGGGGCAGGCCGATGGGGTAGGCTCCGCGCCACGGCACGAAGGGCCACTCAATCATGTGAACGAGCTCTTCCTGCTGCTCGTCGTCAGGATCCCAATTGCGGAAGATCGCCAGCGTTTCCTTCGTGGTGTGGTCGATGGTCACGAGGTAAGGGGCGAGGCCGAAGTTATCTTCGAAGTCGAGCCAGCAGGCGATCTCGAAGACCGTGCGCATTCCGTCTTCGTTGTAGCTGTTCTGCTCCTTGCCCTCGATCTTGTTGTTGGCCTTCGCCGGGCCAGTCAACTCAGGCTCTTGAGGGGACACAAGGCTGATCTCGCGATACATGCCCGTGCCCACACGCTTCTCAAACTCAAGGCGCGTCAGGTACTGAACATGCGTCTTTCGCTCGGCGGTGTAGAAGCTTGTGGCGCTGTAGGGCAGGTAAACGTCGTCGATGGGGACGAAGATCGACATCGGGCGGTTGCGCTGCTCGTCCCAGACCATCTTCATGTACTGAGCGCCGCCAAGCGGGATCTGCGTCGTCAGCTGCTCAAGCTCAGGCCGGAACTCAACCATTTGCTGAGTCAGCTGCCAGTTCATGAATTTCTGCTTGCGCTTGGCCTTTTCCAGCTTGGCCTGCGTCACTTCTCCGGGGATAAATTCCTTAACAGGTCCGCTAGACGGAAAGATTTCCTTAATGACACGAGACGAAAAATCTACGCAGGCCTCGGTCAGCATGGGATGCACAACCTTAGATGCACCTTGGAAGTCAGCACCACCGGGGGCATCGTCGCCCAATCCAGTGCGGCGCAGGCCCTCTTCATACTGCTTGTCGCGCAGAGACCGGGCTTCCTTGTCGCGCTCAATGAACTCGAGAAGCTGGCTTGAGATCGTCATCATGTCTGAGTTGGACATGTCTTCGGCGAGGTTCGCATAGAACTCGGCGTTCTGGGCCTGATCAGGCTCATCAAGAGTGATGGTCGCGGAGCCGTCGTCATGCTCTTCGATGCCGGTATCAGCATCAGGATCCATATCGACTTCGGTGCCGGTCTGGTCTTCGTTCATGTCAGGACCTTGTCAGGTTTGATAATGGTGAGTTGCCAAGAGCATACCCCACATTCGGGTTCTGCGATACTTGGGACGTTACAGGGCTGGCGTTGACGTTCGGGACAGCCAGCGTGGCCAGACCGGACTGCATGGTTGGGACAGCTGCCGCAACAGATGGGGCCATCGGCGAGGCGTGCGGAGCATCAGATCCGTAGGAATCGCTCGGAGCAAGGCCGGGAGGCTGGGCAATAGACCCGACAGAGCCAGTTCCGTCAGTGAAGGCCATCGTCGGCTGAGCCGAAATGAGAGGCGTTGTCGGGGGCGAAAGAGGCTGGACCATGCCGCCATCAGCGAAGTATTGGTTGGCGTCGAAGTAGCCGCCCTTGGCCGCCGTAGGCGTGCTATAGAACTGCTGCTCAGCGCCAAACCCATACTTGGTTGGGTCGCCAGTGAGGCCAAGATACCTGCGCAGAGCCGCTGTGGCGTCAGCCGATGTGCCGGTGGCAGTAACGCCGGGCGTAGCCGTAGGGTCGAAGCTGGCGAGGTCGATGGACTGCGGAGTGATAGGGGCAATCGGGCGAGGAACCTCTGCGCCTGCGTTTGCGCCGCCACCCGAGCCGGTGTCAGGGGTCGAGCCGGGCGCAGCACCTGTAGCCCCCGACGTCAGTCCAGCCAGCGTGCCGCCAAGAGGCCCGGATACCGTATAACTTGGACCCTGATCTTGCGATAAAGCAGGTGATGAGGCAGTCGGCCCCTGAACCGTCACGCTAGATGTTGGCGATCCGGGCGCAGGCGAAGCTGCCACAGCCTGAGACGGAGCAGCAGGGCCAACAGCAGTCATGCCAGCATATGGGTCAACTGCGTAGGCTTCCCCGACAGGGCCAGCAGTGGTGAATTGGCCAGTCATGTTGCTGGCGCTAGTTCCAGTCGTGCCAGCCGCCCAGCTACCCGGGGTCGTCGCCGTCGTCATGGAAGGAGCGGAAGAAGTAAAGCCTGCTGTGGCCGCATTCCCGGGGCCGACGCCATTACCAATTTGACCCTGACCAAGCCCGTATGCGCCGCTGAGCCCTAAAACACCCGTGTTTGCATTTGGATCAGAAGTATATGTTGTCGCTGGGGCGGTATAACCTATGTTTGCAATTGAAGGCGCAGACGTAAATCCGGGGGCCCCAGCTGTGGGGCTACCCGATGTAGCCGGAGATCCCACAACATTAATGCCTCCATAAGCCGGAGAGAAGGTTGCGTTTTGATTTGCCACAGAGGTTGGGTCTAGGGCATTAAATCCATATGTGCCCTGCACCGTAGAAGCCATATTAACGGCATTTCCATAAGGATTAGTGGCGGCTGGACCCGGCTGCGAACCATAAATTGCTTGCTGACCTTGGGCAGCAAGAACGCTGTTACTTGTTGAGCGAAGGCTGTTGACAAACTCTGGGTTTGTATCAACCCAGCTTGGGCGAGAAGAGGGGGGCAAACTATTGAGCCAACTATCAAACAGGCCCTTTGCAGCAGCGTTCTTGGCATCAGTGACAGTTGCTGGGTAAGACGCGGTGCTTGGAGCTGCGTTAGCCGACCCAATCCCGAATGCCTCCCCGAGAGCGCCAGCGATCCCACCGGCAATTCCACCAGATCCGCCATTGTCTGCCCCAGCGGAGGTGCCCCCCGGCGCACCAGTCGCAGACCCAGCAGCAGTGCCCCCCGGAGCTCCTGTGGCCGATCCGGTAGGAGCACCTGTAGCAGCGGCGTTAGCAGCAGCAGTTGCGGCGGAAATGCTATCCTCAAGGCTCATGCTCGCCACAGCATCGGGGTCTAAACTTTGAGAAGTGGTAGTGACACTGATCGAGTCTGGCGCAGTTGCGCTTGGGTCGGCAGGCGCATTTGCTGGGTCAACACCCAGCGCATCCATCATGGCGCTCCAACTGTCAAACGATGTTGTGGCATTGGTGGCGTTTGTGGAGGGGGCGTCAGCAGTAGCAGGTGCGTCAGCAGTAGCAGGTGCGTCAGCAGTAGCAGGTGCGTCAGTAGTAGCAGGTGCGTCAGCAGTAGCAGGTGCGTCAGCAGACTCCCCATCATCGTCACCGTCGCCACAGCCGCAACCGCAACCGCAACCGCAACCCTGCGCAGCCAAAGACACCACACGGCACTCCATGGCTCCAGCCATCGGTCCCCCCAGCATGTTCAACAAATTGCGCTCTTCAGCCGTGATCAACGGCACAACCTTTGGCTCGCCGCGTTCAAGTGCTTTTGTCTCGACGATCTTGGCCACGGCCTCATCTTCGACGACATAGTGCTTCAGCAGCTTGGCCGCGAGGGCGCGAAGGTCATTGTCATTCATGTCAGTGCCTGCCGCTCTTGGTTGAACTGCTCAAGGTTCGGGAAGTTGGTGAGCTTCGCCCCATTATCGCGCAGATTGGCTACTTCAATCAACCTCAAGTCGGAAAGCTCATCTGAAGAGACCTCCACCGGCTCACCCGAGCGCCAATCACGCACATCGCCGCTCTCCAACCCTTGCGGGCGATTGACCGTTGAGAACAGCCATGCCAGCCGCTCGGCTCTCTCGCCAAACAACCCTTTGATGACTGGGCGCTGATCCACAGGCACTGACGCATTTCTGAAGGAGTTGGTTCCATAAATCGAATGCAGGCCACCGGCCAGCGCCACGTCTTCGTCAGCCCCCATGCGCTTCAGGTCGTCATAAGTGTTCGTCAGGTGCTCGCCCAGCGTCAGGCCCATGCGGCGGTTGTGCTGCTTCTTGAACGCACCTGTGCGCTTGAGAACAGCAAGAAGGATGTGGCGGCGGCTCATGCCGGGCGGCCTTTGAGCACCAGCACCTTGCGCGCAACAGGGCAGATGCGGCTTACGCCCCGACCGGCGTGCTTGATGTTGCCGGGGAAGATCGTGAAGCGCCCGTACTTGGGAAGCACGGCGCGAATGATGTCATCCTCATCCTCATTAAGGAAAATTGTCTCCCCAGCATACTCGGGCTTCCAATCTTTCTCGTAATAGATGATGCAGGTCTCATCCTCGGCAAACTTGCTGTCCTTGTGGATGTACCCCTCGACGCCATAGGTGTGGGCGTTGGCATAGGCGCGCACCAAGACAGGGGTTGTCGGCATGAAACGAGGCTGAATGTAGTCCCAGAGCGCGCGGATGCACGGGGACACCTCGTGGTAGACCTCTTCGCGCTCCACCTTGCTGTCAGACAGCACGATATTCCAATGCCCAAAGCCCAGCATCTTGTTTGAGCGCCAGCCATATTGCCACCCACGGCTTTCAACCTCGACGATGCACTCGGCGAGCAGGTCTTCAGGGATTTGATTGTCGAAGCAGCGGATCTTGTCGGCATCTGTCAGGCCCTTGGCTGCTTCAAGAAGGCCCGCGTCGGCCTTCAGCTTCTCAACAAGGGCTTGGATTGCGTCATCGTACATTATTGGCTCCCGACCAATCTATCCATTCGCTGTAGCGCTATCTTGAACGCCGGGTTCAGGTTATGATCCCCCTTCAAGATGTCCTGAAGCTCTTTTCTGGTGTCCATTGTGTCAGGTGTACGATTGAACGCAGCCTGCGGGTCAATTTGGTTTGACTGCGCCATCTCATTCAACTGCTGAAGCTGCTGCTGATGATGCTGAGCGTGTTGCGGATCCTGAGCTACGAGGTTTTTGGTGTACTGGTTCAAGGCAAACATCAGCTTTGCGGCATCTCCACCGGCACGCTTGATCATGTTGCGGCCAACCTGACCGCCATAGTTCTGCATGGCGAAGTCAGAGAACTGCTCAAAGGCTTCCTTGCCGCCTGTGTGAGGCTTGCGCACCACCTTGCCGCCCTTGGCGTAGCCAGCGTCCTTGGATCCGGTCGGCGAAGCGGGGTCGGCACGCATTTTTTGATTAGCGAGGGTGCCAAGCGATTGGCCACCCATGCCGCCGAGCGCCAGATCAACACGGGCAAGAACACGGATTGAGCGAGGGTAACGGTTGAAGCGCTCAATCAATGCCTGCGTGTCGTTGCCCATGATCTCGCCTGCAAACGTGTAAGACACGTCAGCAGGCATAGTGCCGGTCGATGCCTTGCGCAACAAGAAGGCCAGCTTTCGTTGGTCAATGTCCCCATCTGTTGCGAGCCCTACGACATCCTGAACAGTTTCCTCAACCTTCTGATCAAGGCCGAAGGACTGCGGGCTGCTCTCAGGCGCTACCGGGCCGCCTTGGCTAGTTTGGCCTGCTCCTGCTCCACCGGAACCGGATCCTGATCCAGAGGATATTGAACCGCCGTCAGCCTTGCGAACAAGGCCCGCTTGTCCAGCGGCGGCCTGACGGAGGATGTCGTCGAGCTTTGTGCGATTGACGCCTTCTCTTTCATACCAAGGTGCTCCCACTGTGTCTGTTACTTTGAATTTCTGGCCCTTGACGTTGGGGATGACACCCGACGATGGTTTTTTAATGAGGTCCAGCGCAGCAGAATATTGCTCTGGAGACATGATAATATCCTCTCCGGTAGAAAGAGGAATAGAAAACTGCGGGATTCCTTCGGCTGAACGCCCATATTTTGCGCCGTAGGCATAGCTCTGATAGTCGCCTTGCTTGGAATATACGCCTTCAAGAGGGTTATTGCTGCCTTGCACCTTCTTAAGGATTGCGGGCAGGGTTCCGTGCGAGGCTTCCTGATTCGACCTAGCAACCCAAGTTTCCCAATGAAACCGGCCCGGGGAGGCTGCTTCGGGGCGGCCTAGATCAGCGTACATCTTGCCGACGTTCTTGTTCAGCGCATCTTCAAGCGCCTCATAGACTAGGATTCCCTTTGCGCCGTAGGTGGCTTCAGCCAGAGACGATCCAGTCACAGCGGCATTGCCGCCCTTTGACCCCGGATTGGCGGCGACAAACTCGCGCTGAGCCATACGGCCTTCGTCGGTAGGAGGGAAGCGCTTGGTGGTTCCATCCTTCATCTTGACGGTCGGCACCGAAATGCCGTCCCAGATGTTCATGTCGCTGTAGCGCCCGTCATCCCAAAGGTTCTTCAGCTGGATCCGGTCGATGACCATCACGTCATCGCGCCCTGTCGCCAGAAGGATGAAAGATACAACCTTATTGTCGATACCAACGCCTTCGCCGACCTTGGCGAACTCACGGCGGATGTCGCGACCTGACATGTCAGGGTTGCTCATGAAGTCATGAAGCTTCTGCATCGGGGTAACACCGTCAACGCCGGGCCTGCCCATCTTGACAAGGAAGTCCTCACCGAAGGCGTTCAGGTTGTGCATCGCGCCTGCACCGGGCTGTCCCGATCCCTTTGCGGCAGTCGTTGCAGCCCAGTCTTTGAAGGGGCCTTCGGCCACCTCCTTGGTGAACTTTCCCTCAGCCGCCATCTTAATGAACGGCTCAATGCCGTTGAAGGCGTCAAGGAACAGACCTTCGTGCGTAAACGGGTTTACGCCTCGGGACATGATGCCCCACATGAACAGCTTGCCGGTGTCCTGAACACCCATCTCGCCAGCATGGTAGGCGCTGAGGAACTCCTTTCCAGCCTTGAAGCCTGCGTCAGCGTCGGCGATCTGGCCGGGTGTCAAGGTCTTGAGGAGATCGGTGTACTCGCCATTCTGAATGGCCTTCATAAACCGATAGGGAGGGGCAACGACCTCCTTCGACCCAAAGGCCTTCGACATGCCCTGCGCCCACTGCTCAGGGTTCGTCCCCATCTCGGGGAACTCGTTCATCAGCGGCGTGATACCATCCAACTGGCGTGCAGCGTTGGCGTTCTTCGTGCTGCTCAGCATGAATCCGCTTTTCTTCGACACGTTCTCAGCGCCGCTATCGACGACGTACATGGGGCCAAGACCCATCTTCGTTGGCAACTGCGCGGCCTCACCGCCAGTCTCGTCGATAGATTGGGTGATGTGGTCGATGGCTTGCGTGCGGATAGCCGCAGGCTCGGGCATGTCCTGATAGGCTTGCTGCACGGGCCTGTAGAGCGGGGCGGCTTCCTCGACCGGCTTTGTGCCGATCAAAGTTGTTCCCTTTCTCTGAACGTCAGGGAAGACTGACTGAACCTCTTCAAGGAAGGCTTGCGCCTTCATGTTGTTCTGCCAACCCTTTGACGTGGCGGCACCCTCGCCGGAACGGCTGCCTTCGTAGACATCGAAATAAGCCTTACCGCCGGGCTTTAAGTGGTCGAAGGCCTGTTGGATCACCTCAGCCCGTGCTTCGGGTTCAGCGATGACATTAAGGACGTTGGCGGCGGTCACGGTGTCGGCAGGGTTCTGTTTGAACTCGTCGAGCACGGCAGCATTATGCTCCGGGCTTCTATTGAATGGATCGTAAACGGAACTCTCGACGCCCCGTTCGTTCTTCAGATAGTCAGTGCCAAGGTCATACTTGCCACCGCCAATGTCGAGATTTCGGGCCCCCGCCTCGGCCTCAAAAGCCTTGCTCTTGAAGATTGCCGGAATCTGCTTGATCGACGTATCAGCAGATGAGATAGCCTGTTTTGCAGCGCTTTCTGCAACATCAGCAATCTCTCGCGCTGCGCCCTTCTCAGCCCCCTTGATCGCCGCCTTGGTTGCAGCACCAGCGCCCATAGGCATGACTGCGCCCATGGCTGCAAGCGGCAGGATCTTCTGAAGACGGGCTGCACCTTCCTCGTCGCCAGACGCCCGAAGCTCGGCGATCTTGTCTTTCAGCTTCGACACATCAGCCGCAGCCATCACGTTACCAATGCCGGGCAGCATTCCGCCGATCAGCCCAACGGGATCTTCGCCCATCGCCACCATGCCCTGACCAAGGCCCTCAAGGCTCGGGCTTGCCGCACCCTGCGCCTCTGGGTTGAGACTAGCGGCAATCATCTGCGGAGTGATTGGTCGGCGCACAGGGGCAGGTGGGGCGGTGGTGTAGGCGGCGTCAGCCTGCGGAGTGGAGTAGAGGCTACTGACGCCCTCTGCCACGCCCTGCAAAGCACTCGTCACTCCTTCAGGGCTCGGGCTCGCAGCCTGACGCCCCTCGATGGGGCTCTGCTCTTCGGGCGGCACCATCTCAGCAGCCAGTCCCTGAGGCGTCACACCCCGACGGATCGTCAGCGGACGGGGCGGCGGGTCTCCACCGTCAGCCATGTGCACAGGCCCACCGAGCGCCTTCTTCAGCGGCGCGGTGTGGGGCTTCTTCAGCCAATCTTTAAGCTCGTGCGTGCCCATCTCCACAACCGAATGAATCCGCTTGTGACCCAGTCCATCGCTAAACGAATGCGCATAGTCACGGAGGGCATGGGCTCGATCCTTATATCCAAGCAGCACCTTGTGTTCATTGAACTTGCCGGTGTGCGGGTGCTGCTGATTGACGACGAAGACCTTCTTCGAGTCATGGTGCGGCCCGACGAAGGCATCGGTCTTCATGCCGTCATGGTCGGGCCTCGAAGTGTCGATGTAGCCGTAGTCGGCGGCCATGCGGCTGTTGCCGCTGTCCTGCCGGTGGCGGATCTCGCCCTTGCGGGTCTCGAGCGAAACGGGCTCACCCGCCGCCGTGGCGTGCCCGACGACTGCCCGGCCACCCGTGGCGAAGTTCGCGGTGTAGCTGCCGCCGACGTTCACATCCCGACGGCTCGGGTTGTAACCGCCATAGGCGCTGAACCCGCCGTCTTCGCCGCTCTGGCTGACATTCGCCCCGTAGGATCGACCGCCCGGACCCTGCTGAGCCGTCATCCCGAAGTAGGTGTCAGCGTCGAAGGGCTGGCCACCCACGCCGATCTGCTGGCTGGCGGGTGCGCCCTTGAAGGTCGGCTTGTTGTATTGATAGCTAAGCGGGCCCGCCTGAGCCTTGCCACCGACCATCACGGGCTGCCCGGTGATCGGGTCGGCTGCGACCATCACGCCGCCACCGACAGGGCCCTGCGCCCCGATGCTGGCGTTGTAGCCCTCTCTCGTCCTGCCTGCGCCTGTCGCGATCCTGCCCGGGTTCAGATCGGGGCGATCCCGCATCTTGAGCTCGATCCGCTTCATGCCCTCGGTCGGGGTCTCGCGGCGGCCATACTGGTAGAAGGCGGGATCGAGTTCAGACGGCATAGGGGTTCACCTTCGGTCGGTCGTCGCGGACGCGCGGCTCAGGGGCCTCGGGGCGGGTGACACGGATCATATCACGGTCGGCGAGGTATCGTAACCCTTGGACCCCGGCGTCCATCATGTCGTCATGGGGGATGGACCCCTCGCCGCTGAAAGTGCACAGCTGCTCAATCAGGGTCGAGGCCCAGCTGATCGGGCTGCCCGGCATCTTCGTGCTCTCAGGCACCCAGATGCGCCCGGCTGCGAACAGGGGCGAGACGGCGTGGAGCCGGTCGAGCTTCCTCGCCCTGCCCGGGTTGTACGGGGCCGAGATGATGCCCTCCCGACCGAGCGTCTGGCGCAGGCTGATCCCCGATCCCTTGTCTTCGATCAGGAGCACGTCGGGCGTGCGCCCCGAGTTCTCCATATGGGCAGGCCCGAAGAGGGGCTTCATGAGGGCCTTCTCCCGGGGGGCGTACTCGGCCTTGAACTCGGTCTTCACCCTGCGGATCAGGTCGGGGAAGCCCAGCCGGTCCTGCCAGCAGTCGAGCAGTATGATGTCGCGGCGCTCCTTCCCCCGGCTGAAGACGCCCCACACGGCGCAGGCCGAGTAGTCGGGGTCGCCCCGGGTGGTGCTGCCCGTCTCCTCCGTAAAGGCGGTGTCGAGGCTCATCACGATGAACTCAAGCTCGGGCAGGGGCCTGTCGTTTGGCCAGAGCTTCAGCCAGCTGCGCTTGATGACGCCCATCTCTTCGGGGTTGATCACCTCGGCGTGGATCTCCTGACGACCGATGGTGGTGCCCTCATAGCGCAGGATCTGATCCCGAAAGGTGGGAGCGAGGTTGTCGAGGTTGGCGTAGGTGCTCGCCCGGGTGACGATCACATCCTTGCCTTCGCGCGCCAGAAGGTTGCGGATGATCGTGTTGGGCTTCGGGGTGGTGGTGGCGATGATGCGGGGGTGATCGCCGAGGCGCATCCCGAACATCAGGAGGTCGAAGGCCTCGTCGGCACGCTGCCACGCAGCGAGCTCGTCGAGCCACCCGCCGTGGAACTGAGGCCCACGGAAACGCTCGGGCTTCTCGGCTGTAATCCCCTTGATCGTCGAGCCGTTGATCATCTTGATCTCGACCTCGGTGCGGTTGTAGGTCTCGATCAGGGATGGGGGAATGCAGTTGATCAGGCCCGACTCGCCCTCAAAGCAGACGCCGGTCAGATCGCCGTAGGTGGGGGCTGAGACGAGCCATCGGGTGCCGGGGCGCAGAGTCGCCCACTGACCGAGCACCTCGGCTGCCGTGCGGGTCTTACCTGCGCCACGCCCGGCCAGCAGCAGCCAAATGGTCCAGTCAGCGCCACGGGGCGGGATCTGGTGGGGCAGGCGCTTCACCATCCAACCCATCTGCCAGTCGGCGATGGCTCGCTCGACCGGCGTCAGCTTAATATAGGCGGCAGATAGGTCATCCACCCTTCTGGGCCTCCACCGCCGCTAGGAACGCCATCAGGGCCTCGCTGGCCGCCCCTGTCGTCTCTATCTTGGCGTCGATCTCGACCCGGTCGCCCCACTTCTTCGGCGCGACCTTGCCCGCATACCACTTGCGCGCATCCATCATATTACGCGCAATTGCAGGGTCTTTGATGGTGTCGGCGATCAAGATCACCTCAGCAGCGAGAACCTCCTGCTGCTGTTCGCGGGCGCGCGCGTAGTTCTTAGCGAAATCGGGGTGTTTATCGAGCCAATTGTAGACGGTGTACTCAGACGGACACCAATCTTCCTCCTTGCAGACCCTATTGAGGGGCCGCCCATCGGCGATAGCTCGACAGATTTTCTCAGCAAGTTCAACGGTATAGCTAGACGTCATGCCCATGTCCGGCTCCTCTTTCGACGGGGAGAATAGCACGAGCGAAAATAATTTCAAAAAAGATCAGAAAAGGAGAAAATAGTTCTTGCGAATCAAAAAACAGGAGAATAAGGTAGGTTCATCGAAACAGACCAGCCCAACCGGAGACAGACAATGACCTTCAACTTCTTCGCCCTCAACGAGTTCTCCCCCTCCCTGACTTTCGTCGCCACCGGCGAAGGCCTCTGGGATACCCTGTGCGAGTCCATCGTCGATCACGTCCTCGGCGCTGATCCTTACTCCGAGGTGTCTGCCCGCGATCTGATCGAGATCGTCTCCATGCAGACCCCTGACGAGGCCGAGTATGTCGAGGCCGTGTATGTGCAGGGCAAGCTGGTCGGCTCAATGGATGCGCCTTTCGAGGTCGATCCCAGCCAGTACGTCAAAATCTAATCACCAACGGGGGCTGCGGCCCCCGCCACCCAAAGGATCCAAAACAATGATCAAGCTGCTCAACGCCTACCGCGCCGACCCCTCCGAGAAGAATGCCCTCCGGCTTGCGGCATACGGGACCAAGCACCCAATGGCCGCCTGCTTCCTCGCCACGGACGATCTTCTTGATTTAAAAGAAGCTCTCGAAAAGGCGAAAAAAGTTCTTGTGTCTCTTCAGAAAGCATGATTTAACTACATACATCAACCCGGGGGCTGCGGCCCCCACCACAAAAAGGAACCAAACCATGTTCGTAGAAATCCATGACCACCTCGCCGCCCAAGCCAAGCTCGCTGACCGTTATGCTGAAATCAAGGCTGAAATCGAAGGCCTCAAGTTGCTTCTTGAAGAAGTCAAGGAAGACATCATCAAAACTGGCCGCGACAATATTGTCGGCGCTCGCAACATCGTCACCGTCACCCTGTCAGAGCCCGTGCGCTTCGACGCGGCGACTGCCAAGTCCTTCCTCGCCCCCGAGCAGATCGCCGCCTGCATGAAGACCGGCGAGCTCGTGACCACCATCCGCGTCAAGGCGGTCAAGAACGCCAAGGTGTTCTCATGAACCCCGTCTACGCAGTCCTGCGGGACGACGCCACGCTGGCAGGCTGGGTGCAAAAGCGCCCAGCAGGGGACTGGAGGGCCCTGACGGTCTCCGGTGTCCTGTCCCATCACTCCACCCGCGAACAAGCCCGTGAGGCCCTCAGATGCTCATAGACGCCCTCATCTTCGGCATCCCGATGACGCTGCTAATCCTCTGGCTCTGGCCGGAGGAGAAGCCCGACGACACCTATCAGAACCCTGACCATTGGGGCGACCAATGACCATCGACGAAGTTGGTAAGACCTATGGTCTGCTGACGGTTCTCAAACACGTCGGCAAGGCCCCCAATGGGCGCGCAGCATTCCTGTGCGTCTGCGCCTGCGGCAAGACCCGCACCACAACAGGACGAAGGCTCCGGCAAGGCGATGCCTTTGCATGTACACACAAGGGACACCGAAATGGGGAAATTAACGATAGATGAAGTTGGCAAACAATACGGACGCCTGAAGGTCATTGCGCACGGTGGCTTGAACGCTGCAAGAAAAGCCAAGTGGCTGTGCGAGTGCGAGTGCGGCAAGACCTCGACAGTATTGGGCGCTGACCTCCGGCAAGGGACCACAAGGTCCTGCGGGTGCCTTCAGAGGGAATACCTCAGCCGACGGGTTAAGCGCCCCAAGATGGGCAGGATCGCCTTCCGAATGTTAGATGTCGAGGACTTCGAATGAGAAACCTGCAAGCTTTTCTTGATGACCATTCGATCCGCCACAAGGATCTGGCCTTCATCACCGGCTGCACCACCCGCAGCGTCTTCAACTGGATTATGGGGGTGCGTCCCTTGCCCAGATCCACCGATCTCCTGTTGCAGGCCCTCGCCGAGGGCAAGATCGATGAGTCGTGGCTGGCTGAAAAACTTAAAGCTTACATCTAACAAAACGGAGCAGAACATTGGAAAACCAATCAAAAAACTCGATTCAATGCTTACTGCCACACTTCAGGAAAGATCTGAGAAGTCAGATCATGCGGTCTCTGATGTGGGGGGATATAAAAACTCTGGATGATCTGTGCAAAAAAACAGACTATGAACTTTTGAGGCTTCCCGGTTTAGGGACCATGTGCCTGAAACAAATAAAGAAAGTGCTTGTTGAGTTCGATCTGGAACTGGCAAAAACACCGCAACCCACAAAAATAACGATACCGCTGATTGCGCGCTGGAAGCCTATTGAGACCGCGCCGAAAGATGGCACGATTATCTTGGGCACAAACAGTGAATGGGTGGCCACCATGTCCTTCGTGCCGATGCCTGCATGGAGGACAGCTGATGGGTATTTCCGCTTTCGAGGGGTTATAAGTTCAAACACTGAATTTGACCTGATGAACCAACCAACCCACTGGGTTCACCTTCCAAAGCCATTAGATCCTCGCTGACGCCCTTCACGGCCCGGAGCTATCTCCGGGCCTTTTTCGTATTCAAGGCCATCAGGTGGCCTCCGCAGGCGTTTCTAAAAGGGCAAAGTGTCGTCAATCGGGGCCTTGCTGTCTGGGACAGCCTGCAAGGGGTCTCTGGGCGGCCCTGACACCCTCGTGACCTGAGCGCCGGGGAAGCTGGCCTTGGCCGCAGCCAGAGCGGGGTATGACGCCAGCAAACGGGCAATCTCATCCATCGTGTAAATCTCGACGTGCCTACCCTGCGCTGCGACCAACCGCAGATCCATGTCGTTCCTGACGATGGCCACCACCGTCCCATCCGGTGTCACGCCCTCCCACACCTCAGGGGCCAGCTTGTCAGCGCCAGCAGCATCCGCAGCCCGATCCAGAGCCCTATACGCCTTGAGCATCCGATCAGCCTCGCGCAGCACGTCCTGAAGATCCCCATGCCACATCGCCTGATTGAGCAGGTAGCGCTGCCGGTCGAACTTCTCCCGCAGCCCGGCGTCCACCAGAAGCCTGAGCCGATCCCTCCCCCACCTCTCCTCCGTCCTGATCGCCACCATGTCCACATCGTCCAAAGCCTCTCGCCCTGTAATGTAGGTCCCGACCGTCTCCTGCCATGGAGGCGAAACGAACCCAGTCACCGGAATGCCAAAGTTATGCTTCTGCTGCTTGCCGTTGATGAATTTAGGCTTTGTCATGTTTATGTTCCTTCTACTGATTTTAATCCTCTTACTTTTGTGTTCCTATCAAATATGTCCGTGATGATCTCACCTTTTTGTATCATATCAATTAACATTTCTTTGATAGATTGATGCGTCATTTTCCACGCATCACCAATTACCTTCGGGGCATACCTTCCCCTTGCTTTGGTCTGCGGGTGTATCGAAAGCGGACTCCCACTATCCCAAGCAGCATCCACAAACCGGGATAAAGCATCTTTCATCCCATCAGGGAAAACGTAAATTTTGATTTCATCATCTTTCTCAACCTTCTTAAATTTAGGGATCGGCAAAATAATGCCTTGAAGTGCATTCATGACCCATTCGCTCATGCCGCCATAATATTTGTTCAAAGTTTCGCTCTCGCGATTAAAAATCAAACGATCTTTCTCCGTGTGCACATTCAAATACCAAACACGCTTCTTTGCCTTCTTGCCCAAATAGTAAAGCTTAAGGTTACGGTATCTCCCGCATGGTGAAACCGAGACACTGTGAAGAGACCAATCTTCACACTGAGCAATTTCCTTCTGCCCTTCGGATATCGAATATTTCCTACCTCTGATTGAAACGTGCTCTTCGATCATTTTGGTCGAGTCCTTTGCGTAAGTTCAACGACTGCTATTGATATACCCAGCTTCAAACTTACGCAATCACTTCTTTCCATGCCCTCCAAATCTAACTGTCTGTGCGGGGAGCGCGCAGCGTCAGCGGAGCGCGAACCCGCCTCGCGGAAGTGTCGTTTACTATAAGTAACGACCTCCTTTGATTTCCGCGCCACCTCCGGTGAACTTCCGGCTAAAAGTTCAATGATTTCAATGGTCCTATTATCCAACCTCCGGAACCTCCGGTTAACCTCCGTTTTATATCCTCCGGTAATGATTTCAATGAGTTAGGCTATCTTCCGGAGGTAACTTCCGGAACCTCCGGTCTTTTCAGTCGATGCTTCCGGTGACCTTTAAGCCCTGCATTTTGGTTGACTTGTCGCACATGTCGTAAGTCAGGACGCCGTTCTCCAGCCACGTCTTGATCAGTAGCTCGGCAAGCTTCTCAACCACATCATGGCGCGCCTTGATGAGGGCTGGGGCATACCGTCCCTTGGCCTTCGTCTGGGGCATAGACGACCAAGGCTTGCCCGAGTGCCACGCCGTCGAGATGTCGCTGAGGATCCTGCGGCACACGTCCTTAGGGGGCAGGACAGACTTCTCCTTGGCCTGCTGCTCGCACGAAATGGCCACGAGGCTCTTGGTCGCCTTGTTGTCTCCAACGGCTACCTCGACGAGCTCGAAGGACTGCTTCCAGCCATCCTGCGCCGCCTTGATCTTCTTCGCCGTCATGGTGCCGACCATGTCTCCTTCGTCGCGCTCGATCCCGAACAGGAAGTCACCTGCGCCGTCAAAGACCGTAGACCCGCGCATGTTCCCCTGACGTGACGTGTGGTGAACACCGATGACCGTCGCCCCGAAGGTCTCCCGAACCTCGTCGCAGGCCTTGATGAAGAGCGTCATGTCCTTTTGCAAGTTCTCGTCTGCGCCGGGCAGCACCCGGGAGACCGTGTCCACTACAATCAGGACTGGAAGCTCCCCGAGCTCTGTGCATAGGGCGTTGACTGTCAGAAGCAGGCGGTTCACGTCTGTGTCGAGCATGAAATTGATCGTCTGGCGGATCAGGTAGAAGGGAGCGTCATCCGCCTTCACTTGCATATGGTTCTCCCATGCCCGCAGACGGAATTTTATGTCACCCACGCCCTCCGAGCTGATATAGATCACGGGGCCCTTGCGGGAAATCTTCCTGCCCCACCACTCATCAAGGCCGCAGGCAATCGACAGGGCAAGGTTCTGAGCGATGAAAGATTTTCCGCAACCGGGCGGCCCAAACAAGAAACCAAGTCCACGGTCGATGATCATACCGAAGGCAAGCCAATCTGGATCGGGGAGGTTCTTGATCGCTGTCACTGAAAGGAGCTCAAAAAGGTTGAAGTCTTCACGAAATTCTGCGGCGGGGTCTTCAGCGTCGGCCTCGCTCTGATGCTCGGCCTCCGCTTGACCTGCTTGCTGCTGCCCCGCAGACGACTGCTGAGGCCTTTCTTTTTGAGGGGGTGGCGCACCTGCATGATCCCTGACCTTCCCATCCCACTGGTCAAATGCGTGCTTCCACTTCTGTCTGAAGAGGCTGATACCCCGCCCTTCGCGCTCCAGCAGGATATGGTTTGGGGTGCCGCGCTCAACGATCCTAGACTTGGCTGATCTCTCGTATTTGGAAAACAGCTCCCGAAACATGTCGTCTTGCTCAGCTTGGCCGGGACTGATCGGAGACTCCCTGTATTCCTGAACTACCCGCGCCCAGACCATTCTGGTCATGTGCTCTTCGCGCCCATCTATGATGCGCCCGAAGGAATCTGTAGACGTGCCGGGGCTGCTGGTGCGCTGGGCGGGGCCTGAAGAGCCTGCGGAGCCCGTAGAGCCACCATGTTCCTGCGCAAGGGTGTTGATCTGATCGCAGAGCCAACGGGGTGCTGTGGCGATCTCAAGGGTCCACGGCTCGCGGCCTTCCTTCCAATGGTATGGTGTTCCTGATTCGTGCATCGACGGGGGGAGCATGGCAAAGCCACCTTGGCCACGAATGTCTACGCCGATGCTTGTCTTGCAGGTGGGCGGTATCCAGCCCAGAGGCGCGCGGAAGAACAGCTGAACACCGCCGCCGCCTGTTTCCTGCTCAACGGTGTCGAGGTCGCCTGCGGAGGCAGTCATGTGCGACATTTCGTCCCACCAAGCCTGCGCACGAATATTCTTGTGGAGATCGAGATCCACCACGAAGACGCCATTGGAGCAGGCGCCAGCGATGACGCCCATGTTGTAGCGCCGGGCATGTTCGCCATTATCGCCATACCAGCGCTCGAAGGTGAAGTCTGGTGCGAGCTCGTGCTCGAGCTCTCTCCACTTGGGTAGGGCTGGGCGCTTCCACTGCGTCTTATTCTCTGAAGGCTTCATCGCGGGGACGACCTGAAGGCCGGTCTCGCGATACATTTTCGCCCACTCGGTGGGATCTGCAAAGTCTGGATCAAACGACATTTCTGGTCTCATTGGGCTCACTTCGTTGCTGCATACCAAGCCATGAGGGCCGCATCAGCGCGCCCATCATCTTTCTTTCGTGCGAACAGGTTCGCGTAGTTCGGGAATAGCTCACAGGCGCGCTGGCGAGATCCATCCTTGCCGCCACGAACGCCAGCAGCCTTCTGCCACGCCTGCGGGGTAACGATGTCAACGGGGATCAGCATCGTGGCGAGAACGCCCTCAATGATGCCGACGCTGCGCCCGAAGGAGAAGACGGACGTAACGCCCTGACCGGGCATTGCGCCGACACGTTCCAACAAGGCACGGGATACTTTCTCTGCAAGGCCCATGGCAACAGCAACACCAACAGGGCTCACCTCGCGCTTGGTTTTGTTGTTCCGCTTCACTTCGAAGGTGGGCATGTCGATGATGGAGAGGTGACCCTTCTCAACGTCGAGGAAGGCGATAGCTCCAGATAAGCCGGGGTCGATGCCTATGTAGATCACGCTGCTTCCTCCCGGTTTTGCTCATCCATTTTGGCGAAATGCTTGGCGGTGATACGCCCATCCGACCACCAAATGAGGCCCAGCCTCCACTTGTGCGGCACATGGTTGCGCTGCCGCCATTTGCAGCGAGCCCAGTACGAGACGCCCTGCCTCTCGGCGAAGGTGTCGATCAGATCCCAGTCAATTTGTGATTTGCTCATGCGCCCAGACTTGGACAAAAATTCCAATGTGTCAATCTGTAGAAAGTTAAAATAATCGCTTGACGGACTTCCGCGACTCAGTCAGCTTGGCGATCAGACCAACAGAGCAAATCACATGACAAGCCCAACTAATCCCTTTGAAGCCTACAACATCCAGCATCTCTCACCCAGCGCTTGCAACACATTCATAGGCTCTCCGGCCTCGTTTGTGCTCGAGCGCTTGATGGGTAAACGGTCACAGGTGGGCGCTGCTGCACACCGAGGGACTGCGGTAGAAGACGGTGTCGTGCAAGCTTTGCTGAATGATCTGTCAGACGCCGAGGGCATCAAGATTGCGCAGGATACCTTTGGCCGCCTCACCTCATTGAGCGGGGATCCGCGCAGGGGCAAGGAGCAAGAGGCCGTGCCTGAGATGGTGAAGCAGGCCCTTGGCGAGCTTCGCCCATACGGCAAACCCTCATCGACGCAGGGTAAGATCTCGTGGGATGTCGAGGGCCTTGCTGTGCCGATCATAGGCTTCTATGACGTTGCGTGGGAGCAGCACGGGATCCTTCTCGACCTGAAGACAACCCATGCGCTACCCTCGAAGATCAAGGTCAACCACGCCCGTCAGGTGGCTCTGTATGCTGCCTGCCTTGGTGACAAGATTGACGCGCGTCTGACCTACATCACGCCGAAGAAGGTGATGACGTATCAGCTTGAGAACGTGCCTGAGCATGTGCAGGCATTGGAGCGCATCGCCTTCACGATCCAGCGCTTTCTTGCGATCAGTGATGACGCAAAGGTGCTGGCGTCATTGGTGGTGCCTGACACCGATAGCTTCTATTTTTCGGATCCCGTGACACGCCAAGCAGCGTTCGAAGTGTGGGGTCTTTAGAAATCTTGCCGGTGTTTGTCCGTGCCGGTTCGCAAGGGGAGCTCTGAAAAAGGGGCAACGGACTCCAAGTTCTGCCCATGTGGGCGAAGGCGAGCGTCTGGCCAAACAGGCGCATCTGGTAAAAGGAAAACGCAAATGGGTCTCGGTCTTAAAATCAACTCTGGCAGCAAAGACTTCCTGCCAATCATCAAGTATGACGCCCGCGCTGGGCGCGTGTTTCGTGTCGATAGGGCTGACGGTGTTTCCACGCCTGTGGACATTACAAAGAAGTTCAAGGCTGTATTCGACTTTGAGAATGTTGAAGTCGGTTACATCAATTTCGCGACTGGTTCGGCACCCGACTTCGTCATGGTTTCGCTTGGGTCTGCGCTTCCTGCTTGCCCGTCTGAGAATCACAAGCAGGGGATGCGGATGGTTGTGAAGCTGTCTGAAGCCTGCGGTGGCGATTGCCGTGAGCTTGCAGGTACGTCAGGAGCCTTCCTGACCAGCGTCTCAAGGCTTCATGATGAGTACCTCGCCGGTCTGGAGCAGAATCCCGGCAAGCTTCCTGTGGTGTCACTGATCGACACCATTGGGATCGAGAGCGGATCCGGTGCTCGCAAGTCCACCAACTACAGCCCTGTCTTTGAGATCAGCGGCTGGGTGTCTCGTCCGAAGGATCTGGGGCCGAATGATCGGTCTTCAGAGACTGCGGCGGCACTTGCTCGGTCTGCGCCTCCTTCTACTGGCTCTGCCCGTGCGCCTGCTCCTGTGCCTCGCTCGCCTGAGCCTGCAATGGCTGACAGCGAAGACTTCGGTTAAACAATTGGGGGTGCTTACGGGCACCCCCTCCCCGAAAGGATCTTAAATGCGTTTCGAAGTCATCTTGAATATGCCAGTTCGGGGAGACCCTGAATCCGGTAAGCCACCATCACTCATTCACCGGCTGGTCGTAGAGCACCCCGCGAAGTCTCTTGCAGAATTTGCCCATGAGCTCATGAACATTGACTTCATCATCGTTGAAGAGTTCTTTCCCGGTAAATTTAGTAAAGAGTACGAAAGCCATGGGCTTGTCGCCCTCAACCACCGATACGTCGGTAAAGTAAAAGAATGGGACAGAAAGCAATGAACCACAAAGACGTACTCTATCAAGCAGCAACTATCCTCAATGATCGTGGCGAAATGTATGGAGACATAAAAGATGTTTTCAGCCACGCATCGCAAATAGCATCTCTCATCAGCGGAAAAGAGTACAACGAATATGACATTTCTGTGGTGATGGAGGCGATAAAACTGGCAAGACGCCGCGCAAACCCTAAGCTTGCTGATAACTACATCGACAATGTAAACTACACTGCGTTCTCGGCGCAGTTTGCCTTGAGCGACAACGAAGGAGAGAAACCCGCTGCCGTGGCAACGCAGCCTGAAGACGAAGGAATAGCATATGCACAAGACATCAGCGTACACTTTGACGGGGTTAGCACTACTGTCATCGCCAGCCCTAGCCACTGAGGAAGATTCTGGTTCATTCTGGCGCGAAGAGGCCATGAGAACTGAGTTTGTGAAACCTGACAAAGTTGCAGTCTCTCAGAAAAAGAGAATTGTGATTGATCAGATCACTAAAGTGGTGAAGCAAGAAATTGGTGAGCAATGGGTAGCCAGCGCTCTCAAGATCGCAAAGGTTGAGAGTGGTTACCAATGCAATGCAACGGGTCCAAAGACCCGCCACGGTCGCGCAAAGGGTGTCTTTCAGTTGATTGACTCGTCTGCGCAAACTTTGGGATTTGACCCCGGTAAAATGTACGACTGCAATGAGAACATCGCGGCAGGTGTCGCCCATATGAAGGTCTGCATCAGGTATGGCGTGAAGGACCCGAGGGGCATGGCGGCTTGCCACGTTGCAGGCTGGAACCATTGGAACGTGAAGCTTGCTCGTCAGCATGAAAGATACAAGCAACGCTACATCAACATGGCTTCAGCCTAACGAGGGGGAGCTTCGGCTCCCCCCAACCAAACGAGCCCAGCATGGAGAAAAAGAACGGCATCATGGATCTCAATTTGAGAACCTGTCGCTACATCATCAACAAAGACACATCGCGGCCCGAATATTGCTGCGAGACAGTAACCCGCAGGCCCTACTGCGAAAAACATGCAAGGCTCTGTTACCTCCCGCCAAAGAAAAACGATTTGTTAACCCGTACCGAGTAAGGTGTTCTTGCAACCAGAAAGGAACGCGATATGATTCAGAACAAGCTCAGGGCAACCAAGGACAAGATAGACCCGCAATATTACCCGGGGGTTGAGAAGATTCTGATCAATCCTGATGGCCCAGAGGCCGCCAGCTACATTCAGAACATGATTGAGAACATGGGGCATATCATCAAGATTGCCCTTGAGAATGTAGAAGACGAAGAAACCAGAAAACAGATACAGGCCCACGCACATGCCGCAATCAAAGGAGTTCAAAATGAACATGAAAATGGCAGCCTATTGGGAATCTCAAGAAAACCGTTGGCACGAACGCTATATTGAAGCTGAGAAGCTGATCGACCAGCTTGAGTTGAAGGTCTGGAACCAAGCCAGCAGGATTGATTTTCTAGAGGGAGCGCTCCGGGAGATCGCCAAGGTGAATAACAAGCGCGACCGTTTCAGCGATCAGATTGATGGCATTATCATCGCAGCATTGGGAGAAGGAAATGTCTGACGCCCTCATAGACCTGCAAGCCCATTACAAGGCCGTCAGGGCCCGTCTGAATGCTGGCCCGCCACCCAAGCCCCTGCCACTACCTGAACCTGCCCCTGAGCCTGTTGCAGCGCCTCCTGTGACGCCTCCGCTGGAAGCCCTGTCGATAGCTACCAGAGCACCGCAACTGTTACAGGGACTTCGGTGCTTCCCTGAGATCAAAGCAAAGATCCTACCGATTCTTGAAAAGCATCGGATTAATTGGAAGGATGCTTCTGGCAGGTCTCAGAAGTGGAGATATGTGGAGTGCCGCTTTGAGATCTATGCCAAGCTGAATGCTCATGGGTGGTCCCTCAGCCAGATCGGGCGTCTGTGTGGCGACCGCGATCACACAACAGTTCTGAACGGCATTAACCGCTTCCTCAAGAAGAACCTGAGTGAGGCACAGTTTGGAATGTGCAAAGACCTTGGGATGCGTCCGGTGGATTACTACGAAGCAAAGGTGGTTTTGACTTCTATCGGGAGGATGAGATGATCGACATCAACAAAAAGTACCGCACCCGCGATGGCCGTGAAGTCCGCATCTATGCGACGGATGGTCCAAACACTCAAAACATTCATGGCGCAGTTAAAGACAGCGACGGATGGACTTTATCTGCTTGGTACATTGATGGAGTTTACACCCGTGCTGAGCGCAAAGGTGGGCCGCGAGACCTCATCGAAGTCAGCCCCCGCCACAAGCGGACGGTGTGGGTGAATGTGTATGGCAATCATGTTTACGGAACAGATGACCGTTTTGGCGCGGATGCTGTGGCAAACAAAATTAACCGCATCGCCTGCATCAAGGTCGAGTTGGATTTTGAAGAGGGAGAAGGGCTGTGACTGACGCACCCGACTCTTTGCTAGTCCACTGCGGCTCATGCAAGCACGAATGGTTTGCCTTGAAGCTGCCAATGCCCATCGCTGAAGCGGCAGAGAAGATGATCGCGATGCGCTGCCCTGAATGCGACAAGGCCCTAATCTACTGCGGCCCTGCGCCAGCATATGGTGATGACATAAACACATCCGCAGAACGTGTTAAAAAAACGGGAGAAAGTTAAAATGGGCGATGATCTTGTGAAGCGGCTGCGGTTAATTGGAGAAAAGCGACTGCAATGCACAGCTTGCTATAAGTTTATTGACACAGCTGATGAAGCCGCCGACCGCATCGAGAAGCTGGAGGCGGAGGTAGAGCGATTGGTCAAGTCCAGAAACAAGTGGGGCAAACTATATAACAGGACGCTTGAGAAACTTCGTCTATCGGTTATGTCCGACAGTGAATACGTCAAAATCATCGACGAAAAGTGCGCAGAACAGGCCAGCCGCATCGAGAAGCTGGAGGCGGCGCTAGAAGATGCCCTGCAATACGTTTCGCGGGCTGATTGGCATTACTTGAAAGACGAAACCCGCAAAGCACTGGAGGGGAAAAATGACATCGCTGACTGACATGCTACGCGCCAATGGAAGCTGGGAAGCTGATGCTGCTGCTGCCAAGATAGCACGGTTGGAGGCGGCGCTGCGGTGGATAGTCGAACAAGAGAAACAGACCGCGCACCCAACGGTATGCGCGATTGTTGAAACTGCCCGCAAAGCACTGGAAACTCAAACCTACGGAGGACAGCAGGATGACAGCGCGCTAAAGGCCGACCATCCCATAGCCCTGTCCGCCGAAGACATCAGAAAGATGAACCATGAATGAAATCTTGATCACCATCATGCTCACCGCCGTCACAGCCGTTGTTGTGGTTGGGGCTATATCTGCCATAATCTTCCTCTACGTCCTGCTTCGGGATTTCGTATGCGAGGAGCTTCTATGACAGATCCCATCGTCAAGCACGGCTGGCACTGGTCATTTGGCTGGATCCGCAGGCCTGAATGCGATCAGGATGGGATGTCATGTTATGAAGAACCGGACGGGGATCTTGTGTTGAGCACCCGGCCTTCGCACAAAATAGCCATGTATCTTGACTGCCGAAAGGACGAAGACACAGGCGAGCTCTACACAACCATTTCGCCAATCCCAAAAAGGCCAATGCGGTATGCTCCATCAACTAAACCCACCTCTGCCCGTCGAGACGCCAAAGGGTAAGGCTCTTTGCATTGCATGGATCGACTATGGGCCCGAGCATCATCTGCTTTGGGTCTGCTTTCAAAACGACACTCGAGAATGTTGGTGCTGGCCGAACCCAGACATCAAGGCGCAAACAAACCCAAGCATGGGGAGAATGAATTGATCCACTTCATCTGGCTGACCCAACCCGGCAGCAGGCCCTTCAGCTTCATCAATTCGCTGGCAGTTCTGGCGGCGGCCTCAAATCACCTCAAACCTATCATCATGTGGTGCAACGAAGTGCCTCGCAACAATCCAAATTGGTACATGGTGAAGGATCTGTTTGAGGTCAGGCCAATTGAATTGCCCACCGAGATCGGCGGTGTACCGCTGGAGCATATCCAATACAAGGCAGACGTGCTGAGGCTTCAGATCCTTCAGAAGCTGGGTGGCATATATCTCGACACGGATACCCTGCTCCTGAAGGGTCTGCACCCCTTGGTGGGGCCAGAGATGGTGCTGGCGAGGGAGACGAGCGATTCACTGGGGATGTCGCCGATCATCGCCAAGCCGGGTGCCGAGTTCATTGGGAAATGGCTCGAAAGGATCCCGGCTGCGCTGGAGGTTGGGACGTGGGCCTACCACTCTGTAAATTTACCTGTGGAAATCTCGAAGGAAATTCCCTGCGATATTCGCCCTCAGGCCGAGTTTTTCCCCTTCGATCTGCGTCACAATTACCTATTCGATGACGGTCGGGCAGACGAGCACACGAAGCGTCTAGGGGATCCCTACGCGCTCCATGTCTATGAAACCTACTGGGCCGGGTACATTGAAGGCGTGGACGAGTCCTACATGAGGACCCGCGACACGCTGTTTGCGAGGCTGTTTAGGGACCTCGTGTAGCCTCTGCGGTAGCCATGCCCGCACCCTTGCCCATCACATTATGCAATGTCCTGAGGGTGTTCATCGCGTCGGGGTTTCTTGACGCCATCTGCATGATGCGGTTCACTACTGCTGGGTCTTGAGATGTCAGAAGGCGAGCCACTTGGGTAGCCGTAGCCGAGTCGATTTTGCCTTTAGCGGCCCGAACGGCGAGACCTGCAAGAGCGCCCGGACTTGTAAGCGCCTGTGCGCTTGTTATGTCGTCGCCACCTGCCAATGCACCCGCAGCTCCGTAAGCTGGATAGCTCATGAATTGCTTCATGTGAGAAAGATATTTAGCCGTCTGAGATCCACCTTGAACGGCGGTACGCAACTGGTCCATGATCTGTTCGGTGCGAAGACGGGCTTCTAGAGCCGCAGAACGCTCAGGCCCAAGCGCCATCAAATTCTTGGCCCTTTCAACTGGCGAAGTGCCCATGAAAGACTTGTTGACCACACTGAGGTTGTCGCGGACCTTCTGCGTGTCATTGATGAGGTCAATTGCGTAGCCGCGAGCAAAGAGTTCTTTCTCCGCTTCATTCATGCCCTTCCAAGCTTGGAAGCCTTCAGAGACTTTTTTCGAATCTGTCCACTTGGCGAAATTGATGCCAGCCTCAAAAGCGTTTTCCGCTCCAAAGTTCTGAGCAGCAGTTTTGCGCGCATTTCCATATGATGGGACCAGATTATCAAGCGTATCGCGAAGCTGGTCGCGAATATTCTTGATGTCACCAGCCTCCGAAGGTTTTCCGCCCTTGTAAAGAGAAGTCACTTGATCGTCGAGATTGCGCTTAACGATGTCCCAGTAACGCAGATTGGCATCAGTGGCGCTCATGCCTTCCTTGGCGATAAGCTGGCCTTCTTTATTGAAAGCGAATGGGTCCACGATGTCACCAATTGGCTCTCCAAATACTTCCTGATTTTTCGCTCGGCGGCCAACATCTTTCATAGCATCCCGCACTGCGGGAGCCTGCATGAGATTGTAAAGCTCATCGTTGAAGACGCCGGATGAGCCTTCATCATATGCCTTGTCATATGCAGGTTTATTGGTGCGGCGAGCCTGCCGGTTCAGGCTTTCAATTTTCTGAGCATAGTCAATTGAGTCAGGGAACATGCCCCGAATGTCTTTTTCAACACGGCCTGTCTGTCCAATGAACCGTTGCGTGATTGGCTCGTTGAGCGCGACATCTGCTTCTGGAGACAGATTAGCAGCATCTCGCGCATAATTACGAGTTCCGCGACCACCAACGTCAGCCAACATTACAGGCTCACCTGCGGTGCGCATGGCTGCAAATTCCTGCGGCGTCATGCTGGGCGTATCACCTGCAAGACGACCAGCTAAAAGCCTTTCAGCCGTCTGCTCAGGCGCGAAAAGAGAGCGGACGCGATTGACGTTTGGCTGAATGAGATTCCTATATGCAAGAGAACCAAGAGCGCCGACTCCTTCAGCAGCAGGAGCCAGAAGGGTTCCTAAAGCGCCGCCAGCAACAGTTCCAACAGCTGCATTTTTGAGCCGCTCTGGCAGGCTAGATCCTTCGCCAAATCCAGTGACACCACCAATCGTAGCACCGCCTGCACCAGCACCAGCAGCGCGAGCTCCAAGAGCAGCAGCTTGCTCAGCAAGGGAGGCCCCTTCTGCGAGAGGTGCTGCACCCCATGTTGCGCCCGGAAGAGGTAGCCTTCTAAGGGCAGCTATCTGAAGGCCAATGTTTGCGGCCTGCCCTGCCCTATATGGGCCGGGGTAAGCTTCCTTCATTGCCTCTTGCTGGCCTTCCAAACGAAGTTTTTCTTTGTTTGCCTCCTCGGTGAAGGGAATCATGCCCTTCCCAATCGTGGCGATGTCTCCACCATATGGAAAAACCGATAAAGAACCTGCACCGATAGGATCGGCCTTGGGTTTCAAGACGCGCTCGGTCTGGCCAGTAAAAGCACCATCAGGGCTCATGATGGGCACATCAACATATTCGTCAGGCGCAGCCATGCGGGCTTGTGCGGCCTTTTTCCCTTCAACTAATTCCGCAGGTTTACCGGCATCAGCAGCTGCTGGCGCAAACGCACCAGCGGCGCTCTGCATATCAGGAGCATCAACCTCATAGGTCTTGCCGTCCGGGCCTTGTACTTCAAAAACTGGCATGTCACTAATCCTGTTTCTGTCGGACCCTGATCCCGTTCGGTAGCGTCACCCATCCCTGAGCGTCAGGGGCCGCAGCAGGTTGCGCTTGCTGCTCTGCTGGCTTTGCAGTTCCGCTGGCTGTAGATTTGATCCGGTCATAGGCCTTCTGCGCTTCTGGACTCAAAAGCGTAAGTCCGCCGTTGGTTTTATATTTATTATTCATGCCGGACTCGTACTTGTATCCGAGTGCCTGCATACGCCCATCAATAAGGTGCATCGCTTCATCCACAGCAGCATTTAACTGCTTGGGGGACATGGATGAGTTAACAGCCTGATTCCAGCGCTTGACTTCGCCTTCTGTGGCTGTCCCCTTCAAAACTCTTGAGAGTTCGTCAGCGACAGCTTTTTTGTCTATTTCAAACCTAGAAACAGCATCCTCTCCTGTCTTTTGCGAAATCATGTTCAAAAAGCTATTTACGTCAGGGAAACGGGTATTATTTAATGCAGAACCAGTCTCTTGCAATCTTCCAATATGGCCCATGACCGTATTGAGAGATTTTAATTGTTCAGCATCGGGACCCGCCGTGAAGCTGGTAAACAACTTGCGACGAGCGCCAGTCGAAATGTCGTTTACGCCCTCAGGGTCATACTGAGTAACGGCTTGAAGCAGCCGTTGCGCATCAGGCGACCTTGAGTTTGTCGGCGGCATGGCAAGACGACCATCAGCCACCGCTTTTACCTTTGCAGCAAATGCAGGGTCTTGTTGTTTTAGCGCAGTGAAATAATCTTCGCCGGTTAGATCGGATCCGACCGTTTGTGGCATTGTATCTGAAGTGATTTCTTTCCCGCTTATGTCGTAATATTTTCCGCCCTTATATGTGCCAGAAACCTTTGCCCCATTGGGAAGCGTAATGTCAGCCATCTCAGGCTCTTCAGTCTCAGCCGCTACCCGCTCACGCTGCGACTTAATCAGCGACAGCATATCAGCCGCAGGGACACCCTGTTGCCCAGCCATTTCAACAGCGAGCTTTTGACGGGCAAGCTGAAGCTGCTGAAGCTGGGACTGGCGCTGGCGCTGAGCCTCGGCGGCCTTCGATAGCGGGCCAGCCACGGACGTAGCAAGATTGCCAAGCGTCTCGCCAAAGCCACCGCTACGGGTCGTCTGACCCAGAGCGCCAGCCGCTTGGAACATCAATGATGCCTTGTCGAGATCGCTCATGCCGGTCTGGCTAAGCGGCCCCTGCTGCTGGTTCATCATTTCCAGCAGTTTCTGTTGCTGCGTACCAACAGCGCCGCGCTGCTGCTGCATGAGCGCCAGCGCAGCACCTTCTGGGCCGCCCTTCAAATATGAAGCAAGCGTCCCAGTGGCATCGGGCTGATCGTTTTCTTCGTCCGTCGTCGCTGTTCCGCCGAGCGGAGCTTGTACCACAGCCATCTTTTACGCCCCCTTCATGAGGTTGCTGAGAGCGGCGGCGCTGAGACCAGCGCTGGCCAGCGAGGCGAGAGGCGATGCGGAGTATGTCTGGCCCATAGACGACGTTGTGCCCGACGTGGTTCCGCCACCAGACGGCAACCCACGCACGATGTTGCTGAGGAAGCCCAGCTGCTGCTCGGGGTATTGCGTCTGGGTTTGGAAGTCCTGATAGGCCAGATCAAGGTTCTTCTGGTTCATGGCCTGCTGTTCAGCGCCAGTAGTCTCAAGGGCCGCAGCGCCCGTCAGACCAAGAGCCTGCGCCTTCTGGGCCAAGTTGGCTTGGGTGTTCGCCAGATTGATGTCTGCCGTCTCCTGCGTGCCCGCAAGCGTTCCAGCAGCCTGCCCAAGGGACGCCTGCCGAGCAAGATCCGTCTGCGCCTGCTGGCCAGCAGTGGTGTATCCCGCTGCCAACTGGGTGCCGATGTTCTGCTCCAACCCGCTCGCAATGTCGCGAACGCCGCGCTGAGCAATCTCTTGCTGGCGGCTGGATCCGAATTGACCAGCGCGCGTGAACTGATCGCCAATCGCCGGAAGTATTTTCTCCGTCAACTGGCGCTGGGCCTGCGTGCCCATCTGGTCAATTACGTTCTGCTGGTAGGGGTTCATGTAATTGCTGATGACACCCGGCGTGGTCTGGCTTGCAGCTGTGAAGTATGGCTGCGCAGCGCCAAGCGTGCTCAGACCAGCGCCTGCGGCAGCCGTCTGTTGAGCGGCCTGAAGCTGCGGCTGATACGCAGAGGCGGCATTCTGAGTCGCCTGAAATGCCTGCGTCTGCGGGTCTGTGAACCCGGCGATACGAGGGCCGCCATAGGTCTGATATGGCTGCTGAGCAGCGCTGTAGGCCCCTGACATGAGGTTGTAGAGGTAATCCGACAGATACTGCGGAACCTGCGAGGTCGAAAGCGTGGAGCTTGTAGAGGGGAGGGGTGTCCCCTGCGTCAGGAAGTTCAGGAACGCCATTTATGCTCTCCCACCCATCAGATACCTGTCAGGCGAATGCGCGTCTGGGCTGATCTTGCCCTGAGACAAGGCGTTGCCCTTCTGCTTGCGGATATTAGCACGGAACTGATCCAATTTGGCAGCCCCCGCCTTCGAAGATCCATCCCCCAGCAAGGCGACTGTCTCGGCGTCGATGACGTACTCGCCGTCCGACAGCTTGGCGTCGATGCTGTCCGAACGACCAGTGCCGGGGCCATTTACGGCGCTGCTGAGCGGGCCGCCACGAGCGGCTGCAACGGTCGGCTGCTGGGTCTGCTCGGGCGCGTAGAAGGACTGCTCGGGCATCTTGCCGTAGTTGTAGTAGTCAATAGGAGGTTGGATGCGTGCGCGGTTCAACGGTGTAGTCGCCAGCCGCTTGGTCATGTTCGGATCGGTAGAGGTGGGCGTTCCTGCTGTGACGCTGGGCATTTCTGGCTGGCTGGAATCACCACCCATAAGCGACCCGAGACCGACAGCCGCAGCTGCCATCTTGTTAGGGTCTGTAAGATAGCCAGTAAGGCCAGATAGGTAGCCGGATCCCTTGGAAGCCGCAGCTGCGGGATCCACATTGAAGGTCATCCCGCTTGCGCCCTTATCGGCAAGGTTCCCGCCAAAAACTTCATTTCCGGGGGTTGTTTTGATCGCATCAGCGGCCTTATTCAAATAATCCAAGTCGGCGCTGCTGTACCCTCCTGCACCCTCAAGAACGCCTCCGGGAGTTCCAGTAGTCACAGATGTCGGGGCTGCTGCCCCAAGGTAATTTCCCAACGCCGAAGCGCCAACTGTTCCAGCGCCAGAAAGAAGGCCGCCCATCAGCGCACCCTTGCCGCCGCCAGTCAGGCCACCAATGCCAGCGCCAAGAAGAGCGTTCCCAGCCAGACCACCGACAGTGGCGCTGCCGAGCGCACCAATGCCCGTAGCCTCAGCAAGCGTTGTAGCCCCCAGCGTTCCAGCAGCCTCACCCAGAAGCGCCCCGCCAAGCCCAGCACCGACACCAGTGGCCATCAAGGCAGTGCCAGCCAGCGCCGCTACCGGAGCGAACCAAGACTGCTTCCAGAACGGCGTGAACTGCGGCATCCCGGTGTGAGGGTTGATCGTGGGCTCGCCCCACTCTTTGCAGAGCTTCTGATATTCATCCTTGTTGATGTGGATGACCATCGTGTCGCCGCCAACGCCAGCGTCAGCCACGTTCTTGGCCTGCCCAGCAAGGCCGCCCTTGGCCATCTTTTCGATGTGCTCGCGCGGAACCTTGATCTCAAAGGGCTTTGCTCCGACACGCCCGCCCTTGGCGAACATGCTCATGGGGCTGCCACGCCAAGACGAATCGGCTGCATCGTTGGAGAGGGGGTGCCAATCGGCTGGGTAATCAGGGGCCATATTATCCACCGGGTAGGGTTACGGCGCGAATGAAAGCGAATGCCCACTCTTGCCAGTCCGTGTAGTCCATCGGGTTCGGGGGGTTTTGGGCTCCAACTGTGAAGAAGGAAACCACACCCAGAGCCCACGTTTGCCACTTTTCAGGGTCATCCAATCGACCCATCGTCCCATATTTCTCAAGACTATAGACCATTGAGTCGGTCCAGTCAGTAACCGTCATCCCGCGCGGGTCGATCATCCGAGCACCGTGCCGTCGCCAACATCGAGATGAGCGATGCACTGACCCATTTGGTAGTTGCCACCGACCACGTTCGACTTGAAGATGAAGCGCATTTCGCGGCGCTGCTCTTTGAAGAAAATAACCTGCTGCTCTGGAGTTACGGTGTTTTCCTGATCAGGGAAAACCTTTTCCTCGCTTGTCACTTCAGGGGATCGAGCGTTGGCTCTGCCCGTTATTTGGCAGGTCATGTCGCCGCTCTGAATGAAGTCAGGCTCGACCATCAGGCAGCGCATTGACCTGTTTCGCGGCTGATTTGGGTCTGCAACGTAAGAAATGTCAGCCGTCTGGAAGTAGGACGGGATCGAACTCACCTGCGTTCCGTCGAGCTCGTCAAGGCCAAACTCCATCTGCCAGAGCTTGTAGAAGCCGCTCACGGGGTCGATGCCAGTTGTGATGGGGTATTCATAGACGGTGACGAACTTGCCATTTGACCGGCCAGAGTTTGGCAAGGCTGTGTCGTACCAAGTATTCTCGCGCACGTTGTAGATGACGGCGTGGGTGCATTCGGTGGCGTCCCCACGAGGATAGCACCACCAGATTTCGCCGAAGCGAGGCACCTTGTAGGCAAAAACCTTTTGCCTCTGGTCATAGTTGAGGTTGTCGAAGAACCAGTTCTGGTTCAACTGATTCGGTATCTCACGCACAACGCCGTTGAACATCAGGAAGCGGTCAACACCGCACCAGTAGAAGATACCATCGTACTCAATTGGAGATTGAGAAGACAGGATCGACGATTGGGATGTCAGCGTGTCAAATTGGAATACCGTGTCGCCGCCCACAAATGTGCAGCGGATCAGGCTATCCAAAGACCAGAACAGGCCAGCAGGTGCATTGCCGGGGCCCGCACGAAGCGGGAGAGCCGCAACGATCTTCTGAGACGTAACGTAGGCGTCTCCAGATCCCGCGCTGAGCCAGTCATTTGGGTTGTTGGCTACAGACCATGCCACATAGCCATCAGAGCCGTATACGAAGACGTAAGGGTACAGGCTGACGACGCCGCCAGAAACGGCAGGGGCCGTATTTGCTGTCAGAACAGCCGTGCCATTCACGAGGCCCCAATACATGGTTGAGGTGGCGGTTCCGTCGATCTGGTTCAGGTTCTTGCCCGGGTGAGCGAAGACATACGCGCCAGCTGCCACGCCAACAGAGTCAAAACTTACGTCGAAGGTCCAGAGATTCCGAGCGTCAGCAGCAAAACCAGAAGGCGTCCTATTAAAGATGCCAGTCACGTTCCCGTTTGCATTGATCTCAAACTGTGTCAGGTAGCTCTGCCCGCCCGACAAAAGGTGAAGAGTGCCATCTTGATTGTAGCCATTGAGGCCCCGAGAAACCTCAGGCATCTGAGTGCTGAGGGTGCGATAGCCCCACATCTTACGGGGCAATCCACGCTGGAACCTGCACCATTGGCCATCCACATAGAAACCGTTTTCAAGGCGCGTTCCATCGCGCTTGATGCCGGGGAGGGACTTGATGGTGTAGGGTTGTGAAGCCATTAGCCGAGAGCCACCGCATACTGGATTGCAATTGCCGCCGCCTCAGCAGAAGACACAGCGCTGATGGCCGTTCTCCCGGCAGCCGCATCAGCAGCCGTAAAGACTGCGATTCCGGTAGACGTGCCGCCAAGATTGATGCGAGCGCCAGATGCCGTTGTCGCACCTGTGCCGCCGTTGGCGATTGAAATTGGCGTTGTTACGGTTGCCCCGCTTTGCCCACGGACAACATTTGTACCGTTGCAATAGAGGATCAAAGCATCTGCTGCCGTGACGGCAATGCCTGTTCCAGCGGATGTTTTCACGGTCAGGGTAAAAGCGCCGCTGGTGGAGTTTGTGATCCAATATTGCTGAACAGTGGCAGGAACGATGATGTTCCTGTTCCCGGTCAAAGTTCCGGTCAGGTTGTAGGATATGCGATTCAGTTCAAACGTCGATAGCGTGTAGTTGCCCGTTCCAGACACGTCGATTGAGAGGTAATCAAACGAGCTTGCAGACGATACCTGAGAAAGGCCAACCGTGTAGAAGTTCGTGCCATCGCAGATGATCATGCACGAATTGCCGGGGGCAAGCGTCAGGGTGGTTGCGCCGTTGATGGTCTCTACAAGGTTAGGATCGAGCGAAATGTTGCTGGATCCGCTGTTGCGGATGTAGCAGAACCAATCAGACCCAAGCGTCGAAGACGCCGCAAAGCTTAGCGTTCCAGAAGCACCGTTCCAGTTGATGAGCTTGGCGCGCTCAGAAGTGTTAAGCGTGTAGGCCGAATTTAGGGTTACAACGGAAATGGCCTGATTGAGCGTTGTTGTGATCGCCTTCAGACCAGCGCCAGCAAGGATTCCGGCGTCTGCGCTCGACGTTGCGGCTCCAAATTGATAGCCAGTCCACACGCCAGCAGCGGTGGTATTGGAGGTCATATAGACCTGCCACAGATCCCCGGCATTTACGTTTGCGACGACTGTCCCTGTAGCGCCAACCACCGTGTAGGGTAGCGTTCCGGTGTTGTTGAACAGAAAGCACTCGCCGACCGAAGCTTCATTGGCTGCGGGCAGATAGATTTTCTTGCTGGTCCCAGTGCAGTTCACATCCATAATACGCGCAGCAACATAGTCTGCGAGCGCATTAGGGGCATTGGTCTCGACGGGCCACGCCAGCGTGATGTCAGAGGTAGTTAGGTCAAAGGCTAAATATGAAACATCTGACGGGTAGATGTTCGTGCCGCCAAAGACTTCTGTGTAGCTGGTGGTCATTTATGCCTCCGTCCGACGCGCGGAGCGATCAAGGATCTTCGACAGGTCTTCGCCGTTGAGCGCCTGTGCCGAACGGTCGTACATGGACTGCCAAACCGCGATGCGCTCATCATTCTTCAGGAATGGCGTGGCCTCAAGCAGGGAGGCGTAGAGAAGCACCTGCGGAGCGTATTCCGTCAGCCAGTTCGTCTGGTTCGAATCGTCGAGCAGGGGCAGAAGCTGGTAGACTAGAACCTCAAAGGGGTAGGCCTGATCAGGCGTCGGGGAGACGATCCAGTTGTTGTAGTCGTAATCGGCATAAAAGAGCGGCTGGCTCGTTTCATCGCGATTGGGCCAGTATGACCGCACATATTCGTAGGATCGCGGGAACAGTTGGGTGTACTGATTGTCGATGCCGTAGTTGAACGACACCGTGGTGCGCCAGCGGTCGGGCTTCGGGTAGACAGCGAGCCCGACCTGCATGGTGCTTGTAACGACGTTGATCAGCCCCTCAACCTTGAGCTCGCGGGCGATGCGGCGCTCAGCGAGATTGATCAGCCGGGGGATTTGCTCATAGACAATCGCATCCGACGCAAGCGTGAAGCCACGCTCAAGATAGCGTCGGATGTCTTGCTGAAGCGTGGTGAACGTCGTCGTTGTAGCCATGCCCTATCCTAACACTATCAGGTGTTATCCGCCATACTGACCGCTTTGGCCTTTACCCTGCCGACCCGGTCGGTCCAGCCCTTGCCAAAGGTGCTGAAGGTCGAAAGACCCTTGAGGAAATCCAAGCGCATATCGCAGATTGCGTCGGCTGTTTCCTTGGCGTCACAGGATTGTATAGCCTCAAGAGACTTGGGGCCAATCATGCCATCAACAGTCACGCCAGCGATCTTCTGGAGGTACTGGGCAGCCTTGTGAGGACCGCTGTTCACGGCCAGATCATAGGCGGCATAATCCACGCCGTCAGGAAGGCTGTCGCCTTTGATGCGGTCCCAATAGAGGGCCTTGTAGAAGGGCTTGACGGCGTCCGGTGTCAGAGCGCGCATTTCGGTCTCTGTTACATCGCGGTTCAGGTATCCTTGCCACGCAGAACGGGTGACACCCAAGTTGGTCATGCCACCCGGATCTTTCGGGTTATTTACAAATCCGCCTTCGCTCTTGATAACCATGGCGAAGCATTCATCCCAGTTCTCGTTCATGTCACTTGTCCTTCGTAGCAAGTAGGTCATTTTTGGCCTTAGAGCCAGCAGACGATCCGTAATAGAAGTTGACCACCCCAGTCCATGCGGTTCCCAGAGCGCCAAGCATCATCAAGAGCGCCTCCGTGCCCGTCTTTGGCATTCCGTTGAGGAGCATCCAGATCAGGATGCCGAAGAACCCAAGCGTGATGACGATGGCGAGGACCTTGGGAACCCAGTCCTTGGTGTCCCGCTGCATCTGCCGGGCGCTGTCTCGATCACCGGCTGCGATGCGCTCCAGATCAATGTCCAGAGACTTCATCTGGACCTTGAAGTCAGCGTCAATCTTCTTAATAGCGGCAAGCTGGTCAGGCGTGGCTGTAGCCATAGCCGCAGAGATCTGCTCCTCAGTGCCGTCCTCGTGACCAAAGAGGGCGCTAGATAGCGTTTTTACGGCAACGCCAGCCAGCGGGCCGCCCAGCGCCGTGGCGATGGACGGGGCCAGTTGACCAAGTAGGGGGCCGAATTGCTTCAGTAAGTCCATCTTACTTCCCCTTCTCAATAAGTGTGATTCGCTTGTCGAGTTCCGCCACCAGCTTCATCATATCAAAGCGAATAGCCGCTCTAGCTTGCGCAGCATCAGCCGCCATATCAAGCCGAGACTTATCAACTGCCGACATTGATCTTTCACGGTCAAGCGTCATAGCAGCGCGGGCGAGCGCGCTTTCCTTCTCGACCTTGGCAATCTGATCAGATAGATGTTCCCTGATCTGGGCCATATCAATGGTCGTCCCCTGTGGGGGGATGGCCTTGTTGTCCGAGTTCACAACCACTGCTATCTTAGACTTTAATTGAATGATTTCGCTGTTTGCAGCAGAAAGCGCGCTCATCAGATAGACAACGCAAGAGAACAGGATCGGGATGCCCGCGAAAGTGATCTTTTCGACAAGCGCGCCCTTGCTGGCGCTTGCGGCCATCTCAATGGCAAACTTTTCCTGTTTCTCTTCCGTTGTGCTCATTTGTCAGCCTTCCCGTCAAGCTTGTCGTAAATGCGCTGGAACATCGTCTCGATGTGATCCATTCGCTTGTCTATGTCGCTCTTGCTGACATAGGTTTTAGGAAGGTCTACCTCTATTTCATGAAGGTCTTTTCGCAGTTCTTTGACAGCGCCCCATATTTCACGGGCAAACCAGCCACCGGATCCGATGGCGACAGTACTGACAAGGTTCATGATCGACTGCGTGTCCATTTACCAAGACCCTATTCATGATTGCAGTTACGGGCTCGCAGGTGCGATAGTCAACTTGCCTTCAGCGACAAGCTGCATGATGTTCTGATAGTCGGTGTTGGCGGGGTCAATTGGTATAGACCACTCTACCCCATCAATAGAAACCATGATGCAACAAACTTGATCAGCA
>Ga0304728_1000159_pt1 | contig 55086 bp, 43 predicted proteins | sample C_130625_MF_Meta_FD_190476 | JGI IMG/M metagenome (GOLD analysis project Ga0304728, IMG submission 190476) | Freshwater microbial communities from Lake Croche, Canada to study carbon cycling - C_130625_MF_MetaG (v2) (version 2) | ecosystem: Environmental > Aquatic > Freshwater > Lake | place... | reverse complement strand
CGTAAGTCTTGCTAATGGTGCTACCTTTGCAGCGCGTGGTTCAGGCACTGAACCTAAGATGAAGTTCTATTTATTTGCCCAAGCTAAAGCAGCTTCACTTGAAGCACTGCCTAGTGTTAAGGCTTCTGTTAAACTAGAGCTAGAACAGCTAAAGGCCTTGATCGAATCTGATGCAAGACTAAGAGCTGAAAGCTAAATTGCTACTTATCTAAATCTACTGCTTATATAAGCAGTAGAGCTGGCTTTTCTATTAGCTCTTTAAGAGCGGTTAAGAAGGTTGCCCCTATAGCACCATCCAAGACACGGTGGTCACAGGAGATGGTAAGAGACATGCGCTGACCAATTACAATTTGATCATTTACTACAACCGCTTTTTTGACGGTAGCCCCAACAGCTAAGATTGCTGCGTTAGGTTGATTGATAATCGCACTAAAGCGGTTAATTCCCATCATACCCATATTGGAAACACAGAATGTACCACCTGTATATTGAGCAGGTTGTAATTTCTTATCGCGAGCAAGTTTAGCTAAACTCTTTGCTTCAGTACTAATCGCAAAAAGTGATTTACCTGACGTGTCACGTACAACCGGTGTGATAAGACCGTCTTCAATTGCTACAGCAAAGGATACATTTACTGCACCATGAACGCGGATTGAACCTTGGCCTGCTGCATCTACTTCGTAGGAAGCATTGACCATAGGAACTTTGCGTAGTGCATTGCCACATGCTTTAAGAATAAAGTCGTTAACCGAAAGTTTAACACCTTCTTTTTCTAAAGCAGAATTGAGCTGACTTCTGAGTTCCATCAGTGGACCTGCGTCAGCTTCAACTTCAAGATAGATATGAGGAGCTTGGACTTTGGATTCCTGAGTTCTGCGAGCAATGGTTGCGCGCATATTAGTTAAGGCGATGACCTTATCTTCTACAGGGCCTGATGTAGCAAAGAAGCTCGAGGCTTTATTAAGTGAGCTTGCACTTGCTCCACCACTTTTTTGAGCAGCAAGAATATCAGCGCGTACAATTCGACCACCAGGACCACTTGAAGCAACACGTGTTGCGTCTACACCGAGTTCTGCAGCAAGCTTCTTAGCTAGTGGAGAAATCTTTAAGCGTCCCTGATGCAGTACAGGAGCTTGGACAGGTGCTGGTGCAGCTGGTGCAACTTTTGGAGCAGGTGCAGAAACTGCAGGAGCTGCAGCTGCGGGTGCTGCTTTAGCAGCAGTGGGTGCTGGAGTTCCTGCAGGTGCTTCAACTACTTCACCAGCTTTACCTACAGCACATAAAGGAGCGCCTACAGCGACCTGAGAGCCAGCTGGAGCAAATAATTTCAAGAGTGTTCCATCAAAGAAACTCTCGAGTTCCATTGTGGCTTTGTCAGTTTCAACTTCAGCAAGCATGTCACCAGATTTGACGACATCGCCTTCTTTTTTAAGCCACTTGATCAGCGTACCCACGGTCATCGTGTCGCTGAGTTTGGGCATATCAATTATGTTGGCCATGGCGATTAGCGGAGAAGTTCGATTACTGCTTTAAGAATGCGCTGAGGATTTGGAAGCTGTTCAGCTTCCATTGGAGGACTATAGATTGCAGGAGCATCAATTGCGGATAAGCGCTTAATTGGAGCATCTAAATCATCAAATGCTTTTTCTTGAATCATGTAAGCGATCTGAGCATCTACGCCGCAAAATGGCTTATTTTCTTCAACGAGTAAAACCCGGTGTGTTTTACGTACGGATTCTAAAATCGTTTCTTCATCTAAAGGTCGGATTGTGCGTAGATCTACGACCTCAACTGAAATATCATGTTCGCGTTCGAGTTGCTGCGCAGCAGCAAGAGCACTGATCACAGCGCGGCCGTGAGCCACAATTGTAAGATCTGTACCCACACGCTTTACATCAGCTTTACCCAGTGGAATTAAATATTCTTCTTCAGGTACTTCCCATTTATCACCGTAAAGAATCGTATTTTCCATGAACATGACTGGGTCATTATCACGGATTGCTGATTTCAAAAGTCCCTTTGCGTCATAGGCCGTTGCAGGGCAAACGACTTTAACACCAGGATGGTTTGCGCACACATTTTCTGGAGTGTGAGAGTGGGTTGCACCAACGTTAGTGCCACCATTTGCAGGTCCACGAATAACGATTGGGCAATTAATTAAACCGCCAGACATGTAGCGAACATTCGCAGCGTTATTTAAAATTTGATCGAATGCTACAGAGTAAAACGACCAGAACATCAGTTCGATAACCGGTCTTACGCCAAGCATTGAAGCACCGATTCCCATGCCAATGAAGCCTGCTTCACTGATTGGTGTATCAACGATACGATTTGGCCCAAATTTTTCGAGCAGGCCTTCTGTGACCTTGTAGGCTCCGTTAAATTGAGCAACTTCTTCACCCATAACGACCACATTTGGATCGCGGGCAAGTTCCTCAGCTAAAGCGTGGCGAATGGCTTCGCGGTAAGTGATTAGAGGCATCGTAAAAAGTAGTTTAAATTAATTATTCAAAGAAGATGCGGCCTTGTGAGGTCTTATGCTCAGGATGATCTTCTTCCCAGTAAACGTTCTTAGTAATATCTTCTACGGTTGGGTAGGGACTTACTTCAGCGAAGTCTGCTGATGCGTCTGCTTCAGCACGTGCTTCAGTATCAATTCTCTCAGCTAGTACGTCCGTTAGAACGCCTTCATCTTGCAGAATTTTTTGGAAGACATGAATTGGATCCTTTGTCTTACGGTACTCTTCAATTTCAGCTTTACTGCGGTAAGTATTATCTGGGTCAGCAACGGAGTGACCACGGTAGCGGTAGGTTTTAATTTCTACTACCGATGGTTTGCACTGCTCGCGTGCTAAATTAAGCAAGCGGTCCATTGTCTCACGCACTTCGTAAATATTGCTACCATCGCATTCAGCCCAATTCATATTATAGCCTTCAGCTCGTTTTGCTAGTGAGCCAGCAGATGAGCGTGACTGGCTAGTACCCATGGAGTAACCGTTATTTTCAATTACATAAATGACGGGTAGATTCCATAGCGCTGCTAAATTGTAGGCTTCGTGAACAGCACCTTGATTAACTGCGCCGTCACCCATGAATGCCATAGCAGCACCCTTTAGGCCTTTGTATTTTACTCCGTAAGCTAGCCCTGCACCGAGTGGAATTTGTCCACCTACAATGCCGTGACCTCCCCAGTAATTACGTGACGGATCAAAGAAATGCATCGAGCCACCTTTGCCTTTAGAGCAACCCGTTACTTTGCCGTAAAGTTCTGCCATGAGTGGATTCATTTCCATGCCTACGCCAATTGCGTGACCGTGATCACGGTAAGCAGTAATGATGTGATCGTTCTTCCCCATCAGTGAGCAGCAGCCAATCGCTACAGCTTCTTGACCGATGTAGAGATGTAAAAAGCCACCAATTTTCTTAGCTTGGTAAGCACGTAAGCTACGTTCTTCAAAACGGCGTACACGAATCATCGTGCGGTAGAGGCCAATTTTTTGTTCATCAGAAAGCCCTGCGTTAATAGGTGCTTTACTGAAGTCTGTGCCTGAGGTGTCTTTTTTATCAGCGGTTGCGCTTTGTTTTTTGCTCACGGTAGAAAAGGTGCGGTATATGAAAAAGGTTTAATAAATTGGGCTCAGACATGACTATTAAGGTCTGATGACCTAGATAGCCAATTCAACGCATGACTTTTGGCCATAATGGGGGGAAATCAAGCGTCTTTGCACCTAAGTACTTGAACGATAAGCAAGTCTAACACCCCTGGAGTGTATTTTGCTGAGTATTAATGTCCGTTTTTCGTGTATTGACTTAGCTAAAATTGATATAAACTACTGATATAAAGTTACTTATATAAATTTAGACCCAAGATGATCGCACTTTTTAAAAAAACATAGCTTCACTTAAGCTATCCTGCGCTTTTAACAGCTTTGCTGCAGCATCCAGGCTAGTTTTTGTATTTTTATAGTCTGCTTCGAAATGGCATTGGCCACTTAGCAAGTCAGCAGTCCATAAGAAACTCTCTAAAGTCTTATAATTAAACCGCAGGCTTAAGAAAGATTCTGGAGAGTTGGGGCGCTGGTTGACTATGAAATTAACATCATCAAGAGAGCCGCATTCTATGATGCGCTCTTTGGCCCAAGAAAGCAGTGCGTTTGCTTCAGCGCTTAAGTTACTTCCGTATTCAACAGAGACTGACTGTAAGTCTGTAGTAAGTGTTACAGGAGAGTAGCGGCTTAAAAATTGGCCGATAGCTTGACGTACATGCAGTAGTCTAGCGTATGCGAGATCGCGTACTGCTTCAGGTCTTGGCCATGGATATGCAAGTGCTTCACGGGGTGAAGTCGCACTATCAATTAAGATGCGCTTAGCTTTAGTTAATAAATAGCGGTAATCTGCGAGTGAAGCATTAGCTGCAAAACGGTGAGGCCAGTAATACAAAGGTAGATCACTGGAAATACAGATCGATACTTCTGCTTCAAGGTATTGGCGCTGCGACCTAGGATAACTTAAAATAACGAATTCGCAGCACCGTTTATCGTGCTTTGATTTTCCAATTGTGCATTCCCCGTATACTTTTGCACGCATAGCTACCTGGGCGTCATCCTTGTGTAGGGGACATAATACTACGACTCGGCTTGGATAGCGCATTGCAAACTGAGATGCTGCTACAAATTGAATTTTAGCATCTTCTGTCGTCGTATTAAGACCTAGATGTAAGACTAGATTGATTTGAGTTGCCCTTGAGTCTTCTAGATCTGGGGTAGGTTTACCTGCTGATGCAGCATCTTCCCAAAGTGAGGCAAGCCCCTTGGCTATTGAACCTACTTTAATCTCTAAGCCTGGAAGTGCTTCAAATATGTCAGACATTTGGTCTTACTTCTTACAGGCTTACTTATGGCTCACGCCACGTGTGCTGATTAGTAGAAAGAAGTGTCTCTGCTGTCGTAGGGCCCCATGATCCTGCTGGGTACTGGTCCATTCCTTTTTGCCCTTGAGATTTCCAGAAATCTAAAACCGGTGTATATAGTTTCCAGGAGGTTTCCGCTTCATCTCCGCGAATAAACAAAGTGCCGTCTCCGATCATAGCATCAAGCACTAATCGCTCGTAAGCTTCTGGAGTATTTGAGCCAAAGGTTGTTGCGTAGCGGAAATTCATTTTCACGGGTTGGATGCGTGTTTCTAAACCTGGAATTTTTCCGTTTAAAATTAAGCTTAAACCTTCGTCTGGCTGAATCTGGAAGGTGAGAGTATTAGCTGCTAAATCTAGATGCTTATTTTGTGCAAATAAGGTTCCGGGTGGCTTTCTAAATTGAATTGCAATCTCTGTTACTCGGCGAGGAAAACGCTTACCAGATCTGAGATAAAAGGGAACGCCTTGCCATCTCCAGTTATTAATTGAAAGACGAATTGCAGCGTAAGTTTCTGTTCCTGATTTAGGACTTACCCCAGGCTCTTGTAAGTAGCCTTTCACAGGTACTCCACCAATCATGCCGTCTGTATATTGTGCGCGTGTTACATCGCCACCCACTTGTACGTTAAGTGGTTGTATAGCACGTAACACCTTTACTTTTTCATCTCTTACAGCTTCTGCATCTAAGGACACAGGTGGTTCCATTGCAGTTAAAGCAAGCAGCTGCATGGTATGATTTTGAATCATATCACGTAAGCAGCCACTTTGTTCGTAGTAGCCAGCTCTAGCTTCTACTCCGACTTCCTCGGCAACTGTAATTTGTACACTTTCAATAAAGTTGCGATTCCACAGAGGCTCAAAAATGGAGTTAGCAAAACGCTGTACTAAGAGATCTTGAACTGTTTCTTTTCCTAGGTAATGATCAATTCGATACACTTGTTGTTCTTCAAAGTGGCTTCGAATTGTTGTGTTTAAAGCCCTTGCAGAATCAAGATCACGGCCGAAAGGTTTCTCTATGATTACTTTTGCTTGATGGGCTTGGCCAAGATACTTGGAGGCTAGGCCACTGGCACCTAAATTAGTGATGATAGATTGAAATACGGAAGGAGGAGTAGAAATGTAAAATAGCGGCTGTACCTCCCTGCCTAACTTTTTTTCTATTTCACTAATATGCTGATATAAACGATCAAAGGCCGCCTTGTCGTCATACCCACCTGAGACGTAGGTTGTATGGGCTGAAATTCGGTTCCATACATCTGTTTGGAGTTCACGTCTGGAAAATTGCTTAACTGCGTCGGAAGCAACTACTCTAAAGGCTTCATCGGTGATTTCGCTTCGACCAAAGCCAATGAGAAAGAAATCTGCTGGAAGTAAATTATCGTAGCTTAGGTTGTAAACAGCAGGAATTAATTTACGTGCAGTTAAATCGCCCGAAGCACCAAAAATAACCACCACAGTGGGTGGCGCTCCACGGTGTTTACTAAGGCCATGAAGAAACGGATGATGTTGATTTTCAGCCATAAGCGCGATTGTGCGTTAAAATAAGTGATCAGAGTTCTAGCTATAAGGAAATAGAAATCTGATAGAAAGGTTACTTTGCCTTATTAGATTCGTAATAAACAAGCTTTTCTTAAGGGCTAATTTCCAAGCATGATACAAATATTACCTAAATGGCACCTGCTTCACAAACTCCAGCTCTTACCTACAAACTCGCCGTTCTTGTTTTTATTGAAAACGAACAAGGTGAGCAGCTTTTGATGCTTAGGGCGAAACCACCTAATCTTGGGGTATGGAGTCCTATTGGTGGAAAATTAGAAACCGGTATTGGTGAATCTCCCTTTGAATGTGCAGTAAGAGAAACTCAAGAGGAGACAGGTCTAGTGATTAAGTCTTCTGATTTACATCTATTTTCGATGATCGCTGAAAAAGCATATGAAGGAGAAAAACATTGGTTGATGTTTTTATTCCGCTGCAAAAAACCTATTATAGGACTTCCTGACGCAATCAGTGAAGGTACGTTTGGATTTTTCTCTAGAGAAGCGATTAAAACGCTTCCCATTCCAGAGACAGATCGTACAGCATTATGGCCGATCTTTGATCAGTATAAGGACAGGTTTGTTTCTCTGAAAGCGGATTGTGCTCCAGGCAAACCTATTAGAGTTGAGATTGAAGAGATTTGCTAAGTTTAAGGGGTCGTAGCTTTAGCTACTTCAACTGCAAAGGCGTAGGTATCTCCAAACATATTTGAGCGGAAGATCACATATCTCATGTCAGGTGTGAAACTAACATTAGGCTCTAATTTATATTTGTGCTTACTCATATTCACTAATTTTTCAGATTTAAATACACCGGCTCCGATTAAGTTTTCACCTTTGGTGTGATCATTATGTACGTGCACCGGCTGAAAAAGATAAATCCACTGAGCACCGAGTGATTGGCTTCCATCACCACAAAATAAGCTGCCATCCCAAGATGAGTTATAGTGAATAGAATCTTCAGAGACTTCGTGGTGATACCAGATTCTTTCGTGAGTTAAAATATTGTAGCCTGCAACGTAGCCATTGATGCGCTTAGGTAGTTGTAAATCATACCAGATCCAATTTCCGTCATGGCCCCACCATTCGTGACCTGAAATTTCCATTTCCATCATGCGCTTGTGTACTAAAGTGGTTTCAGTGCCATCAGTTCTGACAGTCCAAATACGATCCACTTGATGCCACGCACCTTCATGGCAATACATCAGTTGATTAGGATCTGTAGGAGAAAATTGCATGTGGTTTAACCAATCAGTTCCATGCACAAGATTGTGTGAAGCACCTGTTTTAAGATCTACCGAGTAAATCCACATGGGTAGACGTGCAGCTAGACGAGTCGCCATCATCTGTGATTTGTTTACAGGCTGATCTAAGACATGAGGCTGTGAAGCACCTGGTCCACCGTAGTCTTGGCCTGCACCTTCTACGAAACTACCTACAGCTAAGGTTTCATCGGCATTAATTGTAACGATATTTCCTCTGCGAGGCAGGGCAGCTAATTTGTGCGCTTGGTTTGTTTCGATATTAGCGCACCACAATTCTAGAAAACCGCGTTTATCTGTAGTTTTGGTATAGTAAATTGTTGGCGTTTTTCTTCCTACAACAATTGCACGCGCATTTCCTGCGACGACTAAGTGTGATGTTAATGTTTTTAAATCAAGTGCACTTATTCCCGCCGGTGATGTGTAGACTAAATATTTTCCATCTGGAGAATAACCGTTGTCCGTAAAATAAAAACTAGCTGATCCTGGCTCGTCCGTGAGTCGGATAACGCGGTGTCCTGTGTCAGGATCAATCCAAGTTTTAGGAGGCGTCTCTGCATAAGTCTTGTACGTTGCGAGTGCAAAAAAAGCAACGCACAGGAGGTAGTACTTTGAGGTAAGCATGAGGTTTTTCATAAAATAGGGTAAATTCTACCATATATGAGCCTGCGGGTATGTCGCTGCATTTAATTTCGGACAGTCCTTATGCACATGTCCTCTAGTCATTTAAAAAGTGCTGTAGCATTAATTTTTACTTTGTTGGGAGAAGCTTCGGCAACCCAGACTGCACGCGGTGTGGATGCTCATGGTTTTAAGGAAAATGAAATTGCATCCAAACAAGGTGGTCACGTTGCAGGTAGTGCGAGCAACGAACTTCAGGCAAAAACAGGCAGAGCTGGCTCTACTAAAGTGAACTACAAAACTATTGCTTAAAAAAGAAATGCGTTTTGTTGAGCGCATAAAAGCCTTTCTAAAAAAACAAATTCATCACTGCTCTAAAAGAAAGGTTTTAAAGAGCTTATTTTTATACAAAAAACGATTCTACAAAGGGGGGGTAAATTGTCCCCTATATTTACTTAAGTCGTTGTCATAGAATAGTATAATGACGCAACTTTTCGAAAAAGAGCTATAATGTCACACTAAATTCTTTCCTTAAAAAGGACTTATTTCTAACTCAGACAATACGCAGTACAGCGTATGTTTTCTTGCCCTTACGCAGTAAAATATATTTCCCAAAAAGAAGGTCCTCAAGTGTAGCAGTTTTACCTGGCTCAGTAATACGCTGGTTATTCATGGAGATTCCTCCGCCTTCAATATCCTTACGTGCTTGGCCTTTAGATGGGCAAAGCTTTCCTTGAATTAAGAGTTCAACGAGTGCTGTACCGGCACCTTCGAGTAAACTTTTTGCAATATCTTGGGTTGGAATTTCACCAACAACATCTGCAAATATTTTTTCTGAAATACCTTCTAATCCACCACCAAACATAATCTCGCTCGCCTTTAAAGCATCTGCGCAAGCGCTTGTTCCATGCACTAAGGTTGTGACTTCTTTAGCTAAAGCTTTGTGTGCCTCACGAGCGCCTGGATTTGCCGCATGGCGTGTTTCTAAATCGATTATTGCTTCGTGTGAAAGGAGTGTAAATTTTCTTAAATACTGCGAAATCATACTGTCTTCAGTATTTACGAAGAACTGATAAAAACGGTAGGGACTTGTTTTTTCAGGATCTAACCATACAGCACCTGATTCAGTCTTACCAAATTTTTTGCCGTCCGATCTTGTAATTAAAGGGAAGGTCATGCCCCAAGCGGGTACACCTAATTTTTTACGAATTAAATCAGTGCCTGCAGTTATATTGCCCCACTGATCACTTCCGCCAATTTGGAGTTCACAGTTATAGGTTTTTCTTAAGTGATAGAAGTCATGTGCTTGAAGCAGCATGTAACTAAATTCGGTGTAACTAATGCCGTGCTCACTTTCCATGCGAGCGCGTACACTTTCTTTAGCCACCATCATATTGATCGAAAAATGTTTTCCGATATCGCGCAAGAAATCCAAGTAACTTAAGGATGCAGTCCAATCGGCATTATCGACTAAGCGTGCTGGGTTACCTTTACGGTCGAATTCTAAGAGTTTGGAAAGCTGGGTCTTAATCGAATTAACGTTATGCTCTAGCTGCTCTCGAGTTAATAGATTACGTTCTGCTGACTTACCACTTGGGTCACCCACCATGCCGGTTGCGCCACCTGCTAAGGGTAAGGGATTATGGCCTGCTAATTGAAAACGCCTTAAGGTAAGCTGCCCCATTAAGTGTCCCACATGAAGACTGTCACCAGTAGGATCGAAACCGCAGTACAAGGTCACAGGCCCAGCTGCTAGACGCTGGGTTAGAGCGTCAATATCTGTGCAATCGGCTAAAAGGCCGCGCCATTTAAGGTCTTCGAGGATACTCATGGGCAAGGTAGAGGATATTTGAGGCATAAAGGATAGCGTCAAGCTAACGCAGAGCTTAAAAACGGTTTGCCGCCTAGCGTTTATGGCCTCTATTTTGTCTTTTCCGTTCGCTTCTTAAAGTGAACAGATATAGTATTTTAAGCCAATTAATCAGGTTAGATTCTTTAGGGTGTATTCCTTAATGAGTTTGGCCTAATGTCTGCACTTTATAGTCTCATTTTAGTCCTTATAAATCTCACTTCACTGCTTAACCTTAACTTACCTCCATATGCCACTTACAATCGGTTCAAAAGCTCCTGATTTCACTCTCAAAACAAAGACAGCTGAAGGGCTAGTTGATGTTACTTTAAGCAGTAATTTTGGTAAGAAAAATACTGTATTACTGTTTTTTCCTTTAGCCTACACAGGTGTATGTACCCAAGAAATGTGTGACGTGACTGCGGGCCTTGGTGATTATACCAAGCTTAACGCTGAAGTGTACGCAATTAGCGTGGATAGCCCCTTCTCACAGGAGGCTTGGGCTACTCAAAATGGCATCAAGGTAACGATATTATCAGATCTAAATAAGACAGTCACTCGTGCTTATGATGTCTTATTTCCAATGCTTGCAGGAGTCGGTGATACTTCAGCTCGGGCAGCCTTTGTGATCAATTCAGCAGGTGTAATCACCTATGCTGAGCAAACACCAACTCCTAAAGATTTACCTAACTTTAAAGCAATTGCAGCCGTTCTGGCAAAGTAAGTTAGTTTTTCTAATTCTTTTAGCGTTATAAAATTTTTGACATGAGTCTTCCTAATCCGTTCAACACCCGTTCGTCATTTTCGGCTAACGGAAAGTCGCATTCGTATTATTCACTTCCTGCGCTCTCTAAAGCGGGCATGGGTGTCGAAAGACTTCCAGTCTCGATTAGGATTGTTCTGGAATCTCTTTTACGTAATTGCGATGGCAAGCGGGTCAGTGAAGCTGCAATCAAGGCACTTGCTGCATGGAAAGCTAAAGAATCACGCACGGAAGAAATTCCTTTCGTTGTTGCTCGTATCGTACTGCAAGATTTCACCGGAGTACCTCTGTTAGTGGATTTAGCAGCGATGCGTTCTGCGGTATCTACCTTAGGTAAAAATCCAAAAATTATTGAACCACTTGTACCTGTAGATCTTGTTGTAGATCACTCCGTACAAGTTGACTACGCAGGTAATAAAGATGCGCTAGGCCGTAATCTAGAACTTGAATTCTCCCGCAACCGTGAACGCTATCAGTTCTTAAAATGGGGTATGCAGGCGTTCGAAACATTTAAAGTAGTTCCTCCTGGTATCGGTATTGTTCACCAAGTTAATTTGGAGTACTTAGCAAAAGGAATTTTGTCTGATTCAAGCGGCGCTTACTATCCAGACACATTGGTAGGAACAGACTCTCACACAACCATGATCAATGGGCTTGGTGTTGTAGGCTGGGGTGTAGGTGGAATTGAAGCAGAAGCAGGTATGTTAGGTCAGCCTGTTTACTTCTTAACTCCAGACGTAGTAGGCGTTCGTTTAACCGGTGCACTTAAAGAAGGTGTTACTGCTACAGACTTAGCTCTTACAGTTACACAAGTTTTAAGAAAAGCCAAAGTCGTTGGTAAGTTTGTAGAATTCTACGGTCCTGGTGCAGCAGCACTCCCTGTTGTTGACCGTGCGACTATTGCAAATATGGCTCCTGAGTATGGTGCAACGATGGGCTTTTTCCCAATCGATCAAGAATGCTCAAATTATTTACGTGCAACAGGACGTAGCGAAGAGCATATCGCTTTATTTGAAGCCTACTACAAGTCTCAGAATTTGTGGGGAATTCCTCAAGGCGGAGAAATCGATTACTCTCAAGATTTAGCTCTAGATTTAAGCACTGTTGTGCCAAGTGTTGCTGGACCGAAACGTCCACAAGACCGCATCGAGCTACCTTACTTAAAACAAGAATTTACAACAGCTTATTCCCGTGCGGTTACAGAAAACGGATTTGGAAAAGTAGCACCTGATTTAGCAAAAACATTCTCGGTACCGTTTACAGAAAAACGTGATACTAAGCCTAGTGCCGGTGGTAGAGCAGATGGTGAAATTGCAAGCGGCAGTGTTTTAATTGCTGCAATCACTAGCTGTACTAATACCTCTAATCCAAGTGTCATGCTTGCAGCAGGACTCTTGGCAAAGAAGGCCGTAGAAAAAGGACTGTTTGTGCAGTCCACAGTAAAATCCTCCCTAGCTCCTGGTAGCCGTGTTGTAACCGAATACCTAGATAAAACAGGACTTCAACCTTACTTAGATAAACTTGGCTTCCAGACCGTTGGCTACGGCTGTACTACGTGTATTGGAAATTCCGGACCTTTAAATCCAGCGATCGAAGAAACAATCATTAAAAATGATTTAGTCGCTGCAGCTGTACTTTCAGGTAATCGTAATTTCGAAGCTCGGGTACACCAAAACATTAAGGCTAATTTCTTAATGTCACCTCCACTTGTGGTTGCTTTCGCAATTGCAGGCCGCGTGGATATTGATCTTTCCAAGGATCCACTCGGACGTGATACGCAGGGACACGATGTGTATTTAAAAGATATCTGGCCTACACTCCAAGAGGTGCGCGATCAATTGCAGGCAGCACTTCGCCCTGAAGTATTCCAGAAGTTATATAAGGACTTTGCGTCTCAAAATCCAAAGTGGAACGAAATTCCTTCTTCCACTGGTAATGTGTATTCCTTTGATAAGAGCTCTACGTATATCCAAGAGCCTCCTTTCTTTGATAAATTTAATTTAAAAGCTCCAGGAATTTCTGAAATTAAAGCAGGCCGTGCACTCGGTATATTTGGTGATTCAGTCACAACCGATCATATTTCACCAGCGGGTGCTATTAAGAAGAGTTCACCAGCGGGTAAATTCCTTTTAGATAACGGAGTTGCTTTCGAAGACTTCAATTCCTACGGCTCACGACGCGGCAATGACCGCATCATGACACGTGGTACCTTTGCTAACGTACGTATTAAAAATTTAATGCTCGGTGGTGAAGAGGGTGGAAACACCTTATATGTATCAAATACAGGAGCTGTTGAAAAACTAGCGATCTATGATGCATCCGTTAAGTACAAGGCAGAGGGAACTCCTTTGTTTGTCTTTGCAGGCCAAGAATACGGCACAGGTTCATCCCGTGACTGGGCTGCTAAAGGTACATCGCTTCTGGGTGTTAAAGTCGTTGTAGCTCAAAGCTACGAACGTATTCACCGCTCTAATTTAGTGGGTATGGGCGTACTGCCTCTACAATTTAAGGAAGGCACTTCTGCCCAGAGTCTTAAACTTGATGGTACTGAAACCTACGATGTTGTAGGTCTTAATAGTGCGATTAAGCCACAGCAGGATATGACACTTAAGATCACCCGCAAAACTGGTGAAACCTTAGATGTTTCTGTTCGCTGCCGTATCGATACACCGATTGAAATTGATTACTATCAGCATGGTGGAATTCTTCCTTTCGTACTTAGACAAATTGTAGCCGCTCACTAAGTTACTCTTTTCACACGTAAGCACTAAAACACGCCTTTCTTTTTTGTGAATTAAGGCGTCTTGAATTGTACCTATGCCTGATGTTGCATCCCAGTCTGTATATTTAGTCGATTGCGACTCCGATCCGGTGCGCGTGCGTATATCCGGAAAGGCTAATTTCCAGAATAGCGCCTGTTTAAAAGATTTTCTTCAGCATATGTTAGCTGAGGGTAAAAGTCGTTTCTTACTTGATTTTGAGCAGTGTGCTACGATGGATAGTACTTTTCTTGGTGTATTAGCTGGAGCAGCTTTAGAGATTAAACGTAAAGCTCCTGAGGGTAAGTTAACACTGTTTAGATTGGGTACCCGTAATTTAGAGTTAGTGCGCAGTCTTGGCCTTCATAGGCTCATGCAAGTAGAATCAGGAGAACTCTCCGTAGCACTTACTGATTCAAGTCATGCCCTTAATTGTGAGGGTAAATCAGAATTAGATAACGCAAAATTGGCTCTCGAAGCGCACCAAAATCTGGTCAAATTTGATGAATCCAACCGGGTTAAATTTCAAGATGTCCTTACTTTCTTAAAGAACAAGGTCGACAAGAAGGTCTAATCACCTCTGATTTTTACTGTAGTTCATACTTACATGGCCGAAATAAATTCCATAAACCGCGAATCACTCCCAGACAGTACGGGACACTTTGGCGTGTATGGTGGCGTGTTTGTTCCTGAGACCTTGATGTCGGCTTTAAAGGAGTTGGATGAAGCCTATGCAGTTGCAGCAAAGGATCCTTCGTTTCAAAAAGAATTACACGATACGCTTGCAGAATTTGCAGGTCGTCCTACGCCGCTTTATTACGCTGAGCGTTTGACGGAGCATTGTGGTGGAGCAAAAATATTTTTTAAGCGTGAAGACTTATTGCACACGGGTGCTCATAAAATTAATAACGCAATAGGTCAGGCAATCTTAGCACGCAGGATGGGTAAGAAGCGTATCATTGCTGAAACCGGTGCAGGACAGCACGGTGTAGCTACGGCAGCTGTTTGTGCAAAGTTTGGTCTGGAGTGTGTCGTGTATATGGGCGCGGTAGATATGCAGCGCCAAGCACTGAATGTTTTTAGAATGCGCTTAATGGGTGCTGAAGTACGAGGTGTAGAGGCAGGTCAAAAGACACTCAAAGAAGCTATTAATGAAGCAATGCGTGACTGGGTCACTAATGTAAGAAGTACGCACTACATTTTGGGTACAGTATATGGCTCTCATCCGTATCCTATGATGGTGAGAGAATTTCACCGGGTGATTGGTCGTGAAGCGCGTGAGCAATTTTTAGCACGTGAAGGTCGCTTACCTGATGAACTAATCGCCTGTGTGGGTGGTGGCAGTAATGCCATGGGTTTATTTTTTGAATTCTTACACGATACGAAAGTTAAGATGACTGGTGTAGAAGCGGGTGGTCACGGTATTACATTAGGTAACCACGCTGCACGTTTTTCAGGTGGTAGACTTGGTGTATTGCAAGGCTGTAAGACTTACATCTTACAAGATCAAGATGGACAAATCCAGGGCACGCACTCTGTTTCTGCTGGGTTAGATTATGCTGCTGTTGGACCTGAGCATGCCTTTTACCGGGATACGGGACGTATTGATTTTAGTTATGCAACAGATGATGAAGTATTGGCTGCATTTAAACTATGCTCAAGTAAGGAGGGCATTATCCCTGCTTTAGAAAGTAGTCATGCACTAGCGTATGCCTTTAAGCGCGCAGCTGAACTACCTAAGGATAAATCAATACTGATTAATTTAAGTGGCCGTGGAGATAAGGATGTACAACAAGCGATAGCACTCATTAAGTAAGCCTACGGTTAGCTTGCCAGAAGACCATAGGTTTTGTTAGATAGCCTTCATGCGAAGCATGACCGGATATGGTGGATCAACTGCAGCTCTAGGAAATGTGGGTTTCTCAGTGAACGTAAGTTCAGTGAATCGTAAGTCCCTTGATTTAACTGTTTCCTTACCCAGTGAATGGGAAGTGCTAGAATCCGAAGTAATTGATCAGGTGCGTAAATCTGCAACGCGTGGTAAAGTGCATCTCTCAATCGAGATTAATAGTAAGAAAAAATCAGACGAAGAGGTCTGGGATGATGAGTATATTACTGCAGCACTCGATAAACTTTCTACTTTAGCTGAAGCTCAGGGAGTAACCTTTAATCCCAGTGCCGATTTACTTTGGCAGATTGCAAATTCTAAAAGAAAAGAAGTCACACTGCCTGCGCCTGATTTAATTAGGCCAATGCTTCTTGAAGCTGTAGATACTGCTTTAAACGGTATGGTCATTATGAGAGAAAAAGAAGGGGAGGCTCTTCTGGTAGATTTTATTACACGCGTTACTTTACTGCGCCGCTTAGTGGATTCAATTGGTCAGCGTGCGCCGCATGTAGCACCTACTTACAGGGAACTTTTATTAAAGCGCTTAAGAGAAGCAAATCTTGAACTTGATATCAGTGATGAGCGTGTTCTTAAGGAAGTAGCTTTATTTGCCGATCGCTGTGATATCACAGAAGAAATTACGCGCTTTAAGTCTCACATCGATCAATTCACAAATCTAATAAAGTCAGAAACAGAAATGGGGCGTAAGGCGGAATTTATTTTACAAGAGATGGGCCGTGAAGTGCATACTATGGGCAGTAAGGCCAATGATTTAGAAATCGCTAAGCACATTATAGAACTTAAAAACGAACTCGAACGCGTTAAAGAGCAGATCGCTAACGTCGAGTAACTATGAGCCTTAGTCTTGCGACTTAAAGGATTCAAAGAGGTATAAAAATACGCCTACACAAATGCCCGAATCGGCAATGTTAAAAGTGGGGTAGATATAAGTACCAAAGTGTAGGTCGATAAAATCAACGACATGACCGTGTAAAATGCGGTCAGTTAAATTGCCTAAAATTCCGCCGCATAATAGACCAAAACAGAGTTGCGTGTAGATTGCTTTAAGCCCAATTGCTTTACGCCATACAAAAATTGCGGCTAATGCAAGTAGTGCTAACAGTGCAAGGGCTGCACTGTTACCATAAAACATACTCCACGCTGCCCCAGTATTTCCAACATGAACTAAATTCATGAAGCCACGGATAATCACGATAGCTCCAGCTTGTTCTCCGTAGGTAGGATAGGTGAGTTTACTCGCTATCCAGTACTTAGAGAGCTGATCACTAAAATAGATAAGGATAGCAAGTAACCAAAACCAACGGTATTTATTAAACCGAGATGGTTTCGGTGTGGCTGACTTTGCCTCATCCGAAACGCCTTCGCTCACTCGTCTCCTCCGGAGTCGTCGTTAGGTATGCTACCGCCTTCGTCACCCATCTCGCCAAAGAGGCCAGGTTGAGTGCGAGCACGGTAGTGATTTTTTTCGATATTCTTTTTCGCCTCTGCGCAGTGACGTGTGAATGGGACTGCCATTAAGCGGTCTTTAGGGATTTGTTTTCCTGTGGTTTCACAAATACCGTACGTACCGTCATGAATGCGCTTAATCGCTGAGTCGATTTCTGTAAGTGCATCTTGTTCACTAGATACAAGGCTAAGTACGAAATCACGATCGAATGTGTTCAAGCCACCATCAGACATATTCTGGCCATAAGCGGAAAGGTCACCTGAATCATCCTTAGCTGAACGCTTAAGCGATTCTTCAGAATGTAGCTCGATGTCTTGCGTAAGCTTCTTACGCATATCAATTAAGAGGCGATAGTACTTGCGATACTTTTCAGGGACTTCCTCTTCGGGCTTAAATTCAGATGGCTTTTCTTGTTTCTTAGGATTGAAGCCTAAGATGTCTGCTAAGGATGCAGCCTGCACATGGCTAGGCTTGATTTGTTTTTCAAGCATCGCCTGAATTTTTGCCTGAGAAGGTTTTGCGGCAACTTTTTCGACTTTAACTTCAGGAGAAGCTTCTTCCCTAGCAACAATCGTTTTAGCAATAGCGCGTACCTCTTCTAAACTAAAAGCAATCGGCTTAAGCGCTGCTTTACGGGCAAGAATACTTTCTCTTAATGCGTTTTTCTTAGACGGTTTTTCTTCAGTCGATTTTGGAGCTTTTTCAAGCGGTACGACAATCGTTGGACTTTTCGTTACTTTAATAGGTGCTTTCTTTGCAGGGATTACTGCAGATGTCTTAGTGCTAGCAACTGGCTTTGGTGAAGCAGTTGGTTTAGCGGGATGAGATACTTTAGCTGCCACAGGTGTTTGTTTAGTGGCGGCTGGTGCTGGTTTAATAGCAACCTTGGAAACTGGTTTTACAGGTGCAGCATGCTTTGCAGGTACAGCTGCCTTAATAGGCGCAACTACCTTTACAGGTGCAGCAGGCTTACTGGCGACTTTAGCTTTAGGCTTCGGAGCTGATTTATGTGGCACGTGTGACTTTTGTTTTTCTTTTTTTGCCATGGGGAGCCTTGGGTGTTTAAGCCCGAGATAAGCGTTAAAGGAAGGGTTGTGAAAAGGGACTTAAGGTAAAAAGTAGTTTATGAAGCTAGGGCTTCACTGCAACGTGGACATATATCACCGTGTGCAGTTGTTTCAAGCTTAGGTAGCCATCTCCAGCAGCGTGGGCAGCGAATAAAGCCAAGTTCTTGCGAATGCTGCGGCTCAATGACTGCTCCGACTTCAGTGCTGCCCTCTGGCTTTGAAGCTAGGTCAACTTTCGAAACAATAAAGAGTTCTGCAAGTAGCGCGTGATGCTTATAAAGTGCTTTATGGGCTGGATCACTAGCTGAAGTCTTAATGGTCAAAGAAGCATCCAGTGCTTTGCCTAGTTTTCCGGCAGCACGCATAGGCTCAATTTTTCCATTCACCTCAGTACGCACTTTTAGAAGTGCTAGCATGTCGATTTCAAGATCCTGATTTTTCCAATCAGCTGGAACTACTGGCCAATCTTGTTGATGAATTGAATCCTCTGAGAATTCTTTACCCGTTGTTGCAAAGGCCCACGCCTCGTCAGTGGTGAAAGGAATTACAGGGGCCAATAAACGAATAAGCGTTTGGAAGATATGGTGAAGTACTGTTTGCGATGAACGCCTTAGAGCACTGTTTGTACCCATCGTATACAAACGATCTTTGAGAATATCATGATACGTTGCAGAAAGAGTAACCACACAGAACTGGTTACACAATTGGTACACACGGTGAAATTCATACGCGTCATAGGCTTCCGTACACTGCCGAATAAGTTCAGCGGTGTGATGAAGTGCCCAGCGATCAATTGTATCTAATTTCTGTATAGGTAGCGTATCTTTTGCAGGATTAAAATCAAAGAGATTGGCTAGTTGAAAACGCAGCGTGTTTCTAAGTAAGCGGTACGTTTCTCCTACGTGAGAGAGAATTTCCTTTGAGATTGGAATATCATCTCTGAAATCTTGAGAGGCAATCCACAGACGAATGACATCAGCGCCGTGCTCTGCAATGTAGGCATCGCTTGTCTGAGGTTTTTCGTAGGTTGAGCTCTTAGAAATTTTCTTTCGCTCTTCATCGGTGATGAAACCGTGGGTAAGCACTGCTTTATAAGGTGCTTTGTTACGCGAAATAATACTCGTCCAAAGTGACGACTGGAACCAGCCGCGGTGTTGATCGCTACCTTCAAGATATAGATCTGCAGGCCACTGTGTACCGCCTTGTTGTTTAGCAAGTACAGCTGCATGAGAAGAGCCTGAATCAATCCAGACGTCTAATGTATCACGCCCACAATTTAAACTTGAGGCTGCTGGCCAATCCTTAGGAAGAGTAACGCCTGCTAAAATGGCTTCAGCTGGAGTAGCGTACCAAAGATTAGAACCTACTTTCTCAATTTTATCTGCAATTGAGCGAATAACATCTGCATCTAAGAAGGCTTTCTTTTTTTCGTCGTAGAAAGCTGGGATAGGCACACCCCATGACCTTTGACGACTAATACACCAATCAGGACGGGATTCGACTGCGCCGCGAATACGGGCTTTGCCCCAAGCAGGAATCCACTGAACGCCCTCGATTGAATCGAGCGCTTGAGCACGTGGAGTATTTTTTTCAAATACTGAATTTTCTTTATCTAAAGAAACAAACCACTGATCAACTGCTCTAAAAATAATCGGAGTTTTTGATCTCCAGCAGTGCGGATAGCTGTGGGTGTAGCGCTGCTTAGCTACTAAGGCTTCGGCTTGATCTAATTTACGAAGCACTGCGATGTTGGCTTGGGAGGTTTTTTTCTTCTCCAAGTCTTCAACTGTTTCAACACATGAAATGCCAACTAAATCCTGCGGTACTTTGCCGTCATCAATAAAGCAGCCGTTATCTCCAACAGGGCAGTAAATTTCTAAGCCGTACCTAAGACCTGTTAAATAGTCATCCATTCCATGGCCTGGGGCTGTATGCACAGCGCCTGAGCCACTTTCTGTTGTCACGTAGTCTGCTAATACGACCATTGAGTCTCGCTCAATAATCGGATGACGGGCTTTTAGGCCTTCGAGTGTTTTTCCTAATACCTCAGTGCCGCGAACAAGAGGTCCACGCTTTGATTCTGGAGTCTGTCCATCAATGAGAGGCTCAAGTGCTGAAATACGCTCGGTTGCGATAATCCAGTTCTCTGGCTTCCCAAGACTTGGAGATACTACGCTATAGCTTAATTCAGGGTTTAGAGCGATCGCCAGGTTAGCTGGGATAGTCCAAGGCGTTGTGGTCCAAATAACCAAGCTTAGTGGCTTGTCTGTAGGTAAGTTAAACTTCTTTGCTTCGACTTCTGGGATTGGAAATTTGACCCAAATAGACGGAGAAATATGATCTTTATACTCAATTTCAGCCTCAGCTAATGCGGTTTCAAAGGGAATAGACCAGTAGACGGGCTTCTTACTGCGATAAACGAGCTTACGTTCTACAAAAGAGGCGAAAGTTCTTAAGATATCGGCCTCATAAGCAGGGGCCTTTGTTTTGTACTCGTTACTCCAATCAGCCAAAACACCTAGGCGTTTGAACTGTTTTGTCTGAGTTGCGATCCATCCTTCAGAGAATTGGTCACAGTGTTCACGCAGTTCAGCAGTCGTTACTTCGATCTTTTTTTGCTGAAATTCACGGGTTACTTTCTGCTCAATTGGCAGTCCATGACAGTCCCAACCAGGGACGTAAGGGGTCCTAAATCCACGCATTGATTTATAGCGTAAGATGATGTCCTTTAAGGTCTTATTGAGTGCTGTACCGATGTGAACATCGCCGTTTGTGAAGGGCGGTCCATCATGTAAAACAAAGACAGGAGCTTTCTGTTTTGAACGCTTACTTTGAATGGAATCATAGAGGCCTATTTTGGCCCAATGCTCCACCCGGGAAGGTTCTCTCTGTGCGAGCCCAGCTCGCATCGGAAAATCAGTCTTAGGAAGCTGTAATGTGTCTTTCAGTTCGTTCGCCATACCGGTGAAAAGCGGGCGAGGCTAAATCGTCTACACGGTGAGTCAAGGTGTTACGGTGTAAACTCATCTAAAATCAAAGCTTTAAGCCTGCTTAGGAACTGCTTTTAGAGCTAAGTTAAAACCTGCTTGGATACAATCGGGTACCGATATGCCGTCCTTTAACTGGCCACCGATATAGAAGCCGGGGAAGGCCTCTTCTGTGCCCTTAATGGCTTTGTGGATGGCTTCATAGCCCAAGTTGTATTGAGCGATAGCCTTAGGCCAAACGGTGTGACGACTAAAGATTGGATCTTCTGATGCACCTAGCAGTTCTTTTAAGTCCTGCATCACTTTTTGAAGAACAAGTTCCTTATTTTGCAGAGCAAATCCTGAATTAAGGGTTCCACCTATCATCACAGTCAGTGCGATACAGTCTTTGGGTGCTCTGTGATCAAATAGGCTCGATGAAAATAAAATACCTAGAGAGCTTTTTTTTTCCTTCGATGGAATTAAAGCCCCAAAGCCGTCTAAGGGGTGGGAGATCGCACTTCGTTTAAAGCCAAGAAATAATGAAGTAACTGCAGGATGCTCAATTGTGGAAAGTACATGTAAAGCAGTTTCATGGGATGATCCTATTTTAAGAACACTTAAAGGCAGTGCAGGGAGTGCAGAAATAACGCTGTCGAAATATTCTGTTTTTTCTACGTCATCTTTAAGGTAACTCACACTCCAGTTTGGAGTATTGTTTATTCCCAAAACGGTAGCTCCTAGTTCGAGGCTTCCCTCTGCTAAGTGTGAAGCAAGCTTCTTAGGTAAAGTGTGAAGTCCTGATTTAAAGGAAATTAATTTAGGAGCACCTTTAGTTCCTGTTTTTTTCTTTTGCTTACTTGCTTGGATAAGTCCCCGAATTAAGGAGCCAGTGTTTACTTCAAATTCTAAAAGCTTTGGGAAAGCATTTCTTACCGAGAGAACTTCTGGGTTTCCTGCGTAAATGCCACTAATCATGGGCTGAACAGCCTGATCTAAAATTTCACTTCCAAAATGACTGCGTACAAAATCAGCAAGACTTACATCTTTTAAGCGCGTTTGTTTTTTATAGAATAATTCTTTTAAAATACTGAACTTTGCCTTCCATGAAAAAAGAGGAGTCTTTAAAAAAGAACCTGGTCCCATGGGTACAGCAATTAATTTACTGTCTTTAACTAAGTATCTATTTTTAGCAGTTTGACTTGCTTCAATTCGTTCAGACTGAAGATCTAGGTCTAAAATAAGCTGCCTTAATTCTTCTGATTCTTGCAGAGAATTAGGCCCTTTTTCAATTAACCAACCATCTACTAATTCCGTTTTAATTGAACCGCCTATCGCGTTTTCTTTCTCAAATATACGTACGGTGTGGCCTTCTTTCGAAAGACGATACGCTGCGCAAAGACCAGTAATTCCTGCACCTAAAATTGCGATACGTTTAGGAGTTAAAGCCATTTCGATTAAGTTTACTTAAGAATCGATTATTTAACTACGCATCCCGTGCGAATTATATCTTATTTCTTATGTAAAATTTACCACGGTTTCGACTAAGGCCTGCATATTCTCTAGTTTAGCTTCCGGCATAATGCCATGCCCTAAATTAAAAATATGACCATGGGTCCCCCGCATGGATTCTAATAAGCGCTTAGTAGCGTGGGTGACTATCTCTGGAGTCGTATTAAGTAAGACTGGATCTAGGTTACCTTGGACTGCAATGGGAGGTAATTTACCACGTGCCTCATTTGCAAGCGTATGTGTTTTTTTAAGGTCTGCTGTCCAATCTACACTTAAAACGCGTACGCCATTTTTAGCCTGCGCTACGACTTGGGGATTTGTTCCCTTAGCATAAAGTATAATTGGAAAATCCTTAGGAAGCGCATCAATAATTTTGCGTATCCACTTCAGTGAGGCTTCTTCGTAGTCGTTACCTGCAATAATGCCGCCCCAGGAATCAAATATCTGAAGCGCATCAGCACCAGCTTCTATCTGCATTTTAAAATACGTAATCAGTGCATCACTTAGCCGCTCAAGCAGTAATTCAAACGTAGAGCGGTCCGAATAGAATAATGTTTTAATCCGGGTAAATTCATCGGAACTCCCACCTTCAACCATGTAAGTTGCCAGTGTCCAAGGAGAGCCGCCAAATCCAAGCAGGGCATGCTTACCATTAATTTCTTTTTTAAGGAGCTTTAGTGCTTCTGAAACATAACTTAATTTTTCTGGGACAAGACTTGCTGAACCCAGTGCTTCAATTTGGCTTCGACTATCGAGTCTGTAGTCCATTGCAATACCGCCTTCATCTCTAAAGCGGTAACCTTGGCCAAGTGCTTCTGGAATAACTAAAATATCTGAAAATAAAATAGCGGCATCTAACTGAAAACGCTTAAGGGGTTGAAGGGTAACTTCGAGTGCAAGTTCAGGGGTCTTGACCATCTTTAAAAAGCCGTGCTTTGCCTTGAGCTCTCGGTACTCAGGTAAATAACGACCCGCTTGGCGCATGACCCAGACTGGTGGGCGCTTAAGCGGTGCACACTGGCAGGCATTTAAGAAGCGTTCACGAGATGTCATACATGAAATAACGCCTCAGGTAGGACACGGTGTCAAACTTGGCTTATTTGAGCCAATCTCTTGGTTTTAAGAAATCAGAAATCAGGTTTGCTTCTGCAGTACCTGCTTCAGGCTTAAAATCATAATCCCAGCGAACAAGGGGAGGAAGGCTCATTAAGATTGATTCGGTTCGGCCTCCACTTTGTAAGCCAAAGTGGGTCCCTCTATCCCAGACTAAATTAAATTCAACATACCGACCACGTCTGTAGAGCTGAAATTGCCTTTCTTTATCTGTGTAGGGAGTGTTTTTGCGCTTAGAAACGATGGGCTGATAAGCGGGAAGAAAATGATCACCAACGCTTCTCATTAATTCGAAACTACGGTCAAAGCCTAACTGATTGAAGTCATCAAAAAAAAGGCCACCTATTCCGCGAGCTTCACTGCGGTGCTTGATAAAGAAGTAGTCGTCGCAATTTTTTTTGAATGAAGGATAAAGCTCTGGATCAATTGCACTCACTGCTGCGTGTGCCGTTTTGTGCCAGGCCCTGCAATCTTCAGTAAAGCCGTAGTAAGGGGTAAGATCAAAACCTCCTCCAAACCAGAAAGTCCCTGGAGTCGTGCTCATGGGATCTGGCTTTGTCATAAAAAAACGAACATTCGCGTGACTGGTTGGAACGTACGGATTTAGAGGATGAATCACTAAAGAAACACCGAGTGCCTCCCAGTCTTGTCCTACTAATTCAGGACGGTGTGCGGTTGCTGAAGGGGGTAAGCTAGTTCCACTGACGTGAGAGAACGCGACTCCCGCTTTTTCGAAAACACCACCTCCTGCTAAAATACGTGTCCTTCCTCCACCACCTTGTGGTCTAACCCAGGTATCCTCTATGAATTTAGCTTTAGTTTCTTCAGCTTCTAGACCTGCACAAATACTATCCTGCAAATTAAGCAGATATTTTTTTACTTCGGGTAGAGAAACGGGCATGGGGAAGTTAATCTAAGGAATGATTTACACTTCTGCGCTGTTTTGCAGCTTGGAAGAGTCGACTTAAAGCACCGTGATTTGGACTAAATAAAGCAGAACTTATAAATAAAAATCCAAGACATAAGACAATTGAGGCTCCGCTTGCTACACCAGTATGGTAGCTTATCAAAATACCTGCAAACGAGCTAAACGCTGCAAGAAGACATGCTGTAATTAGAAGTGAAGTAAACTTCTCGCACCATAAGTAAGCTGTTACAGCAGGTAAAAGAAAAAGACCTAGGGCTAATACTACACCCATAGTTTGCATTCCAGCTACTAAATTTAAAACAGTCAGTATCAGTAGCAGTGCGTGCATCAGTCCTCCGTGACCGCCTGTAGCTCGGTTAAAGGACGGATCAAAGGTCTCTAGCAGAATGCCACGCCGTGCGATAATAAAGACAGCTACAGTGAGAATTGCTGCAAAACTAGAAAGTTTAAGATCGCCTGGGCTTACAGAAAGAATGCTCCCGAAGAGAAAACTTTCTAAATTAATACGAACGGGTAAGCGGCTTAAAAGTGCAACTCCAGCGCCAAAGAAAACAATAAATAAAGAGCCAAAGGCTGCGTCTTCTTTTATACGTGTAAGTCTACTTAAGACTGCACTACCTAGAGCTGTTAATAATCCTGCAATTAAGGCTCCAATAAAAAGAGCTAGGGGGCTAGGGCCAAATAAGAGCCATGCAAGTGCAATACCTGGAAGTACAGAATGCGAAAGTGCATCCCCCATTAAAGAAAGACGTCTTAACACAAGAATACATCCTAAGAGCCCGCCACTAAGACTCAGTAACAGAGCTGACAATAACCCGCGCTCCATAAAGCCATACGAGAAAGGGGTAATAAAAAGATCAGTAAAAGTCATGGCTTAGGAGGGAAACAACGCACTGCGTACATGCTTTAGAGGATCTGCGTCACGTACTTGGCTTGTTTTATAAGCAGCCTCAATATTTTGTTCGGTTAAAACGGTTAGTATGGGGCCTTCAGCAATGAGTTTATTTGCTAAAAGTATTCCACGACTAAACGCACTTTTTGCTAATCCAAAATCATGTACCGCTGCCATGACTGTACGGCCCTGGAGTTCCCAGGATCGTAAGATGTGGGCTAGCTCTTCGGTTGCCGTTACATCAAGTCCTGTGAAAGGTTCATCCAAAAGAAATATATCTGCACCTTGAGCGAGTGCTCGAGCTAAGAAGACTCTTTGCTGCTGACCTGCGGAGAGTTGACTGATCTGGCGATCAGCAAGGGAAGTAATACCAAGTTCTTCGAGTGCGTGATTTACTGCGATGTGGTCTACTTTTTGAAATCTTTGCCACGGTTTAAGCCTTGGGTACCTGCCTAGTTCCACAACGCCTTTTACTGTGATTGGAAAATCCCAATCGATTGATTGGCGCTGGGGTAAATAAGCAAGCCTTGGGAGTGCATGCTCCAAGTGTTTATCTCCGATACGGATTTCTCCTTTAGATAAAGGAAGCCAGCCTAAGCAGGCTCTTAAGAACGTACTTTTTCCTGCACCGTTTGGTCCTAGGATTGCCGTGATACTTCCGCAGGGAATATCCAGTGATAGATTACTCAGTGCTGTATGAGCGCCGTAGCGTACACTGACGTCTCTAAAGCGTATAATGTTATGGGCATCACTCACTGTAAGGTAAGCTTACGGAACTGTGAAACGAATGGAAGGGCCTTCTGTAGCTTTTGACGCAGGCTGGGGTGGCTGAGCACCCTTTGGTAATGAATTAGGCCGTACTGGCTGAGCAGGTGCAACTTGAGCTCCAATTGCAGGAACGACTAAAGGCTGGGTACTAAATCCACGTTCAATTAATTGAGCTATTTTTAAATCGCGGCTTCTAGAATCAGGACTATCCATCATGACTGCGATGATGCGCCTGTTTCCTCTTTTAGCAGTCGCTGTTAAGCAAAAACCTGCACCGTCAGTGAAGCCTGTTTTTAAACCATCAACTCCATCAATATGGCCTAGCAAGTGATTATGATTAGTCATCATTACAGGCGGAAAACGCTTTCCTGCTCCAAAGGCACGCTGTTTAACTGAGGTGTATTTGAGTATATCAGTCTGTGTAATTAAGTAGCGTGCGAGGATAGCAAAATCTCGTGCAGTTGTTAGATCGCCTTCAGAAATACGGTGACTTGCTACGGGAAAGCCGTTTGGTGTCTGAAAGGTCGTATGGTTCATACCTAGGGCGCGTGCCTTTGCATTCATCCATGAAATAAATAAAGGAACCGATCCTGCCGAGCAGCGTGCCATCATATAGGCTGAATCATTAGCCGACTGAATCATCATCGCGTAGAAGAGTTCCTCTACTGTGAAAGTTTCTCCCACTCTTAACCAAACGCTTGTACTGTGACGCACAGCCCCAACACGTTCATCTGCACGAGTCACTGTTAGTGGGGTGTCTAGTTTTAGATTACCTGATTTAATTCGGTCGTACGCCACAGCAAAAGTCATGAGTTTAGTCATGCTTGCAGGAGGGCTTACTTCATCGGCGTTATCTTGGAAAAGAATTTTGCCTGTATCTGCGTCCATGACAATTGCACTTTTGTAGGATGCTGGCGCATTACGAGAGGCTGCATTTAGGCTAGGGCTTAGGGCAGCTGCACTCACTACAAGTACACATAAACTAAGAAGACTTAAACGCATTGAAAACAAAAGAAACTTAGGTTTTAGGAGGAAGTTCGTGAAGGCTCACAGAAGGATTCTTTTCAGTGAAATACCGCATTGTCCATTCGTTTGGAAAGAACATCACGGTTTGGCCAAACTTATCGGTACCAAAGCTTACGCCTGAGGCCACAATAAAGTTACGGGTATCTTCAGCTGAAATCTGAGGAGTGACCCAGCGCATGACAGTCCACGGCGTTGGATCAAGCCTTGAAGCTGCATTATACTCACTTTCTAAGCGGTATTGAACGACTTCAAACTGAAGGGGACCAACGGCTGCTAGGAGATTAGATCCAGCAGGAGCGCTACGTGCTGAGAAAGATTGAACGACACCTTCTTGAAGGAGCTGCTCTAAGCCAGCTCTAAACTTCTTTGCATCTGCAGGAGTCGGATTACTGATATAAGTAAAGACTTCAGGAGCAAATAACGGAATTTCATTAAATAAGATACTGCGATCTGTAGTGAGCGTGTCTCCGATACCAAAGGAGTCGTGACCTACAAGACCGATAACGTCACCAGGATAGGCGACATCAACTGTTTCACGCTCCTGGCCAAATAATTTATGCGACGAGGACAGGCGTACTGTTTTTCCAGTTCTTTGATGAATGACTGTCATATCACGCTCAAATTTACCTGTGCAGACCCGCATGAATGCGATTCTGTCTCTATGCTTAGGATCCATGTTTGCTTGGATCTTGAAAATAAAGCCGGAGAATTCTGGGTTTGAAACTTCGAGAATACGGTGATCTTCGAGTTTGGCGTTATGTCTTGCTTGAGGTGCAACAGAATCTTTAAGAAAACCGTCTAAAAGGAGTTGGATTCCGAAATTATTCACTGCACTGCCGAAGTAAACTGGAGTTTGTTGACCAGCACGTACTTTCGCTAGATCGAAGGCGTGGCCTGCTCCATCTAGCATGGCTAATTGTTCACATACTTCCGTGTGTGTTGACTCATGCAACTTTGCCTTAACTAAAGGATCCTCTAAGGAAGCGACTTTAACAGGAGCTTGGTAGGCACCCCCAGGTACACGCTCAAACATATGTACTTGTTGACTACGACGATCAAACACACCGCGAAATTCTGGGCCATTACCTAAAGGCCAAATTACAGGAGAGCACTGTAGGCCAAGCACACTTTCTAATTCATCTAATAGCTCCAAGGGATTGCGGGTAGGGCGATCGCACTTGTTCATGAAAGTAAAGATTGGCACACCTCGTCTACGACAGACTTCAAAGAGTTTGCGCGTTTGTGCCTCAACACCTTTACCAGCATCGATCACCATTAAGGCTGCATCCACTGCAGTCAGCACACGGTATGTGTCCTCAGAAAAGTCTTTATGACCAGGAGTATCAAGCAAGTTGACTGCAAAGCCCGAATAGTCGAATTGCAGAACTGTTGAACTAATCGAAATACCTCTTTGCTTTTCTAATTCCATCCAGTCAGAAGCAGTAGCTCTCTGGTTTTTGCGGTCCTTCACAGCTCCTGCCAAATGAATTGCATTGCCGTAGAGAAGGAACTTCTCAGTCAGCGTTGTTTTACCCGCGTCAGGGTGGGAGATGATGGCAAAGGTGCGCCTGCGCGCAATTTGTTCAGAAGTGGACATACTTTATAAGAGGTTAAGCTGAGGATCAGTGTCGTTAGAAGCGACTGTGATTTTTTTCTTCGGCTTAGCTTGGGGTGAAGACACGGTGACTGTCGTGTCATCGCCTTCAAGTTTGGAAAGAATAGTGCGGGCTCTATCTATGACAGAGAGGGGTAGTCCTGCCAGGCGGGCTACTTGGATACCGTAGCTACGATCAGCAGCTCCAGGGATAACCCGGCGTACAAAAACGATATCATCCTTGTATTCCTTTACTTCCACGCAGAAATTTTTAAGCCGTGGTAAGTGCTTATCAAGTTGGGTGAGTTCCTGGTAGTGGGTTGCAAATAAGGTACGGGGGCCCACTTTTTCGCCGCGGTGTAAGTGCTCAACCACAGCCCATGCAATACTTAAGCCGTCATAGGTTGAAGTCCCTCGGCCAATTTCATCTAAGATGATTAAAGATTTATCAGTAGAATTATTAAGAATATTTGCTGTCTCATTCATCTCGACCATGAAAGTGGAATTACCACGAGCTAAGTCATCACTCGCGCCAACGCGTGAGAAGATGCGGTCCACTAAGCCAATCCTGCATGATTTAGCAGGAACAAAACATCCGACATGTGCAAGCAGTGCGATTAATGCTACTTGTCTAATGTAGGTTGATTTACCAGCCATGTTAGGACCAGTAATTAAAGCGATTTGAATTTCACTACAGCTAAGTGTTGTACTGTTAGGCACAAACGCACTGCTACCTGACTGAGTTCTTATTTCTGATGACCGAAGCATTTGCTCAACGACAGGGTGGCGGCCATCAATGATTTCTAAAGTAGAACTTTCATCTATTGTGGGTTTACAATAATCCCACTCACGTGCGAGAAGAGCCCAGCCCGTTAAGACATCACACTGAGCTAAGGTATCGGATGATGTTAAAAGCAATGTTGATTCTTTTAAAATTGAATCAACCAAGCCTTGAAAGAGAAGACGCTCACGAGCGATTGCATTTTCTTCAGCGCTAAAAATTTCTTTTTCTTTTTTACGTAATTCTTCAGTAACGTAGCGCTCACCATTCACAGTTGTCTGACGGCGAATGTAGTCTGCTGGAACTAAGTGTAAATTCGCTTTAGTTACTTCGATATAGTAGCCGAAATTATTTGTGAAACGAACTTTAAGACTACGGATTCCTGTTTTGTCTTGTTCAGATTTTTCTAAGTCAGCGAGCCAAGTTTTATTTTCACTGGTGAGACTGCGAAGACGATCTAGTTCCTGATCGTAACCCTGCTTGATGTAATTGCCGTCTTCTAAGTCCTGAGGCAGTTCATCACTTAAGGCCTGACCTAAGAGGGTGCTTAAATTAGATTGCTCATGAAGAGTCGCATTTAAGGCATGTAGGTGTTCGCTGCTTGCTTGTGCATCTTCTTGAAATGAACTTAGAGCTACTTTAAGTGCTGGAATTTGAGCTAAGGTATCTCTCACCCCGCCTAATTCTCTAGGACTTCTGAGTTTATTTTGCAGACGACCTAAAATGCGCGGTATGTCACGCACCTGCACTAAGAGGTCTTTAAATAACGCAAGTTCACTTGGTTTATCACAAAAAATACCAATTAAAGTTTGGCGGCGTTTAATTTCTAAGATGTCTAAGGTTGGTGCAGCTAACCAGCGCTCAAGTAGACGAGAGCCTGGTGACGTGCTTGTTTTATTAATCGCGTTTAATAGTGAGCCTTCTTTTGTCCCACGACTGGATGTAAAAATTTCTAAATTACGTAGAGTCGATGGATCTAATAAAATCGCATTAGCGCTTTGGTACTCCTGAAGTGTCCTAAGATTTTCTGGCTTAGCACACAGATTTTCTGTCGCATAGCGCACCAGTGTTCCTGCAGGTCCTAGCCCTAGGTGGTCTGTTTTTAAACCAAAGCCTTCTAGGTTGAGTACACCCAGAGTCGCCATGACTGCATGAGCACCTGAAGCTACAGAAAATTGAGTGGCTGGTAATTCTGTACACAGTCTTGTTGTTGCAAAACTATGTAGTGCATGGACTGCTGTATTTTCGTGAGGGCTTAATTTCCAGCGCTCGAGTTCTCCTTCAGCAATTAAGAGTTCATCTGGATTAAGACTCGAAAGTACGGGCAGTAAATTTTCTATTTTAGGATCACTGGCTAAACGGAATTCACCTGTTGAAATATCAAGCCACGATGCATGTAGGCCGAAACGATCTAAGAAGATCGCAGCCAAGTAGCGATTGCGTGAAGCATCCAGTTGATTTGCAGCGAGGCTAGTGCCTGGTGTAAGAATGCGGGTGAGCTCTCTTTTAACTAGTTTACCTGCAACGGCGGCTTCCTTTTGGTCGCAGATAGCGACTTTTTTTCCAGCTGCTAAAAGTTTAGAAATATAGTTATCAGCTGCATGAGCAGGAAGTCCTGCCATGGGTTGGTCATGCCGTTTAGTAAGGGTAAGACCAAGGACACGTGAGGCGACAACTGCGTCATCAAAGAAGAGTTCGAAAAAGTCTCCCAGTCTAAAGAGCAGCAGCGTGTCTTTGGGAAGCCCTCGCTTCACGTCAAAGTACTGTTGCATCATGGGAGTCATGGGGTTCAATTCAAGAGAGTCCTAAGCCTTAGTTCCATGGAAAAATGAAGAGATTTTAATATCTCTAGACCTTATTAAGGCATCCTATATCTATATTAGCTCGTAAAACTACCATGGCACTCTCTCTTTTGCATCGTGATTTAGGCGGTAAAGGCCTCCCTGTACTGATCGTTCTTCACGGCTTAATGGGCGCTTCTCGTAATTGGCAAACCTTGGGTAGGGAAATCAGTAGCCAGTATCACGTCATAGCCCTAGATTTACGTAATCACGGCTCTTCCCCGCATTCTGCTGAAATGACCTATGACTCCATGGCAAAGGATGTTGTAGCGTGGATGGATTCTTTGGGTATTGAGCAAGCCATTCTCCTTGGACACAGCATGGGCGGGAAAGTCGCCATGGTTGCAGCCTGTCATTATCCCAAGCGTTTTTCTAAGCTTATCTTAGTAGATATTGCTCCAAAGAATTATTTTTGGCCGGCACACCGTGCTGAATTTGCTGCTATGAAAGCACTTAATTTAACTACGCTTAATTCTAGACTTGAAGCTGAAGTAAGTCTTGAGAAAGACATTCCAAGTTTAGCCTTACGTAAATTTTTACTCACTAACCTTGAACGTACTAACGACGGTACATGGAAGTGGATCGTTAATTTAGAAGTTATTTCTTCTGCAGTAAGTCACTTAGAAAGCAATCCTCTTACATCATCTGATCAGTATTTAGGACCAACGTGTTTTATTATTGGAGGAAAATCCGATTACGTAAAAAAAGAAGATGAAAGTCTAATACGTGCAATTTTCCCTCTCACACAAATTATTACTCTCCCTAAAGCAGGGCATAATCCTCATATGGATTCTAAAGACGAATTCCTAAAAGCAGTCCTAACCTTCACCGAGCAGACCAAATCCTAAGAGAGCTCAGCATAAAGTCTTCTAAGGCTGCAGACTCATTTAAATTTAACCTCAAAAGTTTAGAATTGTGCTCAAGTTGCTCCACAGCTGCAGCAAAGGTACGCCTAACAGTGATGTCTCCCGCACGTAACCTTGCCCGTGCATGGGTGCGTGTAGCTTCTTCAATTTCTGCAAAGAATTGAGATCTTAGGCCATTAGCAATTCCTGTTTCAATCGCCACTTTTTCATCCTCAGCCAAGTCATCGGGGAGGGTACTCTTTTGTTTTTCCCAATTCTCGTCTGTTGCTTTATCTAAAATTGAACCAAAACGTGCAGTTAAACCGTAAACAGTAAAAATGTGATCTGAGACCGCTTTACGGTCTAAATTCTCACCCGGCATTCTCCCAAGCCAAGCCGCATAATCAGCAAGCCAACTAAGCCACAGTGTTTTAGCAGCATCTTCTCCTGCTTCTTCTTTACCTGCCCATGCACCTGCAACATTAGGTTCTGAAGGGAATCTAAAATGTAGGCAGCGGCTACGAATCGTACTAAGCAGGGCGTAGGGCCTAGTCGTAAGTAAAATGAGAGTCGTTTGAGCAGGAGGCTCTTCTAGTGTTTTAAGAAAAATATTTGCCGCTGCAGGATTCATGCGCTCGGCATCAAAAATGATGGCTACTTTATTTTCAGAAATACTGGATGATACCTGTACTTTCGTAATTAATTCACGCGTGTCCTCTGCACCAATAATACGCATTTTACCTGCAGGACGTAGAGTAAAGCAGTCTGGGTGATCATGCGGACTAAACACCTGGGAAGCGCCCGAATTTAATAACCGGTCTGCAATGGCTTCAGCTACGCCTGCCAATGTCTCCACATTTTCAGCATGCAGCAGTAAGCTATGCCCAAGCCGCTTTCTTTCGATTGCTTGCTCAATGACGGCAACAGCCGGGGTACCCTCAAGTGACGAGGGCCAGGCAATTAAAGACGGTCTTTGACTGCTTCCCATATCTTTTTTTCGATCTCGTCTTCAGATTTTGTTCCATCAATGAGGCAAAAGCGCTCAGGCATACCTTTAGCTAGCAGTAGATAACCTTCTCTGACTTTATTGTAAAAGTGTACGTTTTCTCGCTCCATTCTGTCAGGTACGTCGGAGGCTCTTAGGCGAATACGTGCAAGACTTACCTCCGTAGGTACATCAATCACGATCGTTAAATTCGGCATGATCTTACCGATTGCAAACTGGTTAATTTGTTCAACTGGATCTGAGGCTAAATTACGTGCTATGCCTTGGTAGACTGTCGAAGAATCCAAATAGCGATCACTTAAGACAACGGATCCTTTACTTAAGGCTGGTGCAATGACTTGGCGTACCAACTGTGCACGAGCCGCTGTAAACAGAAGCAGCTCTGTTTCCGCACACATCTCGTCACCCTTAGAGTTATGAACGATGATATTTCTAATTTGCTCACCAATTTCAGTCCCTCCTGGCTCACGTACAGAAACGACATCGCGTTTCAACTTCAGTAAATGGGCCGCTAAACGGATAATTTGAGTAGATTTTCCGCTCCCTTCCGAGCCCTCGAAGGAGATCAGCTTGCCTGTAGGCTTTGAATTGTGAGGCATGACAGTTTAGAGTACTACTTTGTACGGCAGCTTCAACCAAATAGCCTGTTTTTTAACTAGCTTTTAGCCATAAGTTATAAAAGAAGCAAAACAGCTGGCGAAAGTCATTGAAGGACGCATAGAAACACGCCAAAACTAATAGTATAGCCATGGTTTCGATACATCTTTTCTATCCTCTTTTCTCAATCGCTAATCCACTTCGAGTCTTTGAAAACTGTGACGGAGTGGGGCAAACGATCACCGCCTCTTTAGGCCTGTTTAGTATCGTGGCCTGGGCCATGATGATTGGTAAGAATAATGACCTAGCTGCCTTAAGGCGCATGAATCTTATTTTTGAGCAGAGGCTTAAAGATGAGCGACGCATTTTAGATCTTCCTGAAACCTTCCGTAAAAAAAGCGGTATTCCATATGCAGATATTTTAAGCGAAGCCTTTGAAGCGTACTGGCGTGCTGCTGCAATTGGAAAAGAAAAAGGAATTGATTCTTCTCGTTTTCGTTTAGAACTAGCTGAGAATGCAATCCAGCGCGCACTAGCTCGCAACATTCACAGTTATGAAGAGAGTATGATTTTCTTAGCAAGTATTGTTTCCGGTGCTCCGTTCATGGGACTACTCGGTACAGTGTGGGGTGTTATGACTGCGTTTGATTCGGTGTCCGTTCAACAAACCGCAAGTATTCAAACACTTGCTCCTGGTGTATCTGCTGCACTCTTGACCACCATCGCAGGACTACTCGTCGCTATACCATCTTTATTCGGATATAATATGCTTCAGGCTAAGACACGTACCATGATTACTGAAGCAGAAAATTTTGCCAGTTCCTTGGCCGACCGTATTGAGTTAGAAAGCTAAGGAGGCCTACTACAATGGCACGCACTTTTAAAAGGCAACGCACCTCTCATGCGATTGCGGAAATTAATGTAACAAACCTAATTGATTTAGGTTTTACACTCTTGATCATATTCATGATCTCGACGCCTCTGATTAATCAGGAGCAGACAATTCCGGTAAGACTTCCTGTAGAGTCAAAAAGCTCTCAGCAAAAACCAGATCCAACTGACCAATTTGATTCTGTGTCCATTGATGCTAAGGGTTATTTCTATGTAAATACCCAGGCTACACCAATGAGTCTTACTCAACTACGCAGCGTACTGCAGACCTGGGGAGCTATGAAAAAGCCACCTGTCATTCGGATTCGCGGGGATGGTAAAGTCCCTTATGAAAAAGTTGTTCAACTAATGGATGAGCTTAAAAAAGCAAATCTGATGAGAACTACCTTCGATACCCAATCGGATACATAACCCAAGGCGTTTTAGATCGATGTTCGGACGCTACCCACAAGCATACTTTGTTTCTTTTCTTATTCACGGAGCGGTTATTGCTTTGGTGGTACTGCTCGGGTTTTATGTCGGTGAGCATCAAGCAGAGCCAACCAAGGTCTTTGAATTAGTTGCTGGTAAGGGAGATAACTATGGGGCTACAGAAGCACCTGCGCTTGGGATTGCAGGGGGAGTGGGGATTACGACTGTTGATGCACCGGTTGCTCCACAGCCTACACCAATAGAGCCTATTAAAGTTGATATTGCTCAGCCTATAGTTGAGCCAACTCCAACTCCTCCACAGCCTACGCCACCAGAGCCCCCTGTTGCTGTTGAACCCGTACCCGTACCTGTACCTACACCAACACCGACTCCTACTCCTAAACCAAAACCTCCTGTTAAAACGCCTGTAAAAAAACCAATACAAACCGATTTTAAGAAACTTGTTCAGCGCACAGCTGACAGAAAAGCAGCTAGGCTTGAAGCACAGTATAAAAAACAAGAGGCTGCGCAAAAAAAACGTGAAAGCTACGAGCAATTTCAAAAGGAGCATGGAGCACGCGCTACAGGTGAAGGTATTTCTGGTGGTGTAGTAGGTGGCAATCCTTCAAATAAAGTGGGTGGAGCGGGGGGCAAGGCCTTAACGCGTGAACAGCAAAGTCTGTTGGATTCCTATTTCGCCATGTTTAAAGCACGGCTAAAGGAAAATCATTTACCTCCTCCCGGAGTCAGCGACCGCTTAGAGGCGCGCGTAGAATTTTTTATGTCCGCAGATGGCAGTATATCTCGGGTTCGAATTCTACGTTCATCCGGGAACGCTGAATTTGATCAGTCAGTACTCCAAGCCTTTGCACATACCCGTATGCCAAGTCGTCCGGATCATCACAGTGACATAAAGGAAATGACCTTTAAGATGCACGATGAGGATGCGGGATAAACTACCTAGTTTACCTCGACCATTATTTTAATTGCAGTTGGGTCTTTTGAGAGTGTAGCAAATTCTGAATTAACTTTATTCAGATTCAACCTGTGTGTTATCCAAGGAGTCGTATTAATTTTACCGGATTCAATCAGAGCAATAATATCAAGAAAGGTATCTGGTAGAGCGTTTCTGCTGGCAAGTAAGGTGAGTTCTCTACGGTGAAAATTAGGATCGTTAAAGGTAACATCACCCTGGAAAAGACCGACAAAGACAATGCGTCCTCCATGTGCAGGGAATTCAAAACTTTGTGCCATCGACTTAGAATTTCCTGTGGCATCAAAAACTACTGTAGGTAAATCTCCATTACCTATGGCTTTTAATGCTTCAATTTGATGCTCACCTGGGCTTAAGGTAGCTTTTACACCGAGATTAGTTTTACAGAAAGAAAGTCTACTTTCTGAAATATCCATCACCGCTACATTAGCTCCACTGGCTAAGGCAAATTGAATAACACTTAGTCCAATAGGACCTGCTCCAATAACTAAGACAAATTCGCTAGGCTTAATGGCAGCACGCTCTACTGCGTGTGCTCCGATTCCAAGAGTTTCAACTAAAGCGAGTTGATCGTAGGTAAGTCGATTTGAACGATGTAGTTTGCGTGTAGGAACAGAAATAATAGAACGCATGCCCCCATCACTATGAACACCAAATACATTAAGCTGCGTACAGCAATTTGGTTTACCTGAGCGACACGCAATGCAGTGGCCGCAGTTAAAATAGGGCTCTAAGGAGCACTTATCTCCAACCGATAAGCCCTGTGGGTTTATGCCAGGGTTTATGACTTCGAGTCCTAATTCATGACCTAAAATGCGTGGATAGCTAAAAAATGGCTGTCTACCGTGAAAGGCGTGAATGTCTGTCCCGCAAACACCTATACGGTGTACTCTGACTAAGGTTTCATCAGGCCCTTGTATAGGCTCAGCAGTATCTAGAAATTCAAATTTTCCAGGTTCATTTAAACGTACTGTCTTCATCTAGGAAATAAGAGGATCCTGATTTTCTAAGCGTCCACGAGTAAAATTATGATTGTGAATAGGTTTTAAGATGGAAAGCACCTCATTAATCACAGCCTGATCTATGGGGCCATTGGCATATAAAATATTATTCTTCATGTTTTCAGGATTAGCACTGCTGACTAGGGTAGTCGTAATGTCTGGATTACTAATAGAAAATTGTATAGCAGCTTTAGTGATATTAATGCCCTTAGCTTTACAGTAGTCTACTGCTTTTTGGCACCCTAAGCGTATCTCTTTAGAAGCAGGATGCCACTGTGGGGCACCGCGTTCAGTAAGTAATCCCATACCTGTAGGCGAAGCATTAATAACGCCTATATTATTTTGTTTGAAATAAGGCAGCGTGGATTCAAGTGAAGTGTCATTGAGTTCATAATGACAAAAAGAAAGAATCGTTTCTACTAATCCTGGCTCTACTCGGTCGATCAGAGATTTGAAGATTTTGAGTGGCAAGCCTGTGATGCCTATGTGGCCAATTTTACCAGCATCTTTTAATCGCTTAAGTGCAGGAAGCGTTTCGTTAGCAACTTGGTTAAGATCTGCAAATTCGATATCATGACATTGTAGTAAATCAATGTACTCTACGTTTAATCGCATGCAGCTTTCTTCAAAACTTTGCAATGTACGCTTCGCACTAAAATCAAATTCACCTTCAGCGTATTGGCCTATTTTACTTGCTAAGATGTAACGAGTTCGAGGAATAGTTTTTAAGGCCTTGCCTAAAACTATTTCAGCTTTTGTTTGTCCGTAATACGGCGATACATCGATGAAATTAATCCCATTATCTAAACAGTAGTGAACCGTTTTAATTCCTTCTTTTTCATCGATATTTCTAAAAACGCTTCCTAGAGATGAAGCCCCAAAACTTAAAACAGATACCCTTAGGCCTGTATTTCCAAGTGTGCGCGTGTTCATCTGAAATGAGTTAATTTATCCATGAGTGATAGCGGGTTTTTTTATGGATAAGGTAGTCTCCTTATGATTCGTATTTACCGAATTATGTAAAAGAATAAATGACTTAGGATTACGTAAGAAAGTTAAGTAAATTCACGTTTATTAAAGTCAATAATTGGTGAATTTTATCGAATCCTTTGAGTAACGGACAGTCCGTTTGCAGATACATGGATCTGTATTGGAAAGGTATTAGGTCAACTGCAATGGCTACTGGCTTACAGCATACTAAATTCTAGGATTACTTAAATCCGGCTCAGTATAAAAGAGTCCAAAAATTGATATGTAATTTTATGGCACTTTTATAATACTTTAGTCATAGTTAGTCTAATTCTAGTTATAGATTGCCCCTATGATCTATATGCTTAGTTATCATTCTTTTCTCTTATAATTCTCACATGACACTGATTCTTATTGGAATATGCTTACTTGGAGTTGTTGGCGCATATTTCTGGAATAACCCCATGGGGCATACTCGCTCTTTCATGATTGCTCGTTTCATGAACTGGTTTCCCCTGGGAATGACCTATGCCTTTTTGTACATGGGACGCTATAATTTAAACGTAGCAAAAAATGCGCTTGGTGGGCTTATGACCAAGCAAGATTTTGGGCTTATTTTTGCTGTGGGAACTTGGACTTATGCTTTGTCCTTTCTAGTAAATGGCCCCTTGGTTGATCGTATTGGCGGAAAGAAAGGAATTCTAATTGCAGCTATTGGATCTTCTTTAGCTAACGTAGCTATGGGTGTTCTAACGTATCTGCTCATAACAGGCCGTCTGCATATAAATATGGTTCTGACTTTTTCAGTGATCTATTCCCTGAATATGTATTTTCAAAGTTACGGAGCGGTATCGATTATCAAAGTTAAAGCGTACTGGTTCCACGTCAGAGAGCGTGGTGTTTTCGGTGCAATCTTTGGAACACTTATCTCTGTTGGTACTTATTTTGCATTTGATTGGAATCAGTCTATTGCTGAAGCATCAGCTATAAAGTCTACGTCTACGTCTTATCTGCACAGCTTTATACATTCCGCTTTTACATCGGCAGCTACGACAACGGATGCTGTATGGTCTGTATTTTTTATTCCTGCGCTTATTTTAGTAGTTTGGATCTTTATTGATTTATGGCTCGTAAAAGATTCTCCCGAAGACGCAGGGCATGCCTCGTTTGACACGCATGATGCTTCTTCAGGAAGTATGCATGTAGTATATACCGCCAAAGAATTACTCGCTAAAGTGTTCAAAAGTCGGCTTATGCTGCTTATAGCAGCAATCAATTTAACATCCGGCTTTTTTAGAAATGGGGTACAGCAGTGGTATCCTATTTTTGCACATGAAGTAAAACAACCAGGAGCTGAAACATTCCAGGCGCACTATGGTTTTTATCTTTGTATTTTCGGTATCGTTGGCAGTTTTGCCGGTGGATATATTTCAGATAAATTATTTCACTCGCGCCGTGGTCCACCTGCAGTGATGTTTTCAGCCTTAGTTGCGATCTGTTCTTTAGTGATGGCTGCCTTCCTTTTTACAGCTCCAGTATTAGTCGCAATCCTTGGTTTAATCATGGTGATGTGCTCAATTGGAGTTACTTCACTTATGGCGGGTACCGCAGCAACCGACTTTGGTGGACGTAAAGCAACTGCAACGAGTTCGGGTATTGTAGACGGCTTTGCTTATCTAGGCAGTGGTATTCAATCGGTAAGCCTAGGCTATATCACTACACATAATTGGCAGTGGTGGCCATTATTCATCGCTCCTTGGGCAATTCTAGGTGCTATAATAGCATACCGGATTTGGAATGAGCTTCCTGCAGCGACACGTAAGTACATCAACGAAGTTGAATCAAAGAAACACAAGGTAGCTTAGTTTGCTGTTTTGTTAGTTTCTTACTCTTTAGTTTATACTCTGTAGGATTATTTTATTATGAAGCTTAACTCCTTTTTCTTTTATCTTAGTTTTATTCTAGTCAGTGCTATTAGACTTTGTGCGGATGTAGGAGATTTTACTGTAGCTCAACCGATTATACCTAAGGGAAGTGTTAATCTTAAGGATTTTGGTGCAATCAGTGACGGCAAAACAGATAATGCAGGAGCTTTTAAACAAGCAGTAGAAGTATTAATTAAACGAGGCGGCGGTACTTTAATTGTACCAGAAGGCGTTTGGTATACGCTGCCTTTTGAATTAGCCAGTAACATTAATCTTAATCTTGCAGCGAATGCTAAGATTTTATTTTCCCCTCATTTTGAGGATTATAAAGTAAAAGCAAAGAAGTACCGTCCATTACTCTACATTCATGATGCACATGATATTGTAATATCGGGTAAAGGAACAATAGATGGCAATGGCTCTGCATGGTGGCCTGAGGCGCTGCGTTTCAAACAAGAGGCTACTCGTTTACACTCGAGTAGTAATACAAGTCCAAGACCTCGTATGGTACAGTTTGATCATTGTCTTCGTGTGCGTGTCGAAGATGTAACGCTTATTAATTCTCCTGTATTTAATTTAGTGCCGATGCTTTGTGAGGATGTGACAATTGATCATGTAACAATTTACAACCCACATACGGCTCTTAATACAGACGGTATAGATCCATCTGCATCTAAGCGCGTTTTGATTACCCACTGTACTATTGATACGGGAGATGACTGTATCGCAGTTAAGGCAGGTTCGGCTTCAGGAGTACTTACTGAAAATATTATAATCACAGATTGTGCATTCGGTCACGGCCATGGATGCTCGATAGGCAGTGAGACCTACTCAGGTTTAAGACATATGATTGTAAGACGATGTATTTTTGATGGAACAGAAATTGGTGTACGTTTTAAATCAGATCGTCGTAGGGGTGGGTTAGTAGAGGACGTTACCTATGAAGACTTAACGATGCGAAATGTTGGAGAAGCCATCGTAATTAGTAGTTATTACCAAGGTACTACGACTGACATTGGAAGTGACGGTGGCAGTCAAAATGCTGAAGCTATTACACGCACAACTCCACACTGGAAGCATATAACTGTTAAGAATCTTAAAGCGGTTAATGGAACTAAAGATGCAGGTATGATTCTAGGACTTCCAGAAATGCCCGCTGAAGCGATCACTCTGGAAAATGTATCCATTGAAGCACCTAAAGGCTTACGTATGGGTTATACAAAAAATGTTACCTTGAACGCAGTTCACATTACTGCTCAAGGTTCAGCTCTGATTGCAGATAAAACTAATGTTGGCCTTCAGCAGACTAAGTAAGTTTTACTTCACTAGGTTAATTATCTGTTAAGCGCCTGCATCGCATGTGCTGCATAACGCGCCCCTGCAGTAGCACCAACAGGGAAAGCCTCATCGAGTGTTTTTAAATCCGAGTCAGATAAGGTAATTGTTGTAGCTTTAATATTTTCCTCCAGGTACTTAATGCGCTTTGTTCCGGGAATAGGAACAATGTCAGTACCACGTGAGAGAACCCACGCTAATGCAATTTGAGCTGCAGTGGCGGACTTCGATTGTGCAATTGTTTCGATAATCTTAACTCTATTTAAATTAAGATCGAAGTTTGCATCCGTAAAGCGTGGATGCATGTTGCGATAATCATCGCCTGGAATATCTGCTTTAGTTTGAAAGCGTCCTGTGAGAAAACCTCTGCCTAAAGGTGAATAAGCTACAAAGCCGACTCCAAGTTCACGGCAGGTCTTTAAGATTTCACTTTCAACATCCCTGGTCCACAAAGAGTATTCAGTTTGCAGAGCTGCAATAGGGTGTACTTTGAAAGCGCGTCTTAAGGTTTGAGGTGCTGCTTCAGACATCCCTAAGAATCTGACTTTACCTTGAGTGACTAGCTCCTTCATTGCTCCAACAGTGTCTTCAATGGGTACATTAGGATCAACCCTGTGTTGGTAGTATAAATCGATTACATCTACCTTGAGGCGCCTTAGACTATCCTCACAGGATTTGCGCACATATTCAGGTGTACCACAGACACCTAAAAATTCACCGTTAGGACCGCGCATATTGGCAAACTTTGTAGCAAGAATGACCTTATCTCTTTTACCTACGAGTGCTTGAGCGAGTAATTCTTCATTCTTACCAGAGCCGTACATGTCAGCTGTATCCAAAAACGTTACGCCTAGCTCAATTGATTTATGGATTGTCTTAATAGACTCAGCATCATCTCGTCCGGAGTAAAATTCAGACATTCCCATACAGCCTAAACCAATTTGGGAAACTTTAAGGCCTTGGCCTAGTGTGCGTGTATTCATGATGAGATATTTAGTTTAACTAAGTTTAAAATGCGCGTGCGTACTGAATAGGAGGGGGCAGATCTTTACTGCGACCTAGAGCGCGTGCCGCGAGCTGAGGCCAGCGAGGATTTCTAAGCATCTCGCGTGCGAGTAGAACTAAGTCAGCTCGGCTATTAGCAATAATTTCTTCAGCTTGGGCAGGCTCTGTGATCAAGCCTACCGCTGCAGTGGCAATTCCTGATTCTTTTTTGATGCGCTCGGCAAAGGGAATTTGAAATCCAGGAGCTACAGGGATCTTTGCATTGTGCACATTACCTCCGGTACTTGAATCAATCAGATCAACGCCTGCTGCTTTTAATTGAACCGCAAGATTAACGCATTCGTCTATAGACCAGCCTCCCTCAGTCCAATCCGTGCAGGATAAACGCACGGTGAATGGTAAATGATCTGGCCAAACGTTTCTTACGGCTTTGACTGTTTCCATCAAAAAACGAATACGGTTCTCAAACGAGCCACCATACTGATCAGTACGTGTATTGCTTAAAGGAGATAAAAATTGGTGACTTAAGTAGCCGTGGGCTGCATGTAATTCAACATAGGTAAAACCCGCAAGAAGTGCTCTTTTTGCTGCATTAACAAAATCACCTTGAATGTGAGCAATCTCAGTCAGTGTTAACTCTGTAGGCACAAGAGCTAAGTCACCTCCAAAAGATAGGGCACTTGGGGCATATGTCTGCCAGCCTCCAGAACTTGAATTTAAATGCGCTCCACCTAGTTGAGGTATGGCAGCAGACGCTTTACGACCTGCGTGGGCAAGTTGGATCCCAGGAACAGCTCCCTGAGATTTGATAAAACGGGTGATAGGGGTAAGTGGCTCTATGTGTTTATCACTCCACAAACCAGCACATCCTGGGGTAATTCTGCCTTCTGGGGATACCGCAGTAGCCTCAGCAATTATGAGACCTGCACCACCCACAGCGAATGAACCCAGATGCACGGCATGCCAATCATTCATGAGGCCATCGATTGCCGAATATTGGCACATTGGAGCAACTCCGATTCGGTTTCGTAGAGTAATTGACTTAATTGTAAATGGATCGAGCAGATGAGGCATGTTATGTTTATAATGAACTCTTTATTGGAAAATTCGCAACTGCACAGAGTAAAGATTTGGAGACTTTTAAAAGTATGCTATGGTAATAGGTATGCAACTAGGCGGAATTCATCATCTCACAGCTGTAACAGCTAATGTTGAGCAAAATCATGCTTTCTATACTCAGGTTATGGGAATGCGCCTAGTTAAAAAGACTGTAAATCAAGATGACGTTTCTGCATACCACTTGTTCTATGCTGATGCAGAAGCGTCTCCTGGTTCTGATCTAACTTTTTTTGATTGGCCTGTACCTCGAGAAAGACGTGGAACACGCAGCATCACACGCACAGGTCTACGCATAGGTTCAGAAAAAAGTCTCATGTGGTGGATTGATCGCTTGAAAGCTGCATCCATACCAGTGAGTTCGGGCTTTGAGCGTGCTGGAAGATTTGGTGTTGATTTTGAAGATTTCGAAGGACAGCGCTTAAGTTTAGTTGTTGATACAAAATCTAAGGGTAATCCATGGACTGGTAGTCCTGTTCCACTTGAGCACCAAATTATTGGTCTAGGTCCAGTAACGATGAGTATTCCGGAATTAAAACCAACCCAGCATTTATTAACTAAAATAATGGGAATGCGTGAAATTTCAGAATACACGTTAGGAAATAATCCTGTGCATGTTTTTGAAATGGGACCAGGTGGCGCATCCGCTGAATTACATGTAGCAGTAGAAGCAGGAGTAGGCGTTGGTAGACAGGGTGCAGGAGCTGTGCATCACATTGCTTTTAGAATCGCAACAGATGAAGGCTATCATGGTTGGCTAGAGCATTTAGCTGATAGCGGAATTCCTACTAGTGGCCCTGTAGATCGTTTTTATTTTAAGAGTCTATACTTTAGAGAACCTGGTGGTATACTTTTTGAAATAGCAACTGATGGACCAGGCTTTGCAGTTGATGAACCTAAGGATTCATTGGGACTTAAACTTGCACTTCCTCCGTTCTTAGAAAGTAGGCGCAATGAAATTGAAGCAGGACTTAAACCGCTTTAAGAATTAAACAGGTAAGCTTAAATGCATACTACAGAAACGGTAATAATTAACTTAATTATATGCCTGTAGTGTCTTTTTGTTACTAATATCAATGAGTGAATATAAATTTATCTGTATTCAGATGTGATAATTTTAGCTGATCATAACATTGTGTAAATATACAGCCATTACACAGTACTCTTTTTTTAACCGTGTAGTACGACGTTAGTCCATTATACTAGTCTGTATTTAAGATGGCATAATACGACTTATGAAGTATATTATTTAAGTCTAAAATTGGTGATACGTTGTGATGGAAAAATATTTTACTATTTAGTAGAGTAAAATCCTTATTTAAAGACATTGATAGCCCTGCTTTTTAACGGAGCGTAAAAAAAGAATGCAAATAAATATTTCACGTCGCCAAATGTTATCACAGACAGTTTTGGGATTCGGTTTGCTGCTAGTAGCTCGGGTTAGTATTTTTGCTCAATCTGCTAGGCGTATTCTTAGTTCTGTTTTGGCACAAGATACGCAAAGGCCGCAATTTCATTTCATGCCCCCAAGTGATTGGATGAATGATCCTAATGGGCCGATTTATTTTAAGGGTAATTACCATATGTTTTATCAGTATAATCCCAATATGTTACAAGGCTGGGGGCCTTTTGCTTGGGGCCACGCAATCAGTACGGATATGGTTCATTGGAAGCATTTGCCGGTTGCGATTATGCCAACTAAGAACGGTCCTGACGCGCTTGGCTGTTGGACGGGTACTGCAATTGTAAAAGATGGGTCTGTTTATATCGTATATACAGGAATATCTGAAACCGATGTAGGAAAAGGAACAGTTACAATCGCTATTGGAGATAGGCCTAAGGTTTACTGTAAGGAGTCACAATGTGTAGCAGTTTCTAGTGACGATCTTTTACTAAATTGGTCTAAGAGTGCAGAGGCTCTAATAGGCACGACTCCAGATACTGTTAAACGCAGTGGCTTTAGGGACCCTTCGTGGTGGAAGCAGGGGGATGTCTGGTATATGACTTTAGGTAGTGGTCTTAGTGCGCCTTCAAAACTAGCTCAACTGCTCTTATATAGATCTAGTGATTTTAAACGCTGGGAATTCGTAAAAGTACTTACTGATAGTGCACAAACATTAGATTTACCTTCAATTGCCGGCTATCCGGAAGATAACATGTGGGAGTGTCCAGAATTTTTCCGCTTAGGAACTAAGCATGTGCTCATATGTTCAACAGGTGGTAAAAATCACTGGACGAGTGGAATTTTTAATTCTGTTACACTTACATTTACCCCTGAGAAAAAAGGAGTAATAGATTACGGCTGTTACTATGCTGCAAAAACTCAACTCGATTCTTTGGGTAATCGAATCATTTGGGGTTGGATTCAAGAACGTAGACCACCTGAGATGTACAATGATGCAGGATGGGCTGGGGTGATGAGTCTTCCACGCATTCTCGAATTAAATAATCAAGGAGAGCTTATCACGCGCGTATCGCCTGAAGTAAATAAGTTAAGAAAGAATTCCGTATCACTAGATATTAATCAAAATGAAGAGAAAAGAAGTCATCAGATTCGTTCTCTTTTGGTTAAGAACTGTAGTGCTGAAATTAAATGTTTTATAAAAAAGACAAATGAAGCGTTTAGTTTTTCAATTAGGAGTTCAGTTTTGGGCTCTGATTATAAGGGGCACTCAAAAAAAATAGGATCTGAGTTATGGATTACATTTACGTATGACCCAGTGTACCCAGACAAAATTAAGATAAATGATAAAATGTTGTCCTTGGGTGAAGGTATACACGATCATTTAGAGTTCAGCGTTTATGTTGATGGTTCCGTGATTGAGGCTTTCGTTAATGAGTGCGTTGCCTTTACAAAGCGTGTGTATTTTGATGCGGCAAAAACACCCTATACAGGAATTCATTATACCGGTAAAACAATGAATATCATTGCTTTAGATATGTGGGAGTTAGACGCAATTACACAGAATCGACTTACTGATTAAGTGAACATTCGCCTTAAAATAACCTTCAATGAAAAGAAGACCTTATTTTCATGCAACGAATGCATATATGCAGATTTTACTTTCCATCGTTGGGGACTATTTATTATTTTCTAAGTTAGACTAGTACCCTACAAACCCTGCAATAGAATTATGAAAAACACCCTAGGCGTTAGCTTTGCTATTTTCGTATCGCTTGCTGCACTCAGCCTGAGCGCGCAAACAACGAGCACTCCACAAGCCCCAAGTCAAGATACGGCAAAACCTTCAGATGTTGTCGTACTTAATCCATTCGCAGTTGATGCAAGCTCTGATAATTCATGGACAGCTACAAGTACGCTAGTTGGAACGCGTACAAATCAAGAACTATCAAAAGTACCTGCATCTGTAGACGTACTGACATCTGAATTTTTAACAGATCTTGGACTACAATCCATGGATGATGCAGCGGGCTTTGTGGCTGGTCTTACAGTACTGCCCCGCAACGAATCTAGAAATGATGATAGTCGTGTGAGTTACCGCGGTCTTACTGGTGGTACCACAATTTCACGTAATTTCTTCATGTGGTATGTCCCAGCGGACACTTATAACGTAGAGCGACTTGATTTTAGCAAGGGCTCGAATTCGCTTATGTTTGGTGATTCAGCTCCTGGTGGTCAAGTCACTGTTTATACAAAGCGTCCTTCGCTACGTAATATAACTGATGTATTTGCAAGCGTTGGAAGTTTTGGTGCAAAACGTTTCACCGTAGATATAAATAGAAAGATTAATGAAAAAATAGCTGTCAGATTGAACTTAGTTGATCGCTTAGATACCACCTACATCCACAATAACTATCAACGCTTACGTGCAGAAGATTTAGCGGTTCAGTTTAAACCATTCCCAAATACAAGAATCATCATAGAGGGAGAAGCTGGAAAGTATTCACGCCGCAGAGCTGACAATGCTATCTCTATTTATGATAAATCTGCTGCTGGTGCGGGATTCTCAACATCAAATAAATGGTACTATACCTCAGATGGAACCCTTGTTCAAACGCCAGGCACACTTGCTTCTACTGATAGGACTGGAGCAAGTGGTAATCAGCTTTCAATGCTTCAAGGACAATCTGTTTTAGTTTCCCTTCCAAATGGAGTAACAAAACAATTCCAAGGATTTAATAAATCACTGAATATTTTAGGTAACAACGATTACCTGGATAGACCATATAATGTAGCAACCTTTGTTTTAGATCAAAACATCAAGAAACTAGCTATTGAGCTTTCGTATAATCAACAATTTCAGGCTCAAAACAGAAATGATAATTCATTTGGTACAAGCCAAACTCCACCAGTCATCAGTGTTGATAGCAAAGGAAGACCTTATGTGGATGAAACCGGATCAGTGCCTTTTAAGATATTTGGTAATATAGTTAAAGCAGGACGTATTTCAGCTGCTTACCCATTTGAATTTGGTCGCTGGATGAATCAGTATCTCGTTGTTTCAGCTTCACGTCAAAAAGACTATGCATCTAACAAGCGCTTCTTCGTAGCTAATGATGCTGCTCCTGGTACTTTACAAAATAACACAGTATTTTTTAGAGCTTACTTAGATGATCCTAATGTAGCTAATGATACATTCTGGAATCAATTCTTACTTCCTAATCTTAAGACCTCTCCGACATTTCATCCTACTGTTTATGAGTCTTATGTTAATACAGGCCCATATGTTGATATTAGGTATAACCGTAATTTGTCAGCTTCTCTTAGTGGCGAATATCTAGGAGGCCGTTTACATTCCATGTTGGGTCTTAGTTTTAGTAAGATTAGCCGTAAAGTGCCTGCTGCCTATACATATACACTGGATTCAATTGGACGTATCATAGCTCCCGGTAATCCTGATATAAATCCAAATGCTTATGCTTATGATCCAAATTATGATTTAGGTACACGTAGTGAAATGGTGGGCCTAAGTTATGATCTAATTAAGCGTGATACTATGACGCTTAGTACTTATGGCGTATATTCCCAATCGTTTAATTGGCAGTCACCCACGACATTTTACGGCTTAGCACTTGGCCCAATTTTAGGTGTAACACGTGAAGTTGGATTTAAGGGTGATCTATTTAACAAAAAACTTTTTGTTACTGCTGCAGTTTTTGATATCAAACGTAAAAACGTAGCCTTTGTTTGGGCTCCTGATAATTTAAGTGCTGTTCAGCTAGAAGACTTAATTAATCCCAATAATTTAACAGCAGGACAGCCTGGTTATTTATCCGTAGTTAATGGATTAAATAATGAGCGCAAAACGGTTAATTCTACTGAAGAGTCTAAGGGTGGTGAAATTACACTCCAAGGTAGACGTACTTATGGTCTGCAGCTGCGTTTAACAGGTTCAATTCAAAAGGTAACAGCAGCGCCTGATTTCGGTGTCTTTAAGAGCCTCCTAGCTGCCGCTATAGCAAGAACTACTGCAGCACAAGCTACGGGCGGTAATCCCGCGCTGGCAGAAAATGCGACCTACATTGCTTCAGCTCAAACAATTGTAGGTTCTAATACACTCACCAACGCAGTGCAGGGTAGACGCAGTGCACCTTACTTGGGCAGTTTTGTGGCTGACTACGAAATTCCTCATATTAAAGGACTGCGGGCTGGAGTTAATGGTATCCTAACCCCGGATTACAATGTAGCGATATACAACGGCATTGTTTTCTCACGCGGTGGGCAGTTACCCGTTGGTGCATACGTGATATATGACACAAAGATTAAACGTCAGAGAATTATGTTCCGTGGTTCTGTTCAGAATGCTTACGATATTATTAATGGTAGCAGTCAATATAGAGTAACAGGCTCAACTGGACAAAATACAGGTACGGGTTTACCAAATTATATCTACCGTTATAAGGATCCTGCTGTATACGCATTATCTGCAGAGCTACATTTCTAAGCTCTGATCAAGTAGACTAAAGTAAAATACCAATTCCTCAAACCCGATAACAATCATTGTTATCGGGTTTTTTTATACGTAAGTTTTAATCGTGAGGAGCTATTAAATGAATTTCGCAGTTTTTTAATGGCCTGTCTTTAGTGAGACAATGATATGGGAAAGCTTATCGGTACGGGCTATTTCAAAGTTATCGCTGTATATATGTAAACCTGTGCCTTTTCCGTAGTGTTGTCCGTTTAAATCATAAAAAATGGTGATCAAGTGTCCATGATAGTGGATATAGTCTAAGCAGAAATGATCCCATGTTCCCTCCGGAATAAGCGGATTGATATCCAGTACGTCATCAGGGCGGGGGCGTAGTCCGATTAGACCACTAATGATAAGGTCACAAAAGGTTGAGTGGTTATAATCTTTACCACGTTCCTTGCCTCCTGCAGCTGGATCCCAAGTTCCATTCTTCCATTTTTTTAGTCTAGTTCTTGAAATCCAGTCTCCCGTTATTGGGTTAATATTCTCATCAATCCATGCAGTCACTTTACCATCATCTCGTTTTAAATACTGCGACTCTGCATAACGAGTTAGTAAGTTTAGGTAATCTTTTTTATTAACTATAGTTTGATCATAGTTATTTAGTAGGTTTGCCAGCGCGGTTAAAGTCACTGATGTAGCATAAGGCCAAGTTGGACCATTCCACTGGCATTCGTGGCCTTCATACGACAGGGAAAACTTTGGGTGCCTTTGTTCTGCTGTTGTTAGACCAAATGGAGCATAAAACCCTTTAGGATCCATCAGTTGCTCCCAGGCTATAGACTTATCAGTATCGGGGAGATTGAAATACCAAGGTGTATAACCATGTAACTCACGAGCATCAGAGAGTGTAGTACTAGAACTACGGGGAAGTACTTTGAAAAAATGTGCCTTACGATCCCATAGTATGTCTTGGGTCAGTTTTTTGATCGTTGCTGCTTTCATGCGGTACAAATCATCTATCTCTTTTTCGCTGGCTAGTCCTGCAATCTGAGCGATTGCGAGTGCATCCCCATACATATAGCTATTAATGGTAGCTCTGTAACCAAGGTGTTTTGACTGTAATTCACCACTAATTGATACTTCCATTCCATCACGTCCGTCTTCTTGCCAAAACAGTCCATTGGTATCTCGATTGTATTTTTCCCATGCCGTGTAGTTTGTGATTAAACTAGGAAGTAACTGCTTGGCTAATGAATAGTCTCCTGAAACTTTAACTACAGCCCAGATCGCATCTGCAGCCCAAAAGCTATACTTGCGAGGTGATGCATCTTTTTTAAACCAGAACTTCGAATACTCGGATGTATATTTATGATCTGCTAACCAACGCCCTTCATATAAGTGATGACCCGCAGCGCAGCTAATCGTATTGTATTTACCAGCCCAGCCGACTTGGGGTAAAAATTCAGTGATAACATAGCCCTCCGGAGTCTCTTTGATATGCTTTCTAAACGTCCACCATCGAAAATAGTAAATTTCTTCAATTGTTTTATCTGGTAAGTCTAAGAGTGGTATATTGTTCTCAAGAAAGTCCCAAGCATCCTTATTTGGAATAAATTGTACGTAAAGTTCTGCATCGTTAGCATTAAATGTATCGATATAATGCTTGTAGGAACTTGCTTTCAGAAATGGTCTAAATCTATCAACACTGGCTTGTTCATCTCCAATTGAAATAGACACCAGCGTTAGGAATAAAGTTAGAAAAACTGGAAACTTAAATTTCATTTTAAATTAACGTAAAAAGTATCATTATTTAGGATACAATAGTATTAAAATAGGCGGCATAGTTTTTTGTAAGTTTAATATTAATTAATCTTTTAAAGCAGCTCCATTTTGTGACTTAAGTTTTCATTAAAAAAATGTCAGATTTAGTCAGGTAATTTTTAGGCTTACAGGCATACATAGTCAGTCATTAACATTTAAATTCTCTTAAATTATCAATTATTGTTTGGTCATTTATATAATTCTAATAATTGTTAATTTACCCTTGATTACATATATGAATTTTAAAAAAATTAAGTTTTTCTTACCGGTATATCTTGTGATGATTGTATTAAGTGTCTTCGCTGAAGATGCTAGCTTAGCTCCTACACCTCCGATGGGATGGAACAGTTGGAATCATTTTTATGGAGACGTAACTGATAAAATTATACGTCAGCAGGCTGAAGCTATGGTTAGTAGTGGTATGCGAGACTTAGGCTATGTATACATTAATATTGATGACACGTGGGAGGGTGTACGTGACAATAAAGGTGAAATTCATTCTAATTCGAAATTTCCTGACATGAAGTCCCTAGCTGACTTTGTTCACAGTAAGGGCTTAAAACTTGGTATTTACTCCTCTCCTGGACGTAAGACATGTGGAGGCTATGAGGGTAGTTATGGGCATGAAGTTCAGGATGCTAATACCTATGCAGCATGGGGTATAGACTATCTTAAGTACGACCTGTGTAGTTTAGGTGATTTAATGAAAGTCACTGCAACGCATGATACTGCTACTGAAATGATGAAGGCAGCATATACAAAAATGCACAATGCCTTAGTGAGTACGGGTAGACCTATTGTGTTTAGTTTGTGCCAATATGGTAAAGACAGTGTTTGGGCTTGGGGTCCTTCTGTTGGAGGGAATCTATGGCGTACCGGCACTGATATTGAGGATAAATTCTCTAGTATGGCAGCAATTGCTTTTAGACAGGCGGGCCTTGGTAAGTATGCTGCACCTGGTCACTGGAATGATCCAGATATGCTTGAGGTCGGTAATGGTGGCATGAAAGACTTTGAATATAGAACGCATATGACTTTATGGGCGTTACTTGCTGCACCTTTAATTGCAGGCAATGATTTGACGGCTATGACTCCAGCCACAAAAGAGATCTTGATGAACAAAGAAGTGATCGCAGTTGATCAAGATAAAGCAGGCAGGCAAGGTGACCGTGTCTATGCCGAGGGACCGATTGAGGTGTGGTCGCGTGATCTAGCTGATGGTTCAAAGGCTGTGGCTATATTTAACCTAGCTGAGAGTGTGCTTATTATTCCTGTAGATTTTTCGAAACTAGGATTTAAAGGTCCAGTAAATGCCCGCGACTTGTGGGAACATAAGGATCTGGGTGTACTTAAAGAGGTATACACCGCTAGACTATTCCATCATTCCTGCCAGTTGCTTAAAGTATGGCAGTAAGTCTTTTTAGCCAGGGGCTAACAGTATTTTTAATTCGTCAATTATGTATATCGTCGGCAAAAAGTTATTTAGCTCAACTACCGTTGTAGTCGTAATTTTAGCAGTTACAGCGTTTAGTCTAATAAATAGCGCAGCTGCAGATCGTGTTGTTTCGAGCAATAATCCTGAGATTACCTCAAATTCTATACCTCTTGAAAATGCTGTTGGCTTGAAGTGGAAACTCTTAAAGACAAATGCTGGGTGGTCACTTGGTTCAATATTACTTCATAATAAAGAAGTAGAGCAGGCAGCGAAACAAGGTATGTTATCGGTACGTAATGCTAAGACTGGCGAGATTCGCTGGATGACTGCTTCTCAGGCCGATAAAATCGACAACCATACAGCACGTCTATCAGGACAAGATAATATTGATGGAGCAAATTTCGTTTGGACTATTGAAATCTCACTAAGTAAAGACAGCTTAGAGGCAAACTTTTCATCTTCATGGAATGTAGATAGAGATCTTAACAACTGGGAAGTTTGTCTTTCCTATCATGATGGATTCTCCAAAGACTGGCGTTTACAGAGTTACCCTTGGGCAGGCTATAGCGAATCGGTAAATATCAGTCCAATGCGCTATTGTGGTGTACCTGGAGTACTTGTGTACCGACCAGATCAATCACTGGTTATCCTCTTTGCTATCGATAGTCGTACGGACTATCTCAACCCTATGACATGGACGGGTAAAACAAGTTTTCAATTTACTAATAGAGTCACGGCGCCTCAGTTTCGCTCGGGGATAAATAATTTAAAAGCGGGAATAAAGTACAAACTTCCCTTGCAGTTATTCTTGAGTGACTCCCGTGACTTCACAGGTGCAATCACGTCAATCATGCAGTCTTGGATTAAGGTAAATGACTATAAGGTTGATACTACACTCCACGTGCGAACACCTCAGCAAGCCTTTGATATTTCTGTTGGTGGTCGTCGTAAAATGGATAGCTGGAAGCCTGGTATTGGCTATGAACATCATAAGGGTACGCCGTTTATTTACGTCGGTAATAATCCGATTATTGCTTACTATGAGTACCGCCTTTATGAGATGACGGGAGATAAACTATGGCGTGAGAGGGCTTTTCAACAGATTGATTTTGCAATTAAAGGCCAGCAATCAAGCGGCGTTTTTCACACCAGCTACTATTTTAGAAAAAGTGGTGGTGCTACCTCTCCAGGGTACTATAGCTGGGACTGGGGGCATAACGGCTACAAGGTGGATATCAATACCTGGATGGTCCGATACATCCTACAGACTTGGCAACGAGTTAAAGAAAAAGAAGGACTTGATCGTGAAGACTGGCATAAGGCAGCTACAGCCTCCCTTAGTTGGATACTTGCTCAGCAGAATGAGGACGGTGGCTTCCCTCAGGTAGTAGATGTACAATCAGGTCTAAAGTCTAAGTCAGTTGTGTGTGGCCGAACGTTGGTAGGTCTACCGATCATAGCAGCAATTACTGGGGATAAGCGGTGTCTTGTTGCGAGTGCCAAGCAAGAGGTATTCCTAAAAGAAGAGGTAGAAGGCCACTTCTGGTATACTGGGCAACATCCTGATTTACCACCTGAGGATTTCGAACAAGACAGCATATATAACGTGGTTGAATATTGGCTAGATAAGTATGACAGAACCAATGACCAAATATGTTTAGACCATGCGGTCGCTAATGCTTATTATGCGTTACTGTATTGGTGCCCCAAGCAGCTGAGCTGGGTAAAAAATCCGACACAAGGTGCCCACACCGAGCAGTTACACTTTAATCAGTATTCCGTCTACAGTTACCATAATCGTAAGATTCAGTGTCTTGATCGTTTATTTCGTAAAACAGGTAATCCCTTATTTGAGCAACTTCGAGACAGGGTGATACAATTAAATTTTTATACTCAAGTAACTGAAGGTCCGTATCGAGGCTCCGTATCTGAAGCTATTGCAGACCCCTGGCTTGAGAGAAAGTCGCAGTATGGGTTTAATATGCGCGGTAATCCCTATACCAGCGAATTAGTATCGGATTTAATGCTCCAATTAATTGATTTAGGCATGGTTCAAAAACCATATTAGATAACATTAGTATAAGCCCAGATTTGGCGATGAAACCTTAGCGAACTGGCGGAGGGAGGGGGATTCGAACCCCCGGTACGGTTTTACCCGTACAACGGTTTAGCAAACCGTCCCTATCGGCCACTCAGGCACCCCTCCACAGTTGATTAGCAGTGATTTACGTAAGTGCTAGGTTTTGCACTTAGTACCATTGCCAGATTGTTTATAGAAACAGCATAAATCGCTACCTTGGGCTCGTCTGAGGAG
>Ga0304728_1000156_pt1 | contig 55722 bp, 52 predicted proteins | sample C_130625_MF_Meta_FD_190476 | JGI IMG/M metagenome (GOLD analysis project Ga0304728, IMG submission 190476) | Freshwater microbial communities from Lake Croche, Canada to study carbon cycling - C_130625_MF_MetaG (v2) (version 2) | ecosystem: Environmental > Aquatic > Freshwater > Lake | place... | reverse complement strand
CAAAACCCCTACCTAGTTGCCCATTTGCTCCGCGGTGTGATTTTGCAGTAGAGCGCTGCTTAACAGAACCTATCAGTCTTACGGCTTTAAGCGAAGGACATGCTCAGGCGTGTCTACGCGTACAAGCTAAAGAAATTTAATTTATTTTTGTGAGCGATACTATCCTCGAACTTCAAAACGTAAAAACACATTTCCCCATTTACCGGGGATTTATTTTTAAGCGTTTAGTTGGTTCTGTTAAAGCTGTTGATGGTGTCTCCTTAAAACTTAAACGTGGTGAAGTACTAGGCTTAGTCGGTGAATCAGGCTGTGGTAAATCCACCTTAGCGCGCACCATTCTTCAATTACTTCCTACTACAGAAGGCCGCATCCTTTTAAATGGGAAAGATCTCACCCTAGCCTCACGTAAAGAAATGACAGCGATACGCTGTCATATGCAAATGATCTTCCAAGATCCATTTGCTTCTCTTAATCCACGTAGAACTGTATTTGAAACATTAGCTGAACCACTGCGTGTTCATAATGTATGTGACAAAAAAGATGTTCCACAGCGTGTTGCCTCACTTCTAGAAACTGTAGGTCTTTCATCACGCTTTATTCATAAGTATCCGCACGAATTTTCCGGCGGACAAAGACAGCGTATTGCTATTGCTCGAGCACTGGCTTTAGAGCCTAAACTGATCATTGCAGATGAACCTGTCTCAGCATTAGATGTTTCGATTCAAGCTCAGATCTTAAATCTCTTAGCTGAACTTACACGCAAGATGGGACTAAGCTTAGTCTTTATTGCTCACGATCTATCTGTTGTTAAACACATCTCAGATAGAATAGCTGTTATGTACTTAGGGAAGGTAGTCGAATTAGGTACAGCTACCGAGGTGATAGATAATCCTCTACATCCCTACACAAAAGCTCTTGTCAGTGCTATACCCCAACCAGATCCGGATTCAGAAAAAAACAGGCATCGTATTATGCTTCCAGGGGATCCTCCTTCACCAATTAATCCACCAAGTGGTTGTACATTTCATACACGATGCCCGCATGCTATTGAGGCATGTAAAGTGGCTATTCCTGATTTAATTGCCCATAAGGGACGCTTTGTCGCTTGTAGCCGCATTAAAGATCTTTAAGGCCCGTAGTTGCTAAGCTGCTTACTACGGCTTAATTAAGTACAACTCTTTTATTATGAAGTTACATACCTTAGGTGCTCTGTGCCTTACAGTCCTTGGACTCACTTTAATTCCTGCTTCTGTAGATGCTCAGACATCCTCTGAAACAACACTAGATGCTGCTAATTTTAAGCAGACAACGGTTGTACATCTGTGGGCTACGTGGTGCTCAAATTGTAAGAATGAACTTCAAAGCGGTGGCTGGAAAAAAACAGTCGAAGAAAACCCAACTACCCATTTCGTTTTTATGACTGTGTGGTGCGAAGGAGATGGCCGAGAGATGCTTGCTAAATACGGTGTTGGTGGCCAAAAAAACGTAAAAATCTTAGCAAGCAATAATCCATCGCGTTTGACAGCAGATCGCACTAAATCAGTACTTGGTTTACCGCTCACTTGGGTACCTACAACTTTAGTATATTCAGGTGGTGCACTTCGCTACTCACTTAATTACGGAGAGATTCGCTTCCCTATGCTTCAAGAAATGATTACAGATTGCAGCAGTAAGTGGTAACTTTGTAGCTTTTACTATAAACGAGCTAAGCGTATGCCTCTGTTAACTCTTCACTCGGTTAAGAAATCCTTTCTCACTCCTACAGGAGAAAGAAAGGTAATTGTGGATATACCTCACTTCGCAATTGAAGCTGGTGAACAATGTGCACTCAGAGGTGAAAGTGGATCAGGTAAGACTACCTTCCTGCACTTAATTGCTGGTATCTTATCAGCTGATGAAGGATCCATTCTTATCGGTAATCAGGATATGGCAAAACTAGCTGAATCAAAAAGGGACCGTTTACGTGCAGAATCCTTAGGTTATATTTTCCAAACATTTAATTTACTACAGGGCTATACCTGTCTTGAAAATGTATTACTAGGTATGTCATTTGGCCCTGGATCAGATAAAAAAAGAGCAACTGAAGTACTTGAACGTGTAGGCCTAGGTCACCGTTTAAATCATTATCCAAGGCAATTATCCACAGGACAGCAACAGCGCGTGGCTGTAGCACGTGCACTCGCGAATCGTCCGAAACTTATTTTAGCCGATGAACCAACAGGCAATCTGGATCCAAGTAATAGCCGTGAATCACTTACTTTAATTCGTGATACCTGCAAAGAAACGGGTGCCTCTTTACTCTTAGTGAGTCATGATCCGCATGTCTTAAGCACTTTCCAATCAGTGCAAGATTTCTCGAGGCTTAATCAAGTAGTACAGGAGACTGCACAATGAGCCTCTTTCATATTGTACTGCGTAATTTACGCCAACATCTGCTTTCAACAGTTATAACCGCTCTTTCCATAGCCTTAGCGGGTGGACTACTCATGTCTATCTGGATTGTGAAACAACAATCCCAGGAAACCTTCACTCGTGTAAATATCGGCTTTGATGCAGTGCTAGGTGCTCGTGGTTCAAAGCTACAATTGGTTTTAAATTCTATCTTCCATCTCGAAGCATCTCCAGGAAATTTAAATCAAACAGACTATGATTATATTAGGCATCACCCTACTGTAAAACGTTCAATTCCGATTGCAGTTGGAGATAATTTAAAAGGCTTTCGAATTGTCGGAACCTTACCGCAACTCTTCACAGATATAGAATACGCACCTCATCACACGTTTAGTTTAAGCCAAGGAAAACTTTTTGATCCAAATAAAAAAGAAGCTATTTTAGGAAGTTTTGCAGCTGAACAATTAAATATCAAAGTAGGTGATACGTTTCATCCGTTCCACGGTTTAGCTTACGATCCCCGCAATCAACACCCCGAAGAGTATACGGTAACAGGAATCCTAAGAGCCTCCAACACCCCTGCGGATAAAGTCATTTGGATTCCATTACATGGGCTTCAAACAATGGGTGGTCATGATCCTAAAGCGGCCAATGATATTAGTGCAGTACTTATTCAACTTAGGTCACCCACCTCAGGCTTCATCTTAGATCTTATGTATAATAAGCAGGGTAATAGGCTTACCTTTGCTTGGCCTATTGGAGCGATCGTTGCTGATCTATTTGGTAAAATCGGTTGGTTTGATAAAGTACTCACTCTTATTGCATATCTAGTAGCCCTTGTTTCTGCAGCAGGTGTGCTAGTAGCCATTTATAATTCTATGGCAGCACGTAGTAGAGATATTGCTATCTTGAGAGCACTAGGTGCACACCGTAGAACAATCTTAGGAACAATCGTACTTGAAGCAGCTACTATTGGTACATTAGGCATGCTCGCAGCATTCGTTTTCCACTTTGCTATCATGGCAACTGTAGGAACTATTATTAGAACTCAAACAGGCGTTCTATTAAACGTCTGGAGCTACGATAGAGTTATGATCTGGGCGCCTCTAGCCATGATTAGTCTATGTGCTCTGGGTGGTTTAGTCCCTGCACTTAAAGCTTACCGTGCAGATATTGCATCGAACTTAGCTCCAATTTCGTAATGGCAATTAGGCATACGCTTTTTGCCTATTTATTCGTTGTAGTTATTGTGTGCCTAAGCACAGGCTGCAGAAATAAAGCTGAAGCAGAAAAGCAAGTTGCCTTAGTTCATGAGCATCATTCACCGCATGGTGGTACAGCCGTAGTCTTAGGAGATGAACTCTATCACCTTGAACTTGTGCGTGATAGTAATGAAGGAACACTCACTGCTTACGTACTCGACTCAGAGATGGAAAACTTTGTGCGTATTGCACAAACTACACTAACGCTAAATATTAAAACTAATACCAGCGTACTTCCCTTAACTTTAAGTGCCGTTGAGAATTCAGCAACGGGAGAAAAAATCGGTGACACCTCAGAATTCCAAATTAAAAGTGAATTCATAACTCGTACTGCAGAATTTGACGCAGACTTAAAACTTATCACGGTTAACATACACACGTTTTCGGAAGTTCATTTTAATTTCCCACGTGGTAACGACCGTTATTAGACCTAAAAAAATCCTATTTTAAATACCGTAGCCTCACTGTTTGGTGAACGTGTATTTATCATTGGTTTAATGGCTTCTTTTCTTAAAGCACATCACTTAGTTTACACCGATTACTACAATCATCATTCAAGAAGTGGTGAATTTATAAGTGTCTCTTTAAGTTACTGAGTTTTAAGCGTTCCGATTTGACGAAGGACCTCATAACAAGCAATTCCTGCTGCAGTAGATAGATTTAGACTGCGTAGTGTTGGATCTGCATGAGGAATCGTTAGCCTATTAGTGGAAATCTCGTCATGTATAAACGCAGGAGCACCTGCCCCTTCATTTCCAAACACTAAACCATCACCGTCTTCATAGCGAACGTCCCAATAACTTTTCGCAGACTTAGTTGTAAAAAGCCAAAGCCGCTTAGGACCATCCGGACTTACTTTAAAACTTTCCCAGTCTTTATGGTGAATCACATCTAAAGTATTCCAATAATCCATGCCTGAGCGCTTTAAATGTTTGTCGGTAATCGTAAAGCCTAAGGGATGTATTAAGTGCAAACGACTTTTAGTCAGTGCACACATACGTCCTATATTTCCTGTATTTTGAGGAATTTCTGGCCGGTATAAAACAATGTGAATCATATTCTCTTTTCGGCACTAAACCGTTAAGGCCATTAACTCACCTGCTCAATTTCCAGACCCTGATTATCGACATCTAATACGCGAACTTCTGAAGAAACACCTACGTCACTAAAAGCTTTCTGCATAGCTGAAGCAACACGTGCCCTACTTTCTACAGTAGCTACGCACAATACACTGGAGCCACTGCCACTAAGCCATCCTGTAAAAGCTCCAGCTGCAATTCCCGATGCAATGGCCTCTGCTCCACCTTTAATCTTAGGCAGGCGGTAAGGCTCGTGCATAAAATCTCCTGCTGCAAAACGAAGCTTTGCATAGTCTCCACTCGCAAAGGCAGCCACTACATAGGCAGCGCTATTTATGCTTTTGACTGCATCGAAATAAGAAAGACTTGCGGGTAATACTCCACGTGATTCCTTGGTAAGTAATTCACTACTCGGAGAAACGACCACAAATTTAACACTCGCTGGAACAGCAAAGCGTATTGTGTCCAGATACTGATTTGTTACAGGATTGCACCGAGAAACACAAAAGCCACCTAAAATACCGGCACTCGCATTATCGGGATGGCCTTCTAGCGCAGTTGCAAGACTCACCCACTGCTCACGTGTTGAACTAGCACCAGTTAATTGATCAAGGCCTGCAATGATACCAGCAACGACAGTAACACTTGAACCTAAGCCGCGTGCAGCAGGAACTTCTCCTGAAATATGATAACTAAAACCAATCGGTTTAACCTGAAAAGTTTTAAAAAAAGAAGCTGCGGTAGTTTCAACCATCGCTTGAGCACGTGCATCATCGGCTGTCGCTGCAGAAATGGATAAATCACTAGAGACTTTGAGTGTAACTTTATTATACACTTTAAGCGCAAGTCCGAGCGTATCAAACCCCGCTCCACAGTTTGAAGTACTGCCAGGAACCTTGATCGTGACTGATTGGGGAAATAAACTCATGAACGTCGTGCTTTAAGCTCTTTAGTGATTTCACGCACTTGAACCCGCTTTTTCAAGTCTTCACGCTTATCGTAATTCTTTTTTCCTGTGCAGATGCCAAGTTCAACTTTAAGAAGCGCCTCTTTAAAATAAAATCTTAGCGGCACTAAAGACTTTGCTCCAGTCTGCATAGCTTCGATTATTTTTTTAATCTGATGCTTATGCAGTAATAATTTCCGAGCCCTTCTGGCATCATGATTATTCATGTTACCAAACTCATAGGGGTCGATGTGTGCGTTCATAAGCCACAGCTCGCCTTTATCTGAGCGAGCAAAAGAATCACTAATCTGGGCACGCCCTGCGCGAACCGATTTAACTTCGGTTCCTGTTAAGCGGATTCCCGCTTCAAAGCGCTCGTCGACGAAATAATCACGGAATACTTTCGCATTCCGAATTTCCGTAAAACGGCCTTCATCATTCTTTTTAGAGGCCATGGCTAAAGCAGTATCCGCAGAATCCTGCGGACTGGAAAGGGAAAACTAATCTAGGAAGCTATACAAACCGTTGCAGGCTGGATAATTCCAACCTTTAAGCAGCTTATCTTACAGCTTCTTCGAATGTGATCTTCTCGTCGATAATCTCACGTAGCGCGGTATCTTCAGGAGATAACTTTTCTAGAGACTCAACTAAAGGCCTATTTCCACGCTTTAATTGCTTAACGCGGCGGGAGACCACATTAATGAGAATGTTTGGGTCCTGCACCTTAGCGAGGGCCTGTTTGATGTAGTCGTCTCTCATGGTAATAGCGTAAAAAGGTTAAAATGTTTCAAATATGCCCCCCATTCGTCAAGATTTTACTGAAAGGACTACTTCAGCACCAAAACTCCTCAATTTATGCTCTACCTAGCCTGGACAACCGTTTCTGATGCCAATGAGGCTGAACAGCTCGCCAAGCAGGCGATTTTAAAGCACCTAGCAGCCTGCGCACAGATTGAGACCATCAAATCCTTCTACATATGGGAGAAAAACCTAGAATCTTGCCCAGAATACCGCCTATGTTTTAAGTGCTCTAAGGAACAACTGAACTCCTTACAGGCCTTCATTTTAGGTAATCATTCGTACAAAGTTCCTGAATGGATAGCTCTGGAAGCATCACAAGTCTCAGAAAAGTACTTGTCATGGGTTCAGGGCAGCTCTACTGCTTAATCCTTTAACTCGTCACTCAGTACTCTTTACACGCCATGTCCCAACACAAAAGTCTTCAAGGTGCCAGCGGTATCGTCCGTAAGCGCAACGTTTTAAAGCGTTTCGAACGCGTCGAAATTCTCAAGAAACGTGGTCAGTGGAAAGAAGGAGACCGCGTTCAAGGTCTTCGTAAAACTAAACCTGGCGTTTAAGCTGGGTCAGTTTAACAGCTCGGTGCAGTTTTTTTGATTATGCACGATCTGATTACTCACCTCATCTCCTGGTACGCAGCATCCCTTGAAACAGGGGGCTATCCACTCGTCATTTTATTAATGGCGATTGAAAGTTCTATTATACCCGTACCAAGTGAATTAGTTATTCCGTTTGCAGCTTATCAAGCTCACCTGCATGGCAACATGAGTGTGGTAGGAGTTGTGATTGCTGGTGCAGTCGGCTCTTGGATAGGTGCAACAGTCATGTACTGGGTCTCTCGTGTTGCTGGGCGCCCTTTCGTACTACGCTACGGCCGATATTTTTTCATCTCTGCTGATAAAGTACAGCAGGCAGAAAATTGGGCATCTGAATATGGTGTATTCGGTGTTTTCGCATCGCGTCTTTTACCTGTAGTAAGACACTTAATTGGTATTCCAGCTGGTATCGTGCGTTTGAATTTTACTCAGTATTCAATACAAACAGTTTTAGGATCAGCTGTATGGTGTGCTGTTTTAGCAGCAGTAGGCGTTGTTGCTGGTCAAGATCAGCAGCTCATTAACGGTGATATGAAATCAATAACGCTTTGGATATCGGGAGGCGTAATTCTTATTTTTGCACTCTACTATTTTTTCGTTCATCGTCAGCTGAAACAAAAAAAGTAAGCTTAGTACGTAAATTAGCCTAATCTTAGAGCAAGTCATATGCATGCATTTAGCAGACTAAATATATGCACATCGCCATTCCTATGTCTTTCAAGATCGAAATTTCTAACGAAGTTAAAAGAGCACTTTTAGAAAAGAGGCCTGTCGTTGCGTTAGAATCCACATTAATTACGCATGGCCTTCCCTACCCGGACAATGTTTCAACTGCCCTCAGCATGGAGGAAGCAGTACGTAAAAGTGGTTCTACGCCTGCAACAATAGCCATTCTTGAAGGCATAATTAAAGTAGGTATATCAAAAGAAGACATTGAAGCCCTAGCTAGGAAGCCCGCAGGCAGTGTGAGGAAATGTAGTCGTAGAGACCTCCCCCTTTCTATTGCGCTGAAGGAAGATGCTTCAACGACTGTAGCAGGTACAATGATCATTGCTCATAAAGCAGGCATTAAAATATTCGCAACAGGTGGAATTGGTGGAGTTCACCGTGGAGCACCGCATGACGTTTCAGCTGACTTAATTGAATTAGGTAGAACACCTGTAGCTGTTGTTTGCTCAGGGGCAAAAGCAATATTAGATTTACCCCTTACCGCTGAAGTGCTCGAAACCCAAGGAGTCCCTTTAATTGGTTACGGAGTAAATGAACTACCTGGTTTTTATACACGCTTAAGCGGCATAGCGGTGGATACGGTTGCAGAATCACCTGAAGACGTGGCGAAGATAATTGATGCGTCACTGAATCTTGGAAGTAGCCAAGGCGGATTAATAATTGGAGTCCCAGTTCCTGAAGAACACGCCCTACCAAGCACAGTGATAAATAAAGCGGTTGATCAAGCAATTGGTGAATGCTCATCACAAGGTATCAGAGGTAAAGCAGTCACACCTTTTCTTTTGAAACGAGTCTCTGAATTAACAGGCGGAGAATCACGTAAAGCAAATGTCTCTTTACTTATTAATAATGCCTATATTGCAGGTCAAATTGCTAAGGCTCTAAGCCTACTTTAATATTAGGATTGTTTAGCACTCACACCTCAACTTTGAGTTGTTTTCCGATTTATCAGAAAACACATTTTAACAAGTGGTTTCGGAACCATTTAACTAGATAAACACGCAAATAGTGGACCATCCCAAGTGATTACTCTACCTATGCAGATAGAATTTTGTTCAATATTGGTAACATAATGTCCTAGATGGAATTAAAAAATTACTTAGCGTCGTATTTGCAACCTTTAGATAGAGTTTTAATAGCTTAATAGGTCATTTACTGCTTCTCGTGTGATCGTTTTGGCTGCAAGCTAGCAACGAGTTATAGAATCTGATACAGTTTTTTATCAGCACTTGCAGGCGTAGCACAATGGATAGTGTAGCGGTCTCCGAAGCCGTTGATCTGGGTTCGACTCCCAGCGCTTGCACCAAACACTTTAAATTTACGGCTCTAACTGATGCCCCTTTTTAACTACTCCGTCTTTACTAATTGCATTAAGACGGTCTAGTACCCCAGCAAGTTTACGCCGTTTATCTTCCACTTGGGAAAACATTTCCAACTGCGACTCACCTTCATCTACTCCGGAAATACGCACGCTCACGAGTCTTAGCGCCTGTTTCTTTTTCCACACTTCTTTAAGTAGCGGTTTAACAAGAGGATAAAATTCAGATTCAAGATCCGTTGCTAATGCAAGGCTTTGCCCATGGGACGTATCCGAAAAATCAGGATACCGTATTTTAAGAGTCAGGGTTCTAGCCCTCCTACCCTCAAGCCTTAGTTTATTCATTAGTGAATCTAACATGCGCTTAATAATGCGCTCGACTGCTTCAAACTCTTTAAGGTCTACAGAAAAAGTTTCTTGTTCTGAGTAGCTCTTAGCCTGTACTTCTTCAGTCTCAACTCTGCGGGTATCTTCACCACGTGCCATACTCATCACATCACGCCAGTGCGAACCAAGTATAGATTCTAATTCACTGTCTGACCTATGAAATAAATCCTTAATGATGGTCACTCCCTGCTCTTTTAAATAAAGTTCTGTTTTAGTGCCAATACCAGGAAGTTTACCTACAGACAGTGGATATAAAAAGTCTGCTTCTGTACCACACGCAATTACAACAAAGCCTTTGGGCTTTCTTAATTTAGAAGCAATTTGAGAAATAAGCTTGTTTGAAGCAATTCCCATCGAAATAGGAATGCACAGTTCAGTCATAATTCTGACCTGTAATTTTTTAACCGCAGTTTCAACTTCCTGAATAGTTTTAAATCCGCAGATACTTAAATCCAAGTAACCTTCATCAATTGAATTACGCTCCACGTAAGGTGTCAGTGTTTCACATAGATCAAACATTTTATTAGAAATTTCTGAATACAATCCCGGGGTTACTGGAATTATAATCAAATCGGGGCATAACTTAAGAGCCTTACTTGTAGGCATTGGTGTATAGACCCCTTTTGCACGGGCCTCATAGCTCGCTGAAGCAATAATACCACGCTCCCTACCCCCTACGGCACATACCTTGCCTAAAAGCGTTGGATCCTTGGCCTGTTCACAGGCCACAAAAAAGGCATCTGCATCGAGATGAACAATTAAAGGTAGCTCAGCCATCGGTTTAATTCGTAAAATTGGATAGTTGCCTAGAGGTCTGATTTTTAACAAGATAGGCAACCATGACCGAAGACCACAAGCCTACTGAAACCCAGGAGCCAAGCGATTTCATTCGTGATATAGTCAAAGGTCATGTGGCGGAAAAGCGTTATCCAAGTATTGTAACGCGCTTTCCACCTGAGCCAAACGGCTTTCTGCACTTAGGTCATGCTAAGTCTATCTGCCTTAATTTCGGCATAGCACGTGAAAACGGCGGTACCTGCCATCTACGCATGGATGACACTAATCCTGCTAAAGAAGATATCGCTTACGTTGAATCCATAATCAAAGACGTAAAATGGCTCATTGAGGGTTGGGCTGATAGTGTCTTAGGGCTTAAAGCGTCAGGACAAAAGCCAGAAACTAAATCAGTAAACGGCAAATCTGATTTCAGTATTACTTCAGCACCTGCGTCAGTTGTTAATCTGCAACCTTTTTATGCCAGCGACTACTTTGATCAGTTCTATGCCTATGCCGTAGAACTCATTAAACAAGGCCATGCTTACGTATGTGACTTAAGTCCAGATGAAACTGAACTTCACCGTGGGTCTCCTGATAAGCCAGGTAAAGATAGTCCATTTCGCGTAAGGCCAATTACCGAGAGTTTAGATTTATTCGCTCGCATGAAAGCAGGTGAATTTACAGATGGTACTCGTACTTTAAAAGCGAAGATCGATATGGCTTCGCCAAATATTTGGCTAAGAGATCCAATCTTATACCGCATACGCCATACTTCTCACCATCAAACAGGATCAACCTGGTGCATCTATCCGATGTATGACTTCGCCCACTGCTTAAGTGATTATATCGAAGGCATAACGCACAGTATTTGCACATTAGAATTTGAAGTACATCGCCCACTTTACGACTGGATTTTATCCAGTTTATCCCTTCTACGTCCGCAGCCTCACCAGTACGAATTTGCGAAATTAATTCCAAGTTACACGATCGTTTCAAAACGTAAACTCATTCAATTAGTGAATGAGAAGATCGTCTCAAGCTGGGATGATCCACGCTTACCTACACTCTCTGGCTTACGTCGCCGTGGTATTCCTGCGAGTGGTCTACGCCGCTTTGTCATCGGTGTAGGTGTAACAAAGTATGATTCGTTAACCGATATCGCAGTATTTGAGCACGCGATTCGTGAAGAATTAAACACAGCGGCTGAAAGACGCCTTGCTGTACTTAAGCCTATCAAATTAGTACTCACGAACATTGCTGCTGGTGAAACTATTACCTGTAAAGCAACAAATAATCCTCAGTCAGAAAATTCAACTACTCGTGATATCACATTAACTCGAGAAGTTTACATCGAGAGTGAAGATTTTGCTGAAGTTCCACCTCCTAAATACTTTAGATTAAAACCAGGCGGTGAAGTACGTTTAAAGTATGCCTGTATTATTAAATTCTCTGAAATCATCAAAGATGCAGCAGGTGCAGTAACAGAAATTCACTGCACAGTGGATATGGATAGCCGTGACGGCCTTCCTGGCTCGAACCGTAAAGTAAAGGGCACAATCCACTGGGTCAGTGCTACAAACTGTATTGATGCAGAAGTACGCCTATACGACCGTTTATTTACGCTCGAAGAACCTGATTCCCAAGGTGACTTCACAAAAGCTATCAATCCACACTCTTTAGAAGTAGTGCATGCAAAGATTGAACCTTCCCTTAAAGACGCCTCATTAGGTCAGAGTTTCCAGTTCGAGCGTTTAGGTTATTTTACACTCGATAGCGCTGATTCAAAACCAGGTAAATTGGTTTTCAATCGTACTATTACCTTACGCGATACCTGGGCTAAGTAAGACCTTAGCTATCTAAGGTCTTCTGCATACGATTCAGAACTTTATCACGGCCTAAGATACGAAACATCGCTGTCAAGCTAGGGCCTACGTTAGTTCCTGATACGGCGTAACGAGCAACTGCCTGGTAATCACCAAAGCCTAAGTTATTTTTAGCAGCTAGTGCTTTGATGGATTCTTCCATCGCTATATCGTTTGTAAAATCAGACTGGGATAAGACTTCGATTAATTCAGTTAACCGTGCTTTAGGATCTCCTTTTGTCATAACCTTAGCTTTTACTTCGGGCACGTGAATATAATCTTCAGTGAAGAAGTAGGCGGTATACTTAGGTAATTCCTCAGCTGATTTAATCTTTGGCTGACTTAAGAGCATCACAGCCTTAAAATAATCTGGGTTAGCTAAAAGAGCATCAGTTGCATTAGCACGAGTTAAGATTGTCGTAGCTAATGAAAGGAAGCTGTCTTGTGGGAGCTCAAGCAAGTAAGCCAGATTCATGTGCGCTAACTTCTTATCATCAAACCGTGCGTTGCTCTGATTAATACCAGGCAAATCAAAGAGTTTAATAATGTCTTCGATCGGCATTTTTTCACGGTTATCTCCTGGATTCCAACCCAGTAGACATAAGAAATTAACAATCGCCTCTGGGATATAGCCACGCTTCTTGTAGTCTTCTATCAAAGCACCCTGATCCCTCTTCGACATTTTACCTGGTCCCACTTGTTTTAAAATAAGGGGAATATGAGCGTAGGATGGAACAGGAGCACCAAAGGCCTTAAAGAGTTCTACATGCTTACTGGTATTCGAGAGATGATCTTCACCACGAATGACGTGAGTAATATTCATTGTGATGTCATCAACAACATTCACAAAGTGAAATACTGGGTTACCATCTGAGCGAAAGATGACAAAATCTTCGTCTTCTACACGCTCTACACGTCCCCGAATTTGATCATCAATAACTGCTGGTGCATTTTTAACTTTAGTAACCGTCTTCTTGCGATGTTCGTCATACACTTCATGGCGCTCACCCAGTAATTTAAAATAGATAGCCCCATCTTTCTCATAAGTACGTCCTGTTGCCTTAAGCTTTTCTAGATACTCTTTGTAGATACCTGCACGCTGGCTTTGTAAATAAGGGCCATAATTACCACCTACTTTAGGACCTTCATCCCACTTAAGACCTAACCAGCTTAGACTTTGATATATGAGCTCTAGGTATTCATCGGTGTTACGTGCCTGATCTGTGTCTTCAATACGAAGCACGAATACCCCACCGGTATGTTTGGCATACAGCCAATTAAATAATGCCGTACGGGCACTTCCAATATGGAAGAAACCAGTTGGACTAGGAGCAAAACGGACACGTACCTGTGACATATAAAATTAATGTAAAAAAACTTAACTAATGAATTGAGATCTTCTAAGGCTTGTGAACTTTAGAAGGCTAAACTTCAGTGCAAACTACTTCTCTTGTCAAAGACTCAGTCTTTAGCCTTCCCCTTGATCTCATGGGGCTTATTGAGCGTTTTAAGGTGTCAGCAGTAAATCAAGGCTTCAGAGTTGAAATATTTGGTCAGCAAGGCCATTTCCCACTCATTGCACTCACGAAACGCAGTACAGGGCTTAAGCCTAGGATTTATCTATCTGCAGGAATACACGGAGATGAACCCGCACCGCCTTTAACATTACTAAGACTACTTGAAAGTGGCTTCTTTGGTTCACAAGCGACGTGGTTTATTTGCCCAGTCCTAAATCCTGAAGGCTTAAAATTAGGGACACGAGAAAGTCCATCCAAAGCTGATTTAAACCGCGCCTTTAAACTTCCGATTGAACCTGAAACACAGGCACATGTGCATTGGCTTAAGCGTCAGCCTAATTTTAACCTGACTTTATGCGTGCATGAAGACTGGGAAGCAAAAGGATTTTATTTATACGAATTAAATCCAAATAATAAACCAAGTCTTGCAGACATCATGCTTTGTGCCGCGAAGGATTATAGCCCTATCGATTTAAGCCCACTGATTGATGGAAGAGAAGCCAACCAAGGCATCATACATACGGATCCTAACCCAGCTAATAGAGACTTATGGCCTGAATCTATTTATCTGATAGCGAAACATCATGCAGGTCTTCATTACACGCTAGAAACTGCATCTGGATTTCCACTTACTCAGCGGCTTAATACCATGGTTGCCGTAATTCGTGCAGCGATCAGTTCTCTTAAGTAAGCGAATGCTTAGAGCAAAACTGAGCTAAATCCTCTGGCAGGGGTGCAGAGAAAGCCTGATTCCATCCTGAAGGTGAAAGATCAATCTCAGAACAGTGCAATGCTTGTCTTTGTAAGATTAATTTTTCCTCTAATTGAGCAGACCAACCCTTATGCACAAAATCAATAAACAGCTGGGCATCGGGGCCATATATTTTATCTCCCACAAGGGAATGCCCTATGTGCTGAGCATGTGCTCTTATCTGATGCTTACGACCGGATTCAGTGACAACGCGTGCTAAGGTAAAGCCATTAGAAATCTTAAGTGGTGTAAAATGGGTGACCGATGGCTGCCCTAATGGATCAACTCTTGATTTCATATGCACTACACTTTTCAAATCATCTCCCAAAGGCTGATCAACTGTGACAGGTTCATTTACGACTCCAGTTAAAATTGCGAGATAGGCTTTCGACACAGTACGTAGCTGCATCGCTTTTTGAAGCCGAGATGCTGTTGCTGGATTTTTTGCAAGAACAACAATACCGCTTGTTTCTCTATCCAATCTAAAAATCAAATGTACGACGTCTTGCTTTAAGTATTCTCTAACTGCACCCACAAGACTGGACCAAGGCCCTGCTTTAGAGGGATGACAGACAATGTCTCCAGGTTTATTAACGACAAATAAGTTTTGGTCTTCGTAAATAATCCACGAGATAAGCTCCTGCTCTGTAATCATTTTCACTGGCCCCTGCTTTAAGCGCCTAGGCCACGGACATGAAACATGAACTAGATGGATTGGATCTAATTCGTCCATCAGCGTTTAACCGTATTTGTCCTATAACGCGCAATCATACTGGCTGCTATACGTGTCACTAAAACTCTTGGGGTAAAACCACTGAATAATGTGAGTAACCTATTTTTCCAACCCGTTACAATAAAGCTCTTACCCTTTTTTAGTGCAGCAATTGATTCCTCAACAACTTGATCAGAAGTCTGACTCATTGAGGGAGAAACACTACCCTGCGTGAGTCCAGCACGTTTAAAAAATTGCGTTGCAGTAGGACCAGGACAAACAGCAAGTACGTTAACACCTGAACCACGTAATTCTTCATTGAGTGCAAGACTCCAATTAAGAATAAAAGCCTTTGAAGCACCGTAGGTGGCAAGCCATGGGGTTGGTTGAAAGGCAGCCGTTGAAGCCACGGTTAGAATAGATCCTCCTCTTTGCTTAATCAGTGGAAGACATAATCCCGTTAAGTGAATTACTCCTTTTATATTAACATCTATGATACCTAAATTTTCAGAGATATTAGGTTCAGGGAAAAGACCATATGAGCCAAAGCCACTATTGTTAATTAACATGACACGCCCAGTCTTAGCGTGAACGTTAATAAGCGAGGTAAGAATTGTGTAAGCTTCCTCAATTGCCTCTGCTTTCGACATATCGCACGTAATCTGTTTAACAATATCGGCACCCTTTTGAGCAAAAAAAGGCGTACGAGATAAGTTGCAAATCAGGGCATTAGGGTTACCTTGAATAGCGTGCTCAATGTAAGATTTTCCTATTCCGGAAGATCCTCCGGTGACAATAATCACGGAGAAAGTTTTGAACATATCGTTAGTAGAGGACATCTAACCTATAACGTTAATGATCTTTTTGAATGGGTCGAGTATCCGTTCATAATAAACAAAAAACAAACGCTAGCATCATGAATAGACAAAATAATCAAGAACTGATCGTTTCGGGGATTCATTTAGAGCTCACTCCTTCACTTAAGGAGTTTGTACGCGAAAAAACAGAAAGGCTGTTCCGCCATGAGGAGAGAATTATTCGCCTCAAAGTTGAGTTGGAGTGCGATCCTAAGCAAAGTGTAGCAACTCGTTTCAAAGCTAAAGGCCATATCTCAATACACGGCCCGGATATGAACGCAGAGATGGAATCTGACGAACTTCATAAGGCCATTGCCCTAGTTGTCGATAAGCTTGATAGAATGCTACGTAGAAGGTCTCGTTATTTTAAAGTTAGACGCAAAGACACGCACGATATCGAATTTACATCAGGCATTCCTAAAACCGCTTAATTTAAAGTTTATTAAGCTTTAAGGTCGCTGAACATCGTTTTAGCGGCCTTTTTCGTATATTTATAACCGACCTATAGCTAGAGAGTTACACCTTTTCGCAGTTTATCGTGTTATTCATTTCGCGCTTGCAGTTAATTCAATTTACCTGTGTTTTCTTTCCTTCTGTGATGCACCCGTAGCTCAATTGGATAGAGCGTCTGACTACGAATCAGAAGGTTGGGAGTTCGATTCTCTCCGGGTGCACCAGAATTATTAATATACACCATGCTTTTGACGTCATAAGTTTAAAAAAAGCATCTGAATTTGAGGAAAGCTTTTTTATAAAACTCTATTTTACTGGTGAGATTGTTTTGCCTGAAGGTTAGTTGATAGCAGATTTAGGCGTTTATGATCCTGTACTCCGATATAAATGAAGCATAGCACAGCTTTAATTCATAAAAAAAGCTACATAGCATCAATTGCATGCAGCATTATTTTATATGCAACTGGCTTATTAAACTACTGCAGAGCTCAACTGATCGAATTACAGCCAGTTGTTACAACGGCAACGCGTAGTTTAGAACCAGAATCTAACATTGCTACCAAAGTAACCACTATCGACCGATATACTATTGAGCACTCTCCAGCAGTAACAATTGATGGAATATTAAGTAACTCACCAGATTTCAGTCTTTTTAGAAGAGATAGTAGCATTGGGACAAATCCAACAGCTCAGGGCGTATCACTGCGAGGCATGGGACCAAGTGGCGCTAGTAGGTCACTTATACTGCTGGACGGAATTCCATTAAACGACCCTTTCGGAGGCTGGATCACATGGAGTGCAGTGCCACGCATCTCGCTAACATCAGTAGAAATTATTAGTGCAGGTGGAAGTTCAGCCTGGGGCAACACAGCCCTTAGCGGCGTTGTACAATTACTCTCAGATGATCCAACACTAACACACAATAGTTTAGATTTGGACTTCGGATCATTTAAAACCCAGACTGCTGAATTCGAATTAACCACAAAGGCTAATAAAAGTTCAATCGAGGTTTTAGGTAACTCTTTTGCAACACATGGATATAAAATTATTAGCCCATCTCAAGTAGGTCCAATAGACCAGCCAGCCTCAAATCAACATAGTTGGATAGAAACCCGTTTTGTAACCTCACTGAGTCCAGGATTAAAAGCTCTAGTTACAGCACAAACATTTCAAGAGAAAAGAAATAACGGGACTGTGTACCAAAAGAACACGACTCATAAGACTACAATTTCTGGGCAACTTACCGGAACTGTTTCATCGCAACAAAGCTGGGATTTTACTACGTACGTACAAAACAGTAATTTTACTAGCACCTATAGTTCTGTTAACGCCTTACGAAACTCTGAAACACCGACTTCAAATCAGTATGATGTACCTAGTTCGGCAGCAGGAGGTGCATTCATAATTCACTGGATTACTTCAAGTGCATATAATACAACACTTGGAATAGATTTTAGAACAGTACACGGTGAAACACGTGAAGCTTATTTATACTCGAACGGTTCATTCTTAAATAATCGATTAGCAGGTGGATTGCAGAATTTTTCAGGTATCTTCATACAGCACCAACATACACTAATAGACTTAGTGCATGCATCCCTAGGTTTAAGATTTGATCATTGGTCGAAAATGAATGGTCATTTACAAGAATATGTAATGTCGAACGCTGCTAGCGTTACAAATAATTTATATAGCGATCAGCATGGTAATGAATTAAGTCCAAGTCTTGGACTAACGATGCAATTAAGAAAAAGTTTACGTGTGCGATTTAATATCGAGCACTCTTTTAGAGTACCAACACTCAACGAACTTTATCGACCATTCACTCAAGGCTACAACGTTACATTAGCAAATCCTTATCTTAAAACCGAACAGGCCTTAAATACAGATTTAGGGTTCGATTATACTAAAGCTAACACAACTCTTAGCCTAAGTGGATTCCTTAGTACAATTTCTAATTCCGTAAATGCTGTTACTATCTTCAAAGGACCTGGAGTGTATCCCGGCGTAGGCTCCATAAGTGCAGCGGGATCTATACTCGAAAGAAATAACTTAAATTCAATTCATGCTGAGGGAATAGACGGCTCTTATAAGTACAAACTCAGTAATACAATTAACTTCAAAATAGAGGGTTTATTTATCACTACTCGCATTGATAAAGCTAACATAGCTCCTACACTAATTGGCAAAAGTCTTGTTCAAGTTCCTAAGACAAATCTAACAGCACATATCGACTGGTCAGCACCACTAAATTTCACACTCAATTTAGACATGCACTGGCTTAATAAGCAGTTTGTCGATGACCAAAACCTGTTGAGCTTAAATTCAGTAACAAGAGCTGATGTAAGTATTAATTATAAGCTCTGGCACAAAACATCTGTATATTTTAAAGCTACCAATTTAACGAATTCTACCATCCAGACTGGTTTAAGTTCGAGTGGACTAACCAATGTTGGCAGTCCAAGAGCCTTGTACGCGGGACTACATATAGAACTCTGAAACGTGCTTTAAGTAATTCTTACGAAGAAGAAACTTGATTCATACGTAAGTTTAATCATCTAAGTCTTCCTTGCCAAACGCACTTGATGTAGTCTTATCGGGTACTTTTAATACTTTTTTTAGATTAATTAACTCTTGGCTAAGGCTTTTCTGGATAGTCGAGTAAGTAGTATTATTATATACACTTAGAAGCTCTCTTGGATCATTTTTGAGATCAAAGAGTTCTGTGTAATTATTTTTAGTTCCATAAAATTGTACCAATTTGTAACGGTCAGTAATGATACCATAATGAGGCATGACATGATGAGGTCTAGGATACTCATAATACTGATAATAAAAAGCAGTTCTCCAATCCTTTGGTTCTTCCCCCCTCATCAGTGGCATCAAGCTTCTACCCTGCATGCGTTCTGGTTGTTTAACCCCAGCGGCATCTAAAAATGTTTCTGCAAAATCTAAATTTGAAACAATATTATGATTAATACTCCCTGGTTTTATAACGCCAGGCCACCGTATCATAAGTGGAGCCCTTAGTGATTCTTCAAAAATCCAGCGTTTATCTAACCAACCATGTTCACCCAGATAAAATCCCTGATCCGATGAATACACTACGATAGTGTTTTTACTTAGATTGTTTTTATCTAAATAATCTAAAATCTTGGCCACGCCTTGATCCACACTTAATACAGTGGCGAGATAATCATGCATGTAGCGCTGATATTTCCATTTAACGAGAGCTCTGCCTGATAGATGCTCTGCTCTAAAGGCTGCATTTCTTGGCTCATAGTAACTATCCCATATCTTACGCTGTTCTGGATTCAAATCTGTAGGAGTTATGAGTTTTAAATCTAAGTCATTGAGTCCAAATTTACCTGGCTTTGCTATCATCATATCTTGGTTATGCTCAGCAACACCCCGCCCTGAATAGTCATCGAATAAAGTCTGAGGTTCTGGGTAGATTCTGTCGTTATCATAATTGAGATTATTGAGTGCAGGCTCCCATCCGCGGTGAGGAGCCTTATTCTGACACATAAGTAAAAACGGTTTACTTTTGTCTCTTGTTTCTAGCCATTTAAGAGATGTATCTGTGATGGTATCGGTAATATAACCATTGGTTTTTATCTTTTTGCCATTTAAAATCATAGGAGCATTATAATAAACGCCCTGACCTATTAAAATTTGCCAAAAATTAAATCCAGTTGGCTCAGATTCCAAGTGCCACTTTCCTATAATCGCAGTTTGATAACCGACATTTTGTAATAATTTAGGGAATGTAATTTGAGAGCCATCGAATCTGCTCGTTGTGTTATTATAAAATCCGTTGATATGCGAATAGGTACCCGTGAGTACAGTTGCTCTACTTGGTCCACAAATAGAATTAGTCACTAAACATCTATCAAAGCGCATTCCCTCTTCAGCAATACGATCAATGTGCGGAGTTTGTATTAATTTTCTGTCTTCATGATAGGCACTGATTGCTTGGTATGCATGATCATCCGAAAATATAAAAACAATATTAGGTTGAGAATTTTGTGCTTTAAGAAAGTTACCGCATAAAAAGTATGAGCAGATAAAAATTATAAACCTAATTTGGTGAGTATTCATACAGGATCTATTTCGTAAAGTTGTGTAAAAAATGATCTGCGACAGATCAGCTATAGAGTCTAAATATCAACTCTCTTGGGATTAGAAACTGATAAGGCATTAAGCAGACAAACGCAATGCGCCACTGTTAGCGAAAGTTGCAGTACCAAAACTTAAAGCACTAACTACGTTAAAAGTTATCAAGTAACTTAAAATTATAACTGAACAAATTAATCCAATCCGTTTTTGGTATATACTAACCTACATAAATAACAGCATACTTAAATTCTGTCCTAAGAATCTTACAGAAAGTATACCTTTAAAAAAACCAATAACCTGATAACTAATTATGCAAGTTACTCATACCCCACCCAAAGTAATCCAGCAATGTTAGAAGCATATACCCATAATTTCATATTTAATGTATAGCATTTTTAATTTATAAACTATTTATAAACAATGATTTATGAGTAGTTATAATATATTAATAATTTGATGTATTATTATATAATATATCTTAGCTCTCATTAGATTCTTAAGATAATCCTTTAACCTCATGGTAAACCAAGAGACACCCGCACAGTTTGCGACTGAATCCACAAAGGATCAGCCTATTAGCCAAGACTCACATTCACGCTCTATTGTGAAAGCAGTGAGTTGGCGCATCATTGGGACTATTGATACCATGATTTGGGCTTGGATCATCACACGTAAAGTTAACATTTCACTTATGATTGGTTCTACAGAAGCAATTTCGAAAATAATCCTCTTTTACTTCCACGAAAGAGCCTGGGCTAAAATACCAGAATGTGGATTAACGGGTGTATTTGTGAGATTTTTTTCAAAAAAACAGTAAACCGCCGCGAAGCTTGTGGAAGCCACTAAGTAGGTGTTAAAATATACTTGCTAGGACCACTACTAAAGAGGTCGAATTAGGCGTACAGTTGTAATTTTTTAGCCCCTAGTATAATTTTTAAAGTATGCCTATTATAACAGCGAGTAAGACTCAGCCAAGTTATGATGTTATAGTCGTTGGATCCGGAGCAGCTGGAGGCCAAACTGCTTATACACTTACGATGGAGGGCGCTAAGGTGCTCATGCTTGAAGCAGGTCGCTCCTACGATCCCGTGCGTGAAACTCCGATGTTTAACACACCAGATCAAGCACCTTTACGCGGATCTAACACACCAGATAAATATTTTGGTTACTACGACTCTACAGTATCCGGAGGCTGGGATATTCCAGGTGAACCCTATACGAGTGCATCCAACGAAATTGAAAAACAATTTTGGTGGTGGCGGGCACGCATGCTTGGTGGACGTAGTAATCACTGGGGAAGAATTTCTCTGCGTAACGGAAACTACGACTTCAAACCAAAATCACGCGATGGTTTAGGTTTTGATTGGCCTCTTAATTATGAGGACGTAGCACCCTACTATGACAAAGTTGAAATGCTCATTGGTGTGTACGGAACTAATGAAGGGCTAGAAAACACCCCCAACTCAAGCCCAGGAGTACTACTACCCGCCCCAAAATTACGCGCTAATGAGCTACTCGCTCAAAAGCATGCAAAGAAAATTGGCGTACCTGTAATTCCAATTCACCGCGCTGTTTTATCAACTAAACAAGACGCTGATAATGTACCTCAAAAGCTACACCCTAAGAATGCAAAAGCTCAGCGTATTTTAGCACAAGCAATGCGTGAGCGCTCGGCTTGTTTTTGGGCAACCGACTGCGGACGCGGTTGCTCAATTAAAGCAAACTATCAATCAACCACAGTTCACCTCCCTCCAGCTCTTGCTACAGGTAATTTGGATATCGTTACTAACGCAATGGTAAGAGAAGTAAGCTTGGACGATAACGGCAAAGCAACAGGAGTAATCTGTATCGATAAAACAACAGGAACACTCCATCACTTCAAAGCACGGGTTATTGTCCTTGCACCTAGCTCTGCAGAGTCCGTACGTATATTACTTAATTCTAAATCAGCACGCTTTCCGCAAGGTGTCGCAAATTCAAGTGGTCTTGTTGGAAAATACATCATGGATACGGTAGGAGGTGGCCTAGGAGGCCAGGTTCCACTGTTAGAAAGCTTACCCCTTCATAATGAAGATGGAGCTGGAGGTAGTCATGCCTATGTACCTTGGTGGCTCTACCAGGAACAAAAAGCCGGTAAGTTAGACTTCCCGCGTGGCTATCATATTGAATTTGGTGGAGGTCGAATGATGCCGAACTCAAATACGGCAACTAATATAGATCGCTTTACCCAAGGTAGCTATGGAAAAGAGTTCAAAGCAGATGCTAGACGTTATTACGGCTCAATGGTTGGATTTGCTGGGCGTGGTGAGATGATTCCGAATGATGATTCGTTTTGTGAATTAGATCCAACAGTTAAAGACAAATGGGGAACACCTGTACTTAAATTTCACTGGAAATGGTCTGACTATGAATTAAAGCAAGTTGAGCACATGCAGCGCACATTCACTGCTATACTTGAATCTATGGGTGGAAAAGCATCACGGCCAGTCGCTCCTGGCATCAAAAATATTGAGCCCGGCGGTAAAATTATACACGAAGTGGGAGGAACTATCATGGGAACTACAGCACGTAATTCCGTAACAAATCAGTGGGGACAAACCTGGGATGTTAAAAATTTATTTATAACAGACGGTGGACCATTCGTGAGTAACGCTGACAAAAATCCTACCCTAACAATTATGGCTCTAGCTTGGAGAGCCAGTGACTACATTCTGGGCGAACTAAGCCGCGGTAACATTTAAAAAACTCATTATGAATCCTACAGACCCTATTGCGATTGATCGTCGTATGGCGATTAAATGGCTATTCGCGGCCGCTTCATCCCTTACATTAATGGATAAGCTTCACGCTGGTGATGAAGCTCCCCTGCCTCAATTTGAAGCAGGGGGATACGGCTTAGATTCAAACTTATTAAAGACCTATAAACCAGGAGAAGTATGGCCGCTAATACTTACACCGACTCAGCGTAGAGCTACAATTGCTTTATGTGACATTATTATACCAGCAGATAACCATTCTCCTTCTGCTTCAAGTGTAGGTGTACAAGACTTCATTAACGAATGGGTCAGTGCTCCTTACTCGTGGGTTGGTTCACCTAATTCAAATCATGCCGAAGCAAAAGATGTGATCCTTTATGGTCTTGATTGGATAGATAGTGAGTCAAAGAGGCGGTTTGGCGCTTCATTTGCAGATTTAATTAGTAGTCAACAACACGCCATCTGTGATGACATTTGTTATACAGCGACTGCAAAACCAGAATTTAAGAAAGCAGCAACGTTCTTTAGTAAATTTAGAAATCTTACAGCAGGTGGATTTTATACAACGCCTGTAGGCATGAAAGATATAGGGTATGTGGGTAACATTCCACTCGCCTCATTTGATGGTCCACCACCTGAAGTACTGAAAAAGCTTGGCCTTGCTTAAGCGACTAACACTTAGGTGCATAAAAAAACCCGGAGCCAAATGACTCCGGGTTTTTTGTGATCTATAATGATTTAGAATTTAACATCAACTCGGCCATAATAATACCCTCCATCAAATCCAAATGGAGAGAAACTACTATACTGTGATAAACCAGTTGTATTGTTAGCAGCACTTAACTTCGATGGATAAGTGTTTAAGAAATTATTAGCACCCACTGCCAATGTAATTCGTTTGTTTATATGCCAAGATGCCTGTGCATCAAATAACCACTTTGGGTTCAACCACTGATCTGTTGCTTGAAAGCCAATGATTGCAGGAGCAGTTACAGGAGAGGCAGATCCAGCGGAAAGTACTTTTCCATACCAGTCTTCACGTAGTAAGAAGCTAAACTGTTTACCCCAATTATAGGTCTGGCTAAGAACTGCTTTGTTCATAGGCGTACCACGTTCAAATCTAAGCACATTTTGGCGATCAAAGATCGGCTGATTGCTCGTCAAAGTTAGAACGTTAGCTGGAGTTGCCTTTGTGTAAGTAACAACCGTATCATTATAGTTATATGCACCTGTGAAAGTCATGCTATCACCAGTTTTAAACTTGAGCGCATAACTTGTAGTAAAATCAAGACCCTGTGTGCGTGTATCTAAACCGTTTGTGAAGTAGCGACCACCTTCAGTTCCAGAATAGCCAAGACCACTCAGAAAGGATGCAACCGAGGTAGTTGCAAAATTTGCTGATAAAACAATACGATTAGTAATACAGATATTATAATAGTCGAAACTCGCTGTAAGATTTTCAGACGGAGTTGCAGTAAATCCAGCACTAAAATTAGTGGAATTTTCAGGAACTAATCGTTTTGAGCCTAAAGCAACTGCTGCCGCATCGTTTACACGGAAGGTTTTTACTTCATAAGGACCGCTTACGCCATTCACAGTTAAAATAACCGATGAAGTTGCTGTAAAATATTCCTGCTGTAATTCAGGAGCACGGAAACCATTGCTAATGGAAGATCGGAAATTTAACCAGTTAGTAAGCTTGTAAATAGCACCCACTTTTCCAGTCGCTGTTGAGCCTGCGTCAGAATATTTTTCAGCTCGTCCTGCAATATCGATACCGAGCCTTGAGGTGAGTTGATTTTCTATATCGAAATAGCCTGCGACATTGTTACGGGAAGCATTTGTATTGTCAGTTGGTCGAAAGCCTGGGAAGCCTTGAGCACCATATGCAGGAACACTACCAATAGATGGTCCGTCAAGTACGAGGACTCCGCCATTATCCCAAGAAGCTGAATCACCCTGCGTGATGTTATAAGTTTCTTTGCGGTACTCTGCACCAACCGCTGTTTTTACTGGGGCTGATAGACCAGCTATATTCCACTGTTTCGATAAATCGAAATTTGACGTATATTGATCAAATTCCATAGCTCCGTCATAGAAACGAGTTTGGCTATTCTTACCGTATGTAACATTGACTGAATTGATTGTAAAATAACGGACAATACTTGCTCCCATTACTTGACTGAGATCAAAATTCCAGCCATCACCAATTGATCCTTTGATACCTGTAGTTAGATCATAATCAGTAACGTGAGGATTAATCTGTGGTTGAAAACCATTAGGATAGATTGCGCGCACATCTGTTGCATCGGCCGCACGGCGCCATGAAGCGTATGAATAACTTAAACGATGATTAGCACCACCGTTTGCGTAGAAAGTTAAATTGCTTGTAACAGGCATTTCAAAGTTAGCGAATATACCGCGTGAATGAGATATTGGATCTCCGAAAATCACCTGATTACGATTGAACGTTGCCTCCAAAGGATTTGGCGTACCGTTAATCACATTAGCTGTAGTACCTGCGGCAATGAGTGCACCTGTTGCGTTAGTGCCGTAGTATTGTTGGCGTAAATCTGGGCCCGAACGATTAGTATTACCAGAATCCTTAAAATATAAGGTTACATTGAAAAAACCACCTGGGCTTAACTTTACTCCATAATTAGCTGCTCCATATACAGTAGCACCATCGCCTGCGAAAAACTGCCCCACTTCAGTGGTGGTACTAAACCCAACATCATGGCGAAGTCTCAGATTGATAACACCTGCGATAGCATCAGAGCCATATTGTGCAGCTGCACCATCGCGTAATACTTCAGCACCATTAAGAGCAAAGGATGGAATCGTGTTTAAATCGACAGCAGCATCACCCCTACCAACACTTCCATTTAAATTAACAAGCGCGCTAGTATGATAACGTTTACCATTAAGCAATAATAGTGTCTCTGCAGGCCCTAGGCCGCGCAGGGTTGCTGGACGAATAGTATCCGTACCGTCAGTATTTGCAGAGCGAGGAAAATCAATGGAAGGAACTAGAACAGATAATAACTGACCTAATTCAGTGTAGCCATTATTGTGCAAATCTTCGGATGTGAAAACATCGATTGGTGCAATTGCATCGGTTACGGTTCTATCATTAAACCTTGATCCTAGTGTTACCATTGTGTCCATCTTCACTGTCTGATCGGAAGAAGCTGGCGCTGTGGTTTGCGCGTTAAGTGAAGTAGTGATCAAAGCTGCTACTGCAGCTGTCTTTAGTAATCTTGGCGTTAAAGAACGCCATGTGTTTGGTGTTACATTCATGCAACGATAAAGCTAGTCACATACCAAAAAGAGACAAGTAAATTAAAGATTACTAATTACATAATGTATATATTGTATTACAAGTGACTGTCTTTTAATTACTTAAACAAATTCAAATAACTATAATTATAAAGTATTAGGAGTTTAAAATGTTTTTTTATAGGAAATCTGATCCCCTTAATAAGATAATCAAATACGCAGATTGGCCTGTGTTAAACATTCGTATGCATAACTAGTAAATGAATCTAGTAGCGCATCCTATTATCTAGAAAAATAGAAGGTGCATAAGATTTAGCATATGAATCCTCTCCATCGGCGAAGGTTGTCCAAACCGCATGTGATTTTAAATCAACAGCAACATTTGTTGCTCCTGTGGCAGTATAAATTCGGTCAATAATCATCATGGTTCCAGTGTTTTCATTAACAACAATGAGCCAGTCAGGGCTAGCACAGTATATACGTTTCAACGTATTATCATAACAGATTTGTAGCACACCTTGCGGAATTTCAATAAGCGAGAGTACTCTACCGTTTGTTAAGTTAAGCTCGGCGAGATTACCGCCCACTCCAGCAACAAACAAACAGTCATTTTTTGTATCCAAAGCTAAACTTTGCGCCGCTACAGCTCCAGTTGGCATGCGTGATACCACAAAAAGATTTTGTGAATCGATACATATTATTTCTTTTTCACTTGGCAGACCTATATATGCTAAATGAGTTACGTCATTCAATTGGATACATCTAGGTCTACCGCCTAGATGTATCTCTGAAATTATTTTCCTAGATATCAAATCTATAATCCAAACTGAATTTCCTCTAGGATTAAGTACGAGAAGTTTTTTAAATCCATCAATCAAACACATCTCACCGCATTTATCTGGTACAGCAATAAATCCTATAAGTTTACATGTTTTTCCAGAAATAATAGCTATACGATTTTTACTCGTAGAGATATAGTAATTACCAAGCACAACACTGTACACACTGTCAACAGCAGCTCCAACGGATACACGAACGAAGAGTTCGTTTCGTTTTATATCAAAAAAATCAACAGTGTTTGCTTCATAGTGCGTTGCGACTAAGCGGTTATTTATATGATCTAGAGTTAATTTACCGTAAGCTCCAATTTCATCCTCAATAATCATCCAATGGTTTGCATACAGCATGCGTTCAGGCTCTGTAGCGTATACCCGGTTGAGTAAAACGCTGATTGCCAAAATAACATATGCCATGAAGTGCATACGTTAATCAAACTACAGATAGAGGCAGTGAACCAGTACTTAATCTAGTACTTTAAATTACGGCTGAGAAAACTTAAGCCACTTTGCACCAAGTGCCGAACTCTTAACAGCTGTTTCAATAAATACCATACCCTCGACGCCATCGTCGATTGTAGGAAAATCTACGTCTTTGGGTATTGCTTTACCATTCACCTCAGCATCGATAGCACGAAAAGCCTCGCGGTATATATTACCAAACGCTTCGAGATACCCTTCAGGATGCCCAGTTGGTATACGAGTTATCTTCTTAGCTGCATCACTTAAATACCCATTACCTCTTAGGTATACTTCACGCGGTTTATCCAAATGTTTTACAATTAAAGCATTGGGATTTTCTTGATGCCACTCTAAGCCACCTTTTTCTCCGTACACTCGAATCGAAAGTGCATTTTCCTCACCAACGCAAATCTGTGATGCATGCAAGATTCCCTTAGCTCCGCCATGGTAGCGCAAGAGAATACTCCCATCATCATCTAATCTGCGGCCTGGAACAAAGGTGGATAAATCTGCACAAATTTCTTTAAGACGCAGTCCTGTAACATAGCGTGCAAGATTTTCAGCATGCGTTCCAATGTCTCCCATTGCACCACCTGCACCACTCTTTTTTGGATCCACACGCCAAGCAGCTTGTTTCTGATTTGTCTTCTCTAAAGCAGTAGCGAGCCATCCTTGAGGATATTCGACTATAATTTTTCTCACCTTACCTAAAGCCCCTGATTTTACAAGGTTCCTAGCTTCACGCACCATAGGATTGCCGGTATAATTGTGGGTTAGTACAAATACTTTTTTTGTCTTTTTTACTACAGCACGCAGTTTGATTGCTTCCGCTAAACTAAGGGTAACAGGTTTATCGCAGACTACGTTAAACCCTTTTTCCAAAAAGAGTTTAGCCGGAGGAAAATGCTGAAAGTTAGGGGTTACTATAACCACGAAATCAAGCCGTTTACTTGCAGGCATTTCTGCTTCAGCAATGGCCATCTCTTTATAACTGCCGTAAACGCGTGATGGATCTAAATAAAGATCTTCTCCAGACGCTTTCGAGCGCTCAGCATCACTTGAGAATGCTCCAGCAACTAGTTCAGCTTGGCCATCCATTGCTGCAGCAATGCGGTGTACGCCACCAATAAATGCACCACGACCACCACCGATCATTCCGTAGCGAAGTTTTCGTTTCATTATTTTTCAGTATTAAAGGCTGCGTCAAAAGCAATCGCACTGCGCGCAAAATCAAGCTTCCTTAAAAAAGTAAGTGATTCTGCAGCACCATGCTCACGGTCCATGCGAATATCTTCCCATTCAACGGATAGCGGTCCAGCATAGCCGATATCATTAAGTGCAACGATTATATCTTCAAAACGAATGTCACCACGACCTACGGATCTAAAATCCCAGGCCCTACGAGCATCTCCAAAACTGGTATGCCCGCCGAAAACACCCACTGTGCCATCACCATGTCCCCACCACACATCTTTCATGTGTGCATGGAAAATGCGTTTACTAAAGGCGCGAATAAATTTTACATAATCGACACCTTGATAGCCTAAATGTGACGGATCGTAGTTAAATCCAAAACGAGGATGGTTTTTAACCGCCTCTAAAGCCCGCTGTGCGCTTACGATATCAAAAGCGATTTCAGTAGGATGCACTTCAAGTGCAAATTGTGCATTTTCTTTATCAAATGCCTCAAGAATTGGACCAAAACGTTTTGCAAAATCTACATATCCCTTTTCCCAGTCCGATTGTGAGGTTGGAGGAAAAGCATAAATGGAATGCCAAATCGATGACCCTGTAAAACCATTCACAGTAACAGGTGCTTTAGCATCCTTAGCTCCTGGTTTAGCATTAAAAAAACGTCTAGCAGCCTTAGCTGTTAAAGCTAATTTAGCTGCTGCCCTTTGCCTTACGCCTTCTGCTTCTCCATTACCCCATACATCAGGTGGTAAGATTAATTTATGTCTTTCATCAATTAAATCACATACGGCTTGGCCCACTAAATGACTAGAAATTGCGAAGCATGTTAGGCCGTTATCGCTTAAAAGCTGCCACTTATCGCTGATGTACTTTTCTGATGTTGCTGCTTGATCGACGTCAAAGTGATCTCCCCAACAAGCAAGTTCGAGACCATCGTAACCCATCTTCTTAGCAAGCGGGGCTAATTTAGAAAGAGGAAGGTCGGCCCATTGGCCTGTGAATAGAGTAATTGGACGGGGCATAGTGTGAAATAATTTAACTGTTATTAAGAATCATAGTGTTTAATGAAACTTTGAGATTACAATTTGAGTGCTTTTAAATAGGCAACACTAAGAGGTATATTTTTAAGCGCATCTGTTGTTTCGTCTTCGATAAAATAGTACTTAACACCATCCTCTTGGGCTACACTAAGAACTGCCTTCCAATCAATTACTCCAGTTCCTACTGCAACATCATCTCCGGTTTTTGTATGCGCTGGAACTCCGTCTTCACGATCTGCACCTTTACGTAAATCTTTAATATGAAGCATAAGCCAGCGGTCTGGATATTTCTTAAGCAGCCCTACAGGATTACCACCGCCTGCATACACCCAAAATACATCCATTTCGTAAACAACTAAATCATGTTTTGTCTCACGCATGAGAATATCCATTCCTGTCTCGTTGTTAGAATCAGGAAGTGGTGTGAATTCAAAGCCATGGGTATGTACTCCCAATTGAAGACCTTCTGATTTCAAAACTTCACCCCATTTATTTAAATTCGCAGCTGCTTCATGCGCCTGCTTTGTAGTAAGAAATTTTGAATGGGGATGCGCAATCACAGGGATCGTTACATAAGTAACTCCCAGTGCTTTCATATTAGTGATAACACCTTTCAGATCTTTAGCACACTGCTCATAGCTAATGTGAGCACCCACTGGCTTTAAATGATGATCAACGAGCATTTTATTAAATACCCCAACTGGAAGTCCGGCAGTGCCTGCTGTTTCAATTTCAGTAATTCCGTACGTATTTACTAAATCCATGCTACCAGACGGATTCTTAGGAAATTGAGCTCTTAAGCTCCATAATTGTAGGCCAATATGATCATGGAAATCAATCGGCTGAGCCCTTAAACTTAAGGTCATTAAGGATGCAATCAGTGCAGGGATAAAATAACGTTTCATAGATTATAGCTATATAGACGCTTAACATAAGGGGTATGTAACAAAGTCTGCAGAGCATTTATCTACTGTAAAATAAAAAAGGTCTATCCCGCCAAGGATAGACCTTTGAAATAACAATAGGGTGATAATACTGATTATTGTCCGATAACCAAAACCTCAAAGGTTTCTGGAATCATCTTACGTTTTGCTGGCTTTTTACCCTCTACAGGCTTAACCGCTTCAGTAAACTTGCCAGTTACAACATAAAGGTGCCCAGTCTTACTATCCACACCAGTAATAGTTCTAGCACCAAAGGCAGTTGGGACTGTCTGAACTAAAGAGTATTTATCTGCGCTGTCTTCATGTAAGACACTAATTGTACCTTCGACATTAGATGTAAAAATAAGACCAGTTGAACTATCAAAAGTATCTCCATCGGGATCTTCACCAATAGCGGGTGTAGCTACTAACCTACCCGAATCGCTATCCACAACAGCGAGTAATCCATTTCCACCAGATGAAAATAGTCGATGCGTTGCAGGATTTATCGCAAGGCCTGTACCGCCTTCAACAGGATCAATTGACCATGATGCCAAAGCTTTAAGCGTCTTAAGATCTACTACTTGTATAGCACTCTTATCTTCCGTGTTAACAAATACGTGCCCCCGGCCATCAAAAACCATACCTTCTAGTTTACCTACTAAAGGTATATTTGCCGAGATACTGAGCGTATCTGGATCGATGAGCGTAATTCCACCCGATGTTCCGTTTGCGACATAAACGCGATTGGTAGCTTCATCGTATTCAATCGCATCAGGTTTAACACCCATTCCTGGGATTACTTTTACAATTTGAAGTGTCTTAAGATCGAACACGGCAACAGTGCGGTCACCACCACAAGTAATAAAACCACGATTTACACGGTGCACAATCGCTACGCCATGAACACCCTTCGTAGGTGCGATGACCCCAAGCTTTTCACCAGTATCTGCATTGAGCACATCGACCTGAACACCATGAGCGATGTAGAGACGACGGTCTGAAGAATCGATTCGTACATAATCAAACGATACACCACCACCTACGGGATAATGATTAAGCACTTTATACTCAGCATGTGCCGTAAAAGCACTGGCGATAAAAACGACTGCGAGTGTGAGGATGTTATTTTTCATAGTTAAGAAAGCTAAGCGATTACTAGTAGGTCAATAGAGTGATAACAGGAAGTTAAATAGTTAGAATAAATGGTACACTTTTATGTATACCTCATAAATTATTATCAAACTGCATAGCATCATTTTTGCCCTTTTTCTTTGCACCGCCGAAGGTGTAGATAATGCCTGCGTAAACTATACGTGAACTACGTTTACGCATAGAGTCATCTCTCAGTATTGGCGTATTAAGGATTGTTTCTTCCTTTAGTGTATTAAAGAGATCAGAAACTGTAATAACGATACTTAGATTTTTTTCCTTAATATCATGTTTAATCCCAAAATTAGATACGAATGTAGGCATGCGATAGCCTTGGGGTGTCAATCGCTTAGCGGTATAAACTGCATTTAATTGAAATGTGGTCACCTTACTAAGTTCATATTCAGCATTTATTTTACCCGACCAAACCGTACTTGAGCGACTCGTAGTATAACCTAAATTACTGGCGTTAATTTGGCTTAAATAAATATCGCCTGTAGAATTAAGTGTAAGTTTCTTGAGCGGATTTATAGTTGCAACAACTTCAAGCCCACCCGCACTACTTGATGCTAAATTTTGCATTGTTGTGAGGATTGTTGTGGGTGTTAAAAACTCACTCACACTAGTAAAACCATTATAGTTATACCTGTAGTAAAGTGTCGCTAAATAACTCGTGTCCTCTTTTTTATACTGATAACCAGCTTCAAGGGAGTGAGTTTCCATTGGCTTAAGTAAAGGATTCCCTGCTCTTAAATTGAAGGGATCCTGATACTGAGGAAATGGATTAAGATCATCACTTTCAGGTCTACGTACACGGTGGCTATAGTTTAACTGCACTTGCTGGGTATCATTTAAATCATAGTTTAAATGTAACGTAGGATATAAACGGTATAGTACTGTATCATGAACAAGCTTTGTGGTAATCTGGTTTGTATTAATATCTGATTTTTCAAATCTAAGCCCAGCAAGAATACCTACTTGGCCTAATTTTGTACGATACGTTCCATACATCGCCTGTATAAACTGATCTAAAATAAACCGATTGGTAGTCGTAGTATCAATGAGCCAGGGAGACGTAGCTGAAGTCGCATAGGCTCGGTAATGATCCTGATTACTTTTATCATCAGATTGGTTAAATCCTAATTCAAGTTTCGAATTCGCACTAATAGGGTTTGCATATTCAACAGTAAGCTCGGTAACAGGTTCGCCTGTGAAAGCGCGCATGGTATCGTAATTAGTCTGAGCCTGAGGTATACCATAAGTATTAGCATAAAAATTATTCTCTAATTCTGTATGATGTTCCGTTCTTAATTCAGCGGTAAGGATATGATCATCTTCACCGAAGGTATGCTCCCACCCTGTTTTAGACTCAACATCCTGTTCATGCTCAGGATCGAAACGTAGACGGTCGTAATATAGAGTTTGCAGAGAATTCACGAGTGTAGACTCGATCTCAGCAGAGCGTCTGTAGAAGGTTCGGTTATTGTAATCCACAGACTCAGTTAATTTGTCTGTTTTACTCGAATTGGTTGAAATATTTATCTGCCCTAAGCGAGACAGAGGTCGACTGTGTTCAGTAGTATTCGTTTGCGTTACAGTTGTAGTACCTGTCTTTGAATCAATCGATGTGCGCTTATCTGTTGCAATACGGATACGATCATCTTGGCGCAGACCTAAGTCCCAAGAAAAATTGTACTTACCGGGATTATAACTACCTCTAAGGGATGAGCCCCATCTACGTTTATTACCCACCGTTACTTTAACAGATCCTGTTAGCCCTGGGTTACGCTTTTTTTTGAGGACAATATTAATGATACCACCAGCTCCATCTGGTTTATACATAGCAGATGGATTTGTGATTACCTCTACTCTCTCAATGGAATCAGCTGGTAATTGTGCTAAAACATCTGCTCGATTAGTACTTCCCATCAATGCAGACGACTTTCCATCGATAAGTACTTGCACACTCGACTCACCTCTAAGCGATAAATTGCCATCAATGTCTACTTGAACAGCAGGAATGTTCTGAAGCAAGTCACTCACACTACCAGAGGTAGCTTGAATATCTTTACCTACATTATAAATTTTTCGATCTATAGAATTTAAGAAGACCTGATTTTTAGCCTGCACTTCTACTTCATGCATTTTAACCACAGGCGAAGCTACAGTGTCTGAAACAGATGCATTAACACTAATCTGCTGAGACAAAAGAGTGCCAGGCAAAGCAATTACAAGTAAGACCAATGTGGATCGAATTAACATTAAAATATCGTTTAAAGTGTAAAATGAAAAGCTGCGGATAATTAGCCATAGCGCAAGTATCACATACGAAAATTATTTCTTTTTGCCGTCCTTTTCGTCTTTTTCATCATCCTCATCTTTTTCTTTAACTGCCTTAGCTTTTTTACCCTCTAATTTGTCAGCTTCTGACTCTTTAATCTGATCTTTAGGCGTTTCAACAGAGACATCTACAACATTGCTTGTGATTGCATCTACGGCTACCTCAGTGATATTGGATGTACCAGGCGTAGAAATATCAAATGAGTAAATTAGCTTTCCATTTTCTTCTTCTAATTCTGCAGACTTAATTGTACCTGAAGGAACTTTAGCTGATGCAATTTCCCGGGCTTTTGCTTCAGAGATTTTAGCACGTGCGTGCAACATAGCTTGAGTTTCATCTACAGCTTGTAGTCCAATGGCACATGGACTGATAACGACTATAAGTATTGCGAGACAACAGAGTTTTTTCATTATTATTTAAATATATTTTTAGTAAGGTGCTGAAAGAAAGTAGCAGATTAGTCATAAATTTTATATCAATATATTATTACATATTTGTTAGAATTTAAACACTGCCTTATGTCAGAGTTTGAAAAAGAGGTAAAGTAACAGTGAATTCAGTTAAATTCTGATCACTCTGTGTGAGTGAAATCGTTCCTCCATGTGCTCTTGCTATTTCTCGGCATAGACTTAAGCCTAGCCCACTGCCACCACTTACTCTACTGCGATCTACTTGAGATCTAAAAAAACGTTCAAACAACCGGTGTTGTACGGAAGCATCGATTGGAATTCCTGTATTAGAAATTTTTAATACAACACTGCTTTTATCTGAGTCTAAGATAAGGTTTAAATTACCTCCATCTTGATTATACTTAACGGCATTATCTATCAAGTTAAGGAAAAGCCTTCTCAGTAAAATAGCATCACCTCTCACATAAAGATCATGCTGCAATTCAGCTTTAAGTTTAATACGACGAGCGCATGCAAGCAATTCTGCATCCTCAAATGCTTCACGAGCAATTGCACTTAAATCGACCCGAATTAATATTAAAGGTAGCTTATCTAGTGCATCGAAGCTCGCAAGTAATAATAAATTATCTGCAATCTTTTGAAGTCGGACAGTATCTTCTAATAAGTCATTCAAAAGAGGCTTCTGATCTACCGGAAATATATCTGAACGAACTGCTGCTTCTAGATTGCCGCGCATAATAGTAAGCGGTGTGCGCAATTCATGTGAGGCATCAGCTGCAAAGCGAGACGCCTGTTCAAAGCTCTTTTCCAAGCGATCCAACATACCATTTAGAACAGTTATGTGCCGCCCTATTTCATCATCGGTTTCAGAAGCTGGAATTCGTTTACCTAAATGATGTGCTGTGATTTGCTGTGTTACCCTAGTTATTTCAACAATCGGTCTAAGTGCACGCGATGCAATCCAGCTTCCACCTAAGGCAACCGCAATTAAAATAATTGGAATAGACCATAAATAAGCCGATCGTAAATCCTCCACTAATTCTCGAATAGATCTGAGATTGGCTGCCAAAACAAGCGTGTCTCCATTATGAATAAAAAAGGCTACTCGAACATGCAAATGACCTATCTCTTGAGTAAAGGGCTTATCGACAACTGCTTTATCTACAAATACCATACTCATTACTTCGGGATACAGAAACTTCAAATCAAACCGATGACTGCTATAAATATAGCCGTGTAAAAAAGAGGTCCCCTCAAAAATAGCAGCACGGACCTCTTTATCATTCAGGACTTTTTCTTCCTTTAACTCTTCAAATGCTCTCTGAGCTTCAGACTTAAGCCGAGCATCAACTCCATCTAATTCAACTAAGTAAAGGCTTAGTAAAGCAACCCCTGCAAAAAGACACACAGCTGAACCACTAACAAGACATGACCATAACATAATACGATGCTTTAAGGACCACTTTTTCATACTCTTGGTTTCAAAACATAGCCAGCTCCGCGAACAGTCGTAATAAGTTTACACTCATGCTGATCATCGACTTTCTTTCTTAGGCGCTGTATCGCAACATCAACTAGATTAGTTCCTGGATCAAAATGATAACCCCATACATGTTCACAGAGTTGGGTGCGCGTACATACTCGTCCCGGAATACGCATTAGGTACTCAAGTAGCGAAAACTCGCGCGTTGTAAGTTCAATAGTATCTACACCTCGTACTACCTGACGCGTTGTAAGATTAAGCGTCAAATCATCCACAGTCATTAAACTGAGTCCTTCACCAGAATGCCTACGCCATACCGCGCGCAAACGAGCGATTAACTCCTCAATTAGAAAAGGTTTAGGCAGATAATCATCTGCCCCTAAATTCAAACCCTCAATACGATCTTGTGGGCCACCCCGTGCTGTAAGCAAAATGACAGGTACTGTATTACGCTTCTCCCTAAGTTCCTTTAAAATGCTTAATCCGTCCTTACCAGGTACCATAATATCTAGGACAAGTGCATCAAAACGTTCAGTGAGTGCTAGATGCAGCGCCTCAAGACCCTCGTGCGTTAGCACTGGATTAAATCCTACCTCAATAAGACCCTTACGAATAAAATTCGCTATCTTTTTTTCATCCTCAACGATCAATATGCGCATAAGTGCAAATGCTAAGTTAGATTAGTTGCAAAGTATAAACATTCATAAGTCAGGGATAAAAGAAAGTTGCAGTATATATTTACTTTCAGGCTCTAGGATGCGCTTTTTGGTATATATCTTTCAACCGAGCTACACTTACGTGCGTATATACCTGAGTTGTAGCCAACCTGACATGACCAAGCAGCTCTTGCACAAGTCTTAGATCAGCACCTGCATTGAGTAAATGTGTCGCATAGGCATGCCTCAGCTTATGTGGAGACATATCTAACGGAAGTCCCGCTAGTGCAAGGTAGCGCTTCATCATAAGCTGTATATAGCGAGGGCCAATTGGCTTACCTTTAGCGGTAAGAAGAATAGCATCTAAATCTCCGGTGGGTCGTTTAAATTCTTTAGTGAAGCGTTCTAGAACAGCTAATGCCACACTCCCTAAAGGACATACACGGTGTTTATTTCCCTTACCTAATACACGCGCAACACCTGCATTATGATCTATAGCACCATGAGTAAGGCCAGTAAGTTCACTAACACGAAGCCCAGCACCATATAATAATTCAAGGATGAGCCGATCAAGCCATGCAATATAAGGCTCTATTGTTTCATTTTGAAGCAGACGTTGTGGACCAGTCAGAAGAAGCTTCATTTGTTCTTCAGTTAAAAACTTAGGAAGTCGCTTTTCTAACTTAGGCAGCGGCACCCCAACGAAAGGATTTGCAGATATTTTTTTCTTCTTAAGCCAAAATCTAAAAAATGTGCGAAGCCCTGAAACATGATTATGTAAAGTCCTACGATCATACCTGCGCTGCGCCTCAATAACAAAATCTCGCATATTTCTACTTTTAAGCGCATCGAGTCCACCCTCCCACAAGCTAGATGCTTCTAACCAAAGATAAAAATCTTCAAAGGCCTGGCGATAATTTCTGAGTGTATATTTTGAACAACGCCTTTCTAGAGCAAGGTGATCTGCAAACGAAACCCACCAAGTTTCGATTACTTCTGAAGGAATTGTTTTTAACGTGTCGCCCACAAGTACATGAGAAATCTGAGGTTATTAAACTAACTACTCATTTTCTTCTCAACTGCATAAGTAACCCTATCTGCGTAGCGGCGCAGTGCACCCTCGGGATCAAGACCACGTGATTGTGCGGCACAGGTGAGCTCAAAAAGCTGCTTACCTAACTGTTCATCAGTTATATCTTTTGCTACCCTATCAACAGCTATTTTATCTACAATACCTTGGTACGGAAGTCCCTTTTTATTAATTTGTTTCCATACCGCTTCAGCAAACATGAGCGCAGGGAGCCTTGGAGGTAATGGCTTAAATACAGACGGAGCTGCAGTGATACCTGCTTTTTTCTTTTCTTCTAATTTAATTAATTCCCACTGTGAAATAACCTGATCAGAGGTATCTAATTTTTGCGCTCCAAAAACATGGGGATGACGTCTAATTAGTTTTTCATTAATATCATGCGCTACGTCATCAAAATTAAAGAGGCCGGCCTCTTCAGCAATACGTGCATGAAATACAATCTGAATCAGTACGTCACCTAACTCTTCTCGCATGTGCGGCATATCAAGACGATCGATCGTCTCTAGTAGTTCGCTACATTCATCAATTAAACAGCGAGTGAGCGTCTGGTGTGTCTGCTCCTGATCCCAGGGACATCCATCTTTAGCCCTAAGCCTAGCCATGGTTTGCTTTAAATCATCGATTGCGCTCATAAAAGAATAACTTAAGTACGCTCTAAACGTGACTCTACGGCAAGTGTGTTAGTGAGAGAAAATACTCACCTTAACAAAAACACGGCTTGCTCTTATGCCGTAACTTTGCGGCCATAGATGAGTTCATGGCACTTAATTCTGAAGACCAGGCACCCCTGTCACCGTCTGAGACCCGCACGCTCCTTGAGCAGTTGGCTCACAGACCGCGGCATTCGCTTGGGCAAAACTTTTTAATAGATGGTAATATTGTACGTAAATCACTCGATTTAGCCCAAATCAGAGCTGATGACACGGTTATAGAAGTAGGTCCAGGACTTGGCACATTAACCCGTGCTCTTCTAAGCCGCGGCGCTCAAGTTTGGGCTGTTGAAAAGGATCCTGTTTTACATGAATATCTTTCACAGACCTTAGTCGCTAATTTTCCAACTTCATTTCATCTCTTACTTGGAGATGCTCTGGATTTCCCTTTAGCAGATTTTAAAGGATCTGAATTTAAAATTGTAGCAAACTTACCCTACGCAATTTCCACACCATGGTTGGATGGAGTACTCGAACAAAGACTACCCGAGCGCATGGTACTTATGCTACAACAGGAGGCCTCGCAGCGCTACTGCGCAAAACCGGGCACTAAAGCGTTCGGAGCTATATCAATTTTTGTTCAATCAGCATATACGATAGCTCCGGGGCATAAAGTCGCTGCGGCATGTTTTTATCCAAAACCTGACATTGAGTCATTTTTACTTCATTTAGTAAGAAAAGAAGTTCCAGTACTCTTTAAGCCCGAGTTTAAAACGCTCATTCGTGGTGTTTTTCAGCAGCGCCGTAAGCAAATTGGCTCATTGCTTAAAGACCGTCTACCCGATCAAGGCAAAGCCTGGATTGAATGCCTTACTGACGCCGGCTTGAGCGCACAAAGTCGTCCTGAAGATATCCCTATTGAACTCTGGTGTAAGCTAGCTTGAAAACTGACTAAGAGTTGTTTATACCTTTTTTCTTAATTATATGAGATACCTTGCATCTGCTTTACTCGTAATTACCTGTGCTAGGTTTGCTTCAGCACAAAATCAACAGACTACGAGCCCATCAACTCCCGCAATCGAGTTTAATGCACCAGCTCCTTCTGCTCCAGCACCTGAAGCACAAAGTGCAAGTATCTTGGGTAAAATATCAGACGGTGTGTATTTTTCACCGACAGGTGCATTTTACCTAAAAGTTCCTGTACTCACTGAATTAGGAGGACGTCTTTCTGACACTGACCGTGTTGTCACTTTCCGTGATGATTATACCACTCACATTAGTATTGCCGTCTTCAAATTAGATGCGACGCAGTCCTGGCAACTTTCAGTTAAAGGTCTAAAAGATTATCTACAGTATTTCTTACATGATTTCGTACTGCCTGATTTTGCATCAAGTTATAGAGGACTAAAAGTAGAACCTAATGGTCGTTACTTATCTGGTCTAAACGACGGCGCTTTAGTGACTTTTATAACTATTCCAGGAGGCTCAATGTTTGTGAATCAGAGTCCTCGTTTAATTGAACCAACTGAACCTGCTATAGCGAAACGTGGAAACCTGCTGTTCATTAAAAATGGCTTTATCTATGTAATTAGTATGGAGCTTGGCGAACGTATCACTGAAGGCTCTGCATACAAGAAAACGCAAGAAGAAGAAGACATGCTTTTAAGAGATCGTCTTGTTGCTCTAGCAAATACTATACACTTTATCAAAGCACCAGCTACGCACTAAGTACGCAGCGTTTTGTGCGCTTCAAATAAGGGGCGAAGCACAAGGCTAAGTTCATCTTGAAGTGCTTGCAGCTTAGCGTAGTGAGTAGTATTTTTACGATTTGGCATACAGCGTGTCTTTTCATTTAAAGCCACAACCCCACGCGTGTAGTCCATTAGTTTTGCATTAGGCTTGCCGTTTGAGCGTGCATGACACCAGGCCGATTGAATCGCTGCTCCTAAAGCTGCCCCCTCATCTTCCATCATAGCTACAACAGGAAGACTAAAAATATCTGCCATAATTTGTCTCCAGGCTGCAGATTTGGATCCACCACCAGTGACTCTAATTTCTTTAGCCTTAACTCCTAGCTGCGCTAAACGGCGTAGGCCATAGTTCATACCCATGGTCACTCCCTCCATACTAGAGCGTACAATCAACGTAGAATCAAACGCGTCTGCAGTTAAACCAAAAAGTACTCCAGAGCCATCTGGAACGTTAGGGGTACGCTCACCAGCTATATAAGGAAGAAATATCAGTGGATTTTCTTTATCTCTAGATGAAGCAACCGCTTTATCTAGTGTAGTTAAATCCATCTTAAACAAAGCTCTTATTTTTTCAGTAACAGTAGTTACATTCATCGTACATAACAGCGGTAACCACTCACCCGTGGATGAACAAAAAGCAGCAATCTCACCGTTTGGATCTATGATCGGTTTCTTTGCAGTCGCATAAATAGTGCCACTGGTGCCAAAACTTGCTGTCACGATACCTTCCGTCACATTGCCAGTACCAATCGCACCCATCATATTATCTCCACCACCCGCACTCACGAGTACTTTCTGAGATAACCCATACGCTTTTGCCCTTTCAGCAGTTAAGTAGCCAGCTGGTTTACTAGAATCCTGCAGAGCTGGTAAGTAGCTTTGTAATTTAGAATCGATCGCTTTTAGAACTACTTTACTCCACACCCGCTTACGCACATCCAGTAATCCAGAGCCTGAGGCGTCGCCGTACTCCATTGTATAGTTACCGGTGAGATAATAATTTAAATAATCATGAGGCAGTAAGATATGACGCAACTTTGCAAAATGCTTAGGCTCGTGCCGTTTAAGCCACAGAATTTTTGGCGCTGTGTAGCCTGGCCTAAAAGGAAGTCCAGCATTTCGAATAACAGCAGCTTCTCCCCCTAATTTTTTAGTCAGAATTTCGCACTCTTCTTGTGTACTTGTATCGCACCATAACTTTGCAGGGCGGATTACCTTACCGTTTTCATCCAAGGCAACAAAACCATGCTGCTGACCTGAAATACCAATACTTATTATATCACTGCACTTAACTTGCTTGCATACGGCTTTAATAACTATGTCCAAGGCCTTAATCCAATCCTTAGGATGTTGCTCTGCATGTCCACTGGGAAGTCCCGAGATAAGACTTAATGGAGCACGTGCTTCTGCGACAACGCGTTTTCTTTTTAGATCAAGTACAACAGCTTTGATACTTTGGGTTCCTGCATCAATTCCGATAGCTAAGCTCATAGGATAAAAAATATTAATTTAAAACTCAGTATTCCAAGGCAGTGTTACAAACAGTCGTTTAACTCCAGAGGTATCACACAACTTAAGCCAATCAGTCAGTGTTAAGTCATCAACTAATAAATGCTTAGAAAGATCCATAAGAGGCATAAGTACGAAAGCCCGCTTAGTCATTCGGGGATGTGGAATAGTGAGTCTTTCTAGGTTCTGATGCAAGGAACCGTAGAGGAGTATATCTATGTCAAGTGTACGCGATGAAACGACTTCGGTTCTCACACGCCCAAGTGTTTTCTCAATATTATGCACACAAGTAAGTAAGGACTCTGAAGTATGCTCAGTTTTAATTTCAAGCACTGCATTTAAAAATGAGGGTGCATCTTTCAAACCAACCGCAAGAGTTTCATACACCTGTGACCCACGTACACTTTGTACACATGGATCCGCCTTAAGGCGTTTATACGCTTCAGCTAAATGCCAAAGCCTATCCCCTAAATTACTTCCCAGCGCTAGGTACGCGGTCTCTACTTGCTTCAACGGCGACATACTCAAGGACTCCTGGAATTGGAGCAGAAGGTTTTTTGATGGTTAAATCGACACGTGAAACACGGGGACATTCTTGAAGAATAGCCGTTAAGAGCCTATTACATAACGTTTCTAAAAGTTTTACCCGTTCTTTTTCTAAAAGCCGTTTGCAGATTTCATATACAGCTGCGTAATCCACAGAATCCGCTAGTTTATCAGAATTGGCCGCTTCCTGCATGTCATACGTGAGATACAAATCTACAAGAAACCTCTGTCCACGCGTACCCTCTTCTGGGTGATGACCATGGTAGCCATAGAAGGCCATGTTCTTAAGATGTATGCGTCCAGTCATTGAGGTAAGCCTTAACCAAAACGCCGAGTTGCCTCGGTGTAAAGCTGTACTACGTGTTCCGAGCATTAAAGACAGCTTCTGCCATCCCTACAGCCCTTAAATTAGCTTTCACATCATGAACGCGTATTATTTCAATTTTTTCGGCTGCAGCTAATGCTGAGGTAACCAGAGTGCCTTCCAGCCTATCTTGAGGGTCACCACCAAGTACATGAGCAATGACGGATTTTCGAGAAGCTCCTAGGAGTAATGGAAGACCAAAGGTTCTTAATTCAGAGAGTTTAGCAATTATCTCTAAATTTTGAGGCTGTGTTTTATAAAAGCCTATACCGGGATCTAGAATTAAACGGCTATGCGGAATACTAAAGCGATCAGCAATTTTAAGAGAAGACTCGAAATAACGCTTTAGACAATCAATGAGAGAACCTGCTTGTGTGGCTAAATGTTTATCACAGTGCATGAGTATAACGGGACATTTCCAATCGCTTGCTACATGTGGCATAAGCTCATCTCCCTGAAAGCCATGTTGATCATTAATTAAATGAGCTCCAGCAGTAAGAGCTGCTTTTGCTACTGAAGCACGGTAAGAATCAATCGAGATAGGAATAGTAAGCTTACCCTTAAGTGCCTCAATGATAGGCACAACACGTGAAATTTCATCAGCTTCACTTACCTCACTGTAACCGGGCCGTGTAGATTGTCCTCCCACATCTAGAATTGCAGCACCTTGCTTCTGCATCAAAACAGCATGCTCTATGGCTTGATCACTAGAAGTATAGTTTCCCCCATCCGAAAAAGAATCAGGGGTAACATTTAAAATACCCATAATACGCGTACTCATCCCAAGCTCGAGCGTTTTACCTAGGCAATTAAGAATGGTTACTTTACTCTCTTGCCTTAGGCTGTTCACGTTAATTCCTTAGGAAGGACAGCGTATATTTTTTTAATATCTTGAACGCTATCTTTGTGACACACGAGAATTGAGTCTGCAGTTTCAACCACTACTAAGTCTTTTACGCCGCACAGTGAGATAAGTCTCCCATTACTTACTGCAATATTACCTGAGGCATCACTTACCACAACTGATCCCTTGGTTGCATTATTGGAAGCATCATGGATCAAATGTTTTTCAAGTGCAGTCCACGTTCCTACGTCATCCCAATCAAATTCTGAAATAAGGGTAACTACAGACTGTGCTTTTTCTAAAATAGCGTAATCAACGGAAATGCGTGGTAGTAGTGGAAATTCTTTAGCTATGTATTCAGCTGTATTTTCCTTAGGGAAATGAGTGATAAATGAGCCTAGAGCAATAGCAGAACGATCAGCTTCAGCCTTAAACGCTGAGGTCTTCCATATAAAAATGCCGGCATTCCAAACATGGTTACCTCCTGCTAAATACTTTTCAGCGGTTGGTAAATCTGGTTTTTCCACAAAGCGTTTTACGTGGCGAAAATCACCACTTTTTGGGTCACAAATAATTGCTGCACCCATTTCCATATACCCAAATCCAGTGGATGCAAAAGATGGCTTAATGCCAAAGGTTAAGAGCGTAGGACCATGCACTTTCCAGCCTTGACCTGCTGCAAGTTTAAAGCCCTGGATAAGTTGTTTAGAAAAAGTTGATGCATCCTTAATGAATGCATCAGCAGGCAATAAAGCTAAAATAGCATTAGGATCTTTAGCATGTACTAATGCTGTCGCTAGCGCAGCAGCTGGTGCCGTATCCCGGCGAACAGGCTCGGCAATAATCTGATCTTTAGGAATTGAGGGCAGTGCTGCACGAATAGCCTCAAGTTGAATCTCACTTGTAAGTACAAATATATTCTCCTGATTCACTACGCCGTCTAAACGCCTAACTGTTTCTTCAATGAGGGTCTTATCTGTTAAGAGTTTAAGCAGATGTTTAGGCTTGCGACTACGGCTCATTGGCCAAAACCGTTCACCACTCCCTCCAGCGAGAATACATGCGTAGTATGGATTTGCCATGAATATACCTTTATTAAGGCACCAGAAGTGCGCCTAACGACAAGCGTTTAATTATCAGCAATTTTATCCGTAGAAGTTCCCCCTTGCAGCTTCTTCTCCAAGCGAAGCAGAGCCACATCGAGCCTTAGACGGTCACTATACAGCTCATAGCGCTCACTCAGATCAAGCGTTTCCAAGAGTTTTTGCTTAAACTCTGGGTTATCGCATAAGGTGAAGGCAGCTAAATCAATAAAGGTTTCCGGGTCTTCAATTGTCTTAAGATACTGAGCAAGCGCCTTATCATTTTGAAAAAGTATCTTATGCTTAATCGCAATCAATTTTCCTAATTCAGCACGCTTGAAGTTAAGATCCACACCAGCACCAGCAGGCTTACTGATTAGTGGTTTTATTTTAACAACACGGTAAGGTTCTTCTCGTACAATAGATCTAATTTCTACACGACATAAGCCCTGAAGCATTAAGTCAGAGGTGCCGTTCTGATTTTCTTTTGAACTTCGAACTAACCCAACGCATCCAATACTGCAGGGAGGCTCATTGCGTTCTTCATCAGTGACGACTTGCGTATTAAGTCCTACCAAAGCAAACAGACGATTTGTCTTAAGTACGTCAGATAACATTGCACGATATCTCGGCTCAAAGATATGCAGTGGAATGAGCGCCTGAGGGAAAAACGCCATCTGAGGCAGTGTCATCACTGGCACCTCTTCAGGCAGTGTGATTTCAATTTCATGGAGCATAAGTGTGCAATAAGTGTGACAATTCAGATGATAACTGTGTCTCAGTTGAGTCATCATGGCCTAAATAAGACTCATAAGTGTACAATAGCAATCTTACATAAATTCTTATTACGTTGGTGTATAGTAATTTACAAAACTTAAGAAAAACAGGCATACTGAGTGCTAAACTATGGCATGAGCCGTATTCTAGGAATCGATTTAGGAACAACAAATTCATGTATGGCAGTCATGGAAGGCGCAGAGCCTGTCGTGATTCCCAATGCCGAAGGTGGTCGCACGACCCCATCGGTTGTAGCATTTAGCAAATCAGGAGAGCGCTTGGTTGGTACTGCCGCAAAACGCCAAGCAGTCACAAACCCACGAAATACTGTATTTTCTGCTAAGCGTTTCATTGGACGTAAGTTCACTGAAGTAAAAGAAGAAGCAAAAAATATGCCCTTCAAAGTTGTTGAAGGAAAAAATGGCGATGCTTATATCGAAGTGCAAGTAGGAGATAAAGTAGAGCAATACGCACCTCAACAAATCGCAGCCTTCGTTTTAGGTAAATTAAAAGCAGATGCTGAGTCCTATTTAGGTGATAAAATTACTCAGGCAGTAATCACTGTTCCTGCATACTTCAATGACTCACAGCGCCAAGCTACTAAGGACGCAGGAAAAATTGCTGGTCTTGAAGTCTTACGTATTATCAATGAACCAACAGCTGCATCACTTGCCTATGGTCTTGATAAGAAGAAGGACGAAAAAATTTCTGTATTCGATTTAGGAGGCGGTACCTTTGACGTATCCGTACTAGAAATCGGAGACGGTGTATTTGAGGTAAAGTCCACAAACGGAGATACACACTTAGGTGGAGATAACTGGGATGAATTAATCATTGGCTGGTTAGTAGATACCTTTAAGAAAGAAAACGGCATTGATCTGCGTAAAGATCCTATGGCGCTACAACGCTTAAAGGAAGAAGCAGAAAAAGCTAAGATCGCTCTTTCATCCACACAGTCCGTTGACATCAACCTACCCTTCATTACGGCTGATGCTTCAGGTCCAAAGCATTTAAATGTACAACTTTCACGAGCAAAGATGGAGCAAATATGTGACTCCTTGTTCGACCGTTGTATGCAACCCTTTAAAAACTGCTTAAAGGATGCTGAGTTAAGCGCCTCTCAGATCGACGAATTAGTCTTAGTGGGTGGTATGACCCGTATGCCTAAAGTCGTTGAGATCGCTAAGACTCTAGGCGGTAAGCCTCCTCACCAGGGTGTAAATCCTGATGAAGTCGTAGCTATTGGCGCAGCGGTTCAAGGTGGCGTACTTAAAGGTGACGTTCGTGACGTACTACTCTTAGACGTTTCTCCTTTAACACTCGGTATCATGACAGCAGGTGACGTATCTACTCCAATGATACCTCGCAATACAACGATTCCTACTAAGAAGACCCAAGTTTTCTCAACGTATAGCGACAATCAACCTTCCGTTGAAATTGTAGTCTTACAAGGTGAGCGCTCAATGGCTCGCGACAACAAGACCCTAGGTACTTTCCGATTAGACGGAATTGCTCCTGCTCCACGTGGAGTACCTCAAGTGGAAGTCACCTTTGATATAGACGCTAACGGAATTCTACACGTATCAGCAAAAGACTTAGGAACAGGCAAAGACCAAAAGATCACAATCCAAGGTTCTTCAGGCCTATCTAAAGAGGAAGTCGAGAAGATGACTAGGGATGCAGAGCTTCACGCAGACGAAGACAAAAAGCGTCGCGAAGGTGTTGAATCCCGTAATCAACTCGATAGCACAATCTACCAACTTGAAAAAACGGTCAAAGAATCAGGCGATAAACTGCCTGCCGAAACAAAGACCAAGATGGAAGATGCTTTAAAGTCGGCTAAGGCTGACCTTGAAACAAATGATGCTGACAAGATGAAGGCAGCACTCGAAAAGCTTACTGCTTTAGGTGCTGAATTCTACGCCGCTGCTCAAAAAACAGCTCCTACTTCAGAAGCATCAGGTGAACCTGCACCTGAAGGTTCTCAAAAACCTAAAGAAAAGAAAGCCGATGTTGTAGATGCCGACTTCGAAGTCGTCGACGAAGACAAAGGTAAAAAAAAGTAAGTATTTTTAGTTAACAAACCCTTCAACCAATAACGATAAATTATATGGCAAAAGTAAAAATCAGACCAATAGGTGACCGCGTTCTTGTGCGTCATCTCGAAGAAAAAGACCAAATCCGCGGTGGAATCTACATTCCAGACAGCGCTAAAGAAAAACCACAGGAGGCTGAAGTGATTGCACTCGGTTCCGGCAAGAAAGATGAAAACGGTAAGGTTCATGGCTTTGAAGTCAAAGTCGGTGACCGAGTTCTTATCAGTAAGTACGGTGGTACAGAAGTAAAACTAGAAAACGACAAGTACACCCTCGTACGTGAAGACGACATCCTTGGCGTTATTGCTTAAGGTAAACTTAAAACTATAAACTTAATTTAAATACTATGCCCGCTAAACAATTACTTTTTGATGAAGCAGCACGCCAGAAGATCCTTCGTGGTGTTGAGATCTTATCTCGCGCTGTTAAGGTAACACTAGGACCAAAAGGTCGTAATGTCGTTATCGACAAGAAATTCGGTTCACCAACCGTAACTAAAGACGGTGTAACCGTTGCAAAAGAAGTCGAATTACCAGATCCATATGAAAATATGGGTGCACAAATGGTTAAGGAAGTTGCTTCAAAGACTTCCGATACCGCTGGTGACGGTACCACTACAGCTACAGTACTAGCTGAAGGTATCTACCGTGAAGGTTTAAAGAACGTTACCGCAGGCTCAAACCCTGTATACTTAAAGCGCGGTATCGACAAAGCAGTCACTGCTGCTGTTGCTGAACTTCACCGCGTTTCCAAGAAGGTCAATGAGCGCGAAGAAATTCGCCAGGTTGCTACCGTTTCAGCTAACTGGGACGAAACAATCGGTAACATCATTGCTGACGCCATGGATAAGGTCGGTAAGGACGGTACAATCACCGTAGAAGAAGCTAAGTCCATCGAAACTACCTTAGACGTTGTTGAAGGTATGCAATTCGACAAGGGCTACCTCTCCCCTTACTTCACAACAAATGCTGAAACACAAAAAGCTATCTTAGAAGATGCTTACGTGTTAATCCACGAAAAGAAGATCGCTAGCCTACAAGAGCTCTTACCGTTACTTCAAACAATCGCAAAGAGCGGCAAACCTCTCTTAGTCATTGCTGAAGAAGTCGAAGGCGAAGCTCTCGCAGCTTTAGTGGTAAATAAGATACGTGGTACACTAAACGTGTGCGCAGTCAAAGCTCCTGGATTCGGTGATCGCCGCAAAGCGATGCTCGAAGACATTGCAATCCTAACAGGTGGCAAGTGCTTAACTGAAGATCTCGGAATCAAACTCGAGAACGTAACGATTTCTGACTTAGGTCGTGCAAAGCACATCGTAGTCGACAAGGAAAACACAACGATCGTTGATGGCGGTGGTAAATCCTCTGACATCCAAGGCCGTGTAAAACAAATCCGTCGTCAAATTGAAGAAACAACTTCAGATTACGATCGTGAGAAGCTTCAAGAGCGCCTAGCTAAACTCGCTGGTGGTGTCGCAGTCATAAATGTCGGTGCTGCTACAGAAACCGAGATGAAGGAAAAGAAAGCTCGCGTGGAAGATGCTCTACATGCAACACGTGCTGCTGTTGAAGAAGGTATCGTTGCTGGTGGTGGCGTTGCTCTCTTACGTACAGCTAAAGCTATCGAAGCTGTAAAGCTCGAGGGCGATGAAGCTATCGGAGCTCAGATCGTTCGCCGTGCAATTGAGCATCCTCTTAAGCAACTCTGCTTCAACGCTGGCGTTGACGGTGGTGTTGTCGTGAAGGAAGTCTTAAGCGGCAAGGGTAACTTCGGTTACAACGTAGCTACTGACAAATTCGAAGACATGATCAAGGCAGGTGTCGTTGATCCTACTAAGGTAACTCGTACTGCACTTCAAAATGCAGCATCCGTTGCTGGTCTACTCCTCACCACAGAATGTATGATCACCGAAATTCCTGAAAAGAAGGAAGCTGGTGGTGGTCATGCTCATCCTCCTGGTGGCATGGATTACTAAGTCTAAAAGAGAAATCTTTTACTTAAACTTAAAAGGCGTCTGGCATTTGCCAGGCGCCTTTTTTTTGTAGCCTCTAAAGCTTGCTCGGTGACGATCTATTCGGTTTAAGTTTTTAGCTATGGAGATCACTTTTCTAGGCACAGGTACCTCACAGGGCGTGCCTATGATTGGGTGTAGTTGTGCAGTATGTCTATCGAACGATCCACGCAATAAACGCACCCGCACATCAATCCACGTCGTCATGGACGGCTTGCACATCCAAGTGGATGCATCACCCGAACTAAGATTGCAGTGCCTACGTGAGAACATAACTCAGACTGATCTATTTATTCTTACCCATGGCCATACAGACCACATTACAGGTATGGATGACTTAAGGCGCTTCTGTGAGTTAAACGGTGGCACAGCGTTGCCTGTTTATTCTACTCCTGAAGGCATTGGACGCATTAGGACAGTCTACCCTTACGCAATCCTAGATAAGCCTCTAGTTAAAGGCTATCCGGCCTTTTCGCCACGTGAGATGCCTAAGCAACTCGAATTACCCCAGGGTACCATTCAGTCAACCCTTCTACCCCATAATGGCATAGATACCTTAGGGCTCATTTTTACGGAGCACAGCACGAAGAAAAAATTCGTATATTACACAGATTGTAAATCAGTTCCAGTTGAAGCATTATTGCTAGCTAAAGACGCTGATTGTTTAGCCATAGATGGACTACGACCACAGCCTCATCCAGGCCATCTTACAATCGCGGAAGCAACAGATATTTCAGTTCAAATTAAAGCAAAGCAAAGTTACTTACTTCATTTAACACATCTCTCAGATCATGCGCTAACAGAAGCAGAACTACCTAATAGCGTAAAACTAGCCTATGATGGATTAAAGCTATGCATATAGTGAAGTCTCATTTAATCTATACTCTGTGCGTAATTTTATGTGTCGTAAGCTTAACCGCGCTCAGGGCATCAGAAAACGCTGAAATAACTGTTATTAGCGATATAAGTAATGCCGGTAGATTAATACAACACCCCACTGTAAAAAATCCAACTTACTACTATCCAATCATTGGTGGTTACAAAGAGATGGGGAATCTTGTAAAAAATGAACGTAGACCTAACCAAAAAGAAATCGTACACCGTCTAGCCGTAGAACTAGCTAAACAAGGATACTATGTAATCAATAAAACAACACCTCCACCAAGTATTATATTATTACTCAATTGGGGATATATTAACCCAGATATAATCGACTCTGGAGCACCAAGCGACCCTGATTCAAGCACTCCAACACAAACATTCATAAATCAAAATGAAATGATAGCTCTTGTCGGAGGTTCTACACTTAGGAATCTAGAACTGAACTACGAAAAAGAAGACGTGATGCAAGCAGCTGAGCAAAATCGCTATTTTTTATCAGTCTTAGCGTACGATTATGCAATCTACGCAAAAAGTCACAAAAAAGTTATGCTATGGCATGCGAAAGTTAGCATTCCTACAGCTGGTGTTAGTCTTGAAGAAATTATGCCTGCATTAATCAAAGCTGGAGGCTCACAATTTGGTATTGAAACCACGAAACCAAAGATAATCAAAACTCCTATCACTCGTGAAGGGAAAGTAGAAATCGGCACACCTACAGTTAAAGACTATAATGATAGTCAATTAAGCAAGTAACTAGGATATGAGTTTCAATTAAGTAACTCTTAAGTCTTCAAATAAACACTCGTTTAAAATAAGGCCTCGATGGCATTCCAGTTAGAAATAAAAAAAGCGCTAGACACCTCAAGGGGTTCTAGCGCTTTTTTTTAAACGTAATACTTACTTATGGCTGAGCGTATATGTAAAGAATACGGAGCGCTTATCGCCTTCGAGAATACGTGTCGCGCCACTTGTGCCTGGTCTGAAATAATCCTTATTGAAAGCATTATTCAAATTGAAGGCCAATGTATGCGAAACTACTGAATTCTGCTTTAGAGTATAGCGAAGACCTAAACTCCAAATGCTATATGGTGCCGTAGATAGTTTCCACTGATATGATGAAAACGATACTACACGCTGACCGTTAACCGTAGCTTCGGTATCTCCAGCTATTGGAGTTTCTGTAGGAGTTCTACCAACAAATGTTACACCTGCATTAGTAGATAAGCCCTTAAACATACCTGTCGCAGGTGAATATTTGAGTGTTAAGCTACCATTGTAGGGAGCTACGTATTGAACCTTACGACCAATTGCTTGAGGATGCGCACTGCCGAAATTTGTATAAATAGAATTAACATTTCCATAGCTGGTAAGGAAAAATAGTTCATTCGTTATATTCCAAGTTGCATCAAGCTCAGCACCGCGCACTAGTTGATCACCATCTCTGCGGGTAACTGTGAGACCTGTGACTGGATCTATGTCATCAACAGATACATTTTGGCGAGTGATGTAAAAGCCACTCACTGTATAGGTTAGACGATTCTTAAACGCAGAGCCCTTAAAACCATAATCCCATCCAGAGGCTGTTTCAGCCTTGTAGGTTGGACTGGCTATATCAACTGGGTTATCTCCCTGTGCTAAGAAATAACTTTGGCTGAAATTAGCAAAAATACGGAAATCATCTTTTACTTTAAAATTAAGTCCCGTGTTAGGCTTAAGATAATGCATTGTTTTAGTAATTGAATTACCTACATTATAACCAGGGATAAATGGAGTAAATGAGCTAGCTGCTGTTAGATAATCATGCTCAAGAAAGTGCGGTATATCAAGACGAGCACCAGCATAAGCAAGCAATCGACCATCCCAAACAGATGTTTGCTGCTTAAAGAGCGCACCAGTAACTGTTGTACGGCGTTTCATCTTACGCGTTGAAATATATCCATTTACAGCATCATGCGGAGCTGTGAAATAACTAACAGGACCGATTGGATTATAATTTGAATCTACATTTACAGTACGCACTAAATTCCACGCAATAATATCAGCATTAGTTGCAGCGCCATAGCTGATTGATGGATCCCAGCGGTAATAATCATTAAAATCTAATGTAAATAATGTATGGTGCTCTAATGTGTGATTATTCGTCCAGTAGTGTGCGAGGAAATCACTTTGGATAGCACCACCATCTTCATAGATACGGCCCCAACTAGGTGTAGCTCCACGTGCTGATGAATTTGGCAAAGTATTAGCCTTATTGATGAGGATATTGCCCCAATTGTTATTTTGATTATAGTCATCACGTCTTGCAGCATAGCGATTGGCAGAAAAACGACCGCTAAAAACTGAATTAAAATTCTTTTCATAAATCGCAGTGAAAGCAGTGTTGCCACGATTTAAATGTGAATTTGGACCATAAGCATTTACCCGTCCTAAATTATAGGCGTAACCTACAGCAACGTCGTCAGAATCAAGAGTCGTAGAAGTACCTGTTCCTTTTTTATCAATAATTACAGGAGCTGGTGATAGTGGAGAATGACGTTCTTGATAAAAATACTCTGCCATGAAGGTCAACTTCGAGCTATCGGAAAACTTGTGATCAATAGCCATGTAGTACTCTTTATTCCTCATGAGCGTCCAATCAGCACCAAAATCACGTTGGTAATTACTGGCTGTAACAATATAATTGGTGTCACCAAGCTTGCTATGAAGTAAAGGACCAGTTGCTTCGAAACTCACTCTTTGTGTTCCGTATCCGCCGTAATTAGCGTAGAATTTCTGACTCTCAGAAGATTTAGGCATCTTTGATATCATATTCATCATACCACCTGGAGATGAACGTCCATAAATTGCAGCACTTGGGCCTTTGATGATCTCAATTCTATCGATATTGCTACTACCATAGCGACCGAGACGAAAAAAGCCGTCTCTCAATTGATTGGAAGAAATGAAACCACGTAATACGAAGTTACCACCTACATCTAATCCAGTGAAACCGCCGATCTGTGTAATATTATCTGAGAGTTCAAACAAACCGAAATCTTCTAAAAATTCGCTGGTGATAACGTTCACCTGATAAGGAAGATCAATGATCTGTGTTTTAACACGAGATCCAGTCATTGTTTCCGATGCGGTGTAACCACGGTTTTCATCTGTCTTTACTTCGAAAGCATCCAGTTGTACCACTTCGGCGTCAGCTCTAGCTAAAGGCGCAGCAGTTTGTGAAAATACGGATGTCGCGTTCAAAAAAACGGGCACCAATAAAGACAGCAGTCTAATCTTAGTTTGTGATGTAGTCATAGGGTTTGTGTAAAAAACTAACGGTGTGGGTCAATATACAGAATTATCTAATCATAAAAACTGTCTGATAGATAACAAATTCTACTATACTTCATAACTATTAAACAAACTATCATACGTTTGTTCGATATCACTGTTATTAATATTTCGTTAACAGTTAGCACGTATAGATAGTAATTTAAAAAATTAAGTTATAAGCGACTGTATGGTAGTTTTATTAATTGCCGATTAATAGGTATTTAAAGACCTATCCTCCCCAGAAACTACTTTAAAAAAGTAAGTATATTAAAAGCACAGGAATAAATTAGGATTGGCAATCATGACTAAAACCATCATGTTAGTACTATACAGACAAAATAGTTCTCCTTTATATCAGAATCAAAATGGCTAAAATATATAACGACATTACAGAAACAATCGGCAATACCCCGCTTGTTCGTTTAAATCGAACAGCTAAAGCTCATGGAGCTGTAGCTGATATTCTACTGAAACTCGAATTCTTCAATCCCCTCTCAAGCGTAAAAGATCGTATTGGTTTTGCTATGATTGATGATGCTTTAAAAAGCGGTGCAATAAATCAAAATACAGTATTAATTGAGCCAACAAGTGGAAATACTGGTATTGCCCTAGCCTTTGTTGCCGCAGCTAAAGGTATTAAGCTCATCCTCACTATGCCTGAGACGATGACTGTTGAGCGTCGTAAAATATTAAAAGTTCTTGGAGCTCGAGTGATTCTAACAGAAGGGCCAAAGGGCATGAAAGGCGCAATCGCTAGAGCCGAGGAACTTCAGAAAACAATTCCCAATAGCGTAATTTTACAACAATTCTCTAATCCATCAAACCCAGCTATACATCGCCGCACAACAGCAGAAGAAATCTTACGTGACACCGATAACAAAGTTGATTTTTTAGTATCCGGCATAGGTACAGGTGGGACAATCACTGGCGTGGGTGAAGTCCTCAAAGCAAAGAATCCTAGTATAAAAATCATTGCGGTAGAACCTGCAGGCTCGCCGGTTTTAAGCGGTGGTGCACCAGGACCTCATAAAATTCAGGGAATTGGTGCAGGATTTATACCAGGAGTTTTAAACACCAAAGTTTACGACGAAATTATTGGCGTTAAAGAAGACGACTCAGGCCCAATCAGTAAGCAAGTAAGTAAGCTTGATGGTATCCCTGTTGGTATTTCCTCAGGTGCATCTATTTGGGCAGCAATTCAGATTGCTAAACGTCCTGAAAATAAAGGTAAACAAATTGTCGTGATCGTTGCGTCATGCGCAGAGCGTTACCTTTCATCATGGTTATTTGCAGATATTGGTGTAGAGAGTGATTCCGTTGAAGACTTGCTCGCAAAGTAATTAGGTCTTGGCATGATTTTATTTTAAGTCATGCCAAAAACCTCTTTTCGTACATCGACTTTTACAGAATCTCTTATTCGAGAGATGTCGCGCGTAGCTCAAACTCATGGTGCTATTAATTTGGCCCAGGGCTTTCCCGATTGGGATCCGTGCAAAGAGCTGATAGAAGCGGGTAAAGAGGCTATGGATGCGGGTCGCCATCAGTATGCAGTCACCTGGGGATCACCAGAATTACGCCAAGCACTAGCAGCTAAACTTAAAGTATTTACCGGTTTAGATGTTGATGAAAAATCAGAACTCGTAGTCACATGTGGGGCAACTGAAGCAATGATGGTTGCTATGATGACTGTCTTAGATCCAGGTGATAAAGTAGGACTTTTTT
>Ga0304728_1000148_pt1 | contig 56673 bp, 53 predicted proteins | sample C_130625_MF_Meta_FD_190476 | JGI IMG/M metagenome (GOLD analysis project Ga0304728, IMG submission 190476) | Freshwater microbial communities from Lake Croche, Canada to study carbon cycling - C_130625_MF_MetaG (v2) (version 2) | ecosystem: Environmental > Aquatic > Freshwater > Lake | place... | reverse complement strand
CGGGTCTCTTGCGCCAAAGTCGCATTGGAGCTGCGTAGCAACACACCCCATGGCACAGCATGAAATACCACTTGCAGCAGGACCCCGACACTGAACGCGATCAGCGCCATAAAGCCCAGCCCGCCCGAAACCAGTCTTACAAGTGCGTCCTTGGATTCGCTGGCCTGCAGCGTGGCAACCTTATTGGTCAATGCATTACCCACGCCCAGGCCCAGGAGGGACAGCACAAAAGACAGACTGGAAATCAGCATCCAGGCGCCCAAGCGGTCGGCCCCGAGATAGGGAACGGTCAGGCTCACGCTTAAGACCATCACTGCCATGGCCAGCGCTTTGTTGCCGGCACTAAAGAGCATGGTCAGCATGGCGCGCCGGTAGCGCTCGTTAGCACGGCCTTGGTGGTCTGTCGTATCAAAAGCTTGCAGGCGCAGCAGGCTAAGCAATTTGTGCACCACAGCGCGTGGGGCACTCATATCAGTGCGCAGGCGAGCCAGACCCGCATGGCATAGGTCTAGGACGCAACCCGCAAGCGGGCCACCATGTCGCTGTAGGCCATAGCCAAGCCGGCATTCAGACCCACTTGCGGCGTCCATCCCAGGGCGTTGAGGCAGCGGCTGTCCATCCACTTGCGCGGGGTGCCATCGGGTTTGGTGCTGTCAAAAACGACTGCGCCCTCAAAGCCCACCGCCCGCTTGACCGAGTCGGCAAGTTGGGCAATCGTCACGTCACTGCCATAGCCAACGTTAATATGGCTTTGCATCGGCTTGGTCTGTGCGCGGTAGGTGGCTTCTGGCAATTGCATGACAAATACGCTGGCTGCGGCCATGTCATCCACATACAAAAACTCGCGCCGGGGGTTGCCCGTACCCCATATAAGTACCTCGGGCGCACCGGCCAGTTTGGCTTCGTGGAAGCGACGGATCAGCGCCGGAATAACGTGGCTGTTTTCGGGGTGGTAGTTGTCGCCCGGCCCGTACAAATTGGTGGGCATGACGCTGCGGTAGTCGTGGCTGTATTGGCGGTTATAGCTCTCGCACAACTTGATGCCGGCGATTTTGGCCACCGCATAAGGCTCGTTGGTGGGCTCCAGCGGACCGGTAAGCAAGGCGTTTTCAGACATAGGCTGGTGCGCCTGGCGCGGATAAATACAACTACTACCCAAAAATAGCAACTTGTGCACGCCATGCAAATGGGCGGCATGCACCACATTGGCTTGCACCATCAGGTTGTCGTAGATGAAATCAGCCGGGTAGGTGTTGTTGGCGTGAATGCCACCAACTTTGGCCGCCGCGAGGTACACCTGCGTGGGCCGCTCCTGGTCAAACAAGGACTGCACTGCCGCCTGGTTACACAAGTCCAACTCGGCGTGGGTTCGGGTGATGAGCTGCTCCGGGCGAAGACCTTGGGCCAGTAATGCACGCACGATGGCACTGCCCACCATACCGCGGTGACCGGCTACAAATATTTTGTCTGTGCTGCTAAAGGGCATCGCTTATTCCGTGCTGATGTGCACGGCAAAGCCGTTTTGCTTGAGCAAGACGTGTTTTTGCGCTTCACGCAAGTCGCTGGCGACCATTTCTTGCACTATTTGGTCTAGCGTCAATTCAGGTTCCCAGCCCAGCTTCGCCCTCGCTTTGCTCGGGTCACCAAGCAGCGTTTGCACTTCCGCAGGCCGGAAAAAATGGGGGTCAATGCGCACCACCACATCGCCATCCCAAGAACCGGTTTCCTCGACGCCGCTGCCCCTCCAAACAATGGTTTTCCCCAAGGCATGGGAGGCTTTCTCGATGAACTCGCGCACCGAATATTGCACGCCGGTAGCGACAACAAAATCATCGGGCTGATCTTGCTGCAACATCATCCATTGCATGCGGATGCAGTCTTTGGCATGGCCCCAGTCGCGCAGGGCGTAGATATTGCCCATATACAGGCAGCTTTGCAATCCCAGACTAATATTGGCCAGGCCACGGGTAATCTTGCGCGTGACAAAGGTTTCGCCCCGGCGCGGACTTTCGTGGTTAAACAAAATGCCGTTACAGGCGTAAATGCCATAAGCTTCACGGTAATTCACCGTAATCCAATAGGCGTACATCTTGGCCACCGCGTAAGGGCTTCGCGGATAAAAAGGGGTTGTTTCTTTTTGGGGAGTTTCTTGCACCAAACCGTAAAGTTCACTGGTACTGGCTTGATAAAAGCGAGTTTTTTTCTCTAGACCCAGGATCCGGATAGATTCCAGGATACGCAGGGTGCCTATGCCATCCACATCGGCGGTGTACTCCGGACTTTCAAAACTAACTGCCACATGGGTTTGGGCGCCCAGGTTGTAGATCTCATCAGGCTGGACTTCTTTGATGATGCGCAGCACGTTGGTGCTGTCAGTCAGGTCGCCGTAGTGCAGCACCAAGCGGGTATCGGCCTGGTGCACATCATGAGAAATGTGGTCAATGCGATGGGTATTGAAGGTGCTGGAGCGGCGCACCAAGCCATGTACCACATAGCCCTTTTCGAGCAAAAACTCGGTGAGGTAGGACCCGTCTTGACCGGTAATTCCGGTAATTAATGCGATTTTTCGATTCATAACTGCAATATTCATTTTCGACCGTAATTGTCCTCGAAGCGGACAATGTCGTCCTCGCCCAAATAGGTGCCGCTTTGTACCTCGATCACTTCCAGCGGAACCTTGCCAGGATTGGCCAGCCGATGCTTATGCCCTAAAGGGATCAGCGTACTTTCATTCTCGCCAATGATGAACACCTCTTCGCCCACCGTCACTTCAGCCGTTCCCTTGACGACCACCCAGTGTTCGGCGCGGTGGTGGTGCATTTGAAGCGAAAGGCTGGCCCCGGGCTTGACGCTGATGCGTTTGACCTGGTGTCGTGGACCGTTGTCCACGCTGTCGTACCACCCCCACGGGCGGACCACCCGCCGATGGTGCAAAGCCTGCGCGGCGTCTCGCGACTGCAGCGCTACCACCACGTCCTTGACGGATTCGGCTTGGGTAGCATCAGCCACCAACAGCGCATCAGGCGTATCCACAATCAGCAGATTGTGGGTGCCTAGCGCCACCACCGGGCGGGCACCTGCCGCATGAATATAGGTGTCAACGGCCTTGAGATGGTGTGCCAATGCGGTGTCCCCGCCCGCGCGGTTGCCTTGCGCATCTACGCTGGCCAGCGCTGCAACCGCATTCCAACTGCCCACGTCACTCCAGGCGCCATGAAATGGCACGACTACCACCGCATCGTGGGGCTCCATCACCGCATAGTCGATGCTCTGCACGCGGCATTGGCCAAATGCGCTTGGCTCAGGACGCAAAAACTGCTGCTCGCCCACGATTTCGTCGTGCACCTGCGCCCACGCAGCCACACAACTGGCATGGATATCGGCCGCATGCCGCTGTAAAGCAGCTAAAAGTACGCCGGCTTTGCACAAGAAGATGCCAGCGTTCCATAACACATGTCCGCCCAAAAGCAGTTCCTGCGCCACCTGGGCATTGGGCTTTTCGATAAAGCGCGCCACCGCAAAGGCACCGTCGGGGCGGGCCTCGCCCTGAGCAATATAGCCATAGGCCGTACTGGGAAAGCTCGGAAAAACGCCAAAAGTAACGATGGCGTTACTGTCCCTTGCTGCGGGTACACCTTGGCGCACCATGGTGGCAAATGCCACCGGGTCAGGAATGTGGTGGTCGGCCGGGCAAAAAAGCAGCAAGTCATCGGGCTGCGCGGCCAGGGCCGCCAGCGCCATCGCGGCAGCGGTATTGCGCGCCACCGGCTCCAATATCACTTTGCCGCCCCAGCCCGCTTCCGAAAGGGTCTGGGAGACCAAAAATCGATGGTCCTCCGAGGCGACGCAGACCATGTCACCGGTGGTAATCGGGCCCAGTCGCTCAATCGTCATGCGCAACAGGCTTTTGTCACCGAGCAAGGGAACAAACTGCTTGGGCAGGCTTTTGCGGCTGAGCGGCCACAGCCGGGTTCCGGATCCGCCGCAGAGCACGACAGAGCTGATAGTAGGTGAGGTCATAAGTCGGTGGAAACTGCGCTCAGAGCGCCGATGCCGGATTATCGGTGACCTTGCTTGCCTTTGAGCGCAGGACCCAAGTGCCGCTATGCTGGCGCCCTATGGTCTACAAATTCAAATCCAAAGCCAGCGGCGACCTGATCATGCTCCAGGGCGATGGGCAAAGACTGCTCAAAATCATCGGCAAAACCGAGATGCGCCAAGGCATCATCATGCCCCAAGATATGCCCGCGGCGATTGCTGCACTGCAAGACGCCGTAGCCCAAGAGACGACGGCACGCACAATGCAGGCGCCAGATGCCGCCGGCCAAGCCCCTGCCACTGGGGGCCAAACCATCAGCTTGCGCCAGCGCAGCCTTCCCTTTATTCAGATGCTGCAGCGCTGCATGGCAGAACAAAAAGAGATTACCTGGGGCGTTTGAGACTTTTCAGGCAAAAAAATGCCGCACAAGGCGGCACTTTCATAGCCAAAGCGCTTGCGCAGCGCGATTGCCTTAGTCGATATATTCCTTGGCAGCAGCGATCACCGGGCCCCATTTGGCGATCTCGGAAATCACAAAGCGCTTGTGCTCGGCCGGTTCCACACGCTTGTCCACAATGATGACGGCGCCCAAAGCTTCTTGCTTTTTAATGAAATCGGGGTCTTTGAGGGCTGTTTTCAAGGCATTGTTTATTTTGGTCACGACGTCAGCAGGGGTTCCTTTGGGTGCATACAGACCGTGCCAAATCGTGACTTCAAAGCCTTTGAGGCCATCTTCTTGCAAAGTAGGTACATCTTTGAGCGCCGGAACCGACAGACGCTTGGAGGTGGTTACGCCGTACACATTGACTTTTTTGGCTTCGATCATGGGCGTGGTATTGGTCGTCTGGTCACACATGATGTCAATTTGACCGCCCATCAGGTCGCTCATCGCCGGCGCCGTGCCTTTGTAGGGGATGGAGGCCATATCAATTTGCACAGCATTTTGGAACATCAAACCACACAGGTGCGAGGCTGAACCGATGCCGGCGTTACCCAGATTAATCTTACCTTTGTTGGCATTGAGCCATTCTCGTAATTCTTTGAAATTCTTAGCAGGCAAAGTAGGCCGCGTAATCAGCGTCATCGGAACTTCGTTAATCATGCCCAGGTATTCGAAATCAGATTCGACCTTGAAGGGCATGTTGCGAAGTAAGTTAGGCATGCTGGCCATTGCGATATGGTTGAGCAACAGCGTATGGCCATCGGGCGCGGCACGCGCCACCTTGCTTGCGCCTACAGAGCTGCCAGCGCCCAAAATGTTGTCAATCACAATGGTGGCGTCACCCAAGGGCTTGCGCATGGCTTCGGCCAGGTCCCGCGCCACGCGGTCGGTGGGCCCTCCCGCGGCGAAGGGCACTACGATCGTTATCTGTTTAGAGGGGAAGGTTTCGGCAAAGGCCGACAAAGACAGCAGGCCCAAGACGGCGAGCAAGAGTTTTTTCATGGGAGTCTCCAACTAGGTCAAAACCCCAGTCTAGCCGCAATTAGGCCCGCTCGCTTGGAGGCAAACCCACTTGGCCCCGGACCTGTGGGGGCCTTGATCTAGAGCAAAACCCGTAGTACCGACCCTGCCCCATGCTATTGGTAGCTGCGCGCGTCCTCAATGACCTTGCCGTCGTTGGGCAGCGAACCCGGCGCGGCCAATTCCACGCTGGCGCGCAGCTTGGTCACCTCGCGCACCACATCGCGGATGCGCTCGGGCAGGCCCTCGGCGGCGCTGCTGCTCTCGACCTTGAGCGTCATCTCGTCCTGCGCCATGGCGCCGCTGACCACCAGCCGGGCGCGCAGCACCTCCGGGAAACGACGCACGATGTCAGCCACCTGCTTGGGGTGAACAAACATGCCGCGTATCTTGGTGGTCTGGTCAGCCCGCCCCATCCAGCCCTTGATGCGCTGGTTGGTACGCCCGCTGGGGCAGGGGCCGGGTAGAAATGCCGATAAATCGCCGGTGCCAAAGCGCACCAGCGGGTAGAGGGCGCCTAGGCTGGTCACGACGACCTCGCCGACCTCGCCCTCGGGCACCAGGTCGCCGGTGCCGGGACGCACGATTTCTACGATCACGCCCTCATCGAGCACCAAACCCTCGCGCGCCTCGGTTTCATAGGCGATCAAGCCGACATCGGCTGTGGCATAGGCCTGGTAGGCCGCCACACCGCGCTCGGCCAGCCAGTCGCGCAGCGAGGGCGGGAAGGCCTCCCCCGAGACCAGGGCCTTACGCACGCTGGGCAGGGCCACGCCCATCTCGGCGGCTTTTTCCAAAATGATCTTCAAAAAGCTGGGCGTACCGATGTAACCGGCAGGCTGCATCTCGGCCATGGCGCTCACTTGCTGCTCGGTCTGGCCGGTGCCACCGGCAAACACCGTGCAGCCCAGGGCATGGGCGCCGGTTTCCATCATGGACCCGGCCGGGGTGAAGTGGTAGCTAAAGCAGTTGTGAATCAGGTTGCCCGAGCGAAACCCTGCCGCAAAAATGGCGCGCGCCATACGCCAATAGTCGGGCGTGCGGCCCTCTGGCTCGTAAATCATGCCCGGGCTGGCGAACACCCGGGGCATGGCCGCTCCAAACCCCAGTGCGCTAAAGCCGCCGAAGACGCTGCCGCCGGCCGCACGGCTGGCCTTTTGCAGGTCTAAGAGCTCTTGTTTGCGCAACACCGGCATCGCAGCCAAAGCCGCGCGCGTGTGTACCTGTGCCGCATCAACGTCCGCCAGGGATTGGGCCAATGCCGGCGCATGGGCCTTGGCGTGGGCGATTTGGGCGGGCAGCGCCTGCATCCAGGCCGCTTCGCGCTGCTCTGGGCTGCGCGTCTCCAGCGCGTCGTAGTGGTTTGACATGGTGTTTCCTTGGAATCAAGCCAACCAGCGCTTGCGCCGCTTGTAGCTTTTCACATCCTTAAAGCTCTTGCGCTCTCCGCCGCCCACGCCCAAGTAGAACTCCTTGACATCTTCGTTGTTAGCCAGGTCTTTGGCGGCGCCATCCATCACCACCCGACCCGACTCCATGATGTAGCCGTAGTCGGCATAGCGCAGCGCCATATTGGTGTTTTGCTCGGCGAGCAAAAATGTCACTTTTTCCTTTTGGTTGAGGTCTTTAACGATCTCAAACACCTCCTCTACGATCTGCGGCGCCAGACCCATGGACGGCTCATCCAAGAGCACCATGCTGGGACTGGCCATCAGGGCGCGGCCAATGGCGCACATTTGCTGCTCGCCCCCCGAGGTGTAGGCCGCCTGGCTGGTACGCCGGGTTTTGAGTCGCGGAAAGTAGGTGTACACCTTTTCCAGGTTGGTGGCGATCTCGGATTTACTTTTGCGGGTGTAGCCACCGGTCAGCAAATTTTCCTCAATGGTCAGGTGGGCAAAGCAGTGGCGCCCCTCCATGACCTGCACCACACCACGCTGCACCAGGTCGGCCGGAGTGAGGTTTTCAATGCGCTCGCCACGCAACTCGATGCTGCCTTTGGTGACCGCGCCGCGCTCGCCTTGCAATAGGTTGGATACCGCACGCAAGGTGGTGGTTTTGCCCGCGCCATTACCGCCCAGAATGGCAACGATGGAGCCTTGGGGCACCTGCAAAGAAACACCTTTGAGCACCAAAATGACGTGGTTGTAGATGACTTCAATGCCATTGACATTGAGTACGATGGAAGGAGTGTCAGACATAGTGGAGTTTTCCGATGAACCTGGGCAAAGCGCGTGCTCTTACGCGCTTTGCCCAGGCAGCTCTTGCGAGCGGCCTAGGGACTACGCTTGCGCGCTAAGTGTCAAGACTGGCAATCTTTGGCGTCGCGGCGGGTGATCTTCTTCTCGGTGGCGTACTTGTCAGCGTACTGGCGCACCAGCGGTTTGATGATCGAGGTATCGGCCTCCATCCAGCCAGTGGTGTACTGCCACTTCTTGCCGTCCCAAGTGTGAATACGAGCCATGCGCGAACCTTCGTGGTCATAGCAGGAAGTGCTGATGGGCTTCATCACGGAATCGAGCTTGAGGGCTTTGAGGCGTTTGTCGTCCACCGACAGGTTCTCCAGACCCCAACGGATTTGCTCGCCGTCCATCACTTTGCCCTTGCCAAAACGCTCTTGGGCACGGCGCAGCGCTTCCACACCCAAAGCGGCACTGACCAGGCCGCGGTTGTACAGCGTCGTGCCGACTTCATCGGCAGGGCCAGTGCCCTGGCCTTTGTCATGAACAAACTTTTTGATGTCGCCAAGAATCGGGCCACCTTCGCCGGTAGCAACCAAGCCGCTATAGCCTTTGGCTGCCTCGCCTACGTCTTTCACATCTGGCTCGCCTGCAGACCACCAGACGCCAAACATTTTTTCACGCGGATAGCCCGTAGCCACAGCTTCTTTCAAGGCGGCCGAATTCATCACGCCCCAGCCCCAAAGCAACACATAGTCAGGGCGGTTTTGGCGGATTTGCAACCAAGTCGCTTTTTGCTCTATTCCAGGCGCTGTTACAGGCAGCAGGGTCAAGTCAAAACCTTGGATCTTGGCACGCTCTTGCAGCAAAATGATCGGCTCTTTGCCATAGGGACTGTCGTGGTAAACCAAGGCGATTTTCTTGCCCTTCATATTGCCGCCTTCCTTGGCGGTGATATGTTGCATCAAGATGTCAGCCCCGGACCAATAGGTGCCCATGAGCGGAAAATTCCACTTGAACACGCCGCCATCGCTGGACTCGGAACGTCCCAGACCCGCGGTAATCAAGGAGTTTTTGTCAGCGCCGACTTTCTCGGTCAACGCGAAGGTGATACCAGTCGATAGCGGCTGGAAGATAGCGCCATTGGCTTTGCCTTTGAGGCGCTCATAGCACTCTACGCCCCGGTCCGTTGCGTAGGCGGTGTCGCATTCTTCATAAGTCAACTTCACGCCATTGACACCGCCATCACGCGCATTGATCAGCTTCATGTAGTCCACAAAGCCATTGGCCCATGGCACGCCATTGGGGGCATAGGCGCCGGAGCGGTACGGTAGGGCCGGGAAAAATTGCTCTTTTGCCTGTGCAAAAGACGCCGACGGCACCAAGGCCGAAAAAGCGCCACCTACCAAGGCGATAGCCAATGTGAGCTTACGAATCGTCATACATGTCTCCTTGAATATTGAAACAAACTACCAACTAAAACCAACTAAAAAAACAACTCAATGCGGGAAAGGCCAGATACGCATTTTTTGCTTGCCCACGCTCCACAAGCGCGCCAGACCGTGCGGCTCCACAATCAGGAACCAAACGATCAACGCGCCAAACACTATAAATTCGGTGTGGGTCAATGCCGCCGTGTCCACGGTAAAGCCAAACATATGACCCAAAATCGGCAAAAACTGGTTGATCGCAATCGGCAAGACCACGATAAACGCGGCGCCAAAAAAGCTACCCATGACTGAGCCCATGCCCCCCAAAATCACCATAAACAGCAACTGAAACGAGCGATCGACCGAAAAGGCTGCAGGCTCCCAGGAACCCAAATACACAAAAGCCCACAGACCTCCGGCCACGCCGACAATAAAGGAGCTCACGGCAAAGGCGCTGAGCTTGGCATACATGGGGCGAATCCCGATGACGGCAGCGGCCACATCCATATCGCGGATAGCCATCCATTCACGGCCAATCGCGCCACGCACCAAATTTTTCGCCAGGAAACCGAATGCCACCAAGAAGCACAGACAGAACAAATACTTTGCCAGCGGCGTAGTTATCGCAAAACCCAGCACCTGCAAATCGGCTACGGAGGCTGTGCCCGAGGCCGAGTCATTGGTGAACCACTTAATGCGCAAAAATGCCCAATCGCAGAAAAACTGCGCGGCCAAAGTAGCCACCGCCAAATACAAGCCTTTCACCCGCAAACTGGGTATGCCGAAAAACATACCAACCAGCGTGGAGAAGACGCCACCTAAAAGCAGCGCAAGCACCACCGGCATACCATCTACCCGGACAAAAAAGTTAAAGGCCGCATAAGCGCCCACAGCCATAAATGCACCCGAACCAAGCGAAATCTGACCGCAATAGCCAACCAAAATATTTACACCCAAAGCTGCCAGTGAAAGAATCAAAAATGGCACCAAAATAGCGCGGAACATGTACTCATCCGCTAGGAAGGGGACACCCAGGAATGCAAACGCAATCAGCAGCAAGACACCTGCGCGGTCTTGGGTGATGCCGAAAATCTGCTGATCGGCCCGGTAGCTGGTCTTAAATTGGCCGTTTTCTCTGTAAAACATGCTGGTTCCCTTCAGACGCGGTCAATAATTTTTTCGCCGAACAGGCCTTGCGGACGGAACAGCAGCACGATCAAGGCCAGCACATAGGCAAACCAGATTTCGATGCCACCGCCCACATACGGGCCCAAAAACACTTCGGAGAGCTTCTCGCCCACACCGATAATCAGGCCGCCCAAAATGGCACCAGGCACCGAGGTCAGGCCACCCAAAATCACCACCGGCAAGGCGCGCATGGCCACGGTGGAGAGGGTAAATTGCACACCGAGTTTGCTGCCCCAAATCATGCCGGCCACCAAGGCCACGACACCGGCGACGCACCAGACCACCACCCAAATGCGGTCCAGCGGAATACCAATGGACTGGGCCGCTTGGTGGTCATCGGCCACGGCACGCAGCGCACGCCCGGTGGAGGTTTTCTGGAAAAACAGGGTGAGCAAAATGACTAAACCAGCGGCGATGACCGCGGCAATAAGGTCTTCCTTGTTGATCATGATGCCGCCTGGAAAGGTCGACTCAAAAGCCATGATCGGTTCTTTGGGCATGCCGATATCAATTTTGTAGATGTCGCTGCCAAAAATCGTCTGCCCCACACCGTCAAGCAGGTAGGCAATGCCCAGCGTGGCCATCAAAAGCGTCGTGCCTTCCTGGTTAACCAGATGGCGCAACACCAGGCGCTCCACGATCCACGCGACGACAAACATCACCACACCAGCGAGCACGAATGCGATACTGGTTGTGACCAGCCGGTTATCGGCAATACCCGTCCACAGCGGCACCCATTCGGCAAAACGAGCCATCGCCAAGGCGGCGAACAGCACCATGGCGCCTTGGGCGAAATTGAACACGCCCGAGGCCTTGTAAATCAGCACAAAGCCCAGCGCCACCAGCGAATACAGCATGCCAGCCATCAGGCCGCCTAGCAAAGTTTCCAGAAAAAATCCCATGGTCAAACACCCCCGCCTATTGCTTGCGTGCCACCGAAATGCATTGCGTATTTCATCGTCGTCCTTTTGCTTAGTGGCTGGTGCCCAGATAGGCGCTGATCACATCGGGGTTGTTGCGCACCTCATCGGGCGTACCATCACCGATTTTTTTACCGTAGTCCAGCACCACCACGCGGTCGCTGATGTCCATCACCACGCTCATGTCGTGCTCAATCAACACCACCGTCGTCCCGAATTCATCGTTCACATCCAGCACAAAGCGGCACATGTCCTGCTTTTCTTCGACATTCATACCGGCCATCGGTTCATCAAGCAGTAAAACCTGCGGCTCCATCGCCAGGGCACGGCCCAAGTCCACTCGCTTTTGCAAACCATAGGGCAGTTGCCCGACCGGCGTTTTGCGGTAGGCCTGGATTTCCAGAAAATCAATAATCCGCTCCACCGCCTCGCGGTGCATGATCTCCTCGCGCTCGGCCGGTCCAATGCGAAGGGCTTGCAAAAAGATATTGCTCTTGATTTTGAGGTTACGCCCGGACATCAGGTTATCCAGCACACTCATGCCTTTGAACAAAGCCAGATTTTGGAAGGTGCGGGCAATGCCCATCGTGGCCACATCGTGGCTGTCCATGTGATCAAAAGTCTGGCCACGAAAGGTAATCGAGCCGTGCTGTGGCGTGTACACGCCGTTGATGCAATTGAGCATCGAGCTTTTGCCCGCGCCATTAGGGCCAATGATGGCGCGAATTTCGTGTTCGCGCACATCAAAGGAAATATCGGTCAGCGCCTTCACGCCGCCAAAAGCCAGGGATATATTGCTGACGTTCAAAATAACGTCGCCGATTGTCTTGCTCATGCTGCGGCTTTCACAGGGACGAAGATTTGGGCGTCGCCGATTTTCAGGGTGGCGCTCACGCTGCCGGTGCGGCCGTCCTCAAACTTCACTTGGGTCTCGATGAATTGCTCCTGCAGACCCTGGTACAACGCATCGACCAGCACCTGGTATTTCTCAGCAATAAAGCCCCGGCGCACTTTGTTGGTGCGGGTGAGTTCGCCATCATCAGCGTCGAGTTCTTTGTGCAAGACCAGAAAACGGCTGACCTGGCTGCCGGCCAACAAGGTGTCACGGCTTAAGTCAGCATTGACTTGCTCAACGCATTCTTTGATCAGCTGGTACACCTGCGGCTTTTGCGCCAGGTCGGTATAGCCGGCATACGGCAGATTGCGCCGCTCGGCCCAGTTGCCCACCGCGTCAAAGTCGATATTGATCAGCACGCAGACCTTTTCACGCCCGTCACCATAGGCCACGACCTCTTTGATGTGCTGGAAGAATTTGAGCTTGTTTTCCACGTACTTAGGCGCGAACATGGCGCCGTCAAATTCACCACCCCGGATGCGGCCCACATCTTTAACGCGGTCAATGATTTTGAGGTGCCCTTGCGCGTCGATAAAGCCGGCATCGTTGGTGTGGTACCAGCCATCAGCGCTAAGCACCTCGGCCGTAGCCTCGGGGTTTTTGTAATAACCGCGCAGCAAGCCTGGCGACTTGACCAGGATTTCGCCGCTGGCGTCCACCTTGATTTCCACACCCGCGCACGGCACGCCCACCGTATCAGCGCGCGCCTCGTTGTCGGGCTGCAGGCAGACAAACACAGCGGTCTCGGTGGAGCCATAAAGCTGCTTGAGGTTGACGCCAATGGAGCGGTAAAAGCTAAACAGATCGGGGCCAATGGCCTCGCCTGCGGTGTAGGCCACGCGCACCCGGCTAAAACCCAGGTTATTGCGCAAGGGGCCATAGACCAGCAGGTTGCCCAAGGCGTAGAGGCAGCGGTCCCACAGCGAGACGATTGCGCCCGAACTCAGGCTGGGGCCCACCCGCTTGGCCAGTCCCATGCAGGCGTGGAACATCCAGCGCTTGAAGGCCGATGCGTCCTCCATGCGGATCATCACACTGGTGAGCAAACCTTCAAACACCCGGGGCGGCGCAAAGTAATAGGTTGGGCCGATTTCTTTGAGGTCGATGGTGGAGGTGGCGGCTGACTCGGGGCAGTTCACGACATAGCCGCAGCTCAACCACTGCGCGTAGCTGAAAATGTTTTGCCCGATCCAGGCCACCGGCATATAGGCCAAAACTTCTTCGGCATGGGTCAGATGGTCAAAGTCGGCACCGGCGCGGGCGCGATTAAGCAAGGTGTCGTGCGAATGCACCACGCCTTTGGGGTTGCCTGTAGTTCCAGAGGTGAAAAACATGGCCGCCGTGTCATCGGCGTGTACCTGCGCCACCGCATCTTTGAAAAAGTGGGGGTGCGCTTGGGCATAGGCCTTGCCCGCCGCTTGCAGCGCGTCCATGGACTGCAAGCCGTCCTGGGCGTAATTGCGCAGACCGCGCGGATCATCGTAGTAAATATGGGTGAGCTGGGGCGCGTTCTCGCGCACTTCCAGGAGCTTGTCGACTTGTTCTTGGTCCTCTGCAAACGCAAAGCGGATCTCAGCGTTATTGATCGGGAACACACATTCCGCGGAGACTGCATCTTGGTACAGCGCCACAGGAATGGCGCCCAGCGACTGCACCGCCAGCATGGTGGCATACAGGCGTGGCCGGTTGGCACCGACGACGACCATGTGCTCGCCCCGGCGCAGACCGGCCTGGTGCAGGCCCGCAGCCAACTGCTCGACCATGGTGGCCAAGTCGGACCAGCTCAGCGTTTGCCAGATGCCGTATTCCTTTTCGCGCATGGCCGCAGCGCTTGGGCGCTCGCTGGCGTGCTTTAAGAGCAATTGGGGAAACGTGGTTTGCATCCAAAAATCCTTCGATTTCGATTAAGCGCCGGCCGATGCGCTCAGCGGCGCGCTTCCGGATGCCGCTGATATTAGGATTGCATTTGACGTTTTGTTGTCGTTTGAACGACAATTGACCTACGATCGACTAGGTGTTTTCCCTTCTCTTTCGAGTTACTGACAAAAACAAGGCCTTGCGCACGGGGAATGGACCCCACGCCAGCACCCAGGAGAGCCCTCATGTCCACCGATTCACCGCTACACCAGCGCCGCCGGCCCTTGACAGAGGCGGAACTGTTAACCATCCCCTGGATGCGCCTGCTCAGCGTGGACGAGCGCGAGCGCGCCGCCACCGACCTCAAAGTGGCCGACGCGGTGCCCGGCGACATGCTGTGCCGCACCGGCAGGCAAGCCACCTACTGGTTTGGCGTTATTGACGGCCTGCTCAAAATGAGCACCGACAACGCCCAGGGCCAAACCATCACCTACACCGGCATCCCGCCAGGCGGCTGGTTTGGCGAAGGTACCGCGCTCAAGCGTGAGGCCTACCGCTACAACATCCAGGCGCTGCGCAAAAGCCGCGTGGCCGGCCTGCACGTAGACACCTTCCACTGGCTGCTAGACCATTCCATCGCCTTTAACCGTTTTGTGATGAACCAGCTCAATGAGCGCCTGGGCCAATTCATCGCGGCCCGCGAAATCGACCGGATGAACAACCCGGACGTGCGGGTGGCGCGCAGCCTGGCCGCGCTCTTTAACCCGGTGCTGTACCCCGGTGTGGGCGAGGTGCTGCGCATTACCCAGCAAGAGTTGGCCTATTTGGTCGGCCTGTCGCGCCAGCGGGTGAACGAGGCGCTGACGACCTTGGCATCGCAAGGCTCCATCGCGGTGGAATACGGTGGCCTGCGCGTGCTCAACCTGGCCGCCCTGCGCGCGCCGCCCGGGGCTTAGGTCGGGCTGCAAAGGTGCGGCTTCGTAGAATGCGCAGCTATTCCTCTCCCTGGTAAGTGCATGTCTCTCCACCCCAAGATTCCCCAAGCGGTCGGCACCTTGCGCCGCGCTGCTGCGCCGCCGCCGCGCGCACCAATCCCGGCCGGTCAAAGCAACACGGCGGCCATCGGCCCCAACGGCACCATGCGGCTCAACAAACGCATGGCCGAGCTGGGCCTGGCATCGCGGCGTGAAGCCGACGCCTGGATCGAAAAAGGCTGGGTCATGGTGGAAGGGCGCCTGGCCGAAATGGGCATGCAGGTGGGGCCTGATGTGCGTATCGAAATCCACAAAGAGGCCAAGGGCCAGCAGGCCAAGCAAGTGACAGTACTGATCAACAAGCCGCTGGGCCTGGTCAGCGGCCAGGCCGAAGACGGGCATACGCCGGCCATCACCCAGGTGCAGCCGCAAAACCGCTGGACCGAGGACAACGCGCGCTTTTTCTTTCACCCCAGCCAGCTCAAAAGCCTGGTGCCTGCCGGGCGCCTGGACATTGATTCGACCGGCCTTTTGGTGCTGACCCAGGACGGCCGGGTGGCCCGCCATTTGATCGGCGAGGACCACGACATCGAAAAAGAATACCTGGTGCGCGTGGTCTACACCGGAGTGGACAACCCGGCAGCGGCCACCTCGGCGGCGGCCACCTACGCTGCGCTGGCACCCACGGGCCAGCTCAGCCGGATTGATGACGATGACCCGGTGAGCCAAGACGTGCAATCGGTATTCCCCACCGCAAAGCTGCAGTTGCTGCGCCACGGCCTGAGCTTGGACGGCCAGGCCCTGCTCCACGCCAAAGTGGAGTGGCAAAACCCCGAACAACTGCGATTTGTGCTGCACGAGGGCAAAAAACGCCAAATCCGGCGCATGTGCGAGCAAGTCGGCCTGAAGGTGGTCGGCCTCAAGCGGGTGCGTATCGGCAAGGTCATGCTGGGCAACCTGCCGCTGGGCCAGTGGCGCTACCTCGCGCCCCACGAGCGCTTTTAACTGGGCGCCCTTGTAAACCGCCGAGCCGCCCCTAATTGGAGTGTGCCCGCAAGACGGGCATTCGCGTTTTAGGTACGCATTTTGTATTTTTAGAGGCAATTTCACCCTATGAGCAAGCAAACCCTGTCTTTCCAGGCCGAAGTGGCGCAACTTTTGCACCTGGTAACCCATTCCCTGTATTCCAACAAAGAGATTTTCCTGCGCGAGCTGATCTCCAATGCCTCGGACGCCTGCGACAAGCTGCGTTTTGAGGCGATCAACGACAGCACCCTTCTCGCTGGCGATACCGACTTGCAGGTGCGCGTCACGCTGGACAAGGACGCCAAGACGCTGACCATCACCGACAACGGCATCGGCATGTCGCAGCAAGAGGCCATCGACAACCTGGGCACGATTGCCAAGAGCGGTACCAAAGACTTTGTCAGCAAGCTCAGCGGCGACCAGAAATCGGACGCGCAGCTGATCGGACAGTTTGGCGTGGGCTTTTATTCGGGCTTTATCGTGGCCGACAAAATCATCGTCGAAACCCGCCGCGCCGGCTTGGCCGAGTCCGAGGGCGTGCGCTGGATCAGCGACGGCGGCGCCAGCGGTGGCGGCGCTTTTGAGGTCGAGACCATCAGCCGCGCCGCGCGGGGCACCAGCGTCATCCTGCACCTGCGCGAAGACGCCCTGGACTATGCGCAGGCCTGGAAGGTCAAGGGCATCATCAACAAATACTCGGACCACATCAGCCTGCCCATCCAAATGGAAAAGGAAGAGTGGAAAGACGGCGAGCTGATCGATCCCAAGGACGAAAAAGCCGGCCGCCAACCCGGCGGCATGGTCAAAACCGGTGAGTGGGAAACCGTCAACAAAGCCAATGCCATCTGGGCGCGTGCCAAAAAAGACATCAGCCAGGAGCAGTACGACGATTTCTACAAGCAAATCAGCCACGACTTTGAGTCCCCGCTGGCCCACACCCACAATCGGGTGGAAGGCAGCACCGAGTACACGCAGCTGCTCTACATTCCCGGCAAAGCGCCTATGGACTTGTACAACCGCGAAAAAACCGCGGGCATCAAGCTCTACGTCAAACGCGTTTTCATCATGGACGAGGCCGAAGCGCTGATGCCCACCTACCTGCGGTTTGTGAAAGGCGTGGTGGACTCGGCGGACCTGCCGCTCAACGTCAGCCGCGAGCTGCTGCAGGAAAGCCGCGACGTCAAAGCCATCCGCGAGGGTTGCACCAAGCGCGTGCTGGGCATGCTGGAAGACCTGGCCAAACACGACAAAGCCCCCGAAGCCTCAGCCGACGGCGTTACCGACGTGGTCAGCGAGGACGACAAGGCTGTGCAAGGCAAATACACCCTCTTTTACAACGAGTTTGGCGCCGTGCTCAAAGAAGGCCTGGGCGAGGACTTTGCCAACAAAGACCGCATCGCCAAGCTGCTGCGCTTTGCCTCCACACAAAGCGATTCGCTTAGCGTGTCCTTTGCCGACTACAAGGCGCGCATGAAAGAAGGCCAGGAAGCGATTTACTACATTACCGCCGACACCCAGGCCGCCGCCAAAAACAGCCCGCAGCTCGAAGTCTTCAAGAAAAAAGGTATCGAAGTGCTGCTCATGACCGACCGCGTCGACGAGTGGGCGCTGAACTATGTGCAGGACTACGAAGACACCCCGCTGCAAAGCGTGGCCAAAGGCGCGGTGGACTTGGGCAGCTTGCAAGACGAGGCTGAGAAAAAAGCCGCCGAGGACGCCGCCGAGAGCTTTAAGCCGACGCTTGCCAAGCTCAAAGAAGCGCTCAAAGACAAGGCCGAAGACGTGCGCGTAACCACCCGCCTGGTCGACAGCCCGGCCTGTCTGGTCGTCAAAGACGACGGCATGAGCACGCAACTGGCGCGCATGCTCAAGCAAGCGGGCCAAAAGGCCCCCGAAGTCAAACCGGTGCTGGAGGTCAACGCCGACCATCCGCTGGTGAAAAAGCTCGATGGCTCGGTGCATTTTCACGACCTGGCGCACATCCTGTTTGACCAGGCGCTGCTGGCCGAGGGCGGTTTGCCCGAGGATCCGGCCGCTTACGTCAAGCGCGTGAACGCTTTGCTGGCCTAAAAGCCAGCGCAGCGCAGAGGGCCAGGCCTGCGAGAATGGGGTTTTTCACACTTTTGCACCTCGTACCATGAAAACACGCCTTCTCGCCCTGGCCGCCGTCCTTCTTGGCGCCGCCCTAACCTGCGCCGCCGACCCCGTCACCGATGCCGCCGCCAAAGAACCGGGCGCGGTTCGCACGCCCAGCGGCCTGGTCTACCGCGTGCTCAAGGCCGGCAAAGGCGCCAGCCCCAAGGCCAGCGATCTGGTCAAAGTGCATTACCGCGGCACCTTCCCCGACGGGCGCGAATTTGACAGCTCCTACCAGCGCAACGAGCCGACCGAGTTTCCTCTGAACAAAGTCATTCCCTGCTGGACCGAGGGCGTGCAACTCATGAAAACCGGTGGCAAGGTCAAGCTGACCTGCCCGGCGTCCATCGCCTACGGCGAGCGCGGCGCCGGCGGCGTGATTCCGCCCAATGCCACCTTGCTTTTCGAGGTGGAGTTGCTGGCCATCAACGGCAAATAAAAGGCCACGCCCGATAATCGGGCATGACTGACACGCCCACCGACTTCTCCGTCCTGCCCCTGGCAGAGGCCACCCTGGCCAACTTGGCCCAACTGGGCTACCACCAGATGACGCCGATCCAGGCGGCCAGCCTGCCTGCGGCGCTGGCCGGCCAGGACCTGATCGCCCAAGCCCAAACCGGCAGCGGCAAGACTGCCGCCTTCGCCCTGGCCCTGCTTGCCAAACTTAACCCGCGCTGGTTTGCCGTGCAAGCGCTGGTGCTCTGCCCCACGCGCGAGTTGGCGGACCAGGTAAGCGCCGAAATCCGCCGCCTGGCGCGTGCGCAGGACAACGTCAAAGTGGTCACACTGTGCGGCGGCGTGCCCCTGCGCGGTCAGCGTGCCAGCCTGGAAAACGGCGCCCACATCGTGGTCGGAACGCCCGGGCGGGTGATGGACCACTTGGAGCGCGGCAGCCTGAGCCTGACTGACATGGGCACCTTGGTGCTGGACGAGGCCGACCGCATGCTGGACATGGGGTTTATGGATGACATCCGCACCGTGGTGCGCCAATGTCCGCCCACCCGACAGACGCTGCTGTTTTCGGCTACCTACCCGGACGGCATCGCCAAACTGGCGCAGGACTTTTTACGCGCACCGGTGCGCATCGAGGTCAAAGCGCAGGCCGCCCAGGTGACGATTGAGCAGCGCTTTTACGAGATCACCAGGCCCCAGCGCCTTGAGGTGGTCGCCAAGTTGCTGCTGCACTTTCGCCCGGCAAGCACCCTGGCCTTTTGCAATACCAAGCAGCAATGCAAAGACCTGGTGGACTATTTGCAGCAGCAAGGTATTGGGGCCCTCGCTTTGTTCGGCGAACTCGAACAGCGCGAGCGCGACCAGGTGCTGGCCCAGTTTGCCAACCGCAGCTGCGCGGTACTCGTGGCCACTGACGTTGCATCGCGCGGCCTGGATATCGATCAGCTGGAGGCGGTGATCAATGTAGACATTACGCCCGACCCCGAGGTGCATGTGCACCGCGTCGGGCGCACCGGGCGCGCTGGGGCCTCGGGCCTGGCGCTGAGCCTGGCGACGCTCAACGACATGGGACGCGTGGGCGCGATCGAGGTGTACCAAAAAATGTCTAGCACCTGGTACGGCCTGGACACCCTGACCCCCGCCAGCACGGCACCGCTGCTCGCGCCCATGGTGACGCTGCAAATTCTGGGTGGGCGCAAGGAGAAAATCCGCGCCGGCGACGTGCTGGGCGCGCTGACCAACACCGAAGGCGGGCCGGCCTACACGCGCGAGCAGATCGGCAAAATTCAGATTACCGAGTTTTGCACCTTTGTCGCCGTAGAGCGCGCGGTGGCCCACGCCGCCTGCGCCAAGCTCAATGCCGGGCGCGTAAAGGGCAAGAACGTGAAAGTGCGTATTGTTTAAGCCCCCGCTAGGAAAGGAAAATCTATGAGCCAAAGTCCCCCTGCCGTGCCGCTGTACCGCGAATTCACCCAGCAAGCGCAAATTGATGCGCAGTACAACACCGCGCTCACTCTGCCCGACCCGGCCGCGCCCGGGCGCCACTATGTGGAGCGTGCCCAGCACGCCCGCGCCACGCTGCGCTGCACGCTGGACATTCCCTTTGGCCCCACGGTGCACGAGACTTTGGACATTTTCCCGGCTGACGTGCCCAACGCGCCTGTATTTGTGTTCATCCATGGCGGCTACTGGCGGGCTTTGAGCAGCAAGGAATTTAACGGCGTGGCGCTGGGCTTGCAGGCCCGAGGCATCACCACGGTGGTGGTCAATTACGCCCTGTGCCCGCATGTAAGCATTGACGAGATCACGCGCCAGGTGCGCGCTGCCGTGGCCTGGACGCTGCGCCATATCGGCCAATACGGCGGCGACCCGGCGCGGGTGGCCGTGGGTGGCCACTCTGCCGGCGGCCATCTGACGGCTATGTGCCTGCAAACCGAATGGGCACGCGACTACGGCCTGGCGCAAGACCCGATCAAGGCGGCGCTGTGCATCAGCGGCATTTACGACATCTTGCCGCTGCGCTTTAGCTACCTACAGCCCATGATTCAGCTCGACGATGGCGTCATCGGGCGCAATAGTCCGGCCTTTAGCGCCCGGCGCTGCAGCACGCCCACCTGGATCACCTGGGGCGGGGCGGAGACGCCCGAGTTTGAGCGCCAGGCGCGCCTGATGCACGCGGCCTGGGAGGCGCAGGGCAACAGCGCGCAACTGCGCGCCATCGACGGTGCCAACCACTTCAGCGTGATTCATGGCTTGGAGACGCCTGACAGCGCATTGTGCAATTGGCTGGCCGAGCAACTCGGCGCCTAAGCGGAGACAGGCCCGCCCGCCTAGGGAAACTGACTAGCCCGGCCGACGCAGGCCGGTGGTACTCTGCGCACCATGCAAGCTACGCTGTTCACCCCGCCGGACACGCCCTACCGGGACCGCAAGCGGCATGCGTGGCTGCTCTCGCTGCTGGTTCCGTCCACGGTGCTGGTCGGGCCGGCCGCCATGGTCTGGAGCGGCAACGCTTTGGCGCTGTGGGCGCCGGTTTTGTTTTTTTATGGCGTGGTCCCCGCCATCGATTACTTCATGGGCGAGGACCAGAGCAACCCGCCCGAGGAGGCTGTGCCAGCGCTCGAGGCCGATCGCTATTACCGCTGGATTACCTACCTGCTGGCGCCGGTCTTGTGGGCCGCTTTTATTTTCAGCGCCTGGTTTGCGGCCAGCCACGATTTGCCTCTGCACGGCTGGCTGGCCATGGTGATGATCAACGGCGCGGTAGGCGGCTTTTGCATCAACCTAGGCCACGAACTGGGACACAAAAATACCGCCTTGGAAAAGACGCTCGCCAAAATCGTGCTGGCGCCTTCGGGCTACGGCCACTTTTTTGTCGAACACAACCGGGGCCACCACCGCGACGCGGCCACGCCCCTGGACCCGGCCTCCTCGCGCATGGGCGAGTCGATTTACCGCTTTGTGCTGCGCGAGATGCCCGGCGCCTGGACGCGGGCCTGGGCTTTGGAGCGTAGCCGCTTAGCGCAAGCCGGCTTACCGCTGTGGTCCTGGCACAACCACATCTTGCAGCCAGGGGTGCTGACGCTGGGGCTTTGGGCGGCGCTGATGGTGTGGCTGGGGCCGCAGATTATTTTGTTCCTGGTGCCGGCGGCCTTGTGGTCGAACTTTCAGCTGACCTCGGCCAACTATGTCGAGCATTACGGGCTGTTACGGCAAAAAACCCCGCAGGGGCGCTATGAAAGCTGCCAGCCACACCACTCCTGGAACAGCAACCATATTTTTTCCAACTGGATACTTTTTCAGCTGCAGCGCCACTCTGACCACCACGCGCATCCGCTGCGCCGCTACCAGTCGCTGCGCCATTTCGAGGATTTGCCCACGCTGCCCAGCGGCTATTTCGGCATGTTTGTGCTGGCCTACATTCCGCCACTGTGGTACCGGGCGATGGACGAGCGCCTGTTGGCGCAGGTCGGGCGTGATACGGCCCACATCAATCTGGAGCCGACGCGGCGGGCGGCGCTCATTGCGCGTTACGGCCTGCACGACAGCGCGGCGGCCCCGACCGCCGGCTAACTTACATATTGCGTCGGTACTGCCCGCCCACCTCGAAAAGGGCGTTGGTGATCTGACCGAGCGAGCAGACGCGCACTGCGTCCATCAGCACCTCAAATACATTGCCGTTGTCGATCACGGCTTGCTGCAAGCGCTTAAGCATGGCCGGCGCATGGGCCGCGTGCTGGGCTTGGAAAGCATGCAAACGGGCCAACTGGCTTTGCTTTTCCTCATCGGTGCTGCGGGCCAACTCCAGGGTTTCGAGCACTTGGTCGCCGTGCGGGTTGCGGAACGTGTTGACGCCAATGATGGGCAGCTCGCCCGTGTGCTTGCGCATTTCGTAATGCATGGATTCGTCCTGGATCTTGCCGCGCTGGTAGCCGGTTTCCATGGCACCTAAAACGCCACCGCGCTCGGAAATTTTCTCGAACTCGGCCAGCACAGCCTCTTCCACCAACTCGGTGAGCTCTTCGATGATGAAGGCGCCCTGAGACGGGTTTTCGTTCTTGGCCAGCCCCCACTCGCGGTTAATGATCAACTGGATCGCCATGGCGCGGCGCACGCTGTCTTCGGTGGGCGTGGTGATGGCCTCGTCAAAAGCGTTGGTGTGCAGGCTGTTGCAGTTGTCGTAAATCGCGATCAGCGCTTGCAGCGTGGTGCGGATGTCGTTGAACTGAATTTCCTGCGCATGCAGGCTGCGCCCGCTGGTTTGGATGTGGTACTTGAGCTTTTGGCTGCGCTCGTTGGCACCGTATTTTTCCTTCATGGCAACGGCCCAGATACGCCGGGCCACGCGGCCCATGACGGTGTATTCGGGGTCCATGCCATTGCTAAAGAAAAAGCTCAGGTTGGGCGCGAAGTCGTCAATATGCATGCCCCGTGCCAAATAGGCCTCGACAAAGGTAAAACCATTGGACAGCGTGAAGGCCAGCTGGCTGATCGGGTTGGCTCCGGCCTCGGCAATGTGGTAGCCGCTGATAGACACGCTGTAGAAATTGCGGACCTTGTGGTCCACAAAATATTGGGCCACGTCGCCCATCACTTTGAGCGAGAACTCGGTCGAAAAAATGCAGGTGTTTTGCCCCTGGTCTTCCTTGAGGATGTCCGCTTGCACCGTGCCGCGCACGTTTTGCAGCACCCAGGCACGGATGTCGGCCGCCTCGTGGGCACTGGGTTCGCGGTCGTGTTCGGCGCGGAATTTCTCCAGGTTTTGGTCGATAGCCGTATTCATAAACATGGCCAGGATGCTGGGCGCCGGTCCGTTGATGGTCATGGACACGCTGGTGCTGGGGCTGCACAGATCAAAACCACCATACAGCACCTTGAGGTCGTCGATGGTGGCAATGCTCACGCCGGAGTTGCCCACCTTGCCGTAAATGTCAGGGCGCCGGTCCGGGTCGTTGCCGTACAAGGTCACAGAGTCAAAGGCGGTGGACAAGCGCTTGGCGGGCATGCCCTGGCTGAGCAGCTTAAAGCGCGTGTTGGTGCGAAAGGCGTCGCCCTCACCGGCAAACATGCGCGTGGGGTCCTCGCCCTCGCGCTTGAAGGTGAAGGTACCGGCCGTGTAGGGGTAATGGCCCGGCACGTTGTCCAGCATCAGCCATTGCAGGATGTCGCCCGGGTCCTGGTATTTGGGCAAGGCCACTTTGGGAACCACCGTGCCGCTGAGCGAGGTCGTGGTCAGGGCGGTGCGCATTTCTTTGTCGCGGATTTTGACGACCAGCTCGGTGCCGGCGTAGTCTTTTTGCATCTGTGGCCAGTGGCTGAGCAATGCGCGGGCATCCGCATGCTGCTGCGCCTCGCGCTCGTCGGCCAGGGCCAATGCGGCCTCGGCAGCGCGGGCTTTGACCGGGCGGTCCACCTGCAGCATGGCGGCGGCGGCGCGCAACTGGCCGATTTCCCGGGCAATTTGGGCCTGGGCACGGGCGCGCTTTTTGTAGCCGCGCACGGTGTCGCTGATTTCGGAAAGGTAGCGGGTGCGCTGGGGCGGAACCACCGGACTTTGGTTGCTGCTAAAGCGCACCGCAGCAGGCGGCAAAGCATGCTGTGCGGGCGTTTGCAGCCCCAAAGCCTGCAAGCGCGGCAACATGGCCTGGTACAGCGCGGTGACGCCGTCGTCATTAAAGCGCGCGGCCATGGTGCCAAAAACGGGCATGGCTTCGGTGCTTTGGTCCCAGGCTTCGCGGTTGCGCTGCACTTGCTTGGAGACGTCGCGCAGCGCGTCGCTGGCGCCCTTGCGGTCAAATTTGTTGATGGCGACAAATTCGGCAAAGTCCAGCATATCGATTTTCTCGAGCTGGCTGGCCGCACCAAACTCGGGCGTCATGACGTACAGGGGCACGTCCACCAGCGGCACGATGGCCGCGTCGCCCTGCCCGATGCCCGAGGTTTCCACCACGATCAGGTCAAAGCCGGCCACCTTGCAGGCGGCAATCGCATCGGGCAGCGCCTGGCTGATTTCCGAACCAAACTCGCGTGTGGCCAGCGAGCGCATAAACACACGCGGCGCATTGTTGGAGGCGGCCCAGGGCGCAATCGCATTCATGCGGATGCGGTCGCCGAGCAAAGCGCCGCCGCTTTTGCGGCGCGAGGGATCAATGGAGATCACGGCAATGCGCAGGCTGTCGCCCAAATCCAGCCGAAAGCGGCGGATCAGCTCGTCGGTGAGCGACGATTTACCGGCGCCGCCGGTACCGGTGATACCGATGGTGGGCACTTTGGCATCGGCTGCACGGCTGCGCAGGTTTTGCACCAGGTCGGGGGTGGCTTTTCCAGCTTCCAGCGCGGTTAGCAACTGCGCCAGCGACCGCCAGGCGGCATCGGTATGGCCCGCAATGGCCGCGAGCGCTTGGGGTGCGTGGCCGCACAGGTCCTGGTCGCAGCGCATCACCATTTCGCCGATCATGCCGGCCAAGCCCATTTTCTGGCCGTCCTCGGGGCTGTAAATACGGCTCACGCCATAGTCGTGCAGCGCCCGAATTTCAGACGGAACTATCACCCCTCCACCGCCGCCAAAAACCTGGATGTGCGCGCCACCCCGGCTCTTGAGCAGATCGACCATGTATTTGAAATACTCCACATGCCCGCCCTGGTAGGAGCTAATAGCAATTCCCTGCACGTCCTCTTGCAGGGCGGCGGTTACCACCTCTTCAACGCTGCGGTTGTGCCCCAAATGAATCACCTCCGCGCCCATGCTTTGCAAGATGCGGCGCATGATGTTGATGGCCGCATCGTGGCCGTCAAACAGACTGGCCGCGGTAACAAAACGCACTTTGTGGGTCGGCCGGTACTGGGCGAGGGCTTTAAATTCTGCGGAGAGGTCGGTCATGGGACAAAGCCTTGGAAAAGGATCGCGCGCGGCGATTGACGTTTACGTAAACGTCAACTGTAAACCATTACCGGCACTTGGTGATAATGTGGCCAAACTTTCCTACGTTTATGACCTTTCTTGCGCTGGATATCGGCAACACGCGCCTCAAATGGGCGTTGTACCGCGCCCCCCAACCGGGAGCCACCTTGCTGGCCCAGGGCGCCGAATTTCTGGAAAACATCGACAAACTCGCCGACGGTGCCTGGCGCCAACTGCAGGCACCCGCGCTGGTGCTCGGTAGTGTCGTGGCCGGCGACGCAGTCAAGCGCCGCGTCGAGGAACAAATGGAATTGTGGGACGTGAACCCCCAGTGGGTGGTCCCCAGCGACCAGGAGGCGGGGGTGACCAACGGCTATGACCATCCCAGCCGCTTGGGTGCGGACCGCTGGGTGGCCATCATCGGCGCCTACCACCGCATGCGCGCGTTAGGGGTGGCGCGGCCGATGGTAGTCGTAATGGTGGGCACGGCGGTCACTGTGGAAGCGGTGTCGGCCGATGGGCGCTTCTTGGGCGGCCTGATTATTCCGGGCCATGGCATCATGTTGCGGGCCCTGGAGTCGGGCACGGCGGGCCTGCATGTGCCCACCGGCGAGGTGCGGCCCTTTCCCACCAATACCAGCGATGCGCTGACCAGCGGCGGCACGTTTGCCATCGCCGGGGCGGTGGAATGCATGGTGCAGCATGTGCGCGGCCATTGCGGCGCAGAGCCGCTGTGCATCATGACGGGCGGGGCCGGCTGGAAGATGGCGCCGTCCATGACCCGGTCTTTCGAGCTGGTGGATAACCTGATTTTTGACGGTCTGCTTTATATGGCAGAGCGGCGGTTTGCCAAGCCCTAGGCGCTGGGGGCCAGCCAGGCTTGTGCCAGGCGCACCCAGTAGGTGGCGCCCAGCGGCAGCAAGTCGTCATTGAAGTCGTAGCTGGGGTTGTGCAGCATGCAGGGCCCCCCGCCATGGCCGATTTCTCGGTGGGCGCCGTCGCCATTGGCGATGAAGGCGTAACAACCGGGTTTGGCCAATAGCATATAAGAAAAGTCTTCGGCGCCCATGGTCGGCTCCTGCGCGGTAACCTGGGCCTCGCCAACGATGGAGGCCATGACTTTGCGCGCAAACTCCGCCTCAGGCGCCGAATTGATGGTGGGCGGGTAGTTGCGTGAGAACTCAAAACTGCATTCGGTGCCAAAAGCGGCTGCCGTGTGCTGCGCGACCTCCCGCATGCGCTGCTCAATGCGGTCCAGCACGTCCACGGTGAAGGTGCGCACTGTGCCTTGCAGGGTGCAGCTGTCGGGGATGACGTTGGTGGCCTCACCGGCGTGGATCATGGTGACCGAAATGACGCCCGCCTCGATGGGCTTGATGTTGCGGCTGATGATGGTCTGAAAAGCCTGCACCATCTGGCAGGCGACCGGCACCGGGTCAATGGCGTTGTGCGGCAAGGCGGCATGGCCCCCTTTGCCGCGCACGACGATCTTGAACTCGTTGCTCGAGGCCATGACCGGACCGGCGCTGACAGCAAATTGCCCGACCTGCGGACCAGGCCAGTTGTGCAGGCCAAACACCGCATCGACCGGGAATTTTTCGAACAAACCGTCTTTGATCATCTCGCGCGCGCCACCGCCGCCCTCTTCGGCGGGCTGGAAAATCAGATACACCGTGCCGTCGAATTGGCGGTTTTTGGCCAGGTATTTGGCGGCGCCCAGCAGCATTGCGGTATGGCCGTCGTGGCCGCAGGCGTGCATCCTGCCGTCGTAGCGGCTGGCGTGCGCAAAAGTGTTGAACTCCTGCATGGGCAAGGCGTCCATGTCGGCACGCAAGGCAATGGCGCGCGTGGAGGTGCCCGCTTTCACAATGCCGACCACGCCAGTGGTACCCAGGCCCCGGTGTATGGGAATACCCCATGCGCTGAGTTGCTGGGCTACGACATCGGCGGTGCGTTGTTCTCGAAAGCACAACTCGGGGTGGGCGTGCAAGTCGCGCCGGACAGCGGCGATGGCGGGCGCGTCGGCCAGGATTTCGTCGATCAGTTTCATTCGAGCATTCCGGTAATGAGGTGAGCAAACTGCTTGCGGCAGCGACTAGCAAAGCGGCACAATGGCAATCTTGATCCGCCCAGGGTGCCCACAGGCACCGCCACACTATGCCAGAAGTCACTTTGCGCCGCGACACGTCCACCGACTTGCCCCCGAACCGACAAGTCGTGGGCGCGTGCCCCCATGATTGCCCGGACACCTGTTCGCTTGTCACCACAGTAGTGGACGGAAAAGCCATCAAGGTGCAGGGCAACCCCCATCACCCACAAACCGATGGCGTGTTATGCACCAAGGTGGCGCGCTATACCGAGCGCACCTACCACCCACAAAGGCTATTACAACCGCTCAAGCGCACCGGGCCCAAAGGATCGGGCCAGTTCGCAGCGGTGTCCTGGGAGTCGGCGATTGCAGACATTTGCGACCGCCTTAAGACCATCATTACCGATCCGACCCGAGGACCGCAAGCGGTCTTGCCCTACAGCTACGCCGGAACCATGGGCTGGGTACAGAGCGAAGGCATGGCGGCGCGGTTTTTCAACTGCATGGGAGCGTCACTGCTGGATTACACGATTTGTGCCTCAGCCGGGGGTGCAGGTTTGGCACACACGCTGGGAGCCAATGTCGGCATGGCGGTGGAGCAATTTGCAAACGCCAAACTCATCCTGATTTGGGGCAGCAACCCCATTACCAGCAGCGTGCACTTTTGGCGCTATGCGCAAGAGGCTAAGCGCAAAGGTGCGCGACTGGTATGCATCGACCCGCGCAAAACCGAAACGGCTGAGAAATGCCACAGCCACATCGCACTGTTGCCAGGCACGGACGCCGCCTTGGCGCTGGCCATGATGCACGAGCTTATCGTCCACGACTGGCTGGACCACGATTACCTGAGTAGCTACACCGTGGGCTGGGAAGCGCTGCGCGAGCGCGCCCTGCAATGGCCGCCTTCACGCGCTGCGCAGGTATGCGGCATCACGGTACAAGAAATCGAGGTACTGGCGCGCGACTACGGGCAAACCTGCCAGAGCGGACAAGCGGCCGCGATTCGCCTGAACTACGGTATGCAACGCAGCCGAGGCGCAGCCAATGCCGTGCGCGCCGTAACCTGCCTACCCGCGCTGACCGGCGCCTGGCGGCATGCCGCCGGTGGCATGCTTTTATCGAGCTCGGGCGCACGCAGCTATAACAAAACCGTTTTGCAACATCCTGAATTACGCCCCCCCGGACCGATGCGGACCATTAATATGAGCACGATTGGCGACGATTTGCTGCGCCCCGCATCGGCTGCTTTCGGTCCGGCGATCTCCGCATTGGTGGTCTACAACAGCAACCCAGTTGCCGTGGCGCCGGATTCGAGCCAAGTGGTGCAGGGCTTTGCCCGCGAGGACTTATTCACGGTCGTTTTGGAGCACTTCCAAACCGATACCGCGGACTATGCCGACTATGTTCTGCCGGCCACGACGCAGTTGGAGCATTGGGATATCCATACCACTTACGGCCACACCGACCTTCTCTTGAACGAGCCCGCAATTACGCCGCTTGGGCAATCGCGCAGCAACGCAGCGATTTTCCGCGCCTTGGCCAAGGGCATGGGGTACACCAATGCCTGCTTTGAAGAAGATGATCTGACCCTGTGTAAGTCCGCGCTGCGCGGACGACTGGACTTCGCAGCGCTCGCGCGCGATGGCTTCGTGCCTCTGCCGCAGGCTGACGCACCCTTTGCAAAGGGCAACTTCCCCACACCTTCGGGGCGCTGTGAATTGTGGAGCGAGCGGTTGGCAGACATGGGTTGGGACGGCTTGCCGGACTACCTGCCCAATTACGAATCAGCAGGCTCGATTAGTACCTACCCCTTGGCCATGATTTCACCGCCAGCGCGTAATTTCATGAACTCAACGTTTGTAAACGTCAAAAGCCTTCGCGATATGGAAGAAAAACCCTCGCTAGAAATCCATCCGCAAGACGCCCAAGCGCGCGAAATTACCGACGGCACATTGGTGCGGGTTTTCAATGATCGTGGCCAATACCATTGCCTAGCGAAGGTTTCAAATCGCGCAAGGCCTGGTGTGGTCAATGGTCTGGGTGTGTGGTGGCGTAAATTGGGCGCTCGTGGGACCAATGTCAATGAGCTCACCAACCAGAAACTCACCGATTTGGGCCGTGCGCCGACTTTTTACGATTGCGCAGTGCAGGTAGAACGGGCTGAAAATTTCTAGCCAGACAAGCCGGGAAAGCAGCGTTTCAACGCCCTGTATGTGCATACGCACCAAGCAAAACGCCAACTCGAAAGTTGGCGTTTTTACTACAGCGTAAAGGCTGTCTGTTTGGTTGCGCGAGAAGGATTTGAACCTTCGACCTTTGGGTTATGAGCCCAACGAGCTACCAGGCTGCTCCATCGCGCGGTAAGAGGTGCAGTATACCCTGCTTATCAGACTTCAGGGGTATCGGCAGCAGGAGATTCTGTGCGTTCAACCAGTTCGACCAGCGCCATGGGGGCATTGTCACCCACACGGAAACCCATTTTCAGAATGCGGGTGTAACCGCCCGGACGGGCTTTAAAGCGTGGGCCGAGCACGTCAAACAGTTTCGTAACGCTGTCACGGTCACGCAGGCGGTCAAAAGCCAAGCGCCGGTTCGCCAGCGTTGCTTCCTTGGCCAAAGTAATCATGGGTTCTACCACTCGGCGCAGTTCTTTGGCCTTGGGAACCGTTGTCTTGATGGCTTCGTGCGCAATCAATGAGTTCATCATGTTGCGAAGCATGGCCAAGCGGTGTGAGCTTGTCCGGTTTAGTTTGCGTAATCCGTGTCCGTGGCGCATAGTCAATTTCCTTTTTTTATGATTCGCAGGCAGCCGTATCAGGTACTGCCCGCAACGCTAGGCTCCCATGAGCCTGCAAAATAAGCGAATTAACGCTTTTCCAAAGCCGCTGGGGGCCAGGCTTCAAGCTTCATGCCCAAAGTCAGTCCGCGCGATGCCAGCACTTCTTTGATTTCGTTGAGTGACTTACGACCCAAATTCGGAGTCTTGAGCAACTCATTTTCAGTTCGCTGAATCAGATCACCAATGTAGTAAATGTTTTCCGCCTTCAAGCAATTAGCCGAACGAACGGTGAGTTCCAGCTCATCGACTGGGCGCAACAAGATCGGATCAAACTTGGCTTCACGTCCAGCGCTTGGCGCTCCAAAACCGGGCAAATCATTACCTTCGAGCTGCGCAAAAACAGCCAATTGCTCAACCAAAATACGGGCGGATGAGCGAACTGCATCTTCCGCGCTGACGGCACCATTGGTTTCAATATCCACCACCAGTTTGTCCAGGTCGGTACGTTGCTCTACGCGTGCGCTTTCAACGACGTAGCTCACGCGCTTGACGGGAGAGAACGACGCATCCAAAACCATGCGGCCAATAGACTTCGTCGGCTCATCGCCATGGCGGCGCATCGATCCAGGAACGTAACCACGGCCTTTTTCTACCTTGATCTGCATATCCAATTTGCCACCAGTAGACAAATGGGCAATCACATGGTCTGGATTGATTATTTCGACATCATGGGGCGTTTGAATATCCGAGGCGAGCACGACGCCCTCGATATCTTTGCGCAAGCTCAGAGTGACCTCATCACGATTGTGGAGTTTGAAAACCACACCCTTGAGGTTCAGAAGAATGTTGACAACATCTTCCTGAACGCCGTCAATTGACGAGTACTCATGCAACACGCCCGCAATGGTCACTTCGGTTGCCGCATATCCGGGCATCGAAGACAACAAAACGCGACGAAGCGCATTACCCAAAGTGTGGCCATAACCACGCTCAAAGGGCTCCAAAGCCACTTTGGCACGATTGGCGCTAATTTGTTCGACCGTAATCGACTTGGGCTTCAATAAACTATTTTGCATTTCCACTTCCTCTCAATACCCCTGACTCGTTACATCAGTAAGGCTGGTGAAGCACCTGCGTTGCAGATAACTGCAAGGCAGGGACGAATTTCTAAAATCAAACGGAATTAACGCGAGTACAACTCGACAATCAACGATTCATTGACATCGGCAGCAAAGGCATCACGGTCGGGCACTGACTTGAATATGCCCTCTGCCTTGTCGGCATTAACGTCCACCCAAGCCGGCATACCGACTTGCTGCGCCAACTGCAAAGCTTCCACTACACGGTTTTGCTTTTTGGACTTTTCGCGTATCGCCAAGACATCACCAGCTTTAACCATGTACGACGGAATATTGACCGACTGCCCGTTCACCGTAATTGCCTTATGGGACACCAACTGACGTGCTTCAGCGCGTGTCGAGCCAAAACCCATGCGATAAACCACATTGTCCAGGCGCGACTCGAGCAGAGACAGCAGGTTGGCGCCAGTATTTCCTTTGCGGCGATCAGCCTCTTCAAAATAGCGGCGGAACTGGCGCTCCAAAACGCCATACATGCGCTTGACCTTCTGCTTTTCACGCAGTTGCAGGCCGTAATCAGAAGTGCGCGCACCTGAGGTACGTCCATGCTGACCTGGTTTGGAATCAAATTTCGCCTTATCACCAATGGCGCGACGTGCGCTCTTGAGGAAAAGGTCTGTGCCTTCACGGCGTGATAGTTTGGCCTTGGGGCCTAGGTAACGTGCCACTTGAACTTCCTTTGTTTGTCATCTGCCGCACAAAAAAGTACGGGAGCTGGCGGCCTGGGGCAACCAGCGGTGGGCTTGTTGAAATTAAATACGACGGCGCTTTTGAGGGCGGCAGCCGTTGTGCGGAACTGGCGTTACGTCCGCGATCATATTGATGCGGATACCCAACGCAGCCAACGCACGAACCGAAGATTCACGGCCAGGGCCGGGACCTTTGATTTCGACATCGAGGTTTTTAATACCTTGCTCCAAGGCTGCACGACCAGCAACCTCTGATGCAACTTGCGCCGCAAAAGGGGTTGATTTACGCGAACCTTTGAAACCTTGACCACCCGATGACGCCCACGACAAGGCATTTCCTTGGCGATCGGTGATCGTGATGATGGTGTTATTGAACGACGCATGCACGTGCGCAATTCCGTCGGCAACATTTTTGCGGACTTTTTTACGAACGCGTTGCGCGGCGCTATTTGAAGGAGCTTTTGCCATAGTGATCTCTTAAAACGTCTTATTTTTTCAGGGACGCAGCTGCTTTGCGCGGACCTTTACGGGTACGGGCATTGGTGCGCGTACGTTGTCCACGCATAGGCAGTCCTCGGCGATGGCGGAAACCACGATAGCAACCAATATCCATCAAACGTTTGATGTTCATGGTTGTCTCACGGCGCAGGTCACCTTCGATCGTGAATTGAGCAATCGCATCGCGGATTTTTTCCAGATCACCGTCAGTGAGATCTTTGATCTTTTTGGAATACGCGATACCACAGGCTTCGCAAATTTTGCGTGCGCGTGGGCGACCGATGCCGAAAATGGAAGTCAAACCGATTTCGGAATGCTTATTCGGCGGAATATTGATACCAGCGATACGTGCCATTTTTTTCCTCTAGAACTCTAGCAATCAACCTTGGCGTTGCTTGTGACGGGGGTCCGTGCAGATAACACGAACCACGCCCTTGCGACGAATAATCTTGCAATTGCGGCAAATTTTCTTGACCGAAGCCGAGACTTTCATTTCTATACTCCTAAAACTTTCTAGGCGCTTTTATCTCTACGCCAACTGCCACATCAAAACCTGCGGAAATCTTATGTCGACTTGAAGCTTGCCTTTTTAAGCAAGGAATCGTATTGCTGCGACATAAGGTAATTCTGCACCTGGGCCATGAAATCCATGGTGACCACCACAATAATTAGCAATGAAGTACCGCCAAAATAAAACGGCACGTTGTACTTCAAAATCAAAAACTCCGGCAACAAACAAACCAGTGTGATGTACACCGCACCGGCCAAAGTCAAACGCAAAAGAATTTTGTCAATGTATTTGGCTGTGTTGTCACCAGGACGGATACCTGGAATAAAAGCACCGCTCTTTTTCAAATTGTCAGCAGTTTCACGGCTATTAAATACCAGGGCCGTGTAAAAAAAACAGAAAAACACGATGGCGCTGGCATACAGCATCACGTAGATCGGCTGGCCTGGACTGAGCGAAGAGGCAATGTCTTTGAGCCAATGCATCGAGTCACCTGTACTAAACCAATTAGCGACTGTCGCCGGCAACAAAATAATCGAAGATGCAAAGATAGGCGGGATAACTCCAGCCATATTCAATTTCAAAGGAAGATGCGAGGACTGCCCGCCATACACCTTGTTACCCACTTGTCGGCGTGCGTAGTTAACGAGTATCTTGCGCTGCCCGCGCTCCACAAAAACAACGCAATATGTTACAAGCGCCACAAGGATCACTATCAGTATTGCAACGGGAATCCCCATAGCGCCGGTTCGCACCAATTCCAACAATCCACCAATCGCGTTGGGCAGGCCTGCAGCGATTCCACCAAAGATCAAAATAGATATGCCATTACCCAAGCCGCGCTCGGTAATTTGTTCGCCCAACCACATCAAAAACATAGTTCCAGCGGTCAAAGTCACCATGGCAGTAATACGGAAACCCATACCTGGTGCAAGTACCAAACCAGCAGACGACTCCAAAGCCAGCGCGATGCCCATGGACTGGAACAATGCCAAGCCCAAAGTCCCATAGCGCGTGTACTGCGTTATTTTCCGGCGACCCGCTTCACCCTCTTTTTTCAGTTGCTCAAAAGCTGGCACTACATACCCCAGCAATTGCATAATGATCGACGCCGAAATGTACGGCATGATTCCTAGCGCAAATACGGTAAAACGCGACAAAGCACCACCGGAAAACATATTGAACAGACTCAATATGCCACCTTGTTGGCCTTTGAATAACTGCTGCAACTGATTGGGGTCGATTCCCGGGACAGGAATATGCGCACCCACCCGGTACACGACCAGGGCGAGCAACAAGAACATCAGTCGGCGACGCAAGTCGCCGTACTTATCGTTCTGATTGGTTTGCGCTGCCAAAGTAGCCACAGAATTATCTTTTCAAGCCTATGCTTTAAACGACGCTACCACCGGCAGCTTCAATCGCTGCCTTAGCACCAGCGCTAGCGCCGACACCCGTCAACTTGACTGATTTCGTCAATGTGCCTGTTGCAATTACTTTTACAACCTTGGCCATTGGAGCGACCATGCCAGCTTGCTTAAGTGTCAGCACATCGACCTCAGCCAAACCGAGTACCTCAAGGTTAGTCAAAGTAATTTCAGCGTTGTATTTCAATAAATGCGACTTGAATCCACGCTTGGGCAAGCGGCGATGCATAGGCATCTGTCCACCTTCAAATCCAACTTTGTGGTAGCCACCTGCACGCGACTTTTGGCCTTTGTGGCCACGCCCTGCAGTTTTTCCTAAGCCAGAGCCGATACCACGTCCAACGCGGCGCTTGGCGTGTTTAGCACCCGATGCGGGCTTGATGCCATTGAGTTCCATCATCAACCCCTTAAAGCACTTTGACCAGATAGCTGATCTTGTTGATCATTCCGCGAACCGCCGGCGTGTCCTGCAACTCGCTGGTACTTCCCAATTTACGAAGCCCCAGACCACGCACGGTGGCGCGGTGTGATTCCTTGCAACCAATGGGGCTACGCACCAATTGGATTTTTACGATTTGAGGTGTAGTCATAGCAGCTCTCCGATTAAGCGAAGATCTCTTCAATAGTTTTCCCACGCTTAGCCGCAACTTGCGAGGGCGTCGTGGAAATGGACAATGCATCCAAAGTTGCGCGAACCATGTTGTAAGGATTGGTCGAACCATGGCTCTTGGCCACGATATCGGTAATACCGACAACTTCAAATACAGCGCGCATAGGACCGCCGGCAATGATGCCCGTACCCTTAGGGGCGGGAGCCATCATCACATTAGCAGCGCCATGGTGACCCATCACTTGGTGATGAATCGTTCCGTTCTTGAGGCTGACTTTGATCATATTGCGACGAGCTTCTTCCATCGCCTTTTGAACTGCTGCTGGCACTTCCTTGGACTTGCCCTTACCCATGCCGATGCGGCCATCGCCATCACCGACCACCGTCAAGGCAGCGAAGCCCAAGATACGACCCCCCTTGACCACCTTGGTCACGCGGTTGATCGCGATCATCTTTTCCCGCAGACCGTCTTCGGGTCCTTCGACCTTACCCTGCATTTTTGCTTGTACTTTAGCCATGGTTCGTTCCGATCTGCTTAAAACTGCAAGCCTGCTTCGCGCGCCGCGTCAGCCAGGGCCTTGACACGACCATGGTAGGCAAAGCCAGCACGGTCAAAGGCGACTTTCTCAATACCGGCAGCCTTGGCCTTCTCGGCCACCAACTTGCCTACCATTTGCGCCGCAGCCACGTTGCCACCCTTGCCCGAGCCACCCAATGCTGCACGGACATCCGCTTGCACTGTGGAGGCGGTCGCAACAATACGATCTCCCGTTCCAGCGATCACCGTTGCGTAAATATGCAAATTGGTGCGATTGACCGTCAAACGCGCAACGCCTTGTGTAGCGATACGGATCCGGGTTTGCCGCGATCTGCGAAGACGTTGCTCTTTTTTCGTCAACATAGTGCAGCTCCTTATTTCTTCTTGGTTTCTTTGATGGTGATCTTCTCATCCGAATAACGGATGCCTTTGCCTTTGTAGGGCTCAGGAGGACGAACACCACGAATTTCAGCAGCAATCTGGCCCACGCGCTGGCGGTCCGCACCTTTGATCGAAATCTCGGTGGGAGTCGGCGTTGCCACGGTAATGCCAGCAGGCATATCGATGTTTACGGGGTGCGAAAAGCCAATGGCCAAATTAAGCTTGCTACCGGTCGCCTGGGCTTTAAAGCCCACACCCACCAAGCTGAGCTTTTTCTCAAAACCCTGGGTCACGCCAACAACCATGTTGCTGACGAGTTGACGCATGGTGCCAGACATGGCATCAGCAGCACGCGAATCATTGGCCGGCTGAAAAATCAGCGAACCCGACTCGTTGGAGATCTTCACCAAAGCGTTTTGCGCCAGCTGTAAAGTACCACCAGACGCTTTGACGCTGATCTGATCTTCTTTGATTTGCACATCAACCCCAGCGGGAATGCTTACGGGACGTTTACCTACACGGGACATGTTATTTCTCCAGAATGCAGGTTATGCGACGTAGCACAAGACTTCGCCGCCCACACCAGTGGCGCGGGCTTTACGGTCAGTCATAACGCCCTGGGGCGTCGTCACGATGGCAACGCCCAGTCCGTTTTGAACCTGGGGAATGGCGCCGCTTCCGCGGTACACGCGAAGGCCGGGGCGACTGACACGCTCAATGCGCTCGATCACAGGACGGCCTGCGTAATATTTCAGGGCAATTTCCAATTCCGACTTGCCGCCAGCGCTCGAAACTTTGAACCCGTCGATATAGCCTTCGTCTTTAAGGACCTGGGCAATAGCAATCTTCACTTTGGAAGAAGGCACCAAAACGGTGGGCTTGGCGACCATTTGCGCGTTACGAATACGCGTCAACAGGTCGGCAATGGGATCACTCATACTCATATCAGTTCTCCTGCCGTTTACCAGCTCGCCTTGACGATGCCGGGGATTTCTCCGGCAAACGCCATTTCGCGAATTTTTGCTCTGGCCAGACCAAATTGCTGGAACGTGCCACGGGGACGACCCGTGATGGCGCAGCGATTACGCTGGCGTGTGGGGTTAGCGTTGCGGGGAAGCTTTTGCAATTCCAAACGGGCTTGCGCACGCTCGTCATCACTGCGCTTAGCATCGCCTGCAATCGCCTTGAGTGCTGCGTGCTTTTTTGCGTATTTGGCGACCAGTTTGTCGCGCTTGAGCTCACGCTCGATTAAAGCCATTTTTGCCACTGGTCACCTCAATTCTTGAACGGGAAACGAAAGCCCGACAACAGTGCCTTGCACTCTTCATCGGACTTTGCGGTCGTGGTGATACTGATATTGAGGCCGCGCAAAGCGTCAACCTTGTCATACTCAATCTCAGGGAAAATAATTTGCTCTTTCACGCCGATGTTGTAGTTTCCACGGCCATCAAAGGCGCGCCCGGAAATACCACGGAAGTCGCGCACTCGAGGCAGCGCCACGGTGACAAAGCGGTCCAGGAATTCATACATTTGCACGCCACGCAGCGTGACCATGCAGCCAATCGCTTGGCCTTCGCGAATTTTGAAACCGGCGATGGCTTTTTTGGACTTGGTTACCACAGGCCTTTGGCCGGCGATCTTGGTCAGATCCGCCACGGCACTGTCCATGACTTTTTTGTCCGCCACCGCTTCGCTCACACCCATATTGAGGGTGATTTTGGTGATGCGGGGAACTTGCATGGGCGATTTGAAACCAAACTTGGTCATCAATTCGGGAGCAACTTTCTCGCGATAGTGTTGTTGTAAACGTGCCATGTTTATGCCGCCTTGATTTCTTCACCGCTGGACTTGTAAACGCGAACGCGTTTTCCATCGGCCTGTAGCTTGATACCAACACGGTCCGCCTTGCCTGATGCAGCATTGAAAATTGCCACATTGCTTTGGTGAATAGGCATTGTTTTTTCCACGATGCCGCCGGTTGTGCCCTTCATGGGGTTGGGCTTGGTGTGCTTTTTAACTTGGTTGACACCTTCGACGACGACATGCGAGTCATCGGCGCGCAGCGTTACCACGCCACGCTTGCCTTTATCCCGTCCTGCGATGACGATCACCTGATCGCCCTTGCGAATCTTGTTCATAACCTGTCCTTACAAAACTTCTGGCGCCAAGGACACGATCTTCATGAACTTTTCGGTACGCAATTCGCGTGTCACCGGTCCAAAGATGCGGGTTCCAATGGGCTCGAGCTTGGCGTTGAGCAAAACTGCTGCATTGCCATCAAACTTCACCAAAGAGCCGTCACTGCGACGAATACCCTTAGCGGTGCGAACCACCACCGCGCTGTAGACCTCGCCTTTTTTGACGCGGGAGCGCGGAGCAGCTTCTTTGATGCTCACTTTGATGATGTCCCCTACGCTGGCGTAGCGACGACGTGAGCCGCCAAGCACCTTAATGCAAAGGACCGATTTCGCGCCGGTGTTATCGGCGACTTCCAGTCGTGATTCAGTTTGGATCATTTCAGTTTTCTTCCCAACTTGCACCGGATGGACGCAAGAAGCACCCGACCAGTCAGTCTTGGGCCCGCTGTCCTCAGTCCAAACCGTTCGGACTGATTTCATGTGGGCAGAATCTTCAGCTTTCACAAGCGAAGCCCGCGATTATGCACTATTTTTCACCCCTTTGTTCGAAATTCAATGGGCAAAACTCAAGGGACGGCTAAAAATTGTGTGGCCAATTGGGCAAATTCACCCTCTTTAGGGTCCTGGTCATGCTCCTGGCGCATCACCTCTGCAACTTCAGAAGCCGCTTTGGCGGCCTCATGGGCGTCTAGAAAGAGGAGGCGCGAACGGCGCGCCAGCACATCCTCCACCGTCAGCGCGTACTCGTAGCGCACCGCAAAGCGCACCATCGCCTCCGACAATCCCGGGCTGATCCAGCGCTGGGCACCGGGCATGGCTGCCACTGCCGCCTTTTCATCGCCATAGGAGTGCATGCCCTCAGGGGCGCTCAGACTTGTCACCCCGCTTTGGGCCTTTTGCGCACCCAGAAGGCGCGCGTCTTGCGTCTGGCATGGCGCCAAGCGTGCCAGTAATTGGGCATGCTGACAAGCTGACAGGACGTCCTGCGCCATCGCGCGGTAGGTGGTCCACTTGCCCCCCGTCACGGTCACCAGGCCTGAGCGGCTAATGGCCACGACGTGCTCACGGCTCAAGGTCTTGGTGTCCTGCGCTTCATGGTGCTTCACCAAAGGCCGCAGCCCCACCCACAGGCTGCGCACATCCGCCCGCGTCGGCGCACGACGCAAATAGTTGCCAGCCTCTCGCAATATGAAATCCACCTCCGCTTTCAAGGCACGGGGTTCGCGCGGCAGATCTTGCCTGGGTGTATCGGTGGTTCCTAAGATCACTTTGCCCAGCCAGGGCACGGCAAATAAAACCCGTCCATCCGAGGTTTTGGGCACCATCAGGGCGGTGTTCCCGCCCAAAAACGCCTGGTCCACGACCAAATGCACCCCTTGGCTGGGTGAGACCAATGGCTCAAATGCAGTTGCAGTCACGTGCTCGGAGTCGCTTTGGCGCAACGCGTCCACCCACACGCCTGTGGCATTGACGACGCACCGACTGCGTATCGGGTAAGACTGACCGGTCCGCGCGTCCACGCAGAGCAATCCCGCTACCTTTGTTCCTTCGTACAGCAGGCGCTCGGCGCGGCAGTAATTGACCAGTAAGGCGCCCTCTTGTGCCGCCGTGCGGGCAATCGCAATGGCCAGACGCGCGTCGTTGAATTGACCGTCCCAATACCGCACAGCACCGCGCAGCCCCTGGGTCCGCGCTGCGGGGACCAGGTTCAGCGCCTGCGCGCTGGTCAGGAATTCAGTGTTTCCCAACCCTGCCGTCCCGGCCAGTTGGTCGTAGGCCTTAAGCCCCAGGCCATAAAAAGGCTTTTCCCACCACCGGTAGGCCGGCACGACAAAATCCAAGGGCTGCGCAATGTGCGGCGCGTTGTGCAGCAAAGCGCGCCGCTCGTGCAAGGCCTCGCGCACCAGCGCCACATTCCCCTGGGCCAAGTAGCGCACGCCACCATGCACCAATTTGGTCGAGCGCGAGGACGTGCCCTTGGCAAAGTCATGGGATTCGACCAACACCACGCGCAGTCCACGCTGCGCTGCATCCAAGGCAATACCCAAACCTGTGGCCCCGCCGCCCACCACCGCGATTTCAAACGCCTGCGCCCGCCCTAAGCGCGCAAGAATTTCTAAGCGCCGCGTAGGCAGCGGTGGGGGTGCAACTGACATAGCCGCCATTGTCCGGCGTGGCGACGCACGTCGGGTGCCCGCCGCCGCGCTTTGCCCTTAAAGTGCGCATATTCAACGGTCGGGGTCGCGCATGGCCCATAACTTATCAGCTCACACCATGACTTACCTGCTCGCACTTGACCAAGGCACCTCCAGCTCGCGCAGCATCGTTTTTGATGTGCGGGGCCGCATGGTTGCGATGGCGCAGCAAGAACTTACCCAGTACTACCCCCAGCCCGGCTGGGTCGAGCACGATCCGCTGGAAATCTGGCGCACCCAACTGGCCACGGCACGCGAGGCGCTGGCCAAAGCTGGCATCGTCGCGTCCCAGGTGCGCGCCATCGGAATTACCAACCAGCGGGAAACCACGGTCGTTTGGAACCGCACAACCGGCCAGCCAATTCATAAGGCCATCGTCTGGCAGGACCGCCGCGCCGAACCGGCCTGCCAGGCCCTGCGCGAACGTGGGCTGGCCCAGACCATTCAAGAAAAAACCGGTTTGCTCGTGGACGCCTATTTTTCGGGCACCAAGCTGCAATGGATCCTGGACCAGGTGCCCGACGCGCGCGCCATGGCGGCCCAGGGTGAGCTCGCCTTTGGCACCGTTGACAGCTGGTTGCTGTGGCAACTGACCGGCGGGCGGGTGCACGCCACCGATGTCAGCAACGCCGCGCGTACCATGCTCTTTAACGTCCACACCAACCGGTGGGACACCCAGTTGCTGCAGGCCATGGACATTGCGGCCAACTTGCTGCCCCAGGTGCTGCCCTCGGCGGCGCACTTTGGCCAGACGGAGCCGGCGCTGCTGGGCGGCAGCATCACCATCGGCGCTATGGCCGGCGACCAGCAAAGCGCGCTGTTCGGCCAGGCCTGTTTTAGCGCCGGCATGGCCAAAAACACCTATGGAACGGGCTGCTTCATGCTCATGCACACCGGCGCGCAGTTTCAGACCTCGCGCAACGGACTGCTCACCACCAGCGCCGCCCAAACCGACGCGCAGCCCGCCTTCGCGCTCGAAGGCAGCGTGTTTGTCGGCGGCGCGGTGGTGCAATGGCTGCGCGACGGCCTGGGCGCCATTCGCAGCAGCGCAGAGGTGCAGGCCCTGGCCGACACCGTGCCCGACAGCGGCGGGGTGATGCTGGTGCCCGCCTTTACTGGCCTGGGCGCGCCCTACTGGAACCCGCAGGCCCGCGGCACCATGACCGGCCTGACCCGGGGCAGCACGCTGGCCCATATCGCCCGCGCGGCGCTGGAAAGTATTGCCTTTCAGAGCGCCGCCTTGCTCCAGGCCATGGCACGCGATGCCGCCCAAGCCGGCGCCGCTGCGCTGACCGAACTGCGCGTGGACGGCGGCGCCTGCGTCAACGACTTGCTCATGCAACTGCAAGCCGATCTGCTGGGCATCAGTGTGGTGCGCCCGGCGGTGACTGAGACCACCGCCCTGGGTGCGGCCTATTTGGCTGGCTTGTCATCGGGCCTGTACCCCAACACGGCGGCGCTCTCCGACTTGTGGCAGGCCGAGCGGCGCTTTGAGCCACGCATTAGCCCGGCGCAGGCGCAGGCGCAAATGCAGCAGTGGGAACATGCGGTGCGCCAAGCCTGTGCGCCCTAGCTGCTGGGCTCCAACAGAGCGCCAGTTAGACTGCCCGCCATGACACATCTCATCGCAATTATTGGTGGCGGCCAGATGGCCAGCGCCCTGATAGGCGGTCTGATCCAGCGCGGCCGGGCCGCCAGCCAGATCGCCGTGGTCGAGCCCTTTGAGGGCGCGCGTGCCGACTTGCTTTCCCGCTACGGCGTGCAGGCGCACAGTGCCGCGGGTGCCTTTTTGCAGGAGGCCGCGCTGGTGGTCTGGGCCATCAAGCCGCAAACTTTTGCGCAAGCTGCCCAAGCGGCACAGGCCCACACGCGAGCTGCGCTGCACCTGAGTGTGGCCGCTGGCATTCGCAGCGACACGCTGGCGCAATGGCTGCACAGCGAGCGCATCGTGCGCGCCATGCCCAACACGCCCGCGCTCATTGGCCAAGGCATCAGCGGGCTGTACGCCCGCGCAGGCGTGAATGACGCTGACAAAGCCCAAATCGAACAAGTCATGGGCTGCACCGGCAGTTTTATGTGGCTAGAGGCCGAAGCGCAGATTGACGCCGTCACCGCGCTCTCGGGCTCGGGCCCGGCCTATGTTTTTTACTTTTTGGAGGCCATGCGCGAGGCTGGCAGCGCCATGGGCCTGACGCCCGCGCAGTCCTACCAACTGGCCATCGCCACGTTCAGCGGCGCCAGCGCGCTGGCCGCCGCCTCCAGCGATGCGCCCGAGGTGCTGCGCGAGCGCGTCACCTCCAAAGGCGGCACCACGTTTGCAGCCCTCAGCGCGATGGAACAAGCCGGCATCAAACCGGCCTTTATCGCGGCCATGCAGGCGGCGCATCAGCGCGCCCAGGAACTGGGCGATGCCTTTGGCGCACAGCCCTAGGCCGCTTTAGCGTGCTTTAGCGGCGGGCCCCCGGCGCCCAAAAACCGGGGCTGCTGTAGTGCATTTTTAGGAAGTCGATCCACAGGCGCAGGCGCAGCGCCATGTGTTTGCGCTCTGGGAAAATCGCATAAATGCCATTGGGCGGAGCAGCAAACTCCTCGAGCACCGCCACCAGCGAGCCGGCGGCAATGTCGGCCTCCACCTCCCAGCTGCTGCGCCAGGCAATACCCCAGCCGCCCAAGCACCAGTCGTGCAGCACCTGGCCGTCCGAGCAATCGAGCGGGCCGCTGGGTTTGAGGTACACCACCTCAGCACCTTCGGCTTTGGGCATGCAAAAAGCCCAGCCTCGGGTTTGCGAGGCGTCGCTGGACAGGGTCAGGCAGTCCAGTCGCAGCAAATCAGCGGGCACCTGGGGCCGCCCATGGCGCGCCAGGTAGGTGGGCGTGGCCACGCACAAGCGCCGGTTGTCGGCCAGGCGCACGCTGACCAAGGACGAATCGGGCAAGTCGCCCACCCGCACAGCGCAGTCAAAACCTTCGCTGGCCAGGTTGATCACGCGGTCGCTCAGATTGAGTGAGATCGTCACCTCGGGATGCAAGTCCCGAAACCGCGGCACCAATGGCGCCACATGGCGCCGCCCAAAACCGGCCGGCGCCGTCAGGCGCAGATGCCCGCTGGCCTGGATACCGCCCGCGCTCACGCTGGCCTCGGCATTGTCCAAGTCGGCTAAGAGGCGCTGGCAGTCCTCCAAAAATGCGGTGCCCTCTTGTGTAAGCGTCATGCGCCGGGTGGTACGCACCAGCAGCTTGACGCCCAGGCGCTGCTCCAGCCCGTCCAGGCGGCGCCCGATGATGGCCGGCGCCACGCCCTCGGCCTTGGCCGCCGCCGTCAGGCTGCCGCGCTGCGCCACCGACACGAAAGATTCCATTTGCTTGAGCTTGTCCATGCACTTACTCCGGCAGCGCCAGGACGCCCGCCTGCACCATAGCGACGATGTCGGCCTCGGTGTAACCAAGCTCAAGCAGCACCTCGCGCCCGTGCTGGCCTAGGCGCGGCGGATCGCGGCGCAGGCCCAGGCGCTCGCCGTCCAGCATCAAGGGCAGCAGCGGTACCTGGGTAGCGCGGCCATCGGGCAGCGTCATGGGCGCCAAGCCGCCGGTTTGCAGCAGGTGCGGGTCGTCAAACAAATGCTGCGGGTCGGTGATCGGCGCAAAGGGCAGGCCTTCACGCTCAAAGACGACGGCCAGCTCCTCGCGGCTGTGGCCGGCCAGGCGCTCGCGCAGCGCCGGCAAAAGCCAGGGGCGGGCACGCACACGGTCGTTATTGGTGGCCAGACGGGTGTCGGCATACAGATCTGCAAAACCAAAAGCCTCGCAAAACACCCGCCATTGCGTGTCGCCCACCACAGCCAAAAATATCTGCGCACCCCCCTGAACGGTGAAGATGTCGTAAATGCCCCAGGGCGAAATGCGTTCAGGCATGGGCGCCGGCGCCTGGCCGGTGACGGCAAACTGCAGCATATGCTGGGCCACCAGAAAAACATTGTTTTCAAACAACGCGGCCTGCACCTCCTGGCCCTTACCGGTCTGGGCGCGCTGCATCAAGGCGGCCATCGCTCCCATGGCGCCAAAAATGCCCCCCATGATGTCGTTGACGCTAGAGCCGGCGCGCAGCGGATCGCCAGGACGGCCGGTCATGTAGGCTAGGCCGCCCATCATCTGCACCACCTCGTCCAGCGCGGTGCGGTGCTCGTAGGGGCCGGGCAGAAAACCGGTGTGGCTGACGTAAATGAGCGCCGGGTGCAGCGCAGCGACCGTGGCGTGGTCCAGCCCCAGCTTATGCATGGTGGCGGGCTTGAAGTTATGGCTCAGGATGTCGGCCCGCGCTAGCAGGCGCGCCACCACCTCGCGGCCAGTGTCGCTGTGCAGGTCTAGCGCAATGCTTTTTTTGTTGCGGTTAAACAGGGGGTAAAAGCCTGCGCCCACGCCCAGCAGTTTGCGCGTGCTGTCGCCCGCCAAGGGTTCGACCTTGATGACATCGGCGCCCATATCGCCCAGCACCATCCCGCAGGTGGGGCCCATCACCATGTGCGTGAACTCTAGGACGCGGATGCCGCAGAGGGGGAGTGTTTTCGGTACAGTCATTTTTGTCATGAATGGATTGCTTTTTAACATCATAGTACCTATTGAAGTATCGAATACAGTGGCGGCCTGCGCGCCGAGCACGTGCGCGTGCTTCTTCGTCCCTGCTTGATTCCTAAGGAGCCCCTATGGCCACCGCCCGCACCTCTATCGGCCGACTGCAAGTCGCCACCGTCTTGCAACAATTCATCGATGCCGAGGTCCTGCCCGGCACCGGCGTCAAACCGGCCAAATTCTGGAAGGGCTTTAACGCCATCGTGGCCGATCTGGCGCCCAAAAACGCAGCCCTGCTGGCCGAGCGCGACCGCTTGCAAAGCGCCCTGGACGGCTGGCACCAAGCCCACCCTGGCCCCATCGCGGACATGAAGGCCTACCAGTCTTTTCTCAAAGAGATTGGCTACCTGGTGCCCCTGCCGGCTAAATCGCGCATCACTACGAAAAACGTGGACTCCGAATTGGCGATCCAAGCAGGCCCCCAATTGGTGGTGCCCGTGCTTAACGCGCGCTACGCCCTCAACGCCGCCAATGCGCGCTGGGGCAGCTTGTATGACGCGCTGTACGGCACCGACGTCATCGCCGAAGACGGCGGCGCCACCAAGCTCAGCCCCAGCGGCAGGCCCTACAACGCCAAGCGCGGCAAAAAAGTCATTGCCTATGCGCGCCGGCTGCTCGACGAAGCCGCCCCGCTTCGCAAAGGCTCGCACAAAGACAGCGTGGCCTACAGCGTGAAAAACGGCAAGCTGGCCGTGGCCCTGAAAGATGGCAGCAACACCAGCTTGGCCACACCCGCTCAGTTCAAAGGTTTTCAAGGCGCGGCCAAAGCGCCGTCCTCCGTGCTGTTAGAACACAACGGCTTGCACCTGGACATTCTGATCGACCACAACACGGCCATTGGAAAGACTGACGCCGCCGGCGTGTATGACGTGGTGGTGGAGGCGGCGCTGTCCACGATTCTTGACCTCGAAGATTCGGTGGCAGTGGTCGATGCAGCGGACAAAGTGCTGGCCTACCGCAACTGGCTGGGCATTTTGCAAGGCACGCTCACCGAGACCATTAGTAAAGGCGGCAAAACCTTTGTACGTGGCCTGAACGCCGACCGCGTCTATACAGGCGCGGACGGCAAGCCCGTGGTGCTGCATGGCCGCTCGCTGCTGTTTGTGCGCAATGTGGGCCATTTGATGAGCAACCCGGCCATCACCTACACAGCCAAAGATGGCAGCACGCATGAAATCCCGGAAGGCATTTTGGACGCTGTAGTTACTACCGCTATCGCCATCCACGACCTGCAGCGCACCAAGGCAGACGCCCAAGCGGGCATGGTGCGCAACTCGCGCAAGGGCTCGGTGTATATCGTCAAGCCCAAAATGCACGGCCCGGCTGAAGTCGCTTTTGCCGATGAATTGTTTGGCCGCGTAGAGGCCTTGCTGGGCCTGCCCGAGAGCACCGTCAAGCTGGGCATCATGGACGAAGAGCGCCGAACCAGTGTCAACCTGCAAGCTTGTATCGCCGCCGCGCGCACTCGTGTGGCCTTTATCAACACCGGCTTTTTAGACCGCACCGGCGACGAGATGCACACCGCCATGCACGCCGGCCCCATGATCCGCAAAGCGGAGATGAAAGCCACGCCCTGGATCGCGGCCTACGAGCGCAGCAATGTGCTAGCCGGCCTGGCCGGCGGCCTACGCGGCAAAGCCCAAATCGGCAAAGGCATGTGGGCCATGCCCGACCTGATGAAGGCCATGCTGGAGCAAAAAATCGTACACCCCAAAGCCGGTGCCAACACCGCCTGGGTGCCCAGCCCCACCGCCGCCACGCTGCATGCGCTGCACTACCACCAGGTGCTGGTCAGCGACGTGCAAAAGCAACTCGAAACCATCGACTTGCGCAAAGTACGCGCCGGCTTGTTGAATGACTTGTTGACTATTCCTGTGGCCACCAACACCGGCTGGAGCGAGAGAGAAAAGCAGCAAGAGCTGGACAACAATGTGCAAGGCATTTTGGGCTATGTGGTGCGCTGGATTGACCAGGGCGTGGGCTGCTCCAAAGTGCCCGACATCCACAACGTGGGCCTGATGGAAGACCGCGCCACGCTGCGTATTTCCAGCCAGCATATTGCCAACTGGCTGCTGCACCGCATCGTGACCAAAAAGCAAGTACAAGCCACTTTCGAGCGTATGGCTGCGGTGGTGGACGGGCAAAACGCGGGTGACCCGCTGTACAAGCCCATGGCCGGTAACTTCAAGACGTCCAAAGCCTACAAAGCCGCCACCGACTTGGTGTTCAAAGGCCTGGCGCAACCGAGCGGCTACACCGAGCCGCTGCTGCACGCCTGGCGCTTGAAGGTGAAGGCGCAGCGCTAAACGCCCAGGAAGCCGGCCAACGCCGGGTCGTCCAGCAGCGCCTTGGCGGCGCCCTGCAGGACGACCTGGCCTTTTTGCAGCACGATGGCGCTGTCAGCGCGCTCGAGCACTTTGCGGTAGTCGCGGTCCACAATCAGCGTAGCGATGCCGCTGGCGCGTATGCCCTCGATCACGCGCCAAATGTCTGCCACGATCAGTGGGGCCAAGCCCTCAGTGGCCTCGTCCAGGATGATCAGCTCGGGGTGCGTCATCAAGGCGCGGCCGATCGAGAGCATTTGCTGCTCGCCGCCCGACAACTCCGCTCCCCGGTTTCCCAGACGCTCGGCTAGGCGCGGGAAAGTCTCCATGACGCGGGCAAAAGGCCAATCCATGCGCCCATCCCAACCGGGCCGCGCGGCCATGAGCAGGTTTTCGCGCACCGTCAGGTTAGGGAACACGCCACGTCCCTCGGGCACATAGGCCACGCCCAGGCGCGCCACCTGGTGCGGGCGGCTGCGCGAGACGTCCTCGCCAAAGACGCGGATCTCGCCGCTGCGCTGGGTCACATGGCCAAGCAGCGTGCGAATCAGCGTGCTTTTGCCCATGCCGTTGCGCCCCAACAGACCCACGGTTTGCCCGCGCTCGATGCGGATGTCCACGCCGTGCAGCACATGGCTGGAGCCATACCAGGCGTGCAGCATGCGGCCTTCCAGGATGGCCTCGGACATCAGTGCTCCCCCAGATAGGCCACGCGCACCTGCGCGTTGTTGCGCACTTCCTGCGGCTTGTCGCAGGCGATGACCTGGCCGTTGACCAGCACGGTAATGACATCGGCGACCCTAAACACAGCGTCCATATCGTGCTCGATCAGCAGCATGGCGTGCTCAGCTTTGAGCGCCTGCAGCAAAGCGAGCATGCGCTCGGTCTCCTCGGCGCCCATGCCGGCCAGAGGCTCGTCCAGCAAGAGCACATCGGGCGTTGTGGCAAGGCACATGGCAATTTCGAGTTGGCGCTTTTGCCCGTGCGAGAGCAAACCGGCCTGGCGCTGCGCCAGGGCTTGCAAGCCGCTTTTTTCGAGGGCCGCATCGGCCGCTTGCGTGGTAACCGGGCAGCGGACGGCGGCGCGCCACCACGCCCAGGCTTGCTGGTGCATGGCTTGGGCGGCTAGGCGGCAGTTTTCTTGCACGCTAAAGCTTGGATATATCGTGTTGCGTTGGTAACTGCGCCCCACGCCGGCGCGCGCACGGCGCGGTTGGCTCCAGTGGCTCACGTCCTGCCCGCGCAAAAGCACCCGGCCGCTGCTTGGTGCCAGCTCGCCCGACAAAATATTGACCAAGGTGGACTTGCCCGCCCCGTTAGTGCCGATCACCGCATGCACACTGCCGCGCGCCACGTCGATGGATACGTCGTCCAGCGCGCTCAGACCACCCCAGCGCCGCGAAATGCCCTGGCCGCTAAGCAAGATATCAGCCTGCGCCATGACCACCCCTGCCCGGTGCCGTGCGCAAACTGCCTGCCCGTGCGCCGCGCAGACGCTCCGCAATCTGCCCCGGAATGCCCACCAAGCCGCGCGGCAACACCGCAACGCTGGCGATGATGGCCAGGCCCAGCCCCAAGTGCCAGTGCTTGGCGAACTCGCCAAACACCGCCTCGGACTTAAAAAACTCTTGCAACAAAACAAAGGCAAACGCGCCGATCAGGGCACCACGCAAATGCCCCAGACCACCCAAAATAATCATAATCAAGACCTCGCCCGACATGTGCCAGCTCATCATCTCCGGGTTGACAAACCCGTCTTTAACGGCAAACAAAAACCCGGCCAATCCGGCCAAGGCGCCCGAAATCACAAAGGCAGCCAATTTATAGGGATAGGTGGAAAACCCAGTGGCGCGCATGCGCTGCTCATTGACGCGTATGCCCGCCAGCGCCCGGCCAAATTTGGAGCGCCCCAAAAGCGCCAAAAAGCCAAAACAACCAATCAGGCAGGCCAGCGTAAAGCGGTAGAGCGTCTGCGCGTTGTCCAGGTCCAGCCAGCGGCCCAGACTGGGCTTGACCATGAGGTAAATACCATCGGTGCCACCGCCCAAGGGCGTGTCATGCACCACGTAATACGCCATTTGCGCGAACGCCAAGGTAACCATAATGAAATACACGCCCTGGGTGCGCAAAGACAAAGCGCCTACCACCAGGGCATAGGCGCCTGCCAAAAGCATGCACAAGGGCAACAAAACCAAAATAGAGGCCGGCCCATCGGGCGGCGCGAGCAGCACGGTGGCATAGGCGCCTATGCCGAAAAACGCCGCCTGCCCGAAGCACACCAGGCCGGTCATGCCCACCAGCAACTCCAGGCTCAGCGCAAACACCGCCAAGACCATGATCTTGGTCGCCAAGTCCACGCCAAAGCGGCTACCCACCTGCCCAAACACCGCCAGCGCGGCAAAGCAGGCCAGCACAAAAATCCATTTCGATGCGCGCATCAGACCTAGCCCGCCTTGAATAGCCCGTCGGGCTTATAGACCAAGATGACAGCCATCAGCACATAGACCAACACGCCCGAGGCCTGCGGCACCAGCACCTTCCCGAAAGTGTCCACCACGCCAATGAGCAAAGAGGCCAGCAGCGCTCCCCGGATCGAGCCAATACCGCCGATGACCACCACCACAAAGCAAATAATCAGCACCAGACTGCCCATGCCCGGGTACACCGAGGAGACAGGCGCGGCCACCATGCCGGCCAGCACGGCTATGGCCATGCCGGCGGCAAAGACCACGCGGTACAAAAATTTGATGTCAATGCCCAGCGACTGCACCATCTCGCGGTTGGTGCTGCCGGCGCGGATCATCATGCCCAAACGGGTTTTAGCAAACACAAAATACATGGCCAGCGCCAGCGCCAGGCACACGCCCGAAATAAACAGGCGGTACACGGGGTAGCTCATCATGTCACCCAGTGCGATGCTGCCGGTCAGGAAATCCGGGGGCTGCACGCCGTGCACCTCGTCACCGACCAACAGGCTGCGCAATTCTTCGAATACCAGAATCAGCCCGTAGGTCATCAGCACCTGCTGTAGGTGCTCTCGGGTGTACAAAAAGCTAAAAAACGCCCACTCCAGCACGTAGCCCATCAATACCGCCAGGACCACGCCCACCGCCAAGGTGGTGAAAAAGCCGCCACCCAGCACCGTCGCCACCCAGGGCGCCAAGGCGTAGGCCATGTAGGCGCCGATCATGTAAAAGCTGCCATGGGCGAGGTTGATGACGCCCATGATGCCGAAAATCAGCGTCAACCCGGAGGCCACCAAAAACAGCAGCAATCCGTACTGCAGAGCGTTCAGGCACTGAATGAGAAAAGTGGTCAATGTCATGCACGAACGCCCTGCGGGCCGCAATTACATCTTGCAGCCGCGGCCCGGGTCGGCCAGCTTGGCGCTGGCAATACCGATTTTCTTGTTCTCCTTGGCGCCGGACTGGCGGATATAGAAATCCTGCACCGGGTTGTGGGAGGGAGAGATGGTGAACGGACCGCGTGGGCTGTCAATGGTGGCTTTGCCCAGTGCCGCCGAAATTTCGGCCGCCTTGGTGGCGTCGCCTTTGGTGGCGTTCAGGCCGATGGCCAGCATTTGCGCCGCGTCATAGCCCTGCACTGCATACACGTCGGGCTGCATTTTGAACGTCTTGGCGTAGGCCAGGCGAAAAGCATTGTCCCGCTTGGTGTCCAGGCTGTCGGCATAGTGCAAAGCGGTAATGATGCCATCGGCTGCAGCGCCCTGGGCCTCCAAATTGCCGTCGGTGATAAAGCCCGAGCCGTACAGCGGAATGCTGGTTTTCAGGCCGGCAGCAGCGTAGTCTTTAACAAACTTCACCGCAGCGCCACCGGCAAAAAAGGTAAACACCGCGTCCGGCTTGGTAGCAGCGATCTCGGTCAGCAGGCCCTGGAACTCCACATTTGGAAAGGGCAGGCTCAGCTCTTTGAGGACCGTGCCGCCGCCTTTTTCAAAACTCTCTTTAAATCCTTTGACCGACTCGTCGCCAGCAGCGTATTTCCAGGTGATGGTGACGACTTTTTTGATGCCCTTTTTAGCCATCACTTCACCCATGGCATAGCCGGGCTGCCAGTTGGAGAATGAGCTGCGGAAAATATTGGGTGCGCACATGGCGCCGGTCACTGCGTCAGCGCCGGCATTGGGCACGATCAGCAAGGTGCCGCTTTCCTTGGCGGCTTTGGCCATGGCCATGGCTACGCCCGAATGCACCGTACCAATGAGCACGTCGACCTGGTCGCGCTTGATCAGCTTATTGACGTTGTCGGTGGCCTTGGCCGGTTCGGACTCGTCGTCCACCTTGAAATATTCGACCTCGCGCCCGGCGATCTTGCCGCCTAGCTCGTTGACGTGCTGGCGAAAGCCGTTTTCGATCGCCGTTCCCAAGGATGCAAAGGTGCCGGTGTAGGGCAGCATCAGGCCGACTTTGAGTTTGGCCGGCGTTTGGGCCAGTGCGAGCGAGGCGCCCATCGCGCACAGTGCCAGTGCGCCGCTTTGGCGGGCCAGGTGGGTCCAGGTCAGTTGCATGTCATGTCTCCTTGTAAACGTTGTAAAAAAGCACAGGCCCGCGCTAGCAGTTGCGGGGCATGATCACGGTGCGGCCAGTGCCCGCAATTATCTATTTCCATCCATTCGGTGGCCTCGGTGCGCTGAACTAAAACGTCCAGCTGCGCCATGGTCCCATATTCATCGTCGCTTCCCTGCACTGCAAATAGGGGGCAGCGCACGTTGGCGATTGTCTCAGTAATCGACCAGGCCCTAAATGCCGGCGCCAGCCATGCACCGGTCCACTGGTCCAAAAGCTGTGTGGGATGCGCATGGTGGCGCGCCAGCGAGGCCAGCAACTGCGTGCGCACCGGCTCGATCTGCAAGCGTGCGATGCCCGCTACCGTTTTGTCCTCCACAAACACATGGGGCGCCACGGCGACCAGTGCGCGGACGCGCTGCGGGGCGTGGGCGGCCAGAAGCAAAGCGATGGACGCGCCGTCGCTGTGGCCAAAAAGCAGCACTGGCTGATGCAATTGCAGCGCATCTAGCAAAGCCGGCAAAACCTGCAGGGCCTGGGTGTGCATAAAGTCCGGGCCCCAGCTATCGTGCGGTACCAGCGCCTGCGACTGGCCGTAGCCCGGGCGGGAATACACCAGTCCCCGGCATGGGGCGGCTTCGCACAATTGCGCCGGAAAGTCGCGCCACATCGACACCGAGCCCAGTCCCTCGTGCAAAAACACCATCACCGGCAAGTGCGCCTGCTGCGGGCCTACCCATTGGTATTCGATGCGCACCTGGCCGGCGCCGCAGACCAGATCGAGCGCCTGCACCGCTTGGCTCATGCCTGCCCGGCAGACAGCGCCCGCAACCGGAAACGCTGGATTTTCCCGGTCGCCGTTTTGGGCAGCTCGGCGATAAATTCAATCTGGCGCGGGTATTTGTAGGGCGCCAGCCGGTCTTTCACAAAGGCTTTGAGCTCGTCCGCGCTGACTTCCTGCCCGGCTTTGCACACCACATAGGCCTTGGTTTTGGTCAGGCCATGCTCGTCCGGCACGCCGATCACCGCCGCCTCGAGCACCGCCGGGTGCGCGATGAGCGTGGACTCGACTTCAAAGGGCGAGACGTACATGCCGCTGACCTTGAGCATGTCGTCGCTGCGCCCGCTGTAGGTGTAGCTGCCGTCGGTATTGCGCACGTATTTATCGCCGCTGCGCGTCCAGGCACCCTGAAAGGTTTCCTCGGACTTGGCCCGATCGCCCCAGTAAAACAGTGCTGCGCTGGGGCCACGGATGAACAAATCGCCGGTCTGGCCATCGGCCACCGGCTGCCCCGCCTCGTCGCGCAGGGCGATGTCATAACCCGGCACCGGCCAGCCCGTGGTGCCATAGCGGACCTGACCGGGGCGGTTGGACAGGTAAATATGCAGCATCTCGGTCGATCCGATGCCGTCCACGATGTCCACCCCAAAATGTGCCAAAAAGCGCTGCCCCACATCGGCGGGCAAAGCCTCGCCAGCCGAAGACACCAAACGCAAGGCAAGCGCCGAGGCCGCCGGCAGGTCCGGCGTGGCAAGCATGGCCGCAAACAAGGTCGGCGCGCCGAAAAATGCCGTTGGCTTGACGCCTGCGGCGGCGCCTTGCAAACGCGCAAACACGGCCTGCGGCGTGGGGCGCTCGGCCAGCAGCACCGTGGTAGCGCCCACGCTCAGGGGAAAACTCAGCGCATTGCCCAGCCCGTAGGCGAAAAACAGCTTGGCAGCGGAAAAGCACACATCTTGCGGGCCGAGGCCCAAAATGCCCTGCCCGTACAGCTTGGCCGTCCAAAACGGATTGGCCTGGGTGTGCACCGTGGCCTTGGGCCGACCGGTCGAGCCGGAAGAAAACAGCCAAAACCCCGGGTCATTGGGGTGCGTCGCAGCGCAGTGGCTCGCCGGCGGGTGCGCCGCCAGCCAGTCCGCTAGGGCTACGCAACCTGCAGGCAAGGACTGCAAGGACTGATCGGCATGGACCACCACCACCTGGCGCAGGCTGTGCGGGGCCAGGGCCATGGCCTGTAACAACACCGGCAACAAGGCCTGCGACACCAGCGCGACCTGGGCCCGGCTCTTGGCCAGCATGTAGGCATATTCCGGCGCGGGAAGCAAGGTGTTGGCCGCCACGGGCACGCATCCGGCGTACATAGCGCCCAGAAAAATGCAAGGCCAGTCGCTGCTGTCGTGCATCAGCACAAACACGCGCTCTTCGCGGCGCACGTCCTGGCCCTGCAAGGCACCGGCTACGGCGCGGACACGCTGCGCCAGCGCGCCGTAGCTGAGCGTGCCGTGGTCATCGACATAGGCCAGGCGCTCGCTGTGGCCGCGGTTGAGCGCCAGCAAGTGCTCGGCAAAGTTGAATAACTCCCCCTGCGGGTCCATCACCGTGGCCTCTGACATGTGTCCGTCTCCTTTGGTCGGTAGCGCGTCGTTTCAATAATGCATTATTGTGCATAAACGGGACTTTTCGTTCATAATCAAACCTATGACAAACCCGCATGCGGCTGCCCCAGAGGAGTCCAAACACCCCTTTTTGGTCCTCTTGGGCCAGCGCGTGAGCAGTTTGCGCGCGCGCCGGGGGCTCACGCGCAAGGCGCTGGCAGCGGCAGCGCAGGTGTCCGAGCGGCACCTGGCCAATATGGAATACGGCCTGGGCAATGCCTCGGTGCTGGTGCTGTTGCAGGTGGCCAACGCCCTGCAAAGCAGCCTGGGGGAGTTGCTGGGCGACGAGGTCTCCGCCTCGCCCGACGCCCTGATGATCCGCCAAATGCTGGTCGACTGCGACCCGCCAGACCTGCACCGGGTGCGCCTGGCCATTGCCCAGGTGCTGGGCAGCCCCGCTGACGGGCAAGCGCCCAGCCAACGCATTGCTTTGGTGGGTTTGCGCGGGGCCGGCAAGTCGGCGCTGGGCCACTTGCTAGCGCAAGACCTGGGCTACCCCTTTATCGAACTCAGCCGCAGCATTGAGAACTTCGCCGGCTGCAGCGTGGGCGAAATCCAGGCCCTGTATGGCGCCAACGCCTACCGCCGCTACGAGCGCCGCGCCCTGGAAGAATGCCTGCAAAGCCACGAACAAGCCGTCATTGCCACCCCCGGCGGGCTGGTCACCGATCCGGCGAGCTTCAATTTGCTGCTCGCGCAGTGCAGCACCGTGTGGCTGCAAGCGGAGCCACTGGACCATTTGCGCCGCGTGACCGCCCAGGGCGATATGCGCCCGATGGCGGCCAGCAAAGAAGCGCTGCAAGACCTGCAAGGCATTTTGGACGGGCGCAAGCCCTTTTATTCCAAGGCGCCCATGGCCCTGAACACCAGCACCCAGGACCTGGCCACCACCTTTAGCGCCCTGCGGACCATGGTGCGGCAGTATTTGCAGCAAGCCGACTAATCCCTGCGACGATTGACTGCGATGGTTTTATGCATTATTATGCATAAAACCACAAAACATGTACTTTGATGCATCTTTCGAAAAGGACCCGCCCGTGAACCCTGCGCCGATTGTCAATTACCAGACCGAACCGGGCCAGTACCGCCACTGGACGCTGAGTTTTGAAGGCCCCGTGGCCACACTCAAAGCCGACTTTGACGAAAACGGGGGTCTGCGCCCCGGCTACAAGCTCAAGCTCAATAGCTACGACCTAGGTGTAGACATCGAGCTGCACGACGCCATCAACCGCATCCGCTTCGAGCACCCCGAGGTGCGCAGCGTGGTGATCACCAGCGCCAAGGACAAGGTGTTTTGCTCCGGCGCCAATATCTTCATGCTCGGGCTCAGCAGCCACGGATGGAAAGTCAATTTCTGCAAATTCACCAACGAGACGCGCAACGGCCTGGAAGACTCTTCGGCGCACAGCGGCCTGAAGTTTCTGGCCGCCGTCAATGGCGCTTGCGCCGGTGGCGGCTACGAGTTAGCGTTGGCCTGCGACGAAATCCTGCTCGTCGATGACCGGTCTTCTGCCGTCAGCCTGCCCGAAGTGCCTTTGCTAGGCGTGCTGCCCGGCACCGGCGGCCTGACCCGCGTCACCGATAAGCGCCGCGTGCGCCACGACCTGGCCGACGTGTTTTGCACCAGCGCCGAAGGCGTGCGCGGCCAAAAAGCCAAAGACTGGCGCCTGGTCGATGGCTTGGCCAAGCCCGCCGAGTTCGCCGCCCGCGTGCGCGAACGCGCGCTGGCCCTGGCCGCGCAAAGCGACCGGCCCGAAGCTGCACAAGGCGTGCATCTGACGCCCTTGCAATGTACGCGCAGCGCCGACACCCTGCACTACAGCACGCTCAAGGTAGAAATTGACCGCGCCAAGCGCAGCGCGGTGTGGACCATCCAAGCGCCGCAGGGCTCTCAGCCCTCCAACATCGCCGAGATCGAAGCCCAAGGCGCGCAATGGTTCCCGCTGCGCATGGCGCGGGAGCTGGAAGACGCGATCTTGCATATGCGCACCAACGAGCTGGACATCGGCATCTGGCTGATCAAAACCGCAGGCGATAGCGCCGCCGTGCTGGCCATGGACGCAGTACTACAAGCGCAAGCCGGCCACTGGCTGGTGCGCGAAACCACCGGCCTGCTGCGCCGCACCTTTAGCCGCCTGGACCTGTCCTCGCGCAGTCTGTTTGCGCTGATTGAGCCGGGCTCTTGCTTTGCCGGTAGCTACCTGGAATTTGCGCTGGCCTGCGACCGCAGCTACCAACTGATGCTGCCCGACGATGCCGCGCGTACGCCGCACATCACTGTGGGCGAGCGCAACTTTGGCACCTACCCCATG